>Ga0075030_100004360_pt1 | contig 12796 bp, 8 predicted proteins | sample LitLauG_LLR_2012_FD_71393 | JGI IMG/M metagenome (GOLD analysis project Ga0075030, IMG submission 71393) | Freshwater sediment microbial communities from Pennsylvania, USA - Little Laurel Run_MetaG_LLR_2012 | ecosystem: Environmental > Aquatic > Freshwater > Creek > Sediment | place: USA... | reverse complement strand
GTTTTGCCTGGCCTCTTCGCCATGCCCGCGCCCCAGCTCTGCAAGCGCCAGAGTGCGCAGTGCCTGATCGAACCTGGGATTCTCGCCGAGGATGTTTTTTGCTTCTTTGGCTGCGGTATCGAAATCTCCCGCATAGAGCGCGTACATAGACAAATTGCTTCGCTGCAGAACGCTATGAGGATTAACCTCGAGGCCGCGCGTCTGCTCTTCAAGTGCTTTGTTCATGTTTCGGCCGTAAAAATAGGCGAGTGCCAGATTCGCGTGACCCGTGGTATCGGCGGGATACTGGCTCACCAGCGCGGACAACTCTTCAATGGCCTTCGGTTGATTGCGCATGAACAGGAAATAGGCGCTGCGCGTGCGGTATTTCTCACGATCGGTCATGCGGTCGATATGAGTCATCGCCAATCCAAAGTACCGTTCAGCGTCCTGGCGCTTTCCGAGATTGGCATACACCGTCGCTATGCCGGCATAAGCACGCCCCAGATCAGGATCGAGTTCGGTGGCCTTGCCATAAGCTTTCATGGCCTCTGTCCACTTGCCGGCCTGCTCAAAATCCTGTCCGACCGCGTAAGCATGCGCCGCCTCGAGCGAACTTGCAGTGAAGGTTTCCGCGGAGGACTGCGGCGTGGTATCTCCCAACTCCTTGCGGATGCGTTCCGCAAGTTTTCCGGCAGCTGCAAGCACATCCTGTTTGTTCGAGGCGTCCCGCTGTTCTTTCAGGATGGACTTGCCAGTCGTGGTGTCCAATGTGGTCACGTAAACCTTGTATCCGCTTCTTTCCTGGGTGATGGATCCGGAAACGACGACATTGACTCCTTCGCGCACGGCTACTAGCTGAGAAAGTGCCGCATCCATATGCGTTGCACCCGGCCGCAGACGTTCGGCAACTTTTTTTGCTTGTCCCCGGTTGAAAGAAGAGATGAACGGCGCCCCTTCCAGCGCAATGCCCAGCATGGGCTCCAGCGTTCCTTCAAAAACGGTGTCCCCGGTTTTGTTGTCAAAATCAGCGATCAGGAGCGTAACCGGCGCATGTGGGGCGGAAGAATGCGGAGTTATTTTCGAGCGCAGAAAAAATCCTGCCGCAACCAAAACAACGGCGGCGCCAGCGCCCGCCCATTTGGCGTAAGCGGGCAATCCCGCTTGCTGTTGAACAAGGACGCGGGTCCCCGCTTGGGGTCCTCGCCAGCTTTCAATCGCTTGCAACAATTCCGCCGCGCTCGCGAAGCGCTTCTGCGGATCGATCTCCAGGCATCGTCCCACGATCTCGCAGATTGGCTTGGGAAGGGCTTTATCGAGTTCACCCAGCGGCCGGGCCGCCTCACTCGTCCTCTTCCAGAGCTTCCCCATCGTGGTGTCCGCGGAGTAGGGGTTCTGTCCCGCGAGCATCTCGAAGAAAATGATGCCTACGCTGAAGATATCCGAGCGCGCATCCAGCGTCTGTCCTTTTGCTTGCTCCGGGGACATGTAATCCGGCGTTCCGATCAGCGCGCCCGTCTGCGTCATTCCCGGAGTCAGTGTCGACCTGGCAATTCCGAAATCCATCACGTATGCCCGGCCGGTTTTGTCCAGCATGATGTTTTGCGGCTTCAGGTCGCGATGGATCACACCCTCGGCGTGCGCGGCTTCCAACGCCCGGCAAATCTGCGCGATGATATTCGATGCCTCGGCCGGATCCAGCTTCTTCTTGTGGCGAAGGACGCTCTGCAAGTCCTCGCCATTGATATAGTCCATGGTGATGAACTTGAACCCATCGGCTTGCCCCAAATCGTAAATGCGGATGACATTCCGGTGCGTAATCTGCCGCGCCAGAATCAATTCTTGTTTGAATCGTTTGAGGATTTCCGGATTGGCTGCCAGGTCGTTGCGAATCAGCTTCAAGGCTACCTGGCGGTCCAGTTCGCGGTCGTAAGCCTGGTACACCGCTCCCATGCCGCCCTGGCCGAGCAGCCGGACAATATCGTATCGGTCGCCGAGAACTGTTCCAGGGCTCAATTGCCCCTGCGCCGCCGCCGGGGAAACAACTACGTCACCCGCTGCCGCGGACCAGCCCTGTCCTCCGGTAGCCAGCGTCTGGTCACTCAGCGGCAGCGGCGTCGCGCACTTAGCGCAGGTCGCTGACGTTTCCGAATTCGCAAAATTGCATTGTGGACAAACCATCAAATGAACGTCCTACGCGAGGGACTCGCCAATTATGGAATCTTCGCACGAAAAAGCAAGCTCACTGCGGCTTTTGTGCGGTGCGTTTACATAAAAGGACATTTTGGTTGGATTGCAACAGCCAAGAATCTGCCTCCTAAGGATGGCGGAAAAAAGCCTGCCGGTGAAACGCAATTTGCACCAGAATACGTCTAAAGGGTGGCCCGCACCCTGCTTGCGGGTGCCCAGAACTGGCGCGAGTATTCGTCATAAGATTCAGCCAGGAAAAACCGAGGGAGCGAGGTATCGAGATGGCGTTTTGGAGCAAGCTTGTGTGTAGACAAGCTTCCATATTGTTGGCGATTTGCACGAGTTTCAGTTCCGGCAGCCTGGCGGTTGCGCTCCGCACTCAAGCGGGGCAACAGCCGGCGGCGCAGACTCCTGCCGGGGCGCGGCCTGTCGGAACGATCAAGTCGATTTCCGGGAATACCATTACGTTGGCGACAGATTCCGGGAGCGAAGTGACCATTCAAGTTCAGGACGCCACAAAGCTGGTTCGAATTGCTCCCGGGCAAAAGGACCTGAAAGACGCCACGCCCATCCTGTTGACCGACATCCAGACGGGCGACCGCATCCTCGTGCGTGGCAAGCTCGCAGATGACGGCAAAACGGTCCTCGCCGCTTCCGTCATCGCAATGAAGAAGGCAGATATTGCCGATAAACAGTCTCACGAGAGGGAAGAGTGGCAGAAGCACGGTACGGGAGGATTGGTGAGTAGCGTCGATGCAGCCAGCAATACCATCAGCGTGTCGCTGCCTGCCGTTGGCGAAAAAAAGAACGTCGCGATCCATTTTTCAAAGGACACCGTTCTGCGCCGGTATGCTCCCGATTCCGTAAAGTTTGACGACGCGAAACCGGCTCCGCTTGAGCAAATCAAGCCCGGCGACCAGCTTCGCGCTCGCGGGGCGCGCAACGCCGATGGCACGGAATTCACCGCCGATGAAATCGTCTCCGGAACTTTTCGCAATATCGCCGGCACGATCTCGGCGATTGACGCCTCTGCCGGCACCATCACCGTGCAGGATTTGGCTTCAAAGAAACCAATCATTGTGAAAATCACCGCTGAATCGCAGTTGCGTAAATTGCCGCAAGCCATCGCTCAGCGCATCGCCGCGCGGCTGAAGGGCACTCCGACAGACGCTTCCGCCGCCGCACCGGCCCCTGGCAGCGCCGCTCCCGGCGCTAGTCCCGGAGCAGGCCAGTCGCCCCGAACCAATGGTCCTCCATCGGGCAGTGCATCGCCCGGCGGACCCGGAGGTCCTAGCGGCACTGGCAGGCCCGCAGGCGGTGGCAATGGCGATCTCCAGCAAATGATCAGCCGCATGCCTGCCGCAACGCTGGCGGAACTGCAAAAGGGCGATGCTGTCATGATCGTTGCCACCGAGGGCGGCCCCAACAGCCCGTCCACCGCAGTCACCTTGCTTGGCGGAGTTGAACCTATTCTCGAAGCCTCCCCCAAGAGCAGCGCTTCCACAATTCTTTCGCCATGGAGCCTCAGCACTGGCGGCGGGGAAGCGGCCACGCCCTAATGCTGCGCCGTCCTGTACCAAAATACTTTCGCTCTGGAGATCTGATGAGTTTTCGGCACGTTCGGACACTACTTGTGACTCTGTGCTTTCTTTTATCGATTTTTGCGCTGGGAAGAAATTCGTTCGCGCAGACCCCATCCGGCGGAATCAGCGGCGTGGTTACCGACCCCTCCGGCGGAACGATTGCGAAAGCTGCCGTCCGCTTGACCAACGCCAGTGGAGCCTCACTGGACGCCACTACCAACCGCGAGGGTTTTTACGAGTTCAAAGGTTTGCCTCCGGGCATGTATACCTTGAAGGCCGTCGCCAAGGGCTTCGCACTCTTCACCCAGGAAAATATCCAAATTCTTGATGGCCAGACCCAAAAGTTGAACGTCGGACTCCTGATCCACGTCGAAGAAGAAAAAGTGGAAGTCACTGACACTTCGACAAAAGTCGACGTCGATCCTTCCAATAACGCCGGAACCGTGGTCATGAAAGGCAAAGACCTCGAAGCGCTCTCCGACGATCCCGATGAGTTGCAATCCGAATTGCAGGCCCTCGCCGGGCCCTCAGCCGGTCCGAACGGTGGCCAGATCTACATCGACGGATTTACGGCCGGCCAGCTCCCGCCCAAAGCGTCCATCCGAGAGATTCGCCTCAACCAGAACCCGTTTTCATCCGAATACGATAAGTTAGGCTACGGCCGGATTGAGATTCTGACTAAGCCGGGAACGGACCAGCTACACGGCCAGCTTTTCTTGACTGGGAATACTGATGCGTTCAACACGCGCAATCCCTTCGAAGGTTCTGTTCAACAACCGGGGTATTACTCCACGCAATTCAGCGCCAATCTCGGCGGCTCCTTGGGCAAGAAAGCTTCTTTCTTTACCAACATCGAGCGACGCAACCTCCATGAACTGAATGTTGTCGACACGCCCTTCGTCGATCCCACGACTTTTCAACTCACGCAATTCACGGACGCCTCGCCGAACCCGCGCACCCGCACCAATTTCAGCCAGCGCTTCGATTTTCAGCTCACACCCGGAAATACTCTTTCAACGCGCTACCAGTATTGGCGCAATAGCGAGAACGGCGACGGCGTGGGAACATTCACCCTGCCCACTGCTGGTTTCAATTCCCTCGAAACTGAACACACTTTTCAGGTCAGCGATACGCAAACTCTCAGCGCGCGCACCATCAACGAAACGCGCTTTCAATTTGTTCGAGAAGAAAACAATCAGAATCCCTTAAATAACGCACCGACCATCCAGATTCAGGGTGCGTTCGTGGACGGCGGAAACAGCACTGGCCTCTACAATGACACGCAGAATCGCTACGAACTCCAGAACATCACCTATATGACTTTCGGCAAGCACTCCATCAAATACGGCGGCCGCCTGCGTGTCACTAAAGAAGATTACGCTTCCAATTCAAAATTCAATGGTCTGTATTCCTTTGGATCGCGCGTCGACCCCACTGTAGCTGGCTGCAACGTTTCCAATCCTCCCACTACTTGCCCGCAGATCTCCGGACTGCTCGCCTATCAAAGGACCCTTCAATCCATCGCTGCCGGGAATTCGCCCACTGCGAACGGGGGCGGCGCCAGTTTCTACGCGGTGAACGCTAACGCGATCGGAAGCGCCATCGCCAACCAAACTTGGGCGGACGGAGCGCTCTTTTTTCAGGACGATTGGCGCATCAGGACAAATATAACTCTCAGCTCGGGGCTCCGTTACGAAACGCAAAACAATCTTGGTGACCACGCCGATTTAGCTCCCCGTTTGGGACTCGCCTGGGGCATCGATGCCAACGGGAAGAACAAGTCCCCCAAGACGGTTCTTCGCCTGGGTTTCGGCATGTTCTACGATCGTTTCTCCTCAGACCTCGTGTTGCAGCAGCAGCTCCAGAACGGTCTCATCCAGCAGCAGTTCCTGATTCAGAATCCGAGTTTCTTCAATGCAACTCAGGCGGTTCCGGCGTCCCAGTTTCAATCCTCGGGTACTTCTCCTCAAACCGTCTACATCATAAATCCCAATCTGCGGACTCCCTACACCATGCAGACCGGTGTCACCATCGAACGCCAACTTACGAAAGCTGCCAATCTCTCCGTAACTTATCTCAATTCCCGCGGCGACCATCAGTTCTACACAGACTTCACCAATCCGACCATACTTTCCGGAGGGATTGTCGGCACGCCTCCCGCGACGATTAAGTATCAATACCAATCCGAAGGGGTCTTCAAACAGAATCAGTTGATTGTGAATAGCAGCGTTCGGGTGGGCACGAAACTTTCCCTCTTCGGCTACTACACCCTGAACTACGCGAACAGTGACAGCGCCGGTGCTAACTACGTCCTGTCGGTGCCCAATGACCCATCCGCGGATTATGGTCGCGCCTCATTTGATGTTCGCCATCGCGTCTTCTTCGGGGGCTCAATCGGCCTGCCCCACGACTTTCGTCTGAGTCCCTTTATGATTGCCAGTTCCGGCTCGCCCTTCAACATCACCACTGGCCAGGATGTGTACGGAGACGCGCAGTTCAACACCCGTGCGACGCCAGGAACCTGTTCTGCCGGCGCGACAGGAGTGAAACAAACGGCGTTCGGCTGCTTCAACCTGGTCACTTTGCCCGGGGCGCCCCTGATTCCGATCAATGAAGCCACCGGCCCCGGCCGCTTCACCTTGAATCTGCGCGTCAGCAAGACCTTTGGCTTTGGCGCGAAAAAAGAAGCGCAAGCTGCTGGCGGACCGGGCGGCCCTGGCGCCGGCACTTTTGGCCGAGGCCCAGGCGGACCAGGCCCGCGCGGTGGCGGAGGGGACCGCGGAGGCGGGGGTATGTTTGGTGGCGCCCCTTCGAACAGCCGCTACAGTTTGACGTTCAGCGTCAATGCGCGAAACGTCTTCAACAATGTTAACGTGACCAATCCTGTGGGAAATCTCAGTTCTCCGATTTTTGGCGAATCCAACGGGCTCGTCGGGGGGCCATTCTCCTCTTCCACTGCCAACCGGCGCATCGATTTGCAGGTTTCCTTCAATTTCTAATTCCGCTAAACTTCCGGCCTGAGGCCGGAATGAAAAAGCGGAAAAAAGTTTTGGACAAGGGCACCGAAGCGCGGCGCGCGGCCCGGAATTCCGGAATTGCCCCGGCCGTTACGCGCGTCATTCCCGATAAGCGCAAACGGCCACCGAAGCACAAAAAACAATCGATTGAAGGCGAGTCGGAGTGACGCCACTTCCGCCGAAACGGTGGGTCGAATACGCAACAGGAAAAATTCCGTATATTCAAAGGACTGCGGAAGACCAGCAACTGAACATTCTCAGGCCCGACCGGGCCTAATTCTTCGACCCTCATCCAGGTTTATTGGCAGGAACCACTTCATCAGGGCGGAACAGTGGCGCGAGAGCTATCTTTTTGCGCTCGGAAAGTTCCGCTGCGATCTTCTCCAAATCCTTCTTATCGAACCCCATGGAACTGACCTTCACCGTGCCGTCTGTGTCGACTAGAAAAATCGTCGGCACATTCGTCAATCCATAAGCGTTCGAAACCACATAGCCGTTTTCATCGTCGATCAAAATGGGAAAGGTCGCTCCGTACTCCTTCGCAAATCTCGATGTAGCACGCGCGTCGTCCTGCGAGACTCCAATAAACGTTACTCTGTCGCCCCCGTAGCGTTGGTAGAGGCGTTCGAGAAACGGAAATGTGAACTGGCAGACTGGACACGAGATCTTGAAGAAAGCTGCAATCACTGGGCCGCGTTCCATCAGCGAGTTGAGCGAATATTCCTTGTTATCGAGAGCCTTGAGTGAAAATCCCGGAGCCGTATTCCCGGCAACGATGTGCGTCATGTGATCCTGTTTTCCCATCCAGCGTGAAAGCCGCCGCAGAATTCCCATCGCTTCAGTGTAGCGCAGGGGTATGCAACGCCGCAAAGCGTTGGAATTCCGGGTTTATAATTCAGGCTCCGAAATCCCCAGGGGGTGGCTCATGGCGAGAATTGCGCCGCTAGGTGCGGAAGTGCCGGTAATTGAGACGGAACGGCTGCGATTGCGAGGTCATCGGCCAGACGATTTTGCTGATTCGGTGGCGATGTGGGCCGATCCCGTGGTCACCCGATACATCGGCGGCAAGCCGCTTTCGGAAGAAGACGTCTGGGCGCGCGTACTTCGTTACTTAGGCCACTGGGCTTGGCTGGGCTTTGGATACTGGGTGGTGGAGGAGAAAGCCACCGGCAAATTCGCGGGCGAGATGGGTTTTTCGGACTGGAAGCGCGAGATCGAGCCGTCGCTGAAAGGCGTGCCGGAAATCGGCTGGGTCCTGGCCACACGTGTCCACGGCAAAGGTTACGCCACCGAGGCCGTGCGCGCGGCGATGGCCTGGGGCGATGCACATATCGTTTCAGCGCAACCCAACCTCGGCAACACCGTGTGCATTATCCATCCAGAACATTCACGGTCGATTCGCGTCGCAGAGAGGTGCGGCTTTAAGGAAGTGTTGCGGACAACCTACAAAGAGGAACCGACGATTTTGTTTGCGCGGTAGTCTTCCACGGCTCCGCCGCACTCGTTAGTGCCTGTCGCGTCTCTGTTGATAGCCACGGCCTTGCTGACACCGCCTCGCAACTGCTTAACGGCAATCGCGGCCGAAATCAGCGCAACAGAGCACAGAATCGTAACCACGACTAGGCGGTTGCGGCGCGAATCTTCAGGTGCCGCCGCGGACGGAAGGAGCGCTCCGACGGCGAATCCCATAACAAGGCCTCCAAGGTGTGCGGCGTTGCTGATTCCGGGGATGGCCGCGCCAAAGATCAAATTGTAGGCGATGAAGGTGCCGAGGCTGCTCAGCATTTTGCTGTTGATTTGCAGATGCGCAGGAGTCTTTTTCAAATAGACGAAGGAGACGAGCACTCCGGCAAGGCCAAAGATGGCTCCGGATGCGCCGGCTCCGGCGGATCGCGGATGCCAATAGACGCTGGCGATGCTGCCGAAGATCCCACTGACAAAATAGGCGAGGAGATAAGGGAGTCGGCCAAGAAGGCGCTCGGCAGCGCGGCCCAGATTCCAGAGACACCACATGTTGAGGCCGATGTGAATGATGCCGAAGTGCACGAACATGCTGGAGAGAAGGCGCCACCACTGGCCGTTCAGCGTGAGAGGACCGAAATCGGCGCCGAATTTAACTGCTTGAGCGGGGGTGGGGTCAAATGCAGAGACTCCGCTGAGCACCATGGCGGCAAAGACTAGTGCATTCGCAGCGATCAGGGCGATGGTGACGGGGAAGGCGGCGGCTGAGAGAGTGGGGCGCGGTGGTTCGTATTCGGCACGAGTTCCCAGGGCTTGTTGCAGCTCACAGGCGGGGCAATTGAGGGATGCGGGAGAAGAGGAGAGGTTGCCATCAAATTCCTTGCCGCAGGTAGCGCAACTCTGAAGAGGCATGAGAGAAAGATGGTAACAGGTTTGTTGGATGGAAAAAAAGAAGGGGAGTAGGGAACGCTTAGTGGATTTGTTTCGTCTTGCGCTGCATGTAGTCCATAAGCAAATACTGGCCAAGCGTGTAGGGTGTGGTGAAGTAGGCTTTGCCGCGGCACATTTCAGTGATTTTCTGGACGAAGTGAACGAGGGAATAATCGCTGGCCAGCATGAACGTGTTGATCATGATTCCGGCCCGCTTGCACTTGTTCACTTCTTCGAGCGTCTGGCCAACGACAAAGGGATCGAGGCCGAAAGCATTCTTGTAGATGCGCCCGTCTTCGAGCGTGAGCGCGGAAGGTTTCCCGTCCGTGATCATGATGATCTGGCGCATGTCTTTTTTTTGCCGAAGCAGGATGCGTTGGGCCATCCGCAGTCCTTCGCGCGTATTGGTGTAGTACGGGCCGACTTGCACGCGCGCGAGTTCGCCGATCGGAACTTCCTCGGCGGAGTCGTGGAAGAGAACGAGGCTCAGAGTGTCGCCGGGGTATTGCGTGCGAATGAGGTGCGATAGCGCCATCGCCACTCGCTTGGCGGGAGTGAAGCGGTCTTCGCCATAGAGAATCATACTGTGGCTGCAATCGAGCAGGACCACTGTGGCGCAGGAACTATGGTATTCGCACTGGTGGACCATCAGGTCCGAGTAATTCATTTCGATGGGAACTTTCGCGCCTTCGCGGCGAACGGCATTGAAGAGCGTGGCGCTGATGTCCATATTGAGTGTGTCGCCGAATTCGTAGGGGCGCGAGACGCCTCCGGATTCAACGCCAGTTGCAAGGTCGCGCGTATCGTGGCGGCCAAAGCTGCTGCGGCCGAGCGAGCCGAGCAAATCCTGCAGCGTTTTGAATCCCAGGAAATCGATGGTCTTGTCAGTGATTTCAAAGCGCGCTTCGGGCTGGCGCTCGTGCGGTTGGCCGAGTTGCCCGCGTGCGGAAGTTTGCGGAGGCGGCGTGATTTGTGGCGGCTGCTGCGGATTGATGAAGCCTTCGTTGGCCAGCCGCTCCGTGATCTTGTCGAGGAGATCTTTGATGGCCTGGTTGTTCATGGCGCCGGGTTGCTGGAGCATTTGCCGGAGTTCTTCGCTCATAGCGTCTTCAGGAAGAAGATCGCCTTCCTGAAGGGCGCGGAGGATGGCTTCGCGCAAGGCTTCCATGGAGCGTTCCGTGTCCATCTGGGAGACGCCGTAGAATTGCGATTCAAAGCCACTTTGCAGGAAAAAATCACCCAGCCGCTTGATCAGTTCCTGGAGGTCGATGGCATCGGCCGGCTCGCCCGTGTATTTTCCGTAGCGGATGAATTTCATGCCCCGATTTTCTCCTGCAACGCCTAACGTGAACTAAGTAATTCCGGCTCTGCGCTTCTCTGTGCTCTCTGCGTCTCTGCGTTATCTTTTCTCTTTCAACTTACAACTAATTAAACTGTCGTCGCGGAGGACGTGGCGGACCTTCGCGCGAATCTCGCTGCTCCGGTTGCTTGGGCTTCTCAGCGTAGTAGCCGCGCTCTTCGCTGCGGCCAATACGGCGATGCGCCCAGAGCCCTTCGAGAATCATTTCCGCGGCAGCGGCGGCGGAGCCCGCATCCTTGCGGTCTTTAGCGCCGAGTCTATCGATGTGCTCCATCAGGCCATGGATTCTGGAAAGCTGCTGGTGGCGCTCCGCGGTGGTTGCCAATTCGGGGAGCTTGAGTTCACCGCCCAATTCAAACCACTGGATGACTGACTGAAAATTGATGTCGGTGAAGTGTTTGCTGAAAACGCGTCCGACGGCCGTGCGGATGAGTTCGCGCGCAATGGTATCCGCGCCTTTCAACTCACCCTCGTATTCGAGCTCCATCTTGCCTGTAATCGCAGGAAGCGCTGCGTATACGTCGGCCACTCGCGCGACAACGTTCTTCTCCCCGTTGCGTGCCGCACGTTGCTCCGCGCTGCTGACCAGGCTTTCCAGAGTGGTGATCGGCAGGCGCTGGCTGACGCCGGAACGCCGGTCCACGCGCTTGTCCTCGCGGGCTTGGAAGGCGATTTCTTCGACGACTTGACGAAGATATTGCGGGACATCGATCTTTTTGCCGGAGTCGCGGCCTACCCAGGCTTCCTGCGCGGTGATGGTCATTCCTTCCTCAACGCTGGCTGGATAGTGCGTGCGAATTTCCGCGCCGATTCGGTCCTTGAGCGGCGTGATGATCTTTCCGCGCGCTGTGTAGTCTTCTGGATTGGCGGTGAACACGAGTAGCACATCGAGCGGGAGCCGCAGCGGATAACCCTTAATCTGGATGTCGCCTTCCTGCATGATATTGAACAGCCCGACTTGAATTTTCCCGGCCAGGTCGGGAAGTTCGTTGATCGCGAAAATGCCGCGATTGGCCCGCGGCAAAAGACCGTAGTGGATGGTCAGTTCATCGGAGAGATCGCGTCCTCCACGCGCCGCGCGGATCGGATCGACGTCGCCAATAATATCGGCCATGGTCACGTCAGGAGTGGCAAGCTTTTCAACGAAGCGATTTTCGCGCGGCATCCAGGAGATCGCGGTGTCGTCACCATCCGCGGCAATTTTTTCACGGCAGGCCCGGCAAATGGGTTTCAGCGGATCGTCGTTGATTTCGCAGCCCGTGACGACGGGCATTTCCGCATCAAGCAAATTAATCAAACCGCGGAGAATGCGGCTCTTGGCCTGTCCGCGCAACCCGAGAAGAATAAAATTGTGGCGCGAGAGCAGGGCATTCACGATTTGCGGAACGACGGTGTCTTCGTAGCCATGTACACCCGGAAAAAGAGTCTCGCCCTTTTCAATGGCACGCAGGAGATTGCGCCGGATTTCATTTTTCACCGAGCGTGACGCGCTGCTCGCATCGAAATCGGGAATGCGCTTCAATTCCCCAAGCGTCCGCGGTTTCGCATGTCCCGAAGTTTGCATCGAAGTGCTTGCCGTCATGTAGTCCCGTTCCGCAAGCTGCGCTATTCAGCTCGCCAAAAAACTAATTCAACCCGTGTCCATTCCCGCCGGCGCGCTGGCGCAGCGCCCCTTTATTCTGTAGATGCGGGGCCCACTCGCGAAGGTACGCTACCAGGCGCTCCTGGCGATCGGCTTCCGACCGCAGCTCCAGGATTTGTTGCTTCCACAATAGGTCCAAGGGAAGCGTTGCGGCAACGAGATACGAGAGTTCCTCCGCCGCAGCCCCTTCGAGATTTTTTGGATAGTCGTCGAAAATCAGCGTGTGGCAGGTCTCGAAAAGCTCCACCAGTGCGCGCTGGATGCGCGGCTCGGAAGGAGTCTCGCGGTCCTCAAGATAGTCCACCTGGCCGTGGAGAAGCGGGTCGTCGTCGAATAGTTCCACGACACGGAACGGCGCTCGTCCGGCCGTGAGTATATCCATGCGGCCATCTTCGTATCGTTGCGTAACGGCCTTGATTTCCGCGGTGCAGCCGACGCGTGCGATTCCTTTGGGCAGGGAGAGTAGCATGCCAAATTCGGTTTTTTCTTCGAGGCAGGTTTTCACCATCTCGCGGTAACGTGGCTCGAAAATGTGCAGAGGAAGCTCCGCCCCTGGAAGGAGGACGACGTTTAGCGGAAACAACGGAATACGTTCTGGCCGCATGGGTCCCAACCCAAATGATAACAGAGAGCG
>Ga0075030_100004359_pt1 | contig 12799 bp, 9 predicted proteins | sample LitLauG_LLR_2012_FD_71393 | JGI IMG/M metagenome (GOLD analysis project Ga0075030, IMG submission 71393) | Freshwater sediment microbial communities from Pennsylvania, USA - Little Laurel Run_MetaG_LLR_2012 | ecosystem: Environmental > Aquatic > Freshwater > Creek > Sediment | place: USA... | reverse complement strand
GGATCGGATGACAAGCCGGCAACCGAGCCGTTGAGGTCCATGAGGTCCGCGCTGTAGCGCGGCTTGATGAAGTTGTCGCTGTAGCGGACATGGCCGCCGTTGATGACGAACTTGCCAACGGAAACGGGTAGCGATGGTGCACGCCCTCGCTCCGCGGCGGCGCCGTTCGGCAGGGCGGGCTTTTCCGGGGCTGCAGTTCCCGCGCGGGCGTTGTCCGTAAGGCTGACGCTGGCCTCGTGCTGCTGCTTGACGATGTCCTGCAGGTTGATGCGGCCGTTGGGACTGATGATCACACGGGAATAGACCTTGTCGAGCACGATCTGGTCGACATGCACGGCCAGCGGCGCGAGGTCAAACCGGATGCCGTGGAAATCCAGCGCGTCCCAGTTGAGAAAATCGTTGGTGTTGATCGAATCGACACTTGCCAGCTTGTCGAGGCCAAGGTCGCCGGTGTAGCTGACCTTGAGCGGACCGCTGGGGCCCTGGTCCACCAGCAGCTTGCCATTGGCCGCGAGGACGGCGTGCGTGACGCGCAAATTGACGCGATCGGCAAAGAGTGGCTGCAAGGGCAGCAGGTCCAGCTTGTCCACGCGCAAGGCCAGGTTGGCATGCAGCGGCGCCAAGGCGGTGTCGCCGTTGAGGGAAATGGTGCCGGTGTGGTTGATCGTGATGGTAGCCGCGAGGGGTCCGGCGGGAACATGGACCTGGTCGATGGCAAGCTCCACCTCCGCGAGCTTCACCATCGGCTTGCCCTGGGTCGTGCGGATATCGATCGACTTGAGCGTCACCTTGCCTGTCACGCCAAGTTTCGCCGGTTGACCCTTGGCCAGTTCGGCCTTGAGCTTGAGGTGCAGGTCGAGCGTGCCGGTGGGCAGGTGCACCGGCGGCGGGGACGGCAGGTAGTCAAGGTACCGGGTGAGGTCGATGTTGTCGACGTCCAGCGCCAGCGTCGCCTCGCGCGTGGCGGCAAAGGGCAGCGCCTCGCCGGTCAGGCGCAAGGGAGCGCCGTCGACCACAGCACTCAGCCGCGGCTGGACGAACACTTCCTCATCCGATGGGAAGGAGGAGATGCTGGGCACGCCCAGGGAGAAATCGGCAATTTCATGGTGCGCACCGTTGGGCACGTCTTCGAACACAAAGCGCCCGGCTTCGATCTCGATGTTGTTCACGGAAAATCGCGCCGGCGGCGCATCGGGCGGTGCCGGCTTGCGTGGCTCTGCGGCAAGCGTCGCCAGGATGTCATCGACGTTATATCGATGCGCCGCCGTGCTGACGAGGCGGATATAGGGCTTGCCAAGGTGAACCGTGCTCACGACCGGGGCCATATGCAGCAGCGAGGCCGCAGACACGCTCACGTCGAGCCGGTCAAAACCGGCAAACACGCTGCGGCCGTCGGCCTCCATCAGATGCAGGCCGTACACGGATAGCGACAGGGTCAGTGGGTGGATATCAATGCCGGCTATCGTCATCTGCCGGTGCAGTTTCTCGGCGACGATGTGCTCGGCCTGCGAGCGGATGATGCCCGGCAGGACGTAGCTTGCAAAAAGCAGCACCGCCGCTACAACCAGGGTCAGGCCGATAACGGTCCAGCGCAGCCAGGACCATCGCGTCCGCGCAGCGCGGGCGCTACCCGCAGCCTGAACTTTCGTAGCGGAAATCTTGCCGGGTTGCGGGTCGGTGGTCATGGGCGGCGGAGTCCGGCGGGCTATTCGAGATCGAAACCGTCTTCGACCTGCTCAGCTGCGCGCAACACGGCGCGCGCCTTGGCTTCGGTCTCGCGCCACTCCATCTCGGCAACGGAGTCGGCCACGATGCCGGCTGCCGCCTGAACGTACAACACGTTCTCCCGGATGATCCCGGTGCGGATGGCGATGGCAAGGTCCATGTCGCCCGCAAAACTCACGTAGCCCACGGCCCCGCCGTAGACCCCGCGCTTCACCGGTTCGAGTTCATCGATGATTTCCATGGCCCGCACCTTGGGCGCGCCCGACAGCGTTCCGGCCGGGAAGGTAGCCCGGAGCACGTCGAAATTGGTCAGGCCCGGCTGCAAGACGCCCTCGACGTGGCTCACAAGATGCATGACGTGGGAATAGCGCTCAACCACCATCTGCTCGCTCACCTGTACGCTGCCCGTACGCGCGATGCGGCCGATATCGTTGCGCGCGAGGTCGATGAGCATCAGATGTTCGGCCCGCTCCTTGGGGTCGGCCAGAAGTTCGGCCGCGAGTTGGGCGTCCTGTTCGGGGCTGCCCCCGCGGGGCCGCGTCCCCGCCAGCGGACGTATGGCAATGCTGCGCTCCGTACCACGCGCTTCGGAGCGAACCAGGATTTCCGGCGAAGCGCCCACGATCTGGGTGTCGCCGAAATCGTAGTAGTACATGTAGGGCGAGGGATTGAGCGTGCGCAGTGCCCGGTAGAGGGACAGGGGCGAGTCGGCAAACTGCTTGCGGATGCGCTGGCCGATCTGCACCTGGAACACATCGCCCGCGACGATGTACTCCTTGGCGCGGGCAACGGCCTTGAGGTAATCCTCCTTGGCAAAATCGCGCTGCTCAGGGCGCCGCACGCTGGCCCGGGTGTGCGGCGGTTCCACATGGCGCAGCAGACGCGCCTTGAGCTCACGCAGGCGGGCGCGGCCGCGTTGATAGCTCTCGGGCAGGCTGGGGTCCGCGTAGACGATGAGATAAACACGGCCGCTCAGGTTGTCCACCACCGCGAGCTCTTCCGTGAGCAGCAGCTGGATATCGGGCAGGCCCAGGTCGTCGGGCGGAACCTTGGTGAGGCGGTGCTCGAAGAGACGGACGGTGTCGTAACCAAAATACCCCGCGAGTCCGCCGCAGAAACGCGGCAGCCCGGCCCGCAATGCCACGCGAAATTGCGCGGCGTATTGCTCGATGAAGCGCAGGGGGTCGCCGGTGTCGGTCTGCACCACCTTGCCATCGGTTACAACCTCGGTCTGGCTGGCCCCGCCGGGCCGCACGCTGCTACGCAGCAGGGTGCGCGCCGGCAGACCAATGAACGAGTAACGGCCAAAGCGCTCGCCGCCGACAACCGATTCCAGCAGGAAGGAATTTGCGCTGCTGGGCTGGCTGCGAACCAGTTTCAGGTACAGGGATAGCGGCGTGTCGAGATCGGCGAAAGTCTCCGCGATCAGCGCAATGCGGTTGTAGCCCTGGGTGGCGAGGGCCTGGAATTCGAGTTCTGTCATGGGGTGGTGTGCAGCGTTGAATCAGTCACGGGGCGCAATATCCATTGCGCGGCGGCAAGCAGGGTGGGGAACACGCCGTCGACACCGTCACTGTGCGCCAGATCATGCACCGACTCGCCCTCGTTGTAACCCGTCTCAACGAGCACGCTGCGCGAGCCCGCAGCATGGGCTGCCTGCGCATCGTTGGCCGAATCGCCAATGAGTATCGCATCGGCGGGCGCGGCGCGCAGGCGCCGGCAGGCCTCCTCGACGAGGTCCGGATAGGGTTTACGGCGCGCAACCTCGTCGCCGCACACCGCAACGTCGAGCCGCGCCATCAGGCCCGAGCGTTCGAGCAAGGGCACGGTGAACTCGCGTGGCTTGTTGGTCACGCAGGCCAGCGAGAGGCCGGCCGCCCGCAACAGGGCGAGCGCCTCGGGAACCCCGGGAAAGACGCGGGACAGGGTGCCGTTGACAACCCGGTAATGCTCCTCGAAAACGGCCTTGGCGCGGACAAAGTCCGCTGCATCGAGGCGTCCATCCAGCGTATCGGTAAGGGAGCGCTGCACGAGCATGTCGGTGCCCTTGCCGACGAACTGCGCGACACGCGTCACCGGCAGCTCGGGAAGACCAAAAGCGGCGCGGGCCCGGTTTGCGGCAAACGCCAGGTCGGGAGCGGTATCGAGTAGCGTGCCATCCAGATCTATGAGGGTGACACGGAGGGTTGGCAAGGCGGCGGATTTTGCAATGGTCACAGCGTCAGTTTCCCGCCGCCGCCACTGCCGCGGCGATTTCGCGCCGCATCGCTGCAATGGTGGTTTCGTAACTGGACGACCCGAAGATGGCAGAACCCGCGACGAAGGTATCGGCGCCCGCGGCGGCAATGGCGCCGATGTTGTCGACCTTCACGCCACCGTCGACCTCGAGCACGATTGTTCGTCCGGTCTCGCGGGCGTGGTTGTCGATGAGCGTGCGCGCCGAACGCAGCTTGCGCAGGGTCTCGGGAATGAAGCTCTGGCCGCCGAATCCGGGGTTGACCGACATGAGCAGGACAAGATCGACCTTGTCGAGGACGTGGCTGAGGTAGTCGAGCGGCGTGGCCGGATTGAAAACCAGGCCGGCCTTGCAGCCGCTATCGCGGATCATGGCCAGCGTGCGGTCGATATGACGGCTGGCCTCCGGGTGAAAGGAGATGAAATTGGCGCCCGCCTTGGCGAACATCGGCACCAGGGCGTCAACCGGCTCGACCATGAGGTGCACATCAATGGGTGCCGTGATGTGCGGGCGAATGGCCTCGCAAACCAGGGGGCCGATCGTCAGATTCGGGACGTAATGATTGTCCATGACATCGAAGTGAATCCAGTCGGCGCCCGCCGCTATGACCGAACGGACCTCCTCACCCAGGCGCGCGAAATCCGCCGAGAGGATGGACGGCGCAATGCGAAAACCGTTGCTGGCGCTAGAATTCATGGATGGCTGCCCGGGAAAGACGCGGCTCGTTGATGGACCGGCCATTTTAGGCGCACCGGGCCATGCCGCAAAGAAAAACCCAACGGACCGTCAAATGGCGACGTTTCCAGAGGCTTGGCCCTGCCCCAATGGCTGGTTTCGGGCCGCTGCCGCACGGTTGGGATGACGGTTGCGCCCCGCCACCGCCTCGATCACGGCAAGCCCCAGGGATAAAGCAATCATGAGTAAGCGTCCATGAATCCATACGATTTCTCCGTGCAGGTCCGCGTACGCTTCGTCGCCGAACAGTCCGACCCGGCGGCCGACCTGTATCTGTTTGCCTACACGATCCGCGTTGAGAACACCGGCAGCGTGGCAGCACAACTGCTGTCGCGGCACTGGATCATCACGGACGGCAACGGCAAGGTGGAAGAAGTTCGCGGGGCCGGCGTTGTCGGCGAGCAGCCGCATCTGGCGCCGGGGCAGTTCTTCGAGTACACCAGCGGCTGTCCTCTGAGCACCCCCTACGGCACCATGCGCGGGAGCTACCAGTGCGTGGCGGCCGACGGCGTAGCGTTCGATGTGGCCATAGCGGAGTTCGTCCTCACCGTACCGCGCGTCCTGCATTGATGCAGGCGGGTGCCGTGGCGGCCGCGGCGGTGCCGCGCAGGCATGCGCACGTACGGCAGTTCTGCGCGCCGATAACACTGGTGGCCGCCGCGCTGCTGGCCGCCTGCGCATCGGTATCACTCGCGCCGCCCGATGCGCCACCAACGGCAGGCACGCCCCCCGGCGCTTCAGCCGTCCGTTTGCCCCCCGCGATGCATGGTCCGCCGGTGCCCGCACCTGTGCCGGCACCGGCCACTGCGCCTGCACCTGTCATTTCGCCTGCGCCCGCAAGCGGACCTGCCCCAGTGACGACGGTCGTCACACCGGCGCCGGGACGCTCCCCGGCACCGCCCACCGGGCAAGCCGAGATCCGCCAAATGGTGAGCTACGCGCTTGAAGCCATGGCACCGGCCATGGCCATTGCCGAAGCCGACTGGCTGGCAGCATGGCCGGCCTGGCTGGCTTCGTGCCGCGCTCTGAGTACCGATCGCCATCCCCATCATCTGGCCTGGGATGGGGTCTGCACGGAATCGATCTTCCTCGCTCCCAGCCGCGGTGAGCAGGTGCGGGCCTTCTTCGCCCGCAACATGGATTGCTACCGCGTCCTTGCAAGGGATGTCGCCTCTGCGCCAGCCGCCGGTGCAGGATCCTTGCCCTTGGGCAGTGACACCGGCCTCATGACGGGCTACTACGAGCCGGTGCTCGATGCCAGCCGTGAGCGCGCCGGGCCCTATATCGTGCCGATCTACCGGGCACCCACCACCAGCGTGACCGCGTCGCGGCGTGAACTGGCTTTGTCGGGACAGCTGCGCGGACAGGAGCTGTTATGGGTCCGCGATCCGGTGGAGGCCTTCTTCCTCGAAGTGCAGGGATCGGGGCGCCTGCGCCTGACCGACGGCAGCTGGGTGCGCGTGGCCTATGCGGCCAGTAACGGGCTGGAATACCGTTCGATAGGTCGCTGGCTTGCCGACCAGGGCGAGCTTCCCGCCGCGCAGGTGTCGCAGCAGGCGATACGGTCGTGGGCGCAAAGTCATCCGCAGCGGGTGCGCGAGATGCTCGAACAAAACCCACGGGTGGTCTTCTTTCGCGAAATTCCGGTCGGCGATCCGCTTGCGGGTCCGGTCGGGTCGCTGGGCGTCGCCCTCACGCCGGGTATTTCAGTGGCGGTGGACCCGCGTTTCATCCCGCTGGGTGCGCCCCTGCTGATCGATACGCGGGCACCGCAGAGCGATGCGGCGCTCCGCCGCCTGACGCTGGCGCAGGATACGGGCGGCGCAATACGTGGCCCGCTGCGCGTGGACTGGTTCTGGGGTTTGGGTCCCGATGCGGGCGAGATCGCCGGCCATCAGCACGCACAGGGTTCCGTGCGGCTGCTGGTGCCGCATGGCGTTGCGCCGGAAACTCTGCTGTAGGCGGCGGGGGCTAGCACTCAGCTCAGTCGCAATCTGGACAGGTAGGCAGGGATCCCTCGCCAGCGCGGGAAATCTATTTGGCAGGTGCGGGCGCGGCGGCCGCCGGGTTCGGCGCCGCTGCGGGCGCAACGGCAGCCGCCCCCGAGACGGGCACCGTGTAGGGGCCGGCCGCCGCGATGCGCTTTTCCACCTCTGCCAGGGGGATAGCGCCCGGCGCGCGGCGCCCATCCGTGAACACCAGGGTTGGCGTGCCCGTGACGTGCAGCTTTTGGCCCAGCGTGAGGATTTCCTCAAGGGGATGCTTGCAGCCATCGGGAGCCGCGGCCAGGTGCCGGCCCTCCAGCATGAGCTGCGACCACGCCGCGGTGCGATCCGCCGCGCACCAGATGGCCCGCGATTTCGGGTACGAGTCTTCGGGAGCCTTTTGGTCGCGCGAGAGTATGGGGTAGAGGAAGGTGTAGATGGTGATGTTGTCCAGGCTGGCGATGTCTTTTTCAAAGCGCTTGCAATACGGACAATTGGGGTCTTCGAACACGGCCAGCACGCGCGCGCCGCTGCCGCGAACCGTCTTGACGGCGTCCTGCAGCGGCAAGGTGTTGAAGTCCACGCGGTTGACGCTGTCCTTGCGCGCTTCGGTGAGGTTTTCCTTGGTGCGCAGGTCGAAGGCATTGCCGGCAAGCAGGTAATTCACGCGCTCGTCGACATAGAGCAATTCGCTGTCGATCAGGACTTCGTAGAGGCCGAAAGGCATGCGGCAGACCGAGGTGACCGTGCCGCCAATGCGGTGGCGGACCCGCTCGCGAATGATTTCTCCGAGGCCAGCGGGCATGGGAGCCGGCGGCGGAGTGCCAGCGGCATTCGCCGGCACCGGACAGGGCTGTAGGGGCGGAAGATCGGCGGCGGCTGGCTCGGGCGCAACGGCGCCAGGCGTATCCGGCACAGGGTTCGGCGCGGCTGCCGCGCAATTTCCGGCCAGCAGTCCCAGGGCGCAGAGCATGACGGCAGCGCGCAGCGCGGCCCCGCAGCGGCTCTGGCGGGATATTGCCGATGACAGCGTATTCCCTTGCAACGTATCCAACCGTATTCCCCTCGATGATCCGCGCCTATGTTGCGCGAAAAGCAGCCTGCGACATTACCTGAAAAGACCAATCAAACGGAACCCAGGCGTGGCGGCGCGCCGCCGCGCCGTTTGCCTAACCCATGGCATGGCGAACCAGCGCGTTCTTGAGTGGGCGCATGGTGTTTACGGCCGACATGCCGGCGTTGCGCAGGAACCGCAGGCGATCGTCCGGCGCCTGGAAGAGCCGCGCAAGACCGTCGACGGTGGCGCGCATCAGGGCAAGCGGTTCCGCGCGGGCCCGTTCGTAGCGCCGCAAAGCGCGCACATCCCCCAGACGGCGCCACGGTTCATTGCTATCGAGCATCGCCAGAAATTGCGCAACATCCTGCAACCCGAGGTTCAGGCCCTGCCCCGCCAGCGGATGCACGACATGGGCGGCATCGCCCAGCAAGAGCGCGCCGGGACGAACGAGGCGGTCGACCACCATGCGATGCAGAACAAAGGCATGGCGTTCGCCCAGCATATCCATGGCGCCGAGGCTGTGCCGGGCCCTGCCGGCGACACGGCGCGCAAACGCGTCCGGGGGCAGATCCACCAGTGCCGGAACCAGCGCGTCGGGGGCGCTCCAGACCAGGGACACGCGCTTGCCCGGCAACGGCAGCAGCGCAACGACGCCCTCGTCCGTGAACCACTGGCGCGCGATACCCGAGTGCGGCCACTGGGTGGCGAAGTTGGCCACGATGGCCGTCTGTCCGTACTGGCTGTGCCGCGAAACAATGCCAGCCGCAGCGCGCACAGCCGACTGCCGTCCGTCGGCACCCAGCACCAGGTCAGCGCCCAATTCGCTGCCGTCATCCAGGCGTAGCTTCACCGCGGGCCCGGGCCCGGCATCACCCGGGAAGACCGCAGAGTCGAAACCGCGCGCCCGATGTTCAATACCGGGCGTCATTGCGCAGGCCAGCCACAGCGCGCGCACAAGTTGCGATTCCTCGCAGATGGTTGCAAGGTGGCCTGCCGCGGTCACCGGCACGTCAAAGGCCAGGCGGCCGCCGTCGTCTCCCAGTACTTCCATACGGTCAACGGGACACAGCCGCGTCGCATCCAGTTGCGCCCAGACGCGCTGGCGCTCCAGCAGGCCGACGGTGGCGGGGGCAAGCGCATAGATGCGCGCATCCCACGGCGCATCGCCTCCCGGCTTCACCACGGCGGACGCGGCCGACGACACGGAGCCCGGAACGGGACCGAGGAGTGTCACGGCAATGCCGCGCTGCGCGCAACCCAGCGCAGCGCTCAGCCCCACAACGCCGGTACCGACCACGGCCACATGGCGGTCGGCCGTACGCGAGTTCTGGATGGCGGGCATGCGCACTCCTGGTTGCCGGACCGATATTATAAGAGCGTGCGTGCTACCATCTTTTGACTCTGCCGGAACGAACCGTACCGGTTGCGCCCGTCCCATGACCCTGCACTCCCACCCCGGCACTCCAACGCACGACAAGACCGCGCTCGTCTCGCGCGTGCGCTCCGCGCTGCAATCCCTGGACGCCACCCTGGTCGCCCACTATTACGTCGATGGCGATCTCCAGGACCTGGCGGAGGCAACGGGAGGCTGTGTCGGCGACTCCCTTGAAATGGCGCGCTTCGGGCGCGATCATCCGGCGCGCACACTGGTAGTGGCCGGCGTCCGGTTCATGGGCGAAACGGCCAAGATCCTCAGTCCCGACAAGCGCGTGCTGATGCCGACCCTGGAGGCAAACTGCTCCCTGGATATCGGCTGTCCTATCGATGCGTTCGATGCATTCTGCAATCAGCATCCCGACCGCACGGTGGTGGTCTATGCCAATACCAGCGCGGCGGTGAAGGCCCGGGCCGACTGGGTCACTACCTCAAGCACCGGTCTCGACATCGTGCGGCACCTGCACGAACAGGGGCAAAAAATTCTCTGGGCGCCGGATATCCACCTGGGCAGCTATATCCAGTCCAAGACCGGCGCCGATATGCTGCTCTGGAACGGCAGTTGCATCGTTCACGACGAATTCAAGGCCGTTGAACTCGATCTGCTGCGACATGAATATCCCGATGCCAAGGTGCTGGTGCACCCGGAATCTCCCGCAGCGGTCATTGCCCAGGCCGACGTGGTGGGTTCCACGACACAGTTGCTGCGGGCGGCCGAAACCCTGGGCGCGCGCACCTACATCGTAGCCACCGACAACGGCATCCTGCACAAGATGCGCCAGGCCCAGCCCGGCACGGTGTTCCTGGAAGCGCCCACCTCGGGCAACGGTGCCACGTGCAAGAGCTGCGCGCACTGCCCATGGATGGCGATGAACGCGCTTGACCGGCTGGCCGCCACCCTGGAGTCGGCGCTCGCCGGAAGCGGTGCTCAGGAAATCCACGTAGACCCCGCTCTGGGACTGCGGGCGCGCCAGCCGATCGACCGGATGCTGGCCTTTGCAGCGTCGCGCAAGGCGGCAAACCCGGCGCCTTTTGCCACGCACGGCTCGCAGGGCCTGGGTCCCGCCTGATGTCCGCGCCGGCGCCCGATCGCTGGGGGCTGCGTGAAAACGGGTTGACGCAGCGCCCTCTTCCACCCCATTTCAACGACGCGGCCTATTGCGCCGCGATGGACGCCGCCGTTCACGCCAATGTGGCGGCGGCGCTGAGCGAGGATGTTGGCAGCGGCGACCGTACCGGTGATCTGCTGGATCCTGACGGCCTTGTTGCCGCCCAATTGATCGTGCGGGAAGCCGCCGTCCTGTGCGGTACAAACTGGTTTGACGCGGTGCTGCAGGCAGTGGATCCACGTCTGCAAGCCGTGTGGCTGGCCAAGGACGGGGACCTGCTCGAGGCCAACAGCATCGTCTGCCGGCTTGCCGGCCCGGCACGCAGCCTGCTCACCGCCGAGCGCAGCGCCATGAACTTCCTGCAACTGCTGTCGGGTGTGGCCACCCTGACACGCCGCTACGTGTCGTCCATTGCCGGGGTGCCCGGCAACCGCGCCCGTATCCTCGATACCCGCAAGACCATGCCGGGGCTGCGGCTCGCGCAGAAATACGCGGTGCGCATGGGCGGCGGTATCAATCAACGGCTGGGGCTCTACGACGCCATCCTGATCAAGGAGAACCATATCGCCGCCGCTGGCGGTATCGCCGCGGCCCTGCACGCCGCCCTGGGCAAAGGCGTGCCGGTGCAAATCGAAGTGGAAACCCTGGATCAGCTCGACGCGGCGCTGGCGGCGGGCGCGGTCTCGATACTGCTGGATAATTTTTCGCTGCAAGGCCTGCGCGATGCCGTTGCACGCACCGCGGGCCGCGCCGTCCTGGAGGCGTCCGGCGGCATCAATCTGGCCAGCGTGCGGGACGTCGCCGCCACGGGCGTCGACCGCATTTCGGTTGGCAGCCTGACCAAGGACGTGCGGGCGACCGACTATTCGCTGCGGGTGGTCTAGCGCGCGTCCAGCACGGACGCTATGCCGCCCGGACCGGCGCGGCAATGTGCGGCCGGTGCCCCGGCGTGCCGGGCAGTCCGCGTGGCGCCATCACCGTTGGAACCGCGCGAGCCAGCGTGTCGGGCCAGTCGAGCGAATAGTGCAAGCCGCGGCTTTCGTGGCGCGAGAGGGCGCTGGCCACGATCAGCCCCGCCACATCGACCAGATTGCGCAGCTCCAGCAGGTCGCGCGTGACGTGGAAACTGGCGTAGTACTCGTTGATCTCCTCGCGCAGCATCTCGATGCGCCGCTGGGCACGCTCCAGGCGCTTGGTGGTGCGCACCACGCCCACATAGTTCCACATGCAGCGGCGCAGTTCGTCCCAGTTATGGGCAATAACCACATCCTCAGCGCTGTCGCGCACCCGGCTGTCGTCCCAGGGGACGGCAGGAATGACCGCCGGCGGTTCCCGGTCGAGGATGTCGTTGGCAACGGCGCGTCCGATCACCACGCATTCGAGGAGCGAGTTGGAGGCTAGCCGGTTGGCGCCGTGCAGGCCCGTGCAACCGACCTCGCCGGCGGCATACAGCCCGGGCACGTCGGTGCGGCCGGAGGTATCCGTGACGATGCCGCCACAGGTGTAATGCGCAGCCGGTACCACCGGTATGGGCTGGGTGGTGATGTCGATGCCGAATTCCTGGCAACGCGCGCTGATGGTGGGGAAGTGCTCATGCAGGAAGGACGCCGGCAGGTGGCTGACATCCAGGTGCACGTAGTCGATCCCCAGGCGCTTCATTTCGTAGTCGATGCTGCGGGCCACGATATCGCGCGGCGCCAGTTCGGCGCGCTCATCGTGATCGGGCATGAATCGACGCCCGGACTCCGCGCCGGCCGAGGGCGGCAGCTTGAGCAGGCCGCCTTCGCCACGAACCGCTTCGCTGATAAGGAAGGATTTGGCGTAGGGGTGGTAGAGGCAGGTGGGGTGAAACTGGATGAACTCCATGTTGGCGATGCGGCAGCCGGCGCGCCAGGCCATGGCCACCCCATCGCCGGTGGCGCAGTCCGGGTTCGTCGTGTACAGGTAGACCTTGCCGGCGCCGCCATTGGCCAGGACCACCTGCCGGGCGGAAATCGCCGTCACCGGTCCGTTCAGGATGGATTGCAGGTACAGGCCGACGCAACGGCCCTCCTGGATGATGAGATCCACCGCCATGTGCTGTTCCAGCAGCGTGATATTGGCGTGGGCGCGGACTTTCTCGCGCAGGGTCTGCTGGATGACATGGCCCGTGGAGTCGGCGGCGTGAAAGATGCGCCGCGTGCTGTGGCCGCCTTCGCGCGTGAGATGAAAACCCAGTTCATGGGCACTGTCGGGCGTGAACGCCACCCCCTGGTCGATCAGCCACTGGATGGCCTCGGCGCCGTGCTCGATGATGTAACGGGTGGCTGCCGCATCGCACAAGCCGGCGCCCGCGATCAAGGTGTCGTTGACATGTGCTTCTATGCTGTCGTGTGGGTCGACGACGGCGGCAATGCCGCCCTGAGCCCAATCGCTGGCCCCGGCACCCAGGGACTGCTTGTCGACGAGCAGGATGCTGCGGTGGTCGGCCAGCCGCAGGGCCGTGGCAAGGCCGGCCAATCCGGTGCCGACAATAACG
>Ga0075030_100004357_pt1 | contig 12806 bp, 4 predicted proteins | sample LitLauG_LLR_2012_FD_71393 | JGI IMG/M metagenome (GOLD analysis project Ga0075030, IMG submission 71393) | Freshwater sediment microbial communities from Pennsylvania, USA - Little Laurel Run_MetaG_LLR_2012 | ecosystem: Environmental > Aquatic > Freshwater > Creek > Sediment | place: USA... | reverse complement strand
GCCGCTGATGGATGATCTTGAGCGCGAACAGAACACTGCGTTCTACTCAGGCCACAAGAGACAAAACCCATCCGTTCTGAATAATTGTTGAACCCGGCTATGAAATAGAGTGGGATCAGCCCCGAGAAGTCAGCTTCGAGGACTCGAAGCCCGTTTCTGGCCAACTGACCAACGACTCCGCCGCAGCGGGTAATGTCGATGCCGCCGTTGTTCCTATGCGGTCAATTCCAACGGTAAGTCCGTGCTCACGAGAAATTGGGCTGGTAAGTTCTTCAAGTCTTCTGGGATGAATATCAGTTCCTAATTGTCTTACTGTTTCGCCATAACGCCATCGAACATGCGGTTGACTCTGGCCGGGGTATCGACGAGTTGCTGACCAGGTTTTGGTGTTGGGAACAATAGTTCAACCGCTGCTCGGATTCCGCCCTTAAATTAGCAATTCCGCTCTGCTCTAGACGACCCATGCGGGCGAGGCTCGCCCGCATCGGCTGAAGAGAAGAGTCACCGCCATGCTTGCATTGTTCCCACTCGGGCAAATTGTAGCCACGCCCGTTCCGGTCCCAACGCCCTCAATAAGACTGACTGTCTCAAAGAGGACATTGTCTCTGACGGCCCACTGTTTTTTACCTGATCACAGAGTTATCGTCTGGCGATTTCCCATTGCCGGCCGAGCTTCCGCCGATTTCAGTTGACATCGTTTTGCTCCGGGCCTACCTTACCTGTCAATACCTTGGGGTGCCCATCCGAAGTTTAGTCGCGAAGGGCTTTCAGCTTTTGTTCACTCACAACTCCGTAGGGACGTCCTCGCCGATTTAAGGATTCCTGTACGACTTAACGAGTAGAGGGGCACCATCGTTGGCTTCGCATAACATTCCGGCTGGAGATTTTCCACCTCTCACCTTCACCTTGGAAGGAACGAACTTCCAGGTGCAGCGCAAGAGCGGGGAACTCACCATCACCGTTGGTACGCTCGCTACTCTTTCCCTTCCTTTCGATCAAGCTGACAGTTTTCTACAAACCTTATTTGGAATTTCTCCTTCGGATCTTCGCCTGCCCGCACCTCCGCAGTGGTCGTCTCTTTCGGGATTCAGCCTGGCAGGATCGACCGGTTCCCATTTCACAATACCGCTCAATGTGAATGCCGGCATTGTTGAACTAAAGACCCTGGAACTCGCCTACCAGCTACAAGGGGTTGGCTTCCTGCTTCAGGCAGGAGTGACCGGCGATGGTGGACTAGGCCCGCTGGAATTCTCGTTTGAGAACGTTGGCGTTCAGCTCCTGCTGGAGGCCGCAGGCGCTCCAGGCCAGTTGACATTGACCGCCAGCTATCTTCCTCCCACCGGAATGGGCCTGGTTCTTAACGCAGGTCCGATCATCGGCGGAGGTTTTCTCTCCATCGACGTTCCCAACGGACGCTACGCCGCTGTCCTCCAAATATCGCTGTTTGGCCTGTCAGTGGAAGCCTTTGCGCTGATTGACACCAAGCTTCCAGGAGGAGAGAAAGGTTTCTCCTTCCTCGCGTTGGTGTTCGCGGACTTTGAGGTCATCGGCGGCATACAACTCAGTTTTGGATTCGTGCTCACGGGCGTGGGCGGGGTATTTGGGATCTACCGCAGCGTGAATACCGACGCGTTACGCTCGGCAGTACTGAGCAACAATCTCGACCACCTGCTGTTCCCAGACGATCCCATCAAGAACGCGCCCGCCATCATCAGCGACCTGCGCGCAGTGTTTCCGCCGACGCGGGACGAATACATCTTTGGCCCGATTGCTCGCGTGGGATGGGGAACGCCTGTCATTATCGAAGCAGAGATCGGGTTCGTGCTCGACCTGCCCCGCTTCCTGATCGCCCTGCTGGGGAGCGTGGGAGTCTATCTTCCGATCAAGCCGACGCCGATCGTGGAAGTTCACATCGACATCGCCGGCAGCCTCGATCCTGCCAACAGCAAGCTCGAACTGACCGGCTCGATGCACGATTCGCACATCTTGTATTACACCCTCTCTGGGCAGATGGAGTTCATGCTGAACTGGGGATCTCCACCCAGCTTCTTGTTCTCCCTGGGTGGATTCAATCCTCACTTTACGCCGCCGCCGGGCGTGCCCTCGATTGAGCGTCTGCGCCTCGACATCGGTTTCGGAGACAACCCGCGCATCTCCATGCAGAACTACCTCGCCGTCACTTCGAACACATTGCAATTCGGGGCGAAGAGCGAGTTGTACGCCGCTGCAGGGCCGTTCAACGTTCACGGTTGGATCGAGTTCGACGCCTTGTTCATCCTAGCGCCGCTGTACTTCATCGTGGACTTCAGTGCGGGCATTGATTTCCGCGAAGGCGATGACGTCCTCGCGGGCGTTCATCTGTCGGCGACTTTGAGCGGACCCAATCCATGGCATGCCGAAGGCGAAGCCTCGATCTCGATCCTCTTCTTCGACGCCTCGGTCCATTTTTCCGCTACGGTCGGAGACAGTGCGCCTGCGTCAGTCCCGCCCGCTCCCGATCCTGCCATCCCGCTGGCGGCAGCCATTAGCGATCCTCACAATTGGAGTGCCGTGTTGCCGCCCAGTGGGAACGAAGTAGCGGTCATCAGTCCGGCCTCGTCAACCGGACTGGTGCTGGTCAATCCGCTTGGCGGTGTTGCCCTGATGGAACGCGTCCTCCCGCTCAATAAGAGCATCACGCGTTTTGCCCAAACGAAACTTCCGGCCCCGGTCGAATTCCATCTGCAAAAGGTGACGACCGGAGGAGTTCCGCTCACCGATCTGCGTCCCCAGCAGGATAACTTCGCAATTGCGCAGTTCGAAGACTTGAGCGATCAGGACAAGCTCTCGCAAGCGTCCTTCACGAAATTGGATGCGGGCTTCTCCGTGGGAAGCGGGGTGGCGCGGGCAGCGAACTCCGCGCCGGGTGTACTCGATTACTACACTGACTACTTCGAACCGTCTGGACTCACTATCTACGTTCTACCTAGCTTCCTACAGCAGGCATTGATTACGACTGCTCCAAGTGCGCTTGGTCCTTCGCAGTCGATCGGTGTGCGGAAATATGCTCTGCCGCCAAACGCGGCGCGCGCTGTGGCAGTGAACGAAGCTTCGTTCTCGGTGGTTTCCACTACCGATCTTTCGGACCAGGCGCATGTCACCGGACCGGTTTCGAAATCGCTGGCCTACGATGCGATGAAAACATACCTGGCCGCGAACCCCGAAGCTCGGGGAACGATCCAGATACTTCCCACCCACGAAGTCCAACCGGCGGGAGCCTGAGCATGGCTGATACTTCAAGCGCGCAACTTACATTTCGTTCGTGGCTGCGACGCGGGCTCGCGACCCAGCAAAAGCTGCTGAACCAGAACGACCCGCGAGCCACCGTCAAGATAGAGGTTGCCATCGGCGGAATTGCCACGCCGCCCTCAGTCAATTTGGCTTTGTACGGGCCGGGCGATGTCAAGGGGCTCAACGTAAATGCGGTGATCCGGACTTGGCCGAAGGCGGGCGCGCGCAACGTTGAAGCCAATTACTTCCCGCTCATTGAATTCGACCAGGCGGACCTGCCATGGCGATACAGTCCGCAAGAGAACAACACCAACAATGTCCAGCCGTGGTTGTGCGTGATCGCGCTGGAAACAGGGACGGGCAAGGTTTTCCAGCCGGGACAGGGCCAGTCACTGGCGGTGCTCAACGTGAATGCTTCGGTGCTGCCGGACTTGGGCGAGTCCCCCCTGTGGGCGCACTCACAATTGCATGGGCCAGATATCGCCGACAATAACGCGTTGGCGCAGGCACTGGACAATCAGCCCCACTATTTTTCGTCACGCATTCTGTCACTGAGCATTCTGAAACCGGAGACAGAGTATACGGCGTACCTGGTGCCAACGTTTGAAGCCGGACGTATGGCAGGTCTGGGTCTCAACAGTGCCGCCGTTCCCGGAATGAAACCCGCATGGGCGGCGGGAGCGGGAACCGTCAGCCTCCCCATCTTTTATCAGTGGTCGTTTGAGACTGGGCCTCAGGGCGACTTCGCTTCGCTGGTGCGCAAGATTCATCCCAAGCCGCTTGCTCCCCAAGTTGGATTCCGTCAGATGGATGTTGCCTCTCCCGGCTTGAGTTTGCCGCCTGCTGCCGATACCGCATTACCGGTGCAAGGCGCGTTGAAGCGCTATCCGGAGATCGCCTCTTCTCCTCAGACCGGGCCAACGCATGACACGTGGCTTCAAGATCTAACTAAGCTGCTGAACGAACCGGCGGAGTTATTCAAGACCGATCCCGCCAAGCCGCTGGTTACGCCTCCTCTCTATGGACATTGGCACGCGGCACAACCGGAAGTCGTTCTCGCCTCGCCACTGTGGTTCCATGAGTTGAATGAGGACCCGTGCACTCGCGTTCAGGCTGGCGCAGCAACCCTGGCCGTGCAGAAGGAACAGCAAGACCTGCTCGCGGGAGCGTGGGACCAGGTGGGAGAGGTGCGGGCCGCGAACGAGCGTGCACGCTGGACCGAACTCGCCATCGAAATCAGTGCGCGGTTACATCAGAAGGTGCTGGTGGCTACGTCAACCGTGCAGCCCGATACCCTGATGCGTTTCACCTCGCCGGTGCTGTCGCGCGTTCTGGGAAGTCCTGTGACGATGGCCGCGTTGCTGGCGAACAGCCCGGTTACCGATGGCGCGCTCTCTGCGCAGTTCCGGCGGATCACGCGGCCGCGTGGACCCGCTGCCCAGAGACTGACACGCGGTGTCACACCAACCGCTCCGTCTCTGATCGACCGCATGAATCGCGGCGAGTTTAACCCCGCGCCTCCTCCACCAACGCCCAGTGGAGTTTCGACAATCGGACGTTTCAAAGGCGGCCTGGTACCCGGTTGGCTGACTCCCTGGCTTTTGAAGCTATTGAAGCTTTTGCCGTGGATCTTGATTGTGCTGGCTGTCGTACTGGCGATTGCTGCGATTGTCCTGTTCGCAACAGTTGGGTTTGCTGCGGGAGTGATCGCGGTGATTGTGGGCGCGGCGGCAGCCGCTGCGAGCTTCGCGGTACGGCGTTGGGTGCAAAGCTTGGAGGCGCAGGAAGACCTCGCGGACGGCACGCTCACCGGCGACATCATTCGCTCCGTGACTATTCCGCCTACTTTTGTCCCGTCAAACTATGCGCCCGGCCCGGCGGGGGCATCGACACCATTGGCAAGCGCCGGCACGCGCAGCGTGGTGCTGAAGAACTTCGTGTCGGCGGCTGCAAACTTCTTCGACAACCTCGCCGTCGTGCCCTTCAATCCTCCGCCTCTGCAGACTGTTTCGTTCGATGATCTTCGCGGAAAACTGACAGTCGCATTGGATCCCCACATCACCATCGTGGAAATGTTTCGCAGTCAAGTACTGCTGGCGAACCTGGCTTACCAGGTAGGCGGCGGTGCAGCCGCGCAAATCAACGCCGGGCCGAGTTTCAACAAGCCCTTCTACGAATCCATCAGGAAGGTATCGCAAGACTGGATTCTGCCGGGTGTGGACAAGGCGGAAGCCAACAGTGCATCGCTGGTCGTCACGAATCAGAAAGCGGTGGAGTCGTTCATGGTGGGCGCCAATCACGAAATGTCGCGCACGCTCTTGTACAACGAATACCCTACCGATCTGCGCTTTACCTATTTCCGGCAATTCTGGGATTCACGCGGTGTGCCGGGAGCGGTCACAGCGCCGCAAGACTTCCTTGACATCAAGCCGATCCATACCTGGGGTGGCACGAAACTCGGCGCCAACACGGGCCGCAACGAACCACCGCGGCAGGATGACGTCGTGCTCTTCGTTCGTGGTGAGGTGCTGCTGCGCTATCCCACCACCATTGTTTACGCGGCCAAGGCGGTCAAGAATACTACCGATCCCGGGCTGCCGAAGTTGATTTTGCCGCCCGATGACGATCCAAACGCGCATCTGTTTCCGAACATGCACGGGTCTCTCGATCCCGACATTCGCTTCTTCGGATTCCGTCTCTCGATCCAGGATGCGCTTGCCGGAGATGGATGGTTCTTCGTTTTGCAGCAGCATCCGGGAGAGCCGGTATTCGGCTTTGAGTTGGATAGCCGTTCTGCGTTGGTTTCGTTCAAGGAAGTCACGTGGAACATGGTGCTGGGGACGCCGGGAGTGGGAGCCGCCGTTGCGACACCGCGCCACCTTTCGTTCGCGCAGGCATCGCCGGCAATTCAGAAATTTCTGGCCACGCAAGGCCCACGCGGAATGAAGTGGGGATCAACCTCTGCTGACGTGGCGTCCGCCACCTTGCGGCGACCCACACGAGTGGCGTATCACGCGAAGGAAATGCTTCCGAGTTAGCGTATGCCAGAAATCACGCCCCAACAAATCGAAGCATCTCGCAAAGCGCTCGCCGACTCACTTCAGCAACGCGATGCGCTGCTACAACAACGTGCCGCATCTCAGGCGGCCGCGACAGCCGCGGGTAGAAGATTCGGGCCAGACGACCCGCATCTCCTGGAACTCAAAAAAGCTGCAGAGCGCGCGGACCGGAGTTGGCAGGCTTCGCATGAGGCAGTACGTGGCAGCCAGAGCGCGTTGCAGAACCTGGTGGCGCAGTATCTCGGCCAGGCAGGCGACGGCGACTTCCGCTCGCTGAGCACGCAATATCCCATCGCACTTTTCCCGGTGCGAATCGAAACCCGGTTTCAGATCGCGCCGCGCAATCCCCGTCTGCAAATTCGCGTGTACCCGGATGAGATTCTGGCGGACTCGCACGAGCCCTTGCTCACCCAGCAGGAAGTAGATGCCGGCCGTGCTTACTGGATCACAAGCTGGGCGAATGGAGAAACGCCTGAGGCATGGCAAGGACTGATCGCCGGACGCAGCACGCAGCGAGCAGCCTGGGTAGCTTCCCAGACCCAGCCCGACAATTGGGCGAAGCGTCCAGCCGGAGTGCCTCATTTTATCGACAGTCCGTTGCGTCCCGATGTATGGACGCGCGGCGTGGAATCCCGCAACCTGCCCGACCGCTGGATCGCGCAGGCTTATCGCGGAGGGAAACTCATCCACCAGGCAGTCAGCAGCGCTATCGTCGAGCCGCTGGTGCTGACATTGAACCCAAACGCCGACCCGAAAGATAAGGTCGAACCCTACGGCGACGGTTTCAAGATTGCGAAAGAATTGCAGTGGACGATTGATTTCGCGGCCGCTCAGGGTGTCGGCATGGCTTTCGAGATGCCGCTCGATCCTCAGGAACTGCAGCTTGGTTTCGACCGATTGCTGGTGTTTGGCGTGAAGCCCTCGGCCACGCCTGCCGCCAATGCCGATTCCGTTGGCGCTCTGCTCGAGAATCACCACTACACGCGCGGCCTAGGGTTCGTGAAACAAGGAACGCCCACCAACAATACGACCGACCAGCCTTCGGGATTCCCGCCCCCCGATCCTAACGGCGCCATCAGCTTCGCGGTCGAGCGTAACGATCAAGGCCTCACGGAGGATTCGGACGGCGTGCGTTTCATGCGAGCACTCGGCGTGAGCACCGATCGAGCCTCGCATCTGGTAAATGCGGGAATCACGGAGCAGATTCCCGCGCGAGCGATGAATCAGGCTCTTTTCCCCGTGACGATGGGGTATTTCCTTGAACAGATGATGGCTCCGCAGTTCGGCGACGATGTTGTCGATGCGGCGCGCGATTTCTTTCAGAACCATCTACGCGCGCGTGGACCGCTGCCGGCGTTTCGTGTGGGCGCTGTTCCTTACGGAATTCTACCGGTCAGCTCGCTAAACAGTTGGGTACCGGACCGCCAGACGACCGCGGCGGAACGGCAACTTCCGGACCTGTTGCGCCATCTTCTTCCTTACTGGCAAAGCGCCGTCAATCAAGCGCCGCACGTGGGGCAGACCAACGATCCCGATGGCGATATGGCGAAGATCCTTGCCATGGAAGCAAGCGCTCGCGAAGTCTGGGTCCGGAGTTTTGCCGGGAAAACAACCGTTGCGAATGCCATCGCCATGTTTGGCATTAACCCGGCAACCATCTATCAGGAAGTGCAGGCGCTGATCACGACGAACGTGTTGGCCTCGCTCGGACATCCGGAATGGATCGTGCGCGTGATGGAGTTGATGAACCTCAGCGCAGCCGCGCAGTTCCGCTACAGCTTTGTAACCGATAAGCCGCTTTCGGAAACCGATCCGCTCCCGGATGCCGGCAACTACATCGCGCAACTTGCCGCGGCTAGAACCGTCGATCAGATTCTGGCGGGCTATAGCGACAAAGAACCGACCGCGCTGCTCTATCAATTGCTGCGTCACGCTACGCTGCGCGAATGCTATCGCGTGGTTTTCAACACATTGGTTGACTACAACCAGGCGACTCCTGATGAGCGCATTGAACCGGAGTTGACAGCCGTCGCAGTCACTCGCACTCCGGTCCGCACCACGTGGCAACGGATGGCTACGGTTCTTCCAGCGATCTCGAGCCGCTTTCTCGGCGATGCCGTGCTCAGCGAGGTGGCCGCCTTTAACGTGGACATGAAGTCCTACCAGACCGCGTTGGGGATTTTGCAGAAACTGCCTACGGCGGAACTGGACCGATTACTCACAGAGACGCTGGACGTCTGCTCGCATCGTATCGACGCATGGATCAGCGGCCTGGTGTCGGCTCGGCTTGATGTCATGCGCGCGCAGACCCCGACGGGCGTGCACCTCGGCGCTTACGCCTGGGTAGAAAATCTGCAACCAAGATTCAACCAGCGCACCACTCCAGTGGAGCTTCCGGATGGTCGCCAGGTCGTCGCGCAAATCGATAATGGCGGCTACATACACGCCCCGACTATGACGCACGCGTCGGCTGCGGTGGTCCTGCGCAACGCCTACCTGAGCCAAGTCGATGGAAACCGCCAGCGCTATGAGATCGATCTTTCTTCTGCCAAAGTGCGCCAGGCAGCGTTCGTCCTCGACGGAGTGCGGCAAGGGCAACCGGTCGGCGCCGTCCTTGGATATATCTTCGAGAGCTATTTGCACGAGCAACAACTCGATCAGTTCATTGACGGATTTCGCAAGCAGTTTCCCCTGCAATCGAATCCCGCCACTGATAGTGGTCTACCTACCGAAGCCGTGGCTGCACGCGACGTTGTCGATGGACTGCGGTTGCGTAATGCATTTGCGGGAGGCACGGATGTGTTCGCTCCGCTGAGTCCGGCTCCCAGCGCCGCCGAACGCAGCAACATCACGACGCAGTTGCAGCAACTGAATGAAGTCTTCGACTCGCTCTCTGACCTCGTCATGGCGGAGTCGGTGTATCACCTGGTGCAGAGCAATACCTCGGGAGCGTCGGCCGCCTTCGACGCAGCTGTTGGTCAGCCTGCTCCCGATCCCGCCGTCGTTCAGCAGCCACGTGGCGGCACGTCACTGACGCATCGCCTCGGAGTGGTGCTGGGCACCGATGCAGGCATCGTTTCCGGGAAAAATCCGCGCGGAAAAGCGGAGCCTTATCTTCACACCTGGGTTGGTAGCCTGCTAGGGGATTTGTCCAAAGTTGTGTGCAGAGTCGATTTCACGGGCGGCGCGGGCACGCGAAACATCAGCGCGGCCGATCTCGGCCTGGAACCTCTCGACTTGCTGAACCTGTCTCGGTCGGTAGCGATAGGCGCGGTAGCATCCGACGCGCACGCAACCGAACTCGATCGTAGAGTCCACGATGCGCTCATAGGACTTGAGCCCGGCGCCACCAAGATCACGATCACCTACGACATCGTTCCGGCGTCTTCCAATCAAAGAACCTTCTTGCAGATTTTTGAATTGGCGAAGTCGGTTGCCGACCTCATCGCATCCGCGCGACCGCTGCGCGCCGAGGACCTCCTGTTGCCGCAGGAAGTTCCGGCCACTCCGAGTCCCGCGCCCGCCGATACCCGCATGACCGATGCGCTCAAGTCGTTTAAAGACGCGATGGATGCGCTGAACTTGGCGAAAACTCCCACCGCACTGCGTGACACCTTGCAGGTGGCCAGTCTGTATGGAATCGGCGAATCCTATCCCTTCACCGACGACGCAGCTCTGGCGGATCAGGCGAGCGGCATCGCCACCGAGATGAAGCGCCGGTTTGACTCCGCCTCTGTACCCGGACAAACGGACACCGCCATTGCCGCGACACTCTTCGGGCAGAAGTTCCTCTTCCTGCCGTTGTTCCAGCTTCCGGCAACAGCGGCGACTGAACTCAATCTTGCAATCTCGCAAGGGCCCGCGCTGGTGGACTCGCCTCGCGATTTCCCGCGCTGGATGCAGCAGGCCGCCCGCGTCCGCCCTACACTCGACAATTGGCGCCGGTTGATGCTGTACACCACCGCGTTGGGACAAGCGCCCCCGCAGTTCGAACTGGCCCAGTTGCCATTTCAAGCCGGGGCACGATGGGCGGCGTTGCCATTTGGTGCCAAGCGGCCTCCAGCGGGCTTGCTCTCCCTGGCGCTTCATCGCCCCGTGAAGCCGGCAACGAACAGAGTATGGGCGGGCCTCTTCCTCGACGACTGGACCGAGGTCATCCCCGATGAAGTGGAGACAACCGCCATTGGATTTCACTACGACGATCCCGGGGCGGAAGCTGGGCAAGCTGTGCTACTCGCAGTCCCGCCGAACAACGCCGAGATGTGGGACATCAGCACCTTTGCGAATATCTTGAACGAAACCGCGGACATGGCAAAGGTCCGCGCCGTGGACCTCGAACTAATTCCCCTGCTCGGCCAGCTTCTGCCCGCGGTTTATTTGGCCACGGACCTTGAAGACAACACCATCACCACGAACTTCGCCACCAAGGTCATGAACCAGAGGAGCATCATCGGCCTCGCCACGAGGACTCCATAAATGAAGACGACGACCTTACTCCAACTGGCGACCCGCGTATTGACACCATCGGTAACGCATTGGTATCGGCTGGAACCGCGGCCGCGCACCAATTCGCTGGCTGGTCCCGTTGCCGCACCGATACGCGATCCGTTGTGGTTCATCACGCGGCAATGGCAGATGGGAGAATTTCTCGCCGAAGATGCAGCCTCACCCGCTTATGTGCAGATCGGTTCGACTTACGGTTCGCTCACTGATTTGCAGACACCAGCGGGAGCAGCGCAACCCATTCCTGCGGGCATTCCCTTAGAACCGTTGGTGGAACGTGAGCCCGTCACCCCTGATCTGTCTCTGAGTGTGGAACTCGGCCAGACATTCGAAATGCTGTTGAAGGCGAATGGTGGAAGCAACGCCGACCGCGATGCGTTTCGCGCCGCATTTCCCATCAAACTGCCGCTCAACGCCGATCCCGACACGGTTCGCTTCTTCTCCATCTGCGGCGGTCGCGTGGTGGATGGCGTCGCGCTCTTCGCTGCAATCCAGGCAGGCGCAGCAATGCCTCCGGCGCCCGGAACAACGCTCGCCGATTTTCAAAGTTGGGTGACGGACGTCTTTGGCGACATCGGTGCGACGGACCCAGTTACGTGGAATCCCAACATCATCAACTACGAGGTGAAAGCCGAGGCCACGCTCCCTGGCAACACCGCGGGTGAGCTTACGGCCACCCCGGCGCGGGACGGCGCATTCGATTGGTTTGCCTTCGACCTAGCGTCGCAGTCGCAGGCTGTGCCCGCCAAGCCACCCGTCAAGAATCCGAGCTTCACCGTAATTCCAACCCACGTGCGATTTCGCGGAATGCCCAATGCGAAGTGGTGGGACTTCGAAAATAATGTCACCGACTTCGGCGCCATCGACGTACAGCGCCAGGATCTGGCCAAGCTGGCGGTCATGGACTTCATGTTATTACACGGCAATGACTGGTTTCTCGTTCCCGTCGATATTCCAGTGAACTCTCTCTATCAAATCGGAGAGTTCCTGGTACGCGATGTCTTCGGCGGATTGACGCTGGTCGATCGCAGCGATCGGGTGCGGACGCCAACCGGCGCGCTATGGACGATGTTCTCCACAGTCGCGAGTGAAGGAGTGGCCGATTTCTTTCTATTGCCGCCCACCGCTGCGGTCGCGATGCAGACAGGCGACATCCTGGAAGATCTTCGCTTCCTGCGCGATCCCACAGCCAACATGGATTGGGCGATTGAATTCCAGGTCGAGGGCGGCATCGGCCAACCTCTGTATGGCGCCGACGAGGACGCTCGTAACCGGCCCGCAGCCTTGCCTCCCGCTCCGCCGATGAAGGCAGGCGCAGTCATCCGCTATCAAATCGAGACTCCTGTTCCGATCGACTGGTTCCCCTACGTTCCTGTGGAGATTACCAATGTCGTCAAGCAGGTGACTCTGCGGCAAGGTGAGGTCGAACGAGGCGGACCTGCTTTGGTTACGCCTAAGGGTCGCGTGTTGACCTCAATAAAAGAGTTGCGTGAGCAAGAGGTTCCTCGCACCGGCGTCCGCGTGACGCGCGTGGCTACGCGTTCCAGGTGGCTGGACGGCTCGACTCACCTCTGGATCGCGCGCCGCAAGACCAGCGGACGGGGCGAGGGCTCCAGTGGCCTGAGGTTCGATCTCGCCATTCCCGAATAAACGTGGTTCATAGATCTCTCCGAGAGCAAGTCTTCAACAAGCAAACGTCATCGGCCCGGCGGTGCGACTTCGTCCCTGCCAGGAGGCGTTCGTCAAGGGAACCCACTCGTCGCCGAAAGTAAAGGATTTGCGACCGAGATAGCTTAAGCGGCGTAATCTTGCGTGACATGTTAGGTTCCGAGAAACGCCAGGTCGTTACTACCGTCCAAGAGGAACATGTTGCTTCTATTTCTCTGCCCATTGACGGCGGGAAACGTGAAGCTACCCACAGCAAGCCCTCCCCAACCACTGCCGCCCTCTGAATTCTGCGCTACGCTAATCGGG
>Ga0075030_100004355_pt1 | contig 12807 bp, 10 predicted proteins | sample LitLauG_LLR_2012_FD_71393 | JGI IMG/M metagenome (GOLD analysis project Ga0075030, IMG submission 71393) | Freshwater sediment microbial communities from Pennsylvania, USA - Little Laurel Run_MetaG_LLR_2012 | ecosystem: Environmental > Aquatic > Freshwater > Creek > Sediment | place: USA... | reverse complement strand
GTCATCTGGCCGTAGATCAGCGCGGCTTTCGATTCCGCGGGCTTACCGGGCTTGATCACGCCCGATTCGGTCATTTCCAGCCAGAGATCGTTGCCCTCGCGCGTGCGCTCACCAACACCGGCAAACACGGAATAGCCGCCGTGTTGCTTGGCGACGTTGTTGATCAGTTCCATGATGACGACGGTCTTGCCGACACCAGCGCCACCGAACAACCCGATCTTGCCGCCTTTCAAGAAGGGCTGAATGAGGTCGATGACTTTTACGCCAGTCTCGAACATCTCGGCGGTCGTGGCTTGCTCGTCGAACGCAGGCGCGAGGCGGTGAATCGGGAGGCGCTCTTTGTAATCGATCGGTCCCAGTTGGTCCACAGGCTCGCCGATGACATTCATGACACGACCGAGAGTGCCGCGGCCTACGGGCACGGAGATCGGTCCTCCCTGGTCAATAGCTTTCATGCCGCGCACCATGCCGTCGGTGGCCTGCATGGCGATACAGCGCACGCGTCCCTCGCCGAGGTGCTGCTGCACTTCGAGGATGACATTGATTGGGTCGGGGACCTTGAAGCCGTCGCTAACGACCTTCACGGCCTGATAGATCGGGGGCAGTGTGCCTTCGGCGAACTGAACGTCCACTGCGGGGCCTGCGATTTGGATGACATGTCCTACGTTTTGCGCCATAGATTGAGCTTCTAGCTACTAGCTGCTAGCTCCTAGCTTGGTCTGTTGAGTATCGGCCCATTATTCAAATCTGGTAACTCTCGAACTCTTTCTCCGGTTCTGCTAGAAGCTGGTAGCTAGAAGCTAGCAGCTTCTTTACATCGCCGCTGCGCCGCTGACGATCTCGATGATTTCTTTCGTGATCTTCGCCTGGCGGGCACGATTCATAATCAGCGTCAGCGAGTCGATCATGTCGGTGGCGTTGTTCGTGGCCGAGTCCATGGCGGTCATACGCGCGGCGTGCTCGGCGGCTACTGATTCCAGCAGCGCGCGGAAAATCTGGACGCTCACGTACTTCGGCAAAAGCGCGCGAAACAATTCCTCGGGCGACTGCTCGTAAATGTAGTCGACCTGCGCGGTGCCGAATTGCGACGCCGCCTCCGGCTCGCCCTCTGTGCCCCGCAGCCCCACGCCAGCAGTCACCGCGGCCTCTTTGGCTCGCTTCTTTTCTTCTTCCGTGAGCTCCTCGGCCAGGCGCACCGCCTGTTCCCCGATCTGCTCGATGGGAAGAACCTGCTCGACGATGAGCCGCTGAGCAATCACCGACTTGAATTCGTTGAAGACGACGTAAACGGAGTCGATCTCTTCCGCCTTATACCGTGCGATGACGCTCTCGGCCAGAGCGGAAACCTGGGAAAACTCAACTTTCCCCAGCACGCCGACATGTTCGCCGGTGACCTGGATCGTGCCTGCACGTTCTGTCGGAGCGGATTCACTTTCAACCGAGTCCGTGAGCTCGGCCAAACTGCGCGTTTGCACCTTCGCAGCCGGAAACCGCCGGCGGAAGAAGTCGCGACCCTTGCGGCCTACGGCTTCGATGTCGATATTCTTGTCCGCTTTCGATTCCAGGAATCGCGCAGCGGCTTTCGTGATGTTGGCGTTAAAAGCCCCAGCAAGACCTTTGTCTCCCGTAACCACGATCAGGAGAATGTTCTTCTCCGGGCGCTGGGCCAGCAACGGATGCTTCGGCTCGCCAGTTTCCGGATCATAGATTTCCGCCCGAGCGACCAGCGACTTGAGGACATTCGTCAGCATCTGCGCATAGGGACGAGCGGACAGGGCACGGTCCTGGGCACGGCGTAGTTTCGCCGCCGAGACCATCTTCATGGCCTTGGTGATCTGCCGCGTGTTAATCACGCTGCGAATGCGCCGGCGGATGTCGAGAATATTGGGCATTTTTGCGAACTACTTCGCTACCGCTTCCCTTTGCGCCACGAATTGCTGCTTGGCTTCTTTAATCACACTCTGTAGTTGGCTCTTAAGCTGATCGTCAAGGATCTTCTTCTCCATGATCGCCCGGAGCAAAGCGGGATTAGTCGACTCCACGTACTTGTAGAGTTCTGCTTCGAACTCGCGCACTTGCGCAACCGGCAGGTCGTCGAGAAATCCGCCGGTGCCTGCCATGATGATCAGAATCTGCTTGGAGAAGGGCAACGGCGAGAATTGATTCTGCTTCAACAATTCGACGAGGCGCTGACCGCGATTCAATTGCGCCTGCGTCGCCTTGTCGAGATCGCTGCCGAACTGCGCGAACGCTGCCAATTCGCGGTATTGCGCCAGCTCTAGCTTCAAAGTGCCTGCGACCTGGCGCATGGCCTTGATCTGGGCGCTACCGCCGACGCGGCTCACGGAGAGACCCACGTTGACGGCCGGGCGCACGCCCTGGTTGAACAAGTCCGTTTCGAGATAAATCTGGCCGTCCGTAATCGAGATGACGTTCGTCGGGATATAAGCCGACACGTCGCCGGCCTGGGTTTCGATGACCGGCAGCGCGGTAAGCGATCCGCCACCGTTTTTGTCGCTCAACTTGGCAGCCCGCTCCAGCAGACGAGAGTGGAGATAGAAAACGTCTCCCGGATAAGCTTCGCGGCCCGGCGGACGGCGCAGCAGAAGTGAAATCTCGCGGTACGACGCAGCGTGCTTCGACAGATCATCGTAGATGACCAGCGCGTGACGCTTGGTATCGCGGAAGTACTCGCCCATCGCGCACGCAGCATAAGGCGAGATGTATTGCATGGGCGCCGGCTCCGAGGCCGACGCCGCAACGACGATCGTGTACTCCATGGCGCCGGCGTCTTCGAGAATCTTTACCACCTGCGCAATCGATGAACGCTTCTGTCCAATCGCGTTGTAGATACAAATGAGATCGTTGCCCTTGGAATTGATGATCGTATCGAGGGCGACTGCCGTCTTCCCAGTCTGACGGTCGCCGATGATCAGTTCTCGCTGGCCGCGGCCGATCGGGATCATGCTGTCGATCGCCTTCAGTCCAGTCGCCATCGGTTCACGCACGGGCTGGCGGTCAATCACGCCGGGGGCAAGGCGCTCGAGTGGGATGAACTTGTCGGTCGAGATGGGACCCTTGTCATCGATGGGCTGGCCGAGCGAGTTGACCACACGTCCGATCATGGCGTCGCCCACAGGCACGCTCATGATGCGACCGGTGCGCTTGACCTCGTCGCCTTCTTTGATTTCGGTGTATTCGCCGAGGAGCACGACGCCGACCTGGTCTTCTTCCAGGTTCATGGCGATTCCGGCCACGCCGTGTGGGAACGACAACAGTTCGCCGGCCATGACCTTATCGAGCCCATACACACGCGCGATACCATCGCCCAGGGTGATGACCGTGCCCGTTTCGTCCACGGAGATCTGAGTTTCGTAGTTCTCGATCTGCTCGCGGATCAGTTTTGTGATTTCGTCTGCTTTGATTTGCGCCATAGAATCAGCTCTTCTCAGCTGCTAGCTTCTAGCTGCTAGCTTCTAGCTAAACTCGGGTCGCTAGAAGCCAGGAGCTAGCAGCTAGGAGCTTATTGCTTCCTTAATCCTTGCCAATTGGCCTTTCACCGAACCATCGTAAATCGTGCTGCCGACGCGGACCAACGCTCCGCCCAACAGGGACGCGTCGATTCCATATTGCGCCCTGACTTTCTTGCCCGTCACCTTCTCGATCTGCGATTCGAGGGCGCGCTTCTCATCGCTGCCTAACTCGCGAGCACTGGAAATCTGCGCCTCGGCGAATCCGAGCCGGGCATCGAGTTCCTTCTCCAGCTGCTCAATGATCCTTGCCAGGAACTGCACTCGCCGATGATCGATCAGCACCGCGACCAGGTTGCGGACCGGCTTGTCGATTCCACTCCGTTGCACGATCGCGTCAAGCAACTTGCGTTTCTGATCCGCCGGGACCGCGGGGTTCTCCCAAATACGCCGTAATTCGATGCTTTCTGCCAGCAACGAAGAGATCTGACGTAGCCCGCTGACGGCGCGATCTGCGTCGAGGTGCAGGTTGAAAACGACGTCGGCGAATGCCCGCGCGTAGGTGTTGGCGACCGAGGCCACGGATTAGTTCCCGTCCTTTCCGGTCTTCTCCGACGCTGCTAACTGCCCGCCAAAATTCCGCACCAAGGCTTGATCGGTGGCAGCATCCACACGAATCTGCTTTTGCGCCAAGCCAACGGCGAGATCGGCGGCGTACGCGGTGAGCTGGCGGCGTGCAGCCTTGGCCGCCGCGGCGATCTCCTGTTCGGCGGAGGTGACAATCTTCCGCGCGTCCTCTTTCGCGGCAGCTTCAATGCGGGCCACTTCGGCGGCCCCTTCTCTCTCGGCGGCGTCTCGCATCTGTGCAATTTCGTCGCCCAGTTTCGCAAGGCGCGACTCAATGTCTGCGAGCTTGGCGCGAGCCTCTTCGCTGGCCTTCTGAGCCTCGAGCATCGCTTTCTGGATTGCGGCCGTCCGGTCCCGGAAGATGCCCGGCAGGAATTTGCGCCCGGCCCAGACGATGACGATCGCGATTACAGCGAAGTTCAGGCAGACACTCAGCCAGTAGGACTGCTGCAGGTCAAGGCCGGTCAGGCGCGAGATGGCGCGAACGGATGCGGACTGTTTGAACTCCGCCATTTCGTCTTTTTCTTCACCAGCGGCCTCGCGACTCTCGTGCGCCAACTGGCGGCCAGGGCTTACACGTGCGGCGTCGGCATCGTGCTGGTTCTGATTGGGGGCCGGAGGCTGCTCCTGTGCTCGAAGCAAAGTGTAGGCACCGCTCACCATCAGCGCGGCGAGAAGGCTGGCGCGGAAAAGCTTTTTGGCTGAGGTCGTCATCGTCCCGCTCCCGCGGGCTGCAGAACACGGCGCACGATCTCTTGCGCCAGCGCCGCCACATCGGCCTGCAGACCAGATTGGGCCGCAACCCGATCGGCCTCGATATCTTTTTTCGCGGCCTGCACCTGAGCTTGCGCTCGATTGCGGGCCTCATTTACCGCGTTGGTTCGGGCCTGCATGGCAGCCTGCCGGCGTGCCTCTTGTGAACGAAAGACTGCGGTGCGCGCCTCGCGCAACCGCTGCTCATATTCGGCAGTGCGCGCCTCAGCCGCGGCAATGTCGGCGCGTGACTTCTCGATTGCGCCCTCGGTCTTGCTGCGGCGCTCTTCGAGCACGCGGTGCAGAGGCTTATGGACGATCTGCGTATAGAGCGCGTAGAGCAACGCCACCAGAATTACTGTCGGTATGGCTCCGAGCAGTAATTCCCCTAACTGTTGCAGTGTTTGATCCATGTGGTGCTGATCTAGACCGGAAAATGAGGGCTTTGAAAACTAGTAAGTCTAACGGGATGGATGAGCATGTGTCAATGTAAACAGGAGGCCTCGAAGGTGTCCGAGACGCCGCAAAGACGGCTGGTGATTCAATCGTCCCCAAACCGTAAGTACGCGGCAAATAAAGGCTTACAGAAACACAGGGTCGTACGCATTGTACGCCATCGCGTAGATTCGCAGATTCCTGCACATATCTCTTGACTTCGCGCTAAACAGGATTAGCATGGAAGTATCACCTCCGATCCAATTCAGGATCGAATGGGCCGATAGCCAAGGAATGTCACCGCTTCTTGGTTGCCGGCCCATTTAATTTCCCCCAACTCAGCTTGAATCATTCTGTTGCTGAATCGGCGGCTTCAGAATGTATACTTCCACCCGCCCCTTGACCACGACGCGGTGCGTCGTCATTCCTTTGGTTCGTCCGGGCGAAAATCTCAAATGCAAATTGTAAAGGAGCGAGCTATGTCCATCCGTCGCGTCCTTGTGTGGTTCCTGTTTACATCCGCGGTTCTGGCACAGGGCCAGAACATTGACATTCCCTACACACAGTTCGTGCTCGATAACGGCTTGACTGTGGTGGTCCATGAAGACCACAAGGCGCCGATCGTGGCCGTCAATCTCTGGTATCACGTCGGCTCCAAGAACGAAAAACCCGGGAAGACGGGCTTTGCGCATTTGTTCGAGCACCTGATGTTTGGCGGGAGCCAGCACTCGCAAGAGCGTTACATCAAGGCTCTGGAAGCCGTGGGAGCGACGGACTTAAACGGCACGACCGAACCAGACCGCACCAACTACTTCGAGAATGTTCCCACCTCCGCGCTCGACTACACCCTCTGGATGGAATCTGACCGGATGGCGTATCTCGACCTGACGCAGAAAACGCTCGACCTGCAACGAGGAGTTGTGCAGAACGAAAAGAGGCAGGGCGAAAACCAGCCGTACAGTCTCACCGAGGAATACATCCCTGAAAACACCTATCCAGCGGGACATCCCTATTCCTGGGACGTGATCGGCGAGATGGCGGACCTCGACGCGGCATCCTTCAAAGATGTTCAGGAATGGTTCAAAACCTACTACGGCCCATCGAACGTGGTGCTTGTGCTGGCCGGCGATATCGACGTGAAGACCGCCAAAGAAAAGGTACAGAAATATTTTGGCGATATCCCCGCGGGACCGCCGGTTTCCCACCAGCAAGTCTGGATTGCGAGAATGATGGGCACACACCGCTCCGTCTCGCAGGACCGGGTTCCGCTACCGAGGATTTACATGGTGTGGAATGTACCGGAATTTGGAAGTTCCGATTCCGACTACCTCCGGCTTGTCGCGGCATGTCTGGGCGAAGGCAAGACATCGCGCCTCTACAAACGCCTGGTGTATGACGAGCAAATTGCCACCGATGTCACGGTATACAACCAAGCCCGTGAGATTGGTGGGCAGTTTTTCGTCCAGGCGACGGCACGCCCCGGACACACGCTGGACGAAATCGAAAAGGCAGTCAACGAGGAACTCGCTCGCTTCCTCAAGGCCGGGCCCACGTCTGACGAGTTGCAGCGTGTGCAGACGACGTATGTTGCCAATTTTGTTCGCGGCATCGAGCGGATTGGCGGCTTCGGCGGGAAGTCGGATCAATTGGCGGAGTACACGGTTTACACGGGCAAGCCGGATGGCTACAAAATCACGCTCCAGAGAATTCACGAGGCCACGGCCGAGGACCTGAAGTCCGTCGCGAACCGCTGGCTGAGCGACGGAGTCTACATTGCCGACGTTCTTCCCTTCCCCGACTATAAAACAGCAACCACGGGAGCAGAACGTTCCAGTCCGCCAATTCTCGGGACACCGCCGGAGCTGAAGCTTCCCAAGTTGCAACGTGCATCGCTCTCGAATGGCCTCAAAGTCATCCTGGCCGAACGGCACGACGTTCCCCTGGTCAACTTCTGGCTGGCCGCTGACGCCGGTTATGCAGCCGACCAGTTCGGAAAACCCGGCACCGCAAGGCTGGCATCGACTTTGCTCACCGATGGCACCAAGACGAGGACGGCGCTGCAGATCAATGACGAAACCGCTATGTTGGGCGCACAACTGACCGGCTACGCTAACCTGGATTTCAGCGTCGTCTACCTCTCGTCGCTGAAATCCAAGCTCGACTCGTCACTGAGTCTTTTCAGCGACGTCGTGCTCAATCCGTCTTTTCCAGACGCGGACTTCAAACGCGAGCAGAAACTGCAACTGGACGCTATTGAGGAGGAACAGAAGGATCCGGTTCTGATGGCGTTGCGGGTCTTTCCGGCCCTGGCGTACGGAGCAGGCCACGCGTACGGAAATCCATTGACCGGTTCGGGCACCAACGCCAGCGTGCAACAAATCACGCGCGACGATCTGGTCAATTTTCATCGCACGTGGATACGTCCGAACAACACGACCTTGGTTGTCGTGGGAGACACTTCCCTTGCGGAAATTACGCCGAAGCTGGAAAAACTGTTCGCCGGCTGGACCGCGGGCAAGGTGCCGGTCAAGAATCTCTCCACAGTCAAACCTGCTGCGGAACCGAGTGTCTACATTTTGGACAAGCCCGGCGCCACACAGTCGACGATTATCGCCGGCCATGTTTCCATACCGCCGAACACGCCGGAGGAGATTGCGATCCGCGCCATGAACGACGACTTGGGTGGAATGTTCAGTTCCCGTCTGAATATGAACCTCCGCGAGGACAAGCACTGGGCCTATGGTGCCGGCAGTTTCCTCTGGGGTGCCCGCGCACAGCGTCCGTTTCTGGTCTTTGCACCGGTGCAAACCGACAAGACCAAGGAGTCGCTGGTAGAAGTCAACAACGAGATCAAGGGGATCTTGCAAGAGCGTCCGGTCACAGCCGCAGAACTCTCCGCCATTCAGGCGAATGAGACACTGAGTCTTCCGGGCTCGCGCGAAACGATCGATTCAGTGGGAAACTCGATCGTCGATCTGCTGCAGTTCCGCTTGCCCGACGATTTCTACGACACCATGGCGGGGAAAATCCGCGCGCTGAAAACGACTGACCTCGACATGGCCGCAAAACAGGTCATCCACCCCGGAAGCCTGGTGTGGGTGGTGGTCGGGGACCGTGTCAAAATCGAGCAGGGTGTTCGAGAACTAGGAATTGGAAAACTGCAATTTATCGATGCCGACGGACATCCGATCTAACATGCAGAGGGATCGGAGCAAACAACCTAGGGCGGCGGGAATTTCAAAAGCTGATGAGGCGGCCCCATGGTTCTAGGACCTTCACACTCGTTCTGCTCGAGATTCGTAATCTTCGGGATCGTGCTCCATTTGTCCGCGATGGCCTGGGCCCAAAGTGTTCAGCGCGGAGAGTGGGAAGACATTCTCAAAGTTGTCTCGAGCGATGTCCAGAAGACCTTTTACGACCCGGAGCTTAAAGGGTTGAATTGGGCTGAACTTACGGAACAGACCCGGCAGCGTATCCACAATGCCAAGAGTACGGCGGAAATGGTTCTCGCGGTTTCATCGCTCCCGGCGCGACTGGATGACTCTCACACCTACTTTGTTCCTCCCCCGCTGACGGCGCGGTCAGATTTTGGATTTAAGGCTCGCGCTTACGACGCCGAAGTACGAGTAACTGAGCTCACTCAGAAAGGCCCTGCGGAGAAAGCCGGACTGCACGTAGGCGACAGGATTCTTTCACTGAACGGTGTGCCGCTGAATCGCGGTGATGTGAACGAAGTTCTCCGAGTCGTTACCGTCGTCGCCCCAGCGGGCGCACTGGATCTTTCCGTTGCCTCTCCGGGCGTTCAACCGCGCGCGGTACACATCCCGGCCAAAATCATCACCCGGCAAGAACATCAGTATTTGGACGACGTGTTTCGGGTGGCCGACCGACAACGCGCCATGGATGTCCACGTCGATTTCTCTCACAAGGAATATGCCGATGGAGTGTGGTACGCCCGCTTTCCCAGCTTCATGACATCTTCGACCGTCAGTTTTTCGGAAATCAATAAGACCCGCCGGGCACGTGCGTTGGTTCTCGATCTGCGAGGAAACCACGGCGGGTTGTTAGAAGCCATGATGGCTTTCCTCGGCTTTTTCGCGGACACTCCTGAGGTTCTAGCCAAGAGAATCTTGCGGTCTTCGTCGCAAAATATGGAAATAAAGCCGGCGCATTCAGGGTTCCACGGTCCGATCATCGTTTTGGTAGACAGCGAGACGGCAAGCGCCGGCGAGTTGGCGGCCAGTCATCTACAGCTCAACCACAAGGCAATTGTGCTGGGTGATTTGACCAGCGGCAAGGTGAACGAGGGACGTGTTATTCGTGAGAAAATTGGGGCACAATTTGTGACGCCGTTTGCCGTTGTCGTCACCGATGCGAAGCTGGTTCTGCCGAGTGGGGAAGAGTTGGAGGGACGCGGCATCGTCCCTGACGTGAAATGTGTGCCGACTTCCGACGATTTGGTTCGCAACCTTGATCCGTGCCTGGACCAGGCTCTGTCTCTTGCCCGGATAACGCTGTCGCCGACCGAATCCAAATAGATACGATCGCGAATTCCCTAGCGGATGACGAACTCTTTCACCCTTCTCACCACCGACTCGGGGGCGTCCGCTTCGATTTCGGCCGCTCCATCCCTGTACTTGCGCGAATAGATCCGCGCCCGCGCTTCGAGCAGCGCCAGCAACTTGCCTTCTTTCTGCGGAACGCGCAGGTGCACACGGCTGACCTTGTCTTCTTCGATCATGGCGTCGATGCGTTCGAGCAGGCGGTCGAGACCCGCACCTTCGACGGCCGAGACATAAACCGTCTTGCCCGAGCGCCCCGCATCGGCGATGAGGCTTTGCGCAACCTCGTCATCGAGCAGATCGACTTTATTCATCACTCGCAGTCGAGGCTTCTTCTCGACTTCGAGCTCTTTCAAGACGATTTCTACCTGCGCATCCTGCTCGGCGGATAGGCGGCTGCTGGCATCGGAGACGTGCAGAATCAGCGATGCCCGTTGCACTTCCTCCAACGTGGCTCGGAAAGCTGATACCAGCGTGTGAGGCAAGTTGCGAATGAAACCCACGGTGTCGGACAGCAGCACTTTGCGTTTGGACGGCAGTTCCACTCCGCGAATTGTCGGATCTAACGTTGCGAACATCTTGGGCGAGGACAGCACTCCCGCGCGCGTCAGGGCGTTGAAAAGAGTTGATTTCCCCGCATTGGTGTATCCAACGAGCGCGACCGTTGCGACCGGAGCCGATTCTCTCCGCTGGCGCTGCTGCGCGCGGATGCGGCGTACGTTTTCCAGTTGTTGCTCAACGTGGCGAACGCGGCGCGCGATTTTACGGCGGTCAGTTTCCAACTGCGTCTCGCCGGGTCCGCGCGTGCCGATACCGCCGCCGAGCTGGGACATCTCGACGCCACGTCCGGCAAGGCGCGGGAGCATATATTGCAACTGCGCCAGTTCGACCTGCAACTGACCTTCGCGTGTACGGGCATGTCGCGCAAAGATGTCGAGGATGAGCTGAGTGCGGTCGATTACCCGGCGGTGAACGATCTTCTCGATATTGCGCTGCTGCGAGGGACTGAGATCGTGATCGAACAAGAGAACATCGGCGTTAACGGAAGCGGCTGCTCCTGCGAGTTCTTCGAGCTTGCCGGCTCCGATCAACGTCGCCGGGTCGAAACGATCACGGTGCTGCAGAATCTGCCCAACAATTCTGGCTCCAGCGCTCTCGGCCAAGGTGCGAAGCTCGGCAAGAGATTCGTCAGCGTCGAATTCAGGGATGCTGGGTTTGACGTCCGTCTTGGCGGTGCCGGGTTTCGACTGCATGGCTGCTGAATCGCGCGCGGCAGACGCTTGGGCAGTCACAACCCCTTTCCCGGCGCGACGCGTGCGCACGTCCAAACCTACCAGGAACGCACGCTCAACTCCCGGCTCGTGAGTCTCAGGCTCGCCGAGAGGCACACGGATGCTGGCGCGCGTGGTGCCGCGGGATTTCTTGCGAAAAGAACTTCCCAAGCTGAAAAAGCCTTATCCTTCGGTGCCCGAAGCAGTCGCAGCCGGAACTGGAGTCGCCGCTGCGGCGGCCGCTCTTTCCGGATGGCCTGCGTGGGCCACATGTGTCGACGCCACTCGCCCCATCACCACAGTTGAAATGGCGTGTTTGAAGATGAGTTGCTCCTGCCCGTTCGCCTCGAGCACGACCGAATACTTGTCGAACGACCGGATCCGGCCCGTCAACTTCACCCCACTGAGCAGGTAAATGGTGATGCTCGCTCTCTCTTTGCGGGCCGTGTTTAGGAAGGAATCCTGGATGTTCTGCGCCGGCTTATTGCTGTCCATAGCCGATCTCCTCGATTCGTTAACTGCGGACGATCCACTCACCCGCTCACTTCGGCAGAAGACGGGCTCAAAACTTACAACATGCTCCCGAAGCCCACCCGCAGCTTCAGAAACAAGGGGGGACAACCCCGCCGTTTCGTGCCTTCGATAGTTCGACACACCCCGGCAGGCAGATGTGAGTACGATACGGCGATCTGCCGAGGTTTTCAACCGCGAAGTTTCCGCAAGGTCCGCCGCGATTCGCGTTTCACCTTCGTGGCACGAACCCGATTTGCCGTTGACAGCGACTTCCCGCAAAGTGCAGACTTGCTTCGACTTGTCCGCCGACGGTCGAGCCGGCGGGGGTGCCACATCTCCTTCTCTTGCATTTCGCTGAATGGCGGTCACATCGCCGGACGCCCGTTCTCGGCCTCCGGAGCCCCCTAGTGTTGCACTTTGCGTTTGTGGAGGATCCATGCACCATTTCGTTGATGTAGCGACTGCGTTCGTGTTGCCGACGATTACGGGTAAAGAAGCCTTGCAACTCATCCTGCGGTGGTTCCATTTTCTGGCCGGGATCACCTGGATTGGGCTCCTTTACTTCTTCAACCTTATCAACGTCCCATTCATGAAACAGGTAGATGCCGCAGCGAAACCAAAGATCTTCGAGAATCTGACCCTGCCAGCGTTGAACTGGTTCCGCTGGAGCGCCTTGGTCACCGTATTTGTCGGCCTGTGGTACTGGGGCGACTTCTACGTCGCAGCCGATGCGCAGAGGCAAGGCGGTGGCGCTGCCGGCACGATGGGGCTCTTCTTTCTGCTGTGGATTGCGACCTGGGCGATCCTGTTTTTGCTGATCAAGAAAGCAACTCCGAGCGGATATGTGCTCGGTGTAGTTACGGCGATCCTGGTCTATGCGGCAGGATGGATCTTCGTGCACTACACGCCCGCAGGCGGCGATGACAACCACGTGCTAGCCATCGGGATCGGCGGAGGCATGGGCATAGTGATGCTCTTCAACGTGTGGGGCATCATCTGGCCCAATAACAAAAAGATCATCCGCGGCGCGCTGGCAGGCACGCCCCGCCCCGACGCCGCCGCCCTGGCCCGCCAGGCGTTTTTGGCGTCACGGACGAATTTCTTTCTGTCCGTGCCGCTGCTGTTTTACATGGCGGCAAGCTCGCATTTTTCGAGCACGGTGATCTTTGGGAAGTA
>Ga0075030_100004352_pt1 | contig 12810 bp, 14 predicted proteins | sample LitLauG_LLR_2012_FD_71393 | JGI IMG/M metagenome (GOLD analysis project Ga0075030, IMG submission 71393) | Freshwater sediment microbial communities from Pennsylvania, USA - Little Laurel Run_MetaG_LLR_2012 | ecosystem: Environmental > Aquatic > Freshwater > Creek > Sediment | place: USA... | reverse complement strand
ATTACAGTTGCAGCCACAGGGACAATCTCATGAAACAAGGCCCAGAACCTCTAACAAGGATCGGAATAGTCGTATTACTCGTTGGAGGAGTCGCCATCTGCGTTGCGGCTCAGAGTCTCCCGGTACCCTCTCGCATGTGGTCGGTTGGCCCACTCACGAAACCTGAACAAGTAATGGGTTTTACGGTTGGCACTGACGGGACGACGCTCGCTGGCCCGCATATAGATTCCCAGACAAGCTCGACCTACTCGGCGACTCGCAGCGTTGCGTTCGTGGGCGACCGGCTTGCTTTAGCATCCAAGATCGGAATGCGGCAGGTACCGGATGCCAAAATTCCGGCGCAGGTCTATCAGCTATTGTCTCTGGATATCCAAACTGGTCGCGTCAAAGACAATCGGGAGATTACAGCGTTTGGTTCATTGAAAGTATTTGCGACGAACGATGCCCACGTCATTGTAGCCGGACGCAATGTGCTGCGGCTCACGCCCGATCTGAAGGACGCCGCTGTTTTTGATTATGACGCGGGAGGTCACAAGTTTGGAAGCGTCGAGAACATCTCTCCTGACGGGTCGACGCTCGGAAATCAAACGAGCCCAGGGTACGATCTCATTGATTCCCAAAGCCTGAAAAGTACACAACTGACAGGCAGTCCCGCCGTCGCAACTTCGGTGAGCAGCAAAGGTTTCGTTACCGACAATGTCCATTGGACGGGGAAATATCCTCATGACATCGGATTCATCACGTACAAGGACGCTGCCGGAGACCATCTGCTTTATCACGGTAGTTGCGGTGGAAGACCTCAATTTCTCACGGATGACCTCATACTAGAACCGGGCTGCAAGAGTCCACTGATCATTGATACTCAGGGTAATCTCGTTAGAACGCTGTCCATAGAAGGCGGATTCTCATACGCGGGGGTTTCGCAGAACGGAAAGCGCTTTGCGCTGCAACTCACCGCTTCGGGCAAGCACGAAAGGTTCGTCATTTTCTCTGTGGAGACGGGGAAACCTGTCGCGGAGGTCAAACCAGAACAGGACGGCGAACAACAGTCATGGACTGCGTTTTCTCCCGATGGTTCGATGTTCGTTGTCGGGTCTCCTCTAAAGTTGGCGCTTTACCGTCTCCCCTAAAGCAATCGGCTGCAAAGTCAACTGTCGAAACCGGGCCATTGCGCTCAAAACCTACCCGCCGTTCGCCGAAAAAACGAAAGCGCCTCGGACCCGTTTGGGTCACGAAGCGCTCGTTGAACAGCCCTCCCCCGAAGCCTGCTCACAACTACCCTACATCCAGGCCAGGATGATGGGAATGGCCCGAACGTGTGGTCACCCTCGTAATCCGGCGGCCACCCTCAAAACTCCCCTGATTGAGGTCGTCGGTGAAACCTCAGCATGGAACCCCACACAGGTGTGCGTGAGAGCCGGTGTCGTCCCTGCGGGGACTCGCTCCGATTTCCGACTTACCCAGCGCTTACGCGCTGGGCTAACGACTACCGCCCTTTCAGGGCTGGGGTTTCGCGGTGATTCCTCCACCGGGTTGTCGAAATCCTGGTTCTCACGCCAACCTCGCGGCCTCCCGATTCCTTGTTTATTTCCGCTCGGTGTGTAAACTACCTTCGCGATGAGAACTTCTCCCCGGTCCGGCGCCATGCGTGGGTTGTCGTTTGTCCTGGCGTGGTTGGTCACGGCCGCTGCGGTTCCAGTCCCGGCGTTCGGCTCGGCGTACAATGCCCGTCCCAAGCTGATCGTGGTCATCGTGATTGACCAATTCCGCGGCGACTACCTGGAGCGGTACCACGACCAGTTCGGCGATGCCGGGTTCCGCCTGCTCATGGAACACGGGGCTTACTTTCCCGACTGCTATTACAACTACGCGAACACGCGCACGGCTCCCGGACACGCCACGCTGTTTGCCGGCGCGTATTCGAACGGCCACGGCATCGCTGCCAACGAGTGGTGGGACCCGGTCAAAAAGAAGATGGTGACGTCGGTCGAGGACGACCAAACCAAGCTGGTGGGAGTCACGGGCGACAAGGCGGGCGCGTCGCCGCATAATCTGATGGCGGACACTCTGGGTGACGAACTCAAGCTGGCCACCCAGGGCAAAGCCCGCGTGTTCGGAGTCTCGCTGAAGGATCGCGCCGCGGTCATCCCCGGCGGTTTTGCCGCCGACGCTGCCTATTGGATCGAACCGCAAACCGGGGCCTGGGTCACGTCGACCTACTATCGCAACGATCTGCCCCACTGGGTACAAGACTTCAACGCGAACCAGACGGCGAAGTACTGGGACCGCGATTGGAAAGATGCCCAGGGCGCGGTGTTGCGATCGACCGCGCATCGCAAGCACAAAGATGGGTCCGACGCCGGCTTCTATGAGGTCGTGGGCTCGACCCCGTTTGCCAACGAATACGAACTCGAATTCGCCAAGCAACTGGTGGTCTTCGAGAACATCGGCCGTGGGCCGGCCACCGATCTGCTCACGGTCAGCCTCTCGGCCAATGACATTCTGGGGCACCAGGTGGGGCCCGATTCACCCGAGATGCAGCGCATGGCCCTCGATCTCGACCGCGAACTGGCGGACTTTTTCAACTTCCTCGGGCATCAGATCGGCTTGGCCGACGTGTGGATCGCGCTCTCCGCGGACCATGGGGTCGCGTCGCTGCCCGAGCAGGTGAAGAAGCTGCGAATCCCGGCAGCCAATCTCGACATCGCCAAAATCGAATCGCAGATCAACGATGCCCTCACCGCGAAGTTTTCTCCCGGACATCCCGCGTCCTATGTGAAACTCGACTATCCCCTCGCCTGGCTCATGGAGGATGCGTTCGCTGCCGCTCATGTACGTGAACACGATGCCGAAGGCGCGGTGGGTGAGGCCATGAAACAGGCCGGTTTGCGCGACTATTACACGAAGTCACAATTGGCGCTGAGCGAAACTCCCGATACGGCTCTGGGGCGAAAGTACCTGAACAGCTATTCGCCGGAAGGAAGCTGGTACGTCATGGGCGTGCCTGCGATCTATACAGTCGGGCCGGGCAAGGGCACTGATCACACCTCGCCGTACAGCTACGACACGCACGTCCCGCTCGCGTTTTATGGAATTCCTTTTCGGCCCGGCGTCTATCATGTCGGCGTCGAACCGGTCGATCTTGCCGTGACGCTGGCCTCGCTGCTGGGCATCAATGCACCCACCCACGCGGTCGGGCGCGTGCTGACAGAGGGTTTGGCTCCTGCACACGCAAGGATCGGCGCAAGCGCTGATTCCCCTGCTTCGGGAGAAAACAAGCCATGAGCCGGACTCCGGTCATGAGCGTCAGCGTTGCCGGGATTGAGTTCAAGAATCCCGTCATTGCCGCCAGCGGTACGTTCGGTTATGGCGTGGAATTCGAGGATGTCGTCCACCTGAGCAAGCTTGGCGGCATGGTGGTAAAGGGGTTATCGCGGGAACCGATGATCGGTAATCCTCCGCCGCGCCTGTGGGAGACCGCCGCGGGCATGCTCAACGCGATCGGCCTGCAGAATATTGGCGCTCAGGCTTTCCTGGAAGAAAAGCTGCCGCGGCTGCGCGAGATCAAGGGCGTGGTGGTCATCGCCAACATCTTCGGCTACACCCGCGAGGACTACGAACGCACCATCGAGATTCTCAACGAGGGTGACGGCATCGCCGCCTACGAACTGAACGTGTCGTGCCCGAATACGGCACACGGGGGACTGCAGTTTGGCAGCGATCCGCGCTCGCTCGACGAAGTGGTGACCACCGCAAAACGGGTGGCGCGGCGCCCGCTGATCGTCAAGCTGTCTCCCAACGTGACCAGCATCGCGCAGATGGCCTACGTGGCGCAGGAAGCTGGCGCTGACGCTTTGTCGCTGATCAATACGTTCGTCGCCATGGCCATCGATCCGGAAACGCGCAAGCCCCGCATCGCCAACATTACCGCAGGCCTTTCCGGGCCGGCGATCAAGCCGATCGCCGTGCGCATGGTTTATGACGCGGCGCATGCGGTCAAGATCCCAGTCATCGGCATGGGCGGAATTTCCACCGCGGCCGATGTCATCGAATTCATGCTGGCCGGAGCGACCGCCGTGCAGATCGGCACTGCCAGCTATTGGGATCCCTGCGCTACCGAGAAGATCGTCGACGAACTGCAGGAATGGTGCCGCGACCACCACGTGGCCCGCCTGGCTGACTTGATTGGTGGCATGATCGTGGAGTGAATTAGAAAGAGTGCTTCCCGCGGCGGGTGCCCCGTCCTTGTCGCGCCTTTCGCGACAGGGCGGGGGTGTTGATCGAAAGACAGCGTTCTGCCGATTCAGCGCGGACTAGACGGCCAGATCATTTTCCTCGCCTTCTGGCACTTCCTCTTCGTTCATGAAAGCGAAGGCTTCTTGCGGCACGGGATTCTGCCAGACCGGCGCAAACGACTGCCGGTGCAGGGGACTGGGACCGTGCTCGCGCAACGCGGCCAGGTGGCGGGGCGCGCTGTATCCCTTGTTCGAAGCCAGCCCGTAGGCAGGAAAAACAGCGTCCCACTCGCACATCATGCGGTCGCGTTCCACCTTGGCCAGAATCGAAGCAGCCGCAATCGAGGCCGAAAGCGCGTCGCCGTGAATGATGGCATCCTGGGGCTGATCGCAGTCAAGCCGCACCGCGTCGACCAGCAGGTGGTCGGCTGCGGGTGACAACTGCGCCACCGCATCGCGCATGGCCGCCCGCGACGCCTGATAAATGTTGATCTGATCGATGCGTGCCGCATCCACGGCGGCAATTGCCAAGGCTACGGCGTGTTCGCGAATGCGTTGCGCCAGAACTTCGCGGCGATCCGCCGGCAGCAGTTTGGAATCCCGCAGGCCGCGGATGCGGTAGGCCGGATCGAGAATGACCGCGGCCGCGACTACAGGGCCGAACAGCGAGCCGCGTCCGACCTCGTCGACGCCGGCGACGCGCAATGCTCCCGCTTGCCACGCTCTCTTCTCATAGTGCAGCGTGCAGCGCAGTTTCTTGAGCAGGCGAAGCTTGGCCGCAGAAGCGGAGAGCCGGCGATTCGACGACAATGCGGTTGGTGCAGACAAGGGAGTCTACGCGAGTCATCTTCGTTGAGACGCTCGAATCTTTCAAGCGCAGATTCCGTGGACGACTGTGGATAAACAGAGGCCGCGGCCCGAAGCGTGGTGCTTCAGGCCGGGCGCGAATCGTAGATCAGGGAGAATCCGTCGGCTACGTTTTTTCGACATCGCGCAGGCGGGCGGCTTTGCCCCTCAGACTGCGCAGGTAATAGAGTTTGGCGCGGCGGACTTTCGCAGAGCGCACCAGGTCGACTTTATCGACGACCTTGGAGTTGGCGGGGAAGATGCGCTCCACGCCCTGGCCGAAGCTGATTTTGCGCACCGTGAAGCTGGCCTGCGGGCCGCGGTCGCGCTTGATCACGACGCCTTCGAACGCCTGCACCCGCTCCTTGTCGCCTTCCTTGATCTTCACGTGAACGCGCACCGTGTCGCCGGGGCGGAATTCAGGCAGGTCGGTGCGTTTGGTCTTGGCCAGCAACTTATCGATGATGAGGTTTGACATGATCGTTATCCTTGTCCGTTCTAATCGCGTGCAGCGCCTGAAGGCGCGATTGATCCCGCTTCGGTTGCGGTATGCCTGAAGGCATACCCTGATACGAACCCTGATACAACCTGATACGAAACCCTGATACAACCCTGGTTAAGAAACCTAAAACCCTGCTGCGAAACCTTGCGTTCCCAATCCCGACTAAGCTCCGCGGCGTTGGATGCCCGCCAGAATCTTCTTGTCCTCGTCGTTCAAGGGCACGCCGTCGATCAAGTCCGGACGGTTGCGCAGCGTCTTGCGCAAGGCCTGCTCTCGGCGCCAGCGGCGAATCTCCTGGTGATTGCCGTTGACCAGCACCTCCGGCACCGGCATTCCACGAAACTCCGCCGGACGCGTGTAGTGCGGATAATCCAGCAATCCATTCGATCCGCATGTTGAGTCCGGACCGTCCGCGTTCTGCGCCGCCGCCTGTGCGGTAAAGGATTCCTGCCGCGTCGAAGCTTCGTTGCCCACCGCGCCGGGCAATAGCCTTGTGACCGCTTCGATGATCACCGCCGCCGCGAGTTCCCCGCCGCTGAGCACGTAGTCGCCGATCGCAAGCTCGCGATCCGCGAGGAAATCGGCGATCCGCTCGTCCACGCCTTCATACCGGCCGCAGATCAGCACGATACGATCAAGCGCAGCCAGTTGCGTGGCGACCCGCTGCGTGAAACGCTCACCCTGCGCCGAAAGAAGAATTACGGACTCTCTGGCGCGGCCAGCGAGACGATCCTCACGCGAAGCCAACCCGAACGACTCCAAACATTCAAAGATCGGTTCCGGCTTCAGGACCATGCCCTCGCCGCCGCCGAAGGGGCGGTCATCCACGGTGCGGTGCTTGTCGTGCGTAAACGCCCGCAGGTCGTGGACTTCAATCGTCACCAGGCCCATCTCGCCGGCTCGGCGGGTGATGCCGTGATCCAACGGTCCGCGAAAGAAGTCCGGAAAGATCGTGACGATATCGGCCTTCATTGGCGGAACTCAAACCTAAAACCTTTTCAACACAGAGGGCACAGGGTACACAGAGGAAATTCTACTGTTCCCGTCCGCTTCGTCCTGCTTACTTCTTGTGCCATGGCTTAACGCCCCGCCGCCCCTTCGCTTCCTCTTGCTGCTGATGCTTTTCTTCCGGCGTCATGGGAGCGTTAATCTGCAGCATGCCCTCGGGCAGGTTCATGCGCACCAATCGTTTTGCTGCGTCTACGCTTCCCAGGTACGCTTCGGCAAACGGCACATCGAATTTGCCGCCTTCCCCCGCGATCACCAGCACCGGCGCCTCGCCCGCTCCAAACTGCACATCTTCGATGCGGCCAATCTCGCGGCCGCGATCGAGAACCGTGCATCCGACCAGATCGCTGACGTAGGTCCAGCCCGCCTCGAGTTCAGCGCGCTGGCTGCGCGGCAACTGCAACTCGGCTCCCAGCAGCGACTCGGCGTCGTTCATCGTGTCGATGCCGGCGAACTTCAGAATCAGAAAACCTTTGTGCGGCCAGAGATCTTCGATCTCGAGTTCCCGCCGTGCTTCGGACTTGCCCAGCGCCAGCAGCTTCATGCCCACGGAGAATCTTTCCGGGACATCACTGTGCACCTCGGCAGAGACTTCGCCGCGCCGCCCCTGCGTCTTTACGATCCGGGCGAGCGTGACGAAATCGCCGATTGGTTCCGAGATCACCGCTACTCGAGGATCTCAAGCGTATAGCGTTTGCGGGCGCGGTGTCCGGCGGCGCCCAGCAGGGTGCGCAAAGCCCGAGCCGTGCGTCCCTGCCGCCCGATCACCTTGCCCACGTCGCTCTCGGCCACTTCAAGTTCGATCACGCCGTCGTCGAACACCTCGACGAATACTTCCTCCGGCGTATCGACCAGCGCTTTCGCCACGCGCTCGATCAGCACGCGCACATCTGCAGTGGACTCAGTCGTAGTCGCCATATCCAATGTAATGAGGGCTCCTCAGCGGCTCATAGCCGCCACGATGCAGCGCTCTTCGGCACACCTGAAGGCGTGCCCTGATACGAATTCTTCCTGCAATCCGGAACCGGCCCGGTGGGGCAGGGAGCGCTCGTTTTATGCGGCGGAGCCGGCCGGTGCAGGGGCCGCTGCCGGAGCTTTGGCGAACAGCTTGTTGACCCGCTCCGACATCTGCGCGCCCTTCGACACCCAGTACTCGACGCGGTCGCGCTTCAGTTCGACGCTGGCGGGATTGGTGCGGGGGTTGTAGGTCCCGACGATTTCCACCGGACGGCCGTTGCGCGCGCGCTCTTTTTCAATCACCACAATCCGATAATGCGGTTGTTTACGCGCACCTACGCGCGCCAGTCGAATCATTAACACGAGACGTATATCCTTGTTCCGGAAGAGTCCGGCGAGGTTGAGACAAACTCTTATTATGCCGAAGGTTAGGCGGAAATGCAATGCTGATCAGGGTCGGGCCCAGTTTGAACGCTGGTGGTCGCCCGCCAGCCTCGGCGTCATCCCGACCGGAGCCGCTTTTCAGGCGGAGGGAGGGATCTCCCAGCAACGCGGGTTGTTCGGCAGGGAGATCCATCGACCCGCAGGAGAAAACGCGGGCCTTCGAGATGACCAGCAATTCAAGAATTCGCTACAACAGCCGGGATAAACAGGAAGGAACAGATTCCGAAGTCGCCGAGGGGAGCGAAGTTCGCGTGGACGTCAAAGCCTGATACGAATCTTCTTTTGCCCGCACCATACCAACTGACGGGGGAGCCATCCGCCCGTTTCTGGCTCCTGATGCGGGCTTCTGGTTTCCTCTGATAGATTGATCGGACCGGCGGAGGTGCTTCGTGCCGAAAGTCTTGAGCAACAGCGCGCTGGCTGCGGCTTACGCGGCTGCGAAGAAGAAGGTCGACGACTTGCCGACGCTGCTTCTGCAGGCGGACACGACCCTGTACAGGTCGTTCAATCCGAACAGCCCTTATTCGCAGTTGCCCAAGCCGGCACCGGGCAAGCATGTGTCGAAGATGCAGGCCAATAAGCTGCTGGTCCCGGGCGATGGCGCCATCGATCTCAGCAACCGGTTCAGCGGGCCGTCGAACGATCCTGCCATTCCGGCCGCGGGAGGCTTGTATTGCGTCCTGCAGCAGCAGGCGCTGGTGAACGAGTCCGCTCATTACAGCAAGAAAGTGCCGGTGTGGGCGTTGAGCGGCCGGTGCGTGCTCAAGATGCGGTTGATGGGAGCCATGCTGGTGGCCGATCTCTCCCCGCACAATCCGCGCAGCAAGCGGTTCTTGCGGGAATTGGGAAAAGGAACCTGGGAGGAAATGACCGACCTCAAAGACTGTTCGGTGGCGCGCGGAATCGGATTGGCCATCGCCGAGACCGGGGTGATGCGCGGTCTCTCGGTGCAGACGGTCCGGGAGTCGGAGAGGTCGGCGGATGAGCGTGGCGACAATCTCGTGCTCTTTACTCTCCCCGGACAGCCCGTCAGCGGCGTCTACATTGAGGAAGCGTATTACTACGGCAAGCGTTACGATCCGGAAATTTTTCCAGTTCAGTTTCCGTAAGACTGCTAAGAATCAGTAGAAGATCTCACCTAATCTCGCGAAAGCGCAAAGAAAAGGCGGGTATTCTCGGCCCGTCTCATGGCGTCTTGCGCGGCCGTCTTCGTGCGCCATGACGGATGTGCAGCACTTCAACCCGTTTCTGCCGCGCGAGTACCCGGTAGATGACGCGATAGACATGAGGTTTGCGGCCATAGAGCAACTGTCTGGTGTGCTTGTTTTCAGGAATGACGGCAGAGCGACCCGGAAGTTCTTCCAAACTGAGGATCGCGCGTCGGAGTCCCTCGTACCAGCGGAGCGCCACGGCCGATTCGCCGGCGTGAATGTATTCGAAAATCACAACCAGATCCCGCTGGGCACGTGCGGTCAAACTAACGAGATAGGCCATACCTGGCCTCGAATTCCTTGAAAAATTCGCGGGCGGACCGAGTGCGGCCCTTCTTCGCGTCTTCCAGCCCCTGACGAATGCCTTCCCGGGCGTCAGCCGTCGCTGCAATGTCGAGCAGCCTCTGGTAGGCTTCCGCGTCCTGCACGACCGCGGCGGCCCGGCCCTTGACCGTTAGGATCACCGGGCGCTTGCTCTTCTTCAGTTGCTTCATGAAATCGCCGGAACGCCGGCGAAAGGCGGTCAACGAATGGATATCCTGACTGAGATCCAGCATGAAGTTCCCTTCGCACCTTTTTAGGTGCTTCTAGAATACCGCATTTCTCTCCTGCTACACTCAGACGTTTGGAGGTGCCAGTTGCAGGCGGTCTACATTCTGTCAGCGGTGCGGACGCCGATTGGGAAGTTTGGCGGGTCGCTGGCCTCTCTGACGGCGGCGGACTTGGGTGTCGTCGCCGCGAAGGCTGCGATCGAGCGGGCAGGAGTGCAGGCTTCGCAGATCGAAGAGACGATCTTCGGCAACGCCCGCCAGGCGGGTGGCGGACCGAATGTCGCGCGGCAGATTTCCCTGCGCAGCGGCGTGCAACAGGAAGCTCCCGCGTTCACGGTGAACAAGGCGTGCGCTTCCGGACTGAAGGCGATTGCGCTGGCGTATCAGTCGATCTCCCTGGGCGATGCAACTTGTGTTCTGGCGGGCGGAACCGAGTCGATGTCGCGGGTGCCGTATTTATTGGATCAGGCACGCTGGGGATATCGGCTGGGCACACAGGAACTGGTCGATGGAATGTATCGCGATGGATTCTTCTGTCCGCTGGCAAAGATGCTGATGGGAGAAACCGCCGAGTTGCTGGCCGGGCAGTACAAAATTTCGCGCGAGGAGCAGAATGAATGGGCTCTGACCTCGCAGACGCGCGCGGCACGCGCGATCGCGGCGAGACGGTTCGAAGCCGAGCTTGCCCCCGTGACGATCGAGGGAAAGAAAGGCGCAACGGTTTTCGCCGGGGACGAGCATCCTTTTCCCGACGCGAGCCTGGAGAAGCTGGCGAAGCTGCCGCCGGTATTCTCGACGAGCGGGAGCATTACGGCGGGGAATTCTTCGGGCATCACCGATGGGGCGGCGGCGGTGATCGTGGCCAGCGAATATTTCGTGAAACAAAACAATCTGAAGCCGCTGGCGCGCATCGTGGCGGTCAGTTCCGCGGGAGTCGATCCGCGGACGATGGGAATCGGTCCGGTTCCGGCGCTGCAGAAGCTCGCGGATCAACACAACCTGCGGCTACATGAATTCGGTTTGATCGAATTGAACGAGGCCTTTGCGGCGCAGGTACTGGCTTGTGATCGCGTGCTGAATTTCAATCGCGACCGGGTCAACGTCAATGGAGGCGCGATCGCGCTGGGGCACCCCATTGGATGCACCGGTACGCGGATCGTGGTGACGCTGCTGCACGAGATGCTGAAGCGGAATACCAAGCGGGGCGTGGCGACGCTATGTGTCAGCGGCGGATTGGGGATGGCGTTGGCGCTGGAGAATGTAGTGTAGCTCTCCCATTTTCGATGATCCCACTTCTCCACTGCGGAGAGTGGGGAACTCCTCCTTTCTCGGGGCAAACCGATTCTTGTGACAGAAGGCCTCCAATTTCGACTGGCGGTTGAGGCGGACGCAGAAGTTCTAATCGAGTTCATGCGGGAGTATTACGCCTACGACGGCCACGGGTACGATCGGGAAAAGGCGCGTGGGGCGCTCGTCGCTCTGTTGGGCAACGCGCTGTTTGGCCGAGCCTGGCTCATCCTGAATGGCGATGCTCCGGTGGGATACATTGTGCTCTGCTATGGCTACAGCCTGGAGTGGCTGGGGCGGGATGCTTTCGTCGACGAGTTCTATTTGCGGGGAGAGTGCCGCGGCCGGGGCTGGGGACGCGCCGCGATGGCATTTGCCGAGGAAGCGGCGAGAGCCGACGGGATTCGCGCCCTGCACCTCGAAGTAGTGCGGGGGAATACCAAGGCCCTCGAACTGTACCGCCGGCTCAGTTTCCGTCCCCATGACAGTGCGTTCCTCTCCAAATGGATTGACCAAACCTCATCCAAGCCCGCGGGGCGCAACGGACACTGAACAATTCCCGGCACTTTTGTCCGGCTCCGGCTTCTGTTATTCTGCGCCGAAGTCAGCGAGTCGATACTCATTTCTCTTTCCGCTAAAAGGCTAAGGAGGTTGTCGTGATTCGATTCATGGTGTGTTTCGCAGCCGTCGCAGTCCTGCTGGCTCTTGCAACCTTGTCCCTGGCGCAGGATTTCTCCGCCGATGTCGTGAATCTAAAGCGCGAGAACTCTGGCTCAAGCAAGGTTTACGCGACCAAGGACAAAGTACGGTTTGAGATGTCGAGCGAGAAGCAGCAGATGGGACCCAGCGCGATCATCATCGACGAGACCCAGCACTCGTGGATTGTGCTGATGGCGGAACGCCACATGTATATGGACGCCATGCCCGCCATGCGGAAAATGCCGCTCGTGAGTCAATTCTGGCGGGTTCAGGACGTGGACGACGCTTGCCCGCAGTGGAAAAAGGCGGCAGAGGAATCGTCGAGCGCAAAGAATTGGGGCAGCTGCACAAAAGTCGGCGCCGATACCGTGAACGGACGCAGCGCCGTCAAATATGAAGGTGTCTCCAGCAAAGGGGACAAGGGTTACGTGTGGATCGACCGAAAACTCCATTGCGTCATCAAAACGGATGAAACCAATGGCGGGATGGAACTGCGCAACATCAAAGAAGAATCACAGCCCGCCAGCCTGTTCGAGATTCCGGCGGGCTACACCAAATTCGACATGGGCATGATGATGCACCAGCAGCAGCAGTAGAACCCTGAAACTGTGCCGCTTAGGGATTGCAGAGCGCCGAATCCCTGGTTTGCGTTGCGCCCGCCGAGTGCGGACCCTATACTTTCTGCAGCGGCCATTTTCAGGGCTGCTGGAGAGGTCATGTCCTTATCCGCGGTCATCGTCGATGACGAGCAACTGGCCCGCGACGAACTGGCCTACCTGCTGAAAGACGACGCCGATGTGAACATCGTGGCCCAGGGCAAAAACGGCCTGGAGGCCGTGAATCTCATCAAGGAACACAATCCGGACCTGGTGTTCCTCGACGTACACATGCCCGGACTCGACGGTTTCGGCGTCATCAAGAAGCTGCTCGACAAAAAAGTTCCCCTCCCCAAAATCGTGTTCGCCACGGCTTTCGACCAGTACGCGGTCAAGGCTTTCGAAGTGAACGCCGTCGACTACCTGCTGAAGCCTTTCGACAAGAAGCGGGTGGCACAGTCGGTGCAGAGAGCC
>Ga0075030_100004350_pt1 | contig 12811 bp, 13 predicted proteins | sample LitLauG_LLR_2012_FD_71393 | JGI IMG/M metagenome (GOLD analysis project Ga0075030, IMG submission 71393) | Freshwater sediment microbial communities from Pennsylvania, USA - Little Laurel Run_MetaG_LLR_2012 | ecosystem: Environmental > Aquatic > Freshwater > Creek > Sediment | place: USA... | reverse complement strand
TTTAACGCAGGGCGAAATGCACGTTGGCATTCACTACCAACTGCTTCTGGCCAAACGCATAAGCCGGTTCAACCCCAATGCCGATCAGGTGGGTAACTGGGATGACATACCGGAGGCCGGCCTGAAACTCCATATTCGTCAGATTCACGATCCCCGGAGCCGCAACGACATAGAGATGGTTCGTAATCTTATACTGGCCCTTTACATAAAAACTCAGCATGGTTTGATTAACCAGCTCATTGGTTTTGGTATTCGCGTTGTTGTTGTTGGCCCAAACGAGACTGGTCCCAAAAAAATAACTGAAACGACCCGCATCTTTTTTCCAATTGCCGGCCTCTATTCCAAACCCATTCCATGTCCCGTTTGAAAGGCCTGGTAAACAGTCACCGAGGGGAAGGATGAGATCTTGCAGAGATCACAGGTCTGGCTTTTTAATTCATTGACTGAAAAAACACAGGCAATCATCATCAGGAGTATCCCCGTTTTTATTTTGGTTTTCGGGGGAACCTGAAAAGATACGTTGTCTCTCACGATAAAAGTTTTCATACTGATCAATTTAAAGAGGTTGCGTAGGGATACGAACGAGGTCTTTGTTGAGGAAAGGATCAGTATTCCGGGAACACCGGAATTCGCTAAAGGGAGATCAAAGGATGATGGGAGAGATAAATATACTCTGCGTATTTCGGTTTTAAAAGCATTTCGTCTTTTTTTTTAAACACCAGTTTTGGGAATCTGTGTTAAAATGGGAACTGGCCGGTTAAGTCATCAGCCACTGCGCAGCCACCCCTGGTGCATTGCTTATTCCAATACGGATTCACCTGAACCTTTTTCCAAATGCTGATTGAAGACCCTGATGTCCTGCCAGCGGCCTATTCAATGAACTGGCGGAAGCAGGGGAAAAGGACGTCCCGGAAACCCGAATTATAAATTGAAACTTTCCAGAGAGGAATTCTCCAGTGTTTGGATTTTTGCCAGCAGGGTCTCTGAAGCAAAAGGTTTGGCAATGAAAAAATCGGCGCCTGCCGCGTAAGCTTTCATTTCCACATCGGGAAGGCCCGACATAATGTAAACGGGCGTTTCTTTTAAGTAACTGTTTTTTACTTCCCGGCAGATTTCCAAACCATTTCCATGGTCCAGTTTGATATCGAGCAATATTAAATCGGGCTGTAAGAGTGCCGCTGTTTTCATGATTTCATCGGCATCAGTCAAAGGACAAATCCTGCAGTGATAAGCCTGAAGCAGAAATCGCAAACCATGCAATAAATCCAGGTCATCCTCTATAATCATAATCTTTAGCATACATCCGCATTATACCTATCAATACATATGGGATGCTGAAAAGGTTTCTATCCATATAAATAACCCGGCAAATTCAGGGGTATTTCAAGCGAAAAGAAAACAAAATATTTTTCCCAAAAATGGAATCCTTATTCTTCGCCGATCAGTTCGTCCAGTCGTTCATCACTGATGTTGTCGGGGTCACGCGAAAGCGGGTTTTCTGTTTCCTCAAAGGCATTGGAGGATCCCAGGTGGGAGTTTTCGGATGGTTGATTTTTCTTTGACTTGGGCTTCGTGATTTTTCCCTTGGGCTGGTCTTCTTGTGCGTTTTTCATTATCGGTGCATTGCTATTATACCCACATCCGTCGGCAGACCTTCCACAACGATCACTCCCTGTTTAAAACTATCCCGATAGGGAGGCTTTCCCTCCAGCATCAGCATGTAGTTCCCCGGTTTGACATTGGAAATAAAAAAATTGCCCTGAATAACCGGAGCATTCAGCGTATCGGTCCTGGAAAAGAGCCAGGCGCGGATTGCCCCGTCAGATGGATCAACCGAACCTTTAACGGGGCTGTTCCAAACGGAATGAAAAGCCATGATCATACCGACTGTGAGGATAAAAAGGAAAACCGGTACACTGGATAATCTGATATATTTTGTGATCATATTCAGGATGAAACGATAAGAACTATTTCCCCAATTTGGGGGATTACCTAACAAAGATCGTGAGAAATAAAATAAGGATAGGAATAGTTGGTGCAGGCATTGCGGGCCTCCAGGCTGGCATCCGGCTGCAACGGGAAGGCCTTTCTGTGCAGATCTATGAAGCCAGATCCAAACCCGGAGGCAGAATCCAAAGTTTGCATGTACAAGGATATCTGGTTGAAGCAGGTCCTGAATTCATTCATGGTCATGGGAGGGAAACCATAGGCCTTCTGGATAAATATGGGATTGCCTATCTGCCGGCTGACGGGAAAATGTATTGGGTCCGGGATGGCAGATTCACGGAAAATGGGGGGATGGTAGCAGGATGGGATCAACTTTTGGAAAAAATGCAAACCCCGGATGCTGATCTTCCACTCAATCAATTCTTAGAAAAGACTTTTCCTGGAAAACAATTCAGTCCGTTAAAGGAGATGGCCATTCGTTTTGCCGAAGGATTTGATTTGGCAGATGTTCAAACGGCCAGCACGATGGCACTGGGAAAGGAATGGGCATTGGGAGATATGGGTACTTTCCGGATTACCGACGGTTACAGCACGCTCATCCAGGCCATGGCAGAAGAATTTTGTTCCCTGGGAGGTGAAATATTTCTGAAACAGGCCGTGGATTCAGTGGTCTGGTATCCAGGTGATATCCAGGTAAGTACCCGGGGTAATCACCATTTTCAAACGGATAAACTGATTATCAGTTTGCCATTAAGTATCATGTGTCAAGAAGCCCCAAAGGGGGAGCAGATTTCTTTTTCCCCGTCACTGGATATACAGCAGGAGGAAATGACCAGGATTGGCTTTGGTACCGTGGTTAAGATTGTAATGATTTGGGATTCACCATTCTGGGAAACGCTGATTCCCGAAGGACAATACCTTTTTTCAAACGGTTTTATTCCAACCTGGTGGACGCAGTATCCATCCCATATACCCTTACTTACCGGGTGGCTCGGTGGCCCGGCTGCCGGGCGCCTTTCGGAAAAAACGGATGAATTTTTCCTGGAAAAATCTTTGGAAAGTCTGTCATCTGTTTTTTCCATGCCGGCCAGGGATTTAAGAAAAAGGTTGAAGGATTTCCGGATTTTCAATTGGAAAAACATACCCTGGAGCCGGGGCGCTTACAGTTTTTCTCAGGTGGGGTCAGCCGAGGCCAAAGCCCTGTGCAGGAAATCATTAGATGGGAGGATCTATTTTGCAGGTGAAGCGTATTATGAAGGACCACACCCGGGGACTGTAGAAGCAGCGGTAATCAGTGGTTTGGATAGCGCTGCATTACTGCTTGCGGAACTTGAATAAGAGCTCATGTGCAAAACTGTCCACGTCTTGTGGATAATATTTCCGTGAAGATCCTGGACAGAGAAGTAAATTCACTATTCAAGCAATCCCTTATGCATTCAGTAGAAGCATCACCGTTATCAGAAAGAGGTTTTGTCAGCACAGTCCATGTGCTTAAAGACGGTGAAATCATTTATTCCCTGCAGGATTTTCTCAAAATCGAAAGCCGGTTTACCTGGGTGGATAAAAAATATCTGGTATCCAAAATACTGGAGCTTCAAAGGAAAACGGACGATCGCCGCCGCTCTTTTCTGGTGATTTATGAAGATGGAAATCAGATACGTGAATACGTCAACATGGATCAGACTTTTCAGCCACTGCCTTATTGCTGATCCCCCACACTTTTAATCTATTAGGTCTCTTTGTCCTTTCAACTGTATTGGCAGGCTAAGTCCCCAGCCTTTTTAGGAGCTCCAGGCAGGCACGGCTGTTGTGGTAAGGGCATTTCCATAAACCGACCTTGTCCTGGCCGGGCATTGGGTTTCCATATTCATCAATGCCCCATAGCCATTCTCCCTGCGCGTAGTCGAGAATGTAACGACGTATGAATTGCCAGTTCTTCAGGACTGCTGTCCTGAACAGGCTATTCCCGGTCAGCTGCCAGGCATTGTAAAAACCGATCAGGGCCTCGGCCTGCGGCCACCAGTGTTTTTCCAGTATGCGTTGTTGTTTTTCGGTGTCGTATTCGTACCACAAGCCGCCATCATCGTCGAGGCCCTCCATGGCAGCTGTCGTGATTTGCACGGCATTTATTTTTGCCCGGTCAACGATATCCGGATCTCCGATTGCCTCCGCACAGGCCTGAAGCAACCAGCCTGCTTCCACATCATGACCATAGGAGATGATCCGCTTATCCATTTTCCAACCCTCATTAAAATACAGTCCCAGATGGTGACTTGAGTGGTCGATAATTTTTTGATCAAAAATTTGCCAGAGTTGTCGTATATCGTCTTTGAGCTCAGCGGATGGGCAGACGGTATAGAGATTCGCATAGGCTTCCACCAAATGCAGGTGCGTATTCATGGTCTTGGAAGCGTTTTCATCTTTTTCACTGAGCCGTTTAACTTCCAGGAAGGACCAGTCCCTGGCAAAAGCATCTATATATCCCCCCTGCAGGTGGTCCCGGCTGTGTTTTTCTATGAGCTGACGCCAGGCCAGTGCCAGTTCCAGGGCTTCTGCATCTTGTGTCGCACGGTAATATTCGCTGAGGCCATAAATTCCAAATGCCTGGGCATATACCTGTTTGTAATTTTCCAACATATCGCCCTGGAAGCTCACGGACCAGTACAGGCCACCATATTCCCGATCAGTCATAAAATCACGAATATATTGGTAAGCACGGGTGGCTAACGCCAGGTGGGCTGGATTTTGAGTATGGTTATAGGCTGCAGAAAATGCCCAAAGTATGCGGGCATGCAGGACCGAGCCCTTGGGTGCCCGCTCATGCACGATATTATGGTCATCGATACGTCCGTAAAACCCGCCATGCTCCCGGTCTACGGCAAACCGTTCCCAGTAAAGCAGGATTTGGTTGAGTTCTGTTTCTAATTCACCAGGCAGTGTTCCCCAGGCCTCGTCAACCGCGGAAGAACGATCTTTATCATTCATGAAATGACCAATTTTTTCTTTTTGCCGGATTCTTTTCTACAGATGGCCTGGTTACGATCGATTAACTTATTGATCTGCTCAACGGAATGGGCAGAGGTAAACCCGTCGGCAGGGGTGTGCACGGCGTAGTCCAGTAGTTTTTCCACGGTGCTTACCGCCACATGGATACGGGTGTCGGAAGATGCATAGTAAATAAATATGTTTCCGTCAGGGTCGTTTATCCATCCGTTGGAAAAGACAACGTTGGATACGTCACCAATCCGTTCTTCCCCCTCCGGAGCAAGAAAATAACCTGCCGGTTTATAGATTTGCATGGACGGATCTTTGAGGTCCGTAATGAAAACGTAGAGTACATAACGTAGACCGGCTGCCGTATTTCGCACGCCATGGGCCAGATGCAACCAGCCGAGCCGGGTTTTTATGGGCGCCGGACCCTGACCGTTTTTCAGTTCATAGACGGTGTGGTAGATCTTCCTGTCCATAATGAATTCTTCCTCAATAATGGCTTTTTCCATAGTAGAAGCCAGTCCGAATCCAATACCTCCGCCCTTGCCGGCATCAATAAAATTGTCCTGAGGTCTGGTGTAAAAAGCATATTTCCCATCCACAAATTCCGGATGTAAAACCACATTCCGCTGTTGTGGGGAAGGGGTTACCAGATTATCCAGCCTTTGCCAGTCGATCAGGTCCTTGGTTCTGGCAATGGCACATTGTGCAATGGCAGAGGACTGGTCCCCATCGGGTGCATGGGGATCACGCATCTCCGTACAAAACAGACCATAAATCCATCCATCCTCATGTGCAGTCAACCGGATATCATAAAAATTGGTTTCCAGCTCATTCAATGTGGGCATAGTTACCGGCCTGTCCCAGAACCTGAACCCGTCGATGCCGTTTGCACTTTCTGCAATGGCGAAGATCGATTTCCGGTCGGCGCCTTCCACCCTGGCCATTAGCAGGTATTTATCCTGCCATTTCAAAGCGCCGGGATTCAAAACGGTATTGAAACCGATTCGCTCCAGTAAAAAGGGATTGGTTTCTTCATTCAGGTCAAATCTCCAGGACAGGGGGATATGTTCGGAAGTTAAAACGGGGAAATGATACCGGTCAAAGGGACGACCGGGGTTTTGACGGACTTTTTTGTTTTTCCTTTTCAGAATAGCCAGTTGCTGCGTTTTTATCCGTTCCAGCTTTTTGGAAAATGCTTTCTTCATGTGCACTGATTTAATTCTCCAGCCTGGACCACCAGGTTTTTTTGAGGATAATAATAATAATGGTTAGGAGGGCGACAGTAATCAACAGAGGAGCTTTCATCCACAGGACCAGGTACATGGGCAGGATCGTCAGGCAGCATTGCGCGATGATGCCAATGGACACGTTAAACATATCCAAACCGAAGCGCCGGTTTGGCTCAAAGCCAGGATTTTCCTTCTGCACTTCCAGTAAAACCGGTTTCCAGAATCCCCAGGGCCGCACCTGGGTATAGAATTTTTTCAGGGTTTCCATATCGGTTGGTTTAGCCGTATACGTGCCGATAATGCATCCAGCTATGGACAGGAGGAACAGCAGGGGCCAGTTATACAAGGGGAGCTGGTCTTTAAAAATATATGGGAACACCAGGGCAGCAGCTATGCCACCTGCCATACCCCAGAAGAAACCGTTGGCATTGAAACGCCACCAATACCATTTGAACATATTGGCGGCGATATATCCACCATAGAGCGCACCGACAATCCATTGCAATACACTATTCACGTTTTTTACAAAAAACCCCAGCAGGATACTCAGCAATACAACAGCGATGCCCACCGCATAATTCCGGATGATGATCTGGTGGTTTGTCGCTTTGGGATTTATGTATTTGAGGTAAATGTCATTCACCACATAGGCCTGTGCCGCATTCAGGGTGCCGGAAAACGTACTCATGAACGCACCGAGCAGGCCTGTAAAAAGCAACCCCATGATTCCTGCTGGTATAAACTGGATGATGGCCGCCGGAAGGATTTTCTCAAAATCGGTAATGGGTCCCTGAGCAGTCATGGAAGTCAGGTTAAGCTGACTATAGTTCAAAAGAGCCAAAGCCGTTAAACCAATGATGAGAGAATACCGGATGGGCAACAACACAATGGATACAAAACCGGTCATCTTGGAAGCCTCTTTGGGGGAACGGGTGGATAATATTTTCTGCATGTCATAGTTGGGAGCAGGACCGGCCAGACTCGCGAAGACTCCTTTAAATAACATCATCATGAAAAAAAAGCCGAATGGGCTAAATCCATCCTCCGCGATTTTTTTATTGGCATCCGCGATGATGGCTGACCAGTCCAAACCGAGCTGTTTGCCGAAAAAAGGACTGTGCCATCCGGAAGGTACATGAAGGGGGTGGCCATGGAGGCGGATAACAGCGATCACTGCGACAGCGACGCAGGCCACGGTCAGGATAATGTATTTGATCAGGTCGCCGATCACGATGCTGTGCATGCCCCCGATCACGGAGTAAAAAGTGGCGAAGAGCGTGAACACGATGCCATAAATGTGCGGAACATACTCAGGCGAAATATGAAAAGGGAAATAGGGTTGTACCGAAGTCCAGGGGATAAAAATTTCCATGAACTTACCCAGGCCTACAAATCCATAAGCCAGGAATCCAAAACATCCGAGCAATGCGAAGACCACGACACTGATGTGGGAGGCGTTGACCTTCCTGTCCTGTCCAAAGCGGGTGGCCAGCCACTCTGCACCGGTAGTCGCATTAGATCTGCGTAGCCATTTGGAAAGATACATCATCAGGAATACCTGGTTGAATACCGGCCAAAGCCAGGGAATCCAAATGCTTTTCATCCCATAGATAAAACAAAGAGCAACCATCCACATGGTGCCGCTGATGTCAAACATGTCAGAAGCATCACTCAGGCCAAGCAGGTACCAGGGCAGCGATTTCCCACCCATTAGGTAACTGAGTTTATTCTGCCTGGCTTTTTTCCGGAGCACCCAGCCAATGGTGACCATGGAGCTCAGGTATAAAAGGACAATGGCGATATCCAGCCAGGTTAATTTCACGTTTGACGGTTTGTTTTTTACAGATCGGAATAGGGCGTACGATGCATCAGATAACTGTCGATATGATTCACCGAAATATTATTCCTGTATTTTGGGTCGGTGGAAATCTTTTTCCATTCCGGGCTGTCCCTAAAGGCATTCCAATGTTCTTCCCTGGCTGACAGGCTGGGAAAGGCGATCATATACACCAGGTTGGGCATCCGGCTTCCGCTCAGCACATCGGCGTAAAAAATGGCTTGAAAATCCAGGCGCTTGAACAATGCCACTTCACCACCGGTATTAAACATATCCATTTTGCTGATGTGCAAGGCTTTTGTCGGAGACTCATAACTTCTCAGTTCATAGATGGCATCCGGATTGGATTTCAAAGCAGTGGGTATCAGTTTAGTCTGTACCGGAAAGGCTTCTAAAATAATCGACTCTACCCGGACAAAGGGAAGATGTCCGGTATCTGCATCCAAAAATGTTTTGCCGGACGCCATATATTCCTTGTCATTCAGGATGGCTGATTTGGATTTATGCCATGCCTCCAGGGAAGGGTAGGGAACGATAACAAATAGCTGCTTGATAAGGGAGGTATCGTTGGCCAGGGGTTTAAAAACACCAATATTTTTAATCCCCAGGCGGTGCATGGCCGGCAGATAAGTTTCTTTCAGATATTGATCCGTCGCGGCGATCTGGACATCTGACTTGAAACGATAAACCCGGATTTCGTAGATGTCTCTCTGTGCGAAGACCAGTAAGCAAATGCCATTCAACAGGATGATGCCTGTCAGGCGGGAGATCCATTTTTTCATTTGTATACATTTTTTGTATGAATTCCGGTCTCCAATAATATTTTATCCGAAAGGGACATTTTTTTAAAATCGGACGCGGAAGGAGCACCAAGGTAAGGCACATAATACTCAGCGTCCCCATTTGGTTTTTTGCCTGCATTCCTCCAGGCCAGCGCATAGACGATCTGGTGCGAAGAGATCGCGGGAAAAAAAACCTTCGTCCACCAGGTGCTGTCCGGTAATTGATTATAGCCGAATTCTGTCAGGGCAGGAATTTTTTCGTGGACGCGGGCGATGCTGTCCAGCATATCCAGATCCCGCCTGAGGAATCTGGCAAAAGCCTGGTTTTCCTTTAAGCCATTAGCCTGGTATATGTCAAATCCAAGTATGTCAATGAAAGCGTCGCCAGGATATCTTTCCAGATATTCGGATCCGCTGTTGAACTTGTCGGTATTGAACGCGTAGAGGAGGTTATGTACTTTTTTTTCAGCCTGGAAATAATGAATCGTATATCGCCAGAGCTGTATCATTTCGTCGGGACGGCACTGGTCCTTTCCCCACCAGAACCATCCGCCGTTAAGCTCGTGGAATAGCCTCAGGATAATTGGTATGCTTTCTCCTTTCTTCCCCCTGAGGCTACTCAGGAATTCCGCCACACGGTCCAGCCAAAGTGTATAGGTTGCATTTTTTGAACCGCCGGGCAGGATGGATGCCACTGCACCAGGTTGATTGTCCCAGGCCGTGCCGCCGGTAAATGGATTGTTTACATGCCAGCTCAGGGTAATGACAGCCCCTCGTTCATAGGCTTCGCGGATATACTGACGGGTTTTCTCAAAAGGGACACTATCGAGATTAAAGGCATGACCCAGTTCGATCCGGCCCAGATCAAAGCCCAATATGGCCGGATACTGTCCCGTAACATCGCGAATATCACTTCGCCCGGGCTGGTATTTCCAATCCACGCCATAACAGGGATCATCCTGATGTCCGATGAGTATGTTTTTCCCCCTGAGATGATAAAGGTTACTGTAAAGTGCCTGGGTTTCCGGACTGGCCTGCGGATCGCTGCAATGCTGCCCATAACCGTTTTGAATGGAACAAAGGAGGTATAGGAAAAAATATGCAGGCACACTTCGATTCATATGACAACCGTTCCTTCAAAGCTATTTTTCAAAAAGCCCTTAATTAAATACTTTATTAGCGTATAGTAGTATTATTTTAAGCACCTGCATAGGTTGATTTGTTCTTTCTTAGGACCAGTAAGCCCCAGGAGCGGCTAAATGCCATCATTTTTTTTACGTTTTTCTAATACTTTTTTTACTTTACAAGATCATTCCGGTTCGAGGCAGAAGAGGTTTGCAGGGCCGGAACCCTTTCAGCCATGAAAAAAAATTTACTCCGGGAGATTACTCCACTGACACAAAACGATTGTTTCACTCTTTTTTCGCGGGTAAAGTCGGCCTTCGATTTCCCGCTGCATTACCATGAGGAATTTGAGTTGAATTTTATACGGGGTGCAAAGGGTGCACGACGGGTAGTAGGTGACCATGTCGAAGAGATAGAGGATTTGGAGCTGGTCCTGATCGGGCCGAATTTACAACACGCCTGGTTCACCCATCAGTGCAAATCAAAGGTGATTCAGGAGACCACCATTCAGTTTCACAAGGATTTATTTGACGACAAATTGCTGCGACGAAACCAGCTTAGCTTCATCAAAAACATGTTTGACAAATCGGCTCGCGGCATTTTATTTCCGAGGGAGACCATCCTGCATCTCGCTCCGCGCATCCAGGAGCTGAACCAGAAACATGGTTTTGACTCCGTTCTGGAACTGATTTCCATCCTCCACGATCTGTCGATATCCCGTAATCTCCGCATACTTTCGGATTCAGCTTTTACCAATGAACAGTTTACCTATAACAGCAGGCGTATTGAGAAGACCTTTGACTATTTGAACAAGAATTTCGACAAGACCATCACGCTCTCAGAAGTGGCCAGACTGTCCAACATGTCCGATGTGTCGTTCAGCCGGTTTTTCCGCCAAAGGACCGGAAATACGTTCATCGATAGTCTGACAGAAATCCGGTTGGGCCATGCCAGCCGTATCCTGATAGAATCCACGAATTCTATTGCGGAAGTGGCTTATCACTGCGGCTTCAATAATATTTCGAACTTCAACCGCATCTTTAAAAAGAAGAAAGGCTGTACACCCAGAGAGTTCAGGGAAAGTTTCTCAGGAACAAGAATTTTTATTTGATGGCTTTTTAACCATCTTTGCCTTTCAATTCCCTTTATCATGTCTATTGCATTCCAGGAAGATCGTTACGATCATATGCTTTACCGACGCTGCGGCAGGAGTGGACTGAAATTGCCCGCAGTGTCTCTCGGCCTATGGCATAATTTTGGTGATATTGATAATCAGCAAAACGCTCGCGATATTTTACGACTGGCATTTGATAAGGGTATTACCCATTTCGACCTCGCTAATAATTATGGCCCCCCGGCGGGATCTGCTGAAGAAAATTTTGGAAGGATTTTTAAACAGGATTTTAAGGATCACCGGGATGAGCTGATTATTTCCAGCAAGGCCGGCTGGGGAATGTGGCCCGGTCCCTATGGCAACTTCGGTTCAAAAAAATACCTGGTCGCGAGTCTGGACCAGAGTCTGAAAAGAATGGGACTTGAGTATGTGGATATTTTTTATCACCACCGCCCGGATCCCGACACCCCTATGGAAGAAAGCATGGGTGCTCTGGACCAGATTGTCCGCCAGGGAAAAGCCCTGTACGTAGGCATTTCCAGCTATTCGGCTGCAGAAACAAAAAAAGCTGTGGATATACTTCATCAACTTGGAACGCCCTGTCTGATCCACCAGCCAAAATATTCGATGTTCGACCGATGGATTGAAGACGGACTGCTGGATGTGCTGACTACTGAAGGAGTAGGATGCATTTGTTTCAGCCCACTGGCACAAGGACTGCTGTCGGATAAATATTTAAAAGGCATTCCGGAAGGGTCGCGCGCGGCGAGTCATCGCGGCAATGGGGCCATTGAAGAATCGGCCATCACACCAGAACGCATTGCGAAAGCTCAAAAACTCAACGAATTGGCCAAAAGAAGAGGGCAGAACCTGGCCCAGCTGGCCCTGGCCTGGGTGCTTCGTCACCCCATTGTGACCTCTGTGCTCATCGGTGTAAGTAAAACGTCTCAACTGCTGGATTCCATCAAATGCCTGGAAAATCTGGATCTGAAAGATGCAGAGCTGAAGGAAATCGACCTTATACTGAAGTGACCGGAGAAATCGGAAAAGGGGATGAGAGAAGTTTTATGCCCATCCCGGCTTTTCATCGTTCATTTGGCTCAAAAAACTTCCCCAAGATTTACGAAGAAACCGTGTGAGCCCTGTCTTCCCCACCCATAATCAATGGCAATATTGGTACGGGAATATTTATTCAGCTTGAAGCGCAATCCCAGGCCGCCTGCAGGAGCAATGGATGGGAAAACCCAGGTATTGATATTGGAAAAACTTTCAAAATTGGCGAATACAACCATGCCCAACAATCCATTCCGGGTGAGCTGAATCCGGTATTCCGTTTCGGCATCCAGCATGTTGTTACTTCTGAATCTTCCCTGGATATAACCTCTTCCCGTATTAAATGTTTGATCCCAGCCCGTACTGGGCAACATGAGATAGGGCGCTGTGCCAGATAACGTAAACCAATTGTAACTCCACAACGCAAAAATATTGTTCGAGTTGGAAGGAAAGCGCCAATATCCCCTCCATTCCAGCAGCAGGGAGGTCCAGTTGTTATCCGATCCCAGAATCTGAACCCTTGGGATCAGCAGGATGTTGGTATAAGTGCCTTTATAGGCATTGATGGGATTATCCCGGGTGTCATATAGAAAATTGAATGAAATACCCGAAGAGACGGATGTGGGTGTGGTACCGTAAGTTTTGAAACTCGTTGGGTTTGTCGGTATTGGATTGACTTCTTCGATATCCCAGAAGTAATCCAGGGCGTACCCTGCACCCAGATACATAT
>Ga0075030_100004349_pt1 | contig 12816 bp, 11 predicted proteins | sample LitLauG_LLR_2012_FD_71393 | JGI IMG/M metagenome (GOLD analysis project Ga0075030, IMG submission 71393) | Freshwater sediment microbial communities from Pennsylvania, USA - Little Laurel Run_MetaG_LLR_2012 | ecosystem: Environmental > Aquatic > Freshwater > Creek > Sediment | place: USA... | reverse complement strand
GGCGTGCCACTTCGCCGGGTTGCATGGGCGGGCCGACGAAACATTTCCGGCGGTTGCCGATATTCTGGCCATCGGCTGCTTGCTCGCGATTTTCGAAAAACGCATGCCTCATATCCAACCGTTGTTTGCTTTACTTCTGCTTGTCCCGGTCGTGCTAGTTCCCGTTTATATGGGGCTTTTGCGATTTCATACCACCCCGATTCAACTGTTGTTCTTCGGGCCGCTCCTACACCTTTCCATTGCCGCATTGTTGCTTCACGTCGTCAGGCACCCATATCGCGTGCTGAATGTCCGCCCGGCGGTATGGCTGGGAAATATCAGCTACGGCCTCTATCTCTGGCAACAGTTGTTCGCCTTTGGGAAGCAATCCAAGCCTCTCTACTTCGTGATATTTGCCGTTGCCTTGGCGGCCGCGTCCTACTACCTTGTCGAGCAGCCCATGCTGAAGATACGTGACCGAAGAGTTGCAGAGACGAGAGTGCGATCGTCGCTCGCAGATGCGGCGTGATGTCTGCGATTCAATGGAGTGGCATCCGGCTACGGCTGAAGAGTGAGGGTTGACCAATGTGCTCGTTTGGCCGCCAAGGCTGCGAACCTCAGCGGCTGAACAGTTTGCGGAAAAAGTCGAATTCCAATGCCCGGCCCCTAAAGGGGCATCTGATTTCAAACGACTTGCGGTATCGCTAAAGCGATACCCTGATACGAAATGCGAGTTTTTCAGCAAACTGTGAAGCCGAACTTATTTTGTCGAGCTTTACGGCGCGGCTTAAAGCCGCGCCCTTTCAAAACAACACCCTCTCAAAACAAGCATCGGAATTGGAGTTTTAGGCGGAAATGACTTAGCTTCCCTGGGAGCCGATGGGAAGCCGGAAAATTACGCCGCGGTCATCATTCACCTTCTGCGTCGCGGCCAAGTCCAGATCGGATAGCGGCACCTTGCGCGCGTGGCCGGGCGTCAGGTCGAAGAGAGTGGAGCCCACGATGGCGTAGTTGCCGACGTCCAGCTTGTGCCCGTCTTTGAAAACCAGAGTGGTCGGCTCTTGTGGCGGATCTTCATCCTGTTGCTGTGCATCGGTTGGCCGCTCAGCCATCGCATGGGCCGGACGAGCATTTTTCACCGGAGGAACGTAGGAGTCCGGTCCGGCTCCTCGACGATCAAAGATGGTGGGTCCGCCCTGATAGTTGGCATCATCGTCAGCATCGTCCGTAGCTTGCTGATTGTCTTCGGTTGCGCCTATGTCAATCGCGTAGGGTATGGGCGCGTACACAAAGGGCGGAGTGTAGTCCACGAAGTGATGATGATGACGATGTCCGTCGCCGTCGTGGTCGCGTCCGCCGTTCCCAGAGAATCGAACGGCGTTCCCTGGTGCATATCCCTGGGGACCCAGGGAAGTGACACTGGCGCGCGGACCGTTGATGGCATGGCCTCCGAAACCCGGAGACGTCACGGATGAAGGTGCACCGTTGATTTGAGCGCGACCGTCAAGCGTGAAGAGGAAGCACAGCGCCAGAGCGCCGAAGAGTGCGACCGTGGCTGAGATAGGATGCCGCACAGCATTATGATACTCCAAGACAGAAGACATGGCGCACCTCAAAAGTAGAACGTAAGGACTCGACTTGCGTTGCAGATGAAATTTTTTGCACCTGTCCAGTAACGGCCTCAGGGCGGCGCAAATCGGGCTCCCTTGCTAAACTCCCTTACGATGCGGATCAAGATCCTGGGTTCGGCAGCGGGGGGTGGGTTTCCGCAGTGGAATTGCGCCTGCCAGAACTGTCGAGCGGTGCGGGCGGGAACCTTCGCCGGGAAGGCTCGCACGCAGGCGCAGGTAGCGATCAGCGCCGACGCCGGATCCTGGTTCCTGCTGGGAGCGTCCCCAGATTTGCGCTCGCAAATTGAAGCAGCCGTGGAACTTCAGCCTTCACAAGGCATTCGGCAATCCCCTATCGCTGGAGTAGTGCTACTCAACGCCGACATTGACCATGTCCTCGGGTTGCTCCTGCTGCGGGAGTTGCAACCGCTGCGCGTGCACGCCACGGCGTCGATTCGTCGCATTCTGACGGAAGACAACTCCATGTTCGGCATGCTGCAGAGAGTGCCCGACCAGGTAAAGTGGAGTGACTTCACGCCCGGAACAGTTTTCCCGCTGGTTGACCCGGCGGGAAGGCATTCCGGTCTCCGGTGCCGCGCGGTTTGTCTGGGGGAGCATTTTCCGGCTTACGTCGCAGATTCCCGGCGGGCCGAACTGAAAGCGAACGAGGCGTCTCTAGGCCTGACCGTCGAATCTTCATCGGGCAAGCGTTTGGCGTATCTGCCAGCCGTCCCGCAGATTGACGATGCCATGATGGCGGAGCTGGATGCTGCGGACGTTCTGCTGTTCGACGGTACGTTCTGGAGCGATGACGAACTGATCCGCATCCAGGGTTCGGGCCAGACCGCGCGCCAGATGGGACACGTGGCTGTATGCGAAAGCCTGCAACGATTGGCGCAACTCGGCCGGCCACGTAAAATCTATATCCACATCAACAACACGAATCCCATGCTGAATGAGTCTCGACCCGAACGTCGGCAAGTGCGCGAGGCAGGCTGGGAAGTGGCGGAGGATGGATGGCAGTTCGATCTATAGAAACAAACGCCGGCAGCGTGTTGGGTTTCGATGAACTGCGCGCCGCCTTGCGCGCGGTGGGCGAGGAACGCTATCACCACCGGCATCCTTTCCACTTGTTGATGCACGAAGGACGCCTGACGCGGGGACAGCTGCAGGCCTGGGCGTTGAACCGCTATTACTACCAGGCAATCATCCCGATCAAGGATTCGATCATTCTCTCTCGCGGGGCGGATCCGGCGTTTCGACGGGCGTGGCGAAAACGCGTGATCGATCATGACGGCGACGCGACGAGCGAAGGCGGAATCAAGCGCTGGCTGAAACTGGCAGAAGCCACAGGACTCGATGCCGCACAGGTACAGGCGGGAACTGGGATTCTGCCGGCGACGCGCTTCGCGGTGAATGAGTATCTCAACATTGTGCGCAACCGTAGCTTGCTCGAAGCCGTCGCGTCGTCACTGACCGAGTTGTTTTCGCGGGACTTGATTTCGCTGCGCATGGAGAAGCTGCGCCAGCATTATCCATGGCTCTCGGGCGGTCTGGATTATTTTGAGGCGCGTCTTACGCAGGCTCCTGAAGACGCGAGGTACGCGATTCAGTATGTGCACGATCACGCGAAGAGCAGGGCAGAGCAGGATCTGGCGATCCAGGCACTGCGCGATAAGTGCGACATTCTGTGGGCGCAGCTTGATGCGCTTTACTTCGCGTATGTGCAGCCGGGCTGGCCGCCGCCGGGCGCGTTTCGTGTGGAGGAAACCCACTGAATTCCCATACTGTCATCCCGACCGTAGCGAGCGAATGCGAGCGTAGTGGAGGGACCTTGTGTTTGGGCCGCTGGGGAAAATATGCCGCCACCCATTGACACAAGTCAGCCGCGCCTCGCCGCCGGATGCCGTTGGGGGGGAACGGAGGCCGACCGCATGATTCTGTTCCCGGAGGGTGCGATCAAACTGCAGGGAACGGGAAGGCACGTGCTCGAGCGCTGCGACGGGCAGCGGACCTTCGGCGGGATTATCGCGGAGTTGCAGAAGGAATTTGGCACGACCGATCCGGAAAAGATTCGCGCCGACATCAGCACTTTTCTCGAACAACTGCAAAGGAAACGTATCGTGGACTACTGAGGATTTTGCAACTGGGTAATTTAGTAATTTGAAAATCAAATCGCGCAATCAGCTTTCCGCGAGCCCAAATTACACAATTACCAAATTACACAATTACCAAATGCTTTCCAACCCTCTCGCCCTGATCGCCGAAATTACCCATCGTTGCCCGCTGCACTGCGTGTATTGTTCGAATCCAGTGCAGCTCTCGGGGACACAGGCGGAACTGTCCACCGATCACTGGGCTGACATATTCCAACAGTGCGGCAAACTCGGCATGTTGCACGCGCATTTTACTGGCGGAGAACCGCTGGCGCGGCCGGATCTGGCTGAACTCATCAGCGCCGCCCGCGCGGCCGGGCTTTACACGAATCTCATCACTTCAGGCATCGGGCTAGGTGAGCCGCGGCTTGAGACTCTGGTGAACTCCGGCCTCGATCATATCCAGATCAGTTTTCAGGATTCGCGTGAAGAAGCCGCCAACTGGATTGCTGGAGCCAAGGCGCATGCCCACAAGATCGAGCTTTCTCACGCCATCAAGCGGCACAAGATTGCGTTTACGGTGAACCTGGTTGTGCACCGGCAGAATCTCGATCACCTGGAAGAGATGATTGCCTTCATCGAGCAACTGCGCCCCGAGCGAGTCGAGATCGCGCACACACAGTATTACGGATGGGCTCTGGCTAATCGCGCCGCGCTGATGCCCACACGTTCACAACTGGAGAAAGCGGTGGCGACGATTGCAGCCGCCGAACAACGGCTCGCGGGCAGGATTCGCATCGATTCCGTTGTACCGGACTATTACGCGAGGTATCCCAAGGCGTGCATGGGAGGGTGGGGACGGAGATTGATGCTGATCAATCCGGCAGGAAAAGTCTTGCCTTGTCATGCAGCCGAGGTTCTGCCGGGCCTCGCGTTCGAGAATGTGCGGGAGAAATCGCTGGAGTGGATCTGGCAGGAGTCTGAGTCATTCCGCCGTTTTCGTGGCGAAGAGTGGATGCCGGAACCCTGCCGCAGTTGCGATCGGCGCATGGAGGATTTCGGGGGATGCCGGTGCCAGGCATTTTTGCTGGCGGGCAACGCGATGGTCACCGATCCTGCGTGCTCGCTGGCACCATCGCACGGAATCGTCGAGTCCGCGGTACGGGAGGCCAATTCCGGGGGGCGCGTGGTTGAGCCCACGCCAGCTTCCTCGTTCGTTCAATTACAGGGCCAAAACACCAGCCTGTGGAGCTATCGCACGAATCCGGAACCCTGAACTGGAAGCAAACAAGAGCGAACTTCAGCGGCTAAAACAGTTTGCTGAAAAAGTCGAATTCCAATGCCCGGCCCCTAAAGGGGCACCTGATTTCAAACGAATTGCGGTATTGCTAAAGCGATACCCTGATACGAAGCGCAAGTTTTTCAGAAAACTGTAAAGCCGCCTCGCGTTGAGCTACTTCTACGGCACGAATGGAACTCCTGCCCTTCCCGCTCGCGTGCCCTTCCCGTTTCACGAATTACTCAGAAGCGGAATCCGATCGTGATAGGTCTCAGCGAGGTGGCCGAGCTGCGCAGATAGCGGAACTCTGCGTAGAATTCCAGGTTGCTTCGTATCTTGCGGGAAACGCCAAATCCGGCATTGAAACCGAAATCGTTCTGGCTGGTGGAAAGGAAATTCCCGGTTTCGGGAATGCTGCCGTTCCGGCAGGTTCCCCACCAGTGATAAAACGGGCTGCATCCAGTGCCGCGAATGACACTGGAGGAGTCGAGCTTTCCGTCGCGGTGGTAATAACTGCCGCCGATCACGATGAATCCGCTCCAGACCTTGGTTACGGGAATGTTGATAATGGGATCGACCATCACGGAGTAGAGGTGGGCGGTTCCACCTGGGGCTTGCGCGGATGCCAGAGCAGAAGTGCGCAGGGGCAGATTGTTCCATTGGAACTCTGCTTGTAGCCCGAGGTACTTGCCGTAGTTGCGAGTGACGCCACCGCCGGCCACGACTCCGCCGTTTCGGACGAACGTTTGAGTGGTGGCGTTCATGAGACTTCCGCCGCCGCCGACGTTGAAGGTCCAGTTCTTGTAGTCCTTTGGTTTGGCTTTGCGGCTCGAGCTGGCCTCTTCCTCTTGCGTCTCTTGCGTTTCCTGGGTGCTCGGCTGTTGTGGCTGCTGTTGCGCTTGCGCGGGCTGACCGGCTGGCTGCTCAGCGGAGTTCTGCTGGGCGCAAAGGGTGGTGGCTCCCGCCAGGATCATTGCGAAGATTACGGTGATCGTGACCGGGGGAACCGTTAAGAACTTTCGAATCATTCACTCTCCTCCCGTTACCGGGGTAGGTTGCAGGCCTCGCCCGTCCAAGGCAACGAGAGGCGCTGGAAAAGAACAGGCCCGCAGATCTCCACTGCGCGTGTCACAGCGGAAGGCACCATATTACCAACTTTGATGCTGCCTCCGCCTGTAGCGCCGCCTGGACTGAATTTGCGAGTGGAAGGGCGAACGTCGCTTATGGAGCAGAGGTCTTTCTGTTCGTGCGAGGTGCACGTATCATAGGGAATCCATTTATCGATTGGAATGAACTTGCCCGAGAGCAAAGCAAAAGACAAGACGTTGCGCGAGACCGGGAGGGAAGAGGCCGATTGGTGCCGCGTTGCCTTGATTGGATTCGGCACGGTGGGTAGCGCGGTGGCGAAGATCCTGTGCGAGGGCGCCGGTGGGCTGCGCTTGACGCACATCTGTAACCGCAACTTCGAACGGAAGAAACAGCCGTGGGTGCCGTCGAGCGTGATTTGGACGGATGACGTTAAGTCTGTCTTGAACTCGGATGTGCAGATCGTGATCGAACTGATCGGCGGACTGAATCCTGCGGAGCAGATTGTGCGGCGTGCGCTTGAGGTGGGTAAATCGGTGGTGACCGCGAATAAACAGCTGATCGCACGACATGGGCCGGATTTGCTGCAGTTCGCTGCGGCCCACGGCGGACAGCTTGAGTTTGGGGCTTCGGTGGCGGGAGGTGTTCCCGTTCTACCAGCGCTCCGGACCGGTTTGTGTGGTGACCGCTTGCACGGGATTGCCGGCATTCTGAATGGAACTTGCAACTACATTCTGAGCCGGATTGAGAACGCGCGCATCCCGTTCAGCGAGGCTTTGGAAGAAGCGCAGGCTCGTGGGTATGCGGAGGCGGACGCGTCGGAAGATTTGGATGGCGGCGACGCCCGGGCGAAGCTGGCGATTCTCGCGCTGGCGGGATTGCAGACGCGGGTGGTGCCGGAGTCGGTGCGGGCACGGACGATCCGCGCGATCGATGCGGTGGACTTTGATTATGCGGCGGAGCTGGAATGCACGATCCGGCAGATCTCTCGCGCAGAATTAAAACAGGGCAAGCTGTTCGCCGACGTTGGTCCTTGTCTGGTGCCGGCGGATTCGCCGTTTGGGCGGGTGCAGAGGAATCTGAATCTGGTTCTGACTTCGGGACAGTATGGCGGGGATATGGCTTTCCTTGGGGCGGGTGCGGGAGGCGATCCCACGGCCGTCGCGGTGGTTTCGGATCTGATGTTTGTGGCGCGGAATCTTGCCGCTGGGGCGGCGAAGGGGACTGCGGCGGCGGTTTCAACACCCGAGATCAGCAGCAATTTTGAGACGCCGTGGTATTTGCGGTTTTTTGTGCGGGATCAGCCGGGGATTGTGGCGCGGCTGGCGCAGATCCTGGCGGCTCACGGCCTGAACATTGATTCGTTGCTGCAGAAGCCGGGATGCGAGAAAACGGCGTTGCCGTTCGTGATCACGCTGGAGCCGTGCCCGGATTCGGCGCTGCATCCTGCGCTGGAGGAGATGGCCACTCTGGATTTCAACCTTCGACCGTGTCTTTGCCTTCCGATCTTGCGGTGAAAGCGACGATTCCTAGAAAAAAAATAGCCGGTCATCGCAAGTTCACGAGGACCGGCCTACAGTCGCCGATCGGATTAATTCCAGAAAGGGTTGCTCAACCCGGCAGGGGCCAAGGCGCTGTCTACCTTGGATTCCGTGCCTGATTCATCGGAGATCTTCTCGTCGGTAAGGCGCGACGGCTTGGCGTTCAACTCTTCGTTCTCGTTCTGGGGAGAGAAAGGATATTCAGATTTCATACTGCGAACTCCTCCGTGCTTTATGATCTAAGGCTATTTGACCACTTTCGAGAGGGGGCGGAGAATCAAAATTTTGATGGGTCTCATAAGAAAAACGCCCGCTCTTGAAACTTCATCGGCAACTTGAACGAATCTGCAAACCTTTAGAGGACCTTCATGAAATACCGCAAGCTTGGCCGTACGGGATTTGAGGTCAGCGATATCGCTCACGGACTTTGGGGCATTAGTGGATGGACTGGATCCGAGGACCAGCAATCGGTGGCCTCCATGCAGCAGGCTATCGATCTTGGGTGCAACTTCTTTGATACCGCCTGGGCGTATGGGGAAGGTAAGAGCGATGGGTTGCTGGGCGACGTGATGGCGCGAAACTCGGCCAAGCGCATTTATGCGGCGTCGAAGATTCCTCCGGGGAATGATCGGTGGCCTGCGTTGCCGGAATACAAATATCAGGACGTCTTCTCGCCGGAACATGTGTTCAAACATGCCGACTTGATCCGCAAGAAGCTGAAGGTCGATACGATTGACGTGCTGCAATTTCATGTTTGGGACGACAGCTGGACTTCGGAGCCCGACTTCCGATCGACGGTGGAAAAGCTGAAGCGGGACAAGTGGATCCGTTTCTTCGGGCTTAGTATCAATCGGTGGGAGCCTGAAAACGGGATCAAGGCGCTGCGCACGGGACTGGTCGACGTGGTGCAGGTGATCTACAACATCTTTGATCAGGCGCCGGAGGACGAGCTTTTTCCCGTCTGCAAAGAGCTGAACATTGGCGTGATTGCTCGCGTACCTCTCGACGAGGGCAGCCTTGGGGGCAAGATGACCCTCGAAACCCGCTTCCCGAAAGGCGATTGGCGCGCGGGATATTTCGGTCCCGAGAACCTGGCGAAGACCGTCACGCGCGTCGATCAGTTGAAAGCGATCCTGCCTAAGGGGATGTCGCTGCCCGAAATGGCGCTGCGCTTCATTCTTTCGCACCCGGTGGTGAGCACGACGATCGTTGGGATGCGCAAGCCGGAGCACGTGAAGCAGAACATCGCCGTAAGCGATGCGGGTTCGCTGGATAAGACCTTGTTGAGCGAATTGAAGAAACACCGTTGGGATCGCACGCCGCAAAAATGGTCGGACTAACCAAGCGAGAAATAGAGAAGTTCGTTTGCAGACGTTCTTCTCCGAGATTGCACCGGGTCAGCGGCGGATGTCCTTTGCCCTCCGAAAAACCTTCCCCGGACGAGGGCGTCCGGGGCTCACTCGCTATTACGACCACTGGTAGTAGTCGGCATCGCGAAGTTACTCTCTGTTGCCTCGCATTGCCGATCTCTCAAGAGGGGTTCTCCGGTGGCCACTATTCGTCGACTCTGCTTCTGGATCGCTCTGTCCACAGTGTTTTTCTTGCCAACGGTTCTGGCTCAAAATCCTCGAGGCTCACTGCGCGGAACTGTGCAAGACGCCAGCGGAGCCCGCATCCCGTCCGCGAAGATCGTGGTGCAGTCGTCAGATTCCTCGTTGCAGCGCGAGGCGGTCAGCGAAGATCGCGGCGAATTCCGCCTCGACGACCTCCTTCCTGGCGCTTACCGAATCACGGTCTCGGCCAACGGATTCGCCGCAGCCGGGGCCAGCGTGACGATCGAAGTCAGTTCGGTGCGTGAAGTAACGGTCACGCTGAAACCCGCAACCAGCCCCGAGAAAATCACTGTCGAAAGCGCGAGCTCTTCGATCACGACCCAACCAGTGGATCTGGTGAGCGTGGTTCACCAGGCTGTCATCGGCAGCCGGGATCTCCAGACGCTTCCACTCGCCTCGCGCAGTTTCGCCAACATCGCATACCTCGCGCCCGGTACGGAGCCGGTCGAGCCGTCCGATCCAACCAAGGCACGCATCACCGCGGTCTCCACGGGTGGAAGTTCGGGTTTGAACAACGATCTTTCGGTGGATGGCGGTGACAATTCCGACGACTGGATTGGCGGATTTCTGCAGAACCTTTCTCCGGATGGCATTCAGGAATTTGCCGTGCGGACGGCCAACGAAGATGCGGACACCGGAGGCACGACGGCCGGTTCTGTTGTGATCACAACCAAACGCGGCACCAACGACTGGCATGGCACAGGAGCTTTCTACGAACGCGCCGCCGCGCTGGATGCGCGGTTTCCAATTGAGAATCCCGCCCCCAATCCGAAGCAGCCTTTCTCGCGGCAGAACTACGTCGCAACCGTGGGTGGTCCGCTGGTACGCGACAAGGTCTGGATGTTCGCATCGTTCGAGCACGTTCACGAGAACGCCAGCATCGCCTACAGCCCGGTGAGCCTGACTCAGTTCAACGCGCTCTCTCAGATCGCCGCGGAAGGATTGATTCCAGGCGCGCCGTCCATCAGCATTCCGCAGAACGTGCCCATTCCGTTCCGCGATTACCTCAGCTCGATCCGTTTCGACTGGGCGCAGTCCACAAAATCGCAGTGGTTCCTGCGTACGTCCGCAGACACCTACCTCACGCACAACAATCTGGTGCAGCAGGCCACACTGCCTTCTACCGGACTTACGACGCACAATAATTACTGGAACACGGTCGTCAGCAATACGTACGCGTTCGGCCCGACGTGGCTGGGAACTTTTGTATTCGATGCCAGCACACTGCACCTGACCCAGACGCGCAACTCCGAACTGGGATTCGCGCTCGCGTTTCCGTTCAGTTCCACATCGCTCACCGTCTCCGGCTACGAGACTTTCGGCGACAACCAGTTCGCGACGCCGATCACGTTGTTCCCGTCATTGCGCAATCAGCAGAAATATCAGTTCCGTTATGACCTGGGGCACGCGACTGGCGATCATTCGTTCAAAGTCGGTGTGAATTTCATCCACGAACCCGTGCTCGGCGGAGCCTTCCCGGGCAATGCCGAGAACATCACGGTGTTCACGTTGAACCCGGCCGACTACCTCGACCCGAGCGTCAATCCCAATGGCTCCGCTCAATTCACGGCGGACCTGACCTGCACTCCGGTCACGACACAATCGGAAACGACGGTTTACCCCCTACCTGGCACCACCTGTAACTCCACGCCCGCCGTGAATGGCAGCTTCGGGCAGAGCGTGCAGCGCCTCGGACTCTATGCCCAGGACTCGTGGCGTCTTTCGCGCCACCTGACTTTGAACTACGGGCTCCGCTGGCAGACGACGTTCGGCCTGTTTACGGCGTCGGGACGCAGCCAGGCGCAAAACCCTGCGTTCGTGACGTTGCAGGCGTTGCAAATCCCGGTGGCAGTGCCTCATGACTATCGCAAGCAATTTGGCCCGCGACTCGGCATTGCCTACTCTCCGGGCGACAGCGGAAAGACTGTCTTTCGCGCGGGCTTCGGCCTCTTCTACAACGACCTGGCACAGAATGGATGGGGCACTGCATTTCAGGCCGTCAATCAACCGTTGAATGGTTCCTGCGCGTTCGTTACGAGCAACAATCCGCCGCTTTATTCAACCGCGGGCGCAGCTTGTGTCCCGAGCGATGCTGCAGGCGGCGTTGGCAATCTGATCGACGGAAAGTACAAGACGCCGTATGCGATTCACGTGACGGGCGGGGTGCAGCATGCGCTCAATCAGAATTGGATTGTTTCCGCTGACTTCACTCACGAGCAGGGAAATCATGGCTACCGGGCATATGGTTTCACCGGCGGGACCAACCTGTTCACGCCGCTGATCCCCGCTTCCGACGCGACCTACCAGGCAGATCAGGCCAGCGTCGTACCCGACCTGAATCTGTTCAAATCCGACAACCGTTCCAGCTACAACGCCCTCATGCTGCACGTGCAAGGCAACGTGTCGCGCCGATTCAACCTGGTTGCCAATTACACATTGTCGAAGGCGCAGACCTGGGGATGTGTGCTGGGGGAACTCTTTGATTATGTGAATGGAGTTTGCGATCCGCTGAATGCGTTTGGGCCGGGCGACTACGGCCCGTCGGGAGAAGATGTGCGGCATCGGTTTGTTTTGGCGGGGACGGTGTACTTGCCGGGAAAATTGGAGTTAACGACGCTGACGCAGTTGGAGGCCGCGCGCCCGTTCACCATCACCACCGCCGACAACAGCAATCGCATCGAGGTGAACGGCGTCCGAACCGCGCTCGACGCCTTTCGTGGCACGCCTTACATTCAGATGGATCTGCGCGTAAGCCGCCCTGTTCGAATCGGTGACCGGCTTGAGATCCGGCCATTTGGCGAGTTCTTCAACCTTTTCAACCGTAACAATCCTGGAGCGAACTACATCGGAAATGTGGCAGCGCTCCCAAACGTTCTGCCGTCAGAGGCGCAGGCGGGCAACATCACGCAGATCTGCACGAACGGCGCATGCAGCCCGATTCGGAGCTTGAGCCAGCTGCAGATTCCGGCGGGAGGGCTGGGAGATTTCTTTGGACCCGGAACCACGGTGGGAATTCCGTTCGCGGCACAGCTGGGAGTCCGAGTTACGTTCTAGCGCACAAGAGAGGGCGAACCATTCGTTCGCCCTTCCCTTCTTGCACTCCGCGATCCAATCGATTCATTGCGGGCTTTTTCACCACAGGGGACACAGAGGATCACAGGGGAAACCCTGTCATCGCCGCGTTCGCGCCGGTTCTTTCTCTCCCACCCTTTTGCTGACTTCAAACTTCATCTTTCCGGCTTTTTTGTCAGCGTCGACCACGATGTGATCCCCATGGAGAACTTCTCCATCGAGAATCTTCAGCGCCAAGGGATCCTGGATCAGCTTCTGGATTGCCCGCTTTAACGGACGTGCGCCGAAGTTGGGATCGTAGCCTTGCGTGAACAGCAGTTCTTTTGCGGCATCGGTCAGTTCGAGTGAGATCTTGCGCTCCGCGAGCAGGCGCCGGACGTCTTCCAGACGCAGCTCGATGATCTTTACCAACTGCTCCTTGCCGAGCGGACGGAAGACGATGATGTCGTCTACGCGGTTCAGGAACTCTGGCTTGAAATGCGCGTGGAGCTGGTTCATCACCTGCTTGGAAGCGTTTTCGAACCAGGCATCTTCCTTGGC
>Ga0075030_100004347_pt1 | contig 12818 bp, 9 predicted proteins | sample LitLauG_LLR_2012_FD_71393 | JGI IMG/M metagenome (GOLD analysis project Ga0075030, IMG submission 71393) | Freshwater sediment microbial communities from Pennsylvania, USA - Little Laurel Run_MetaG_LLR_2012 | ecosystem: Environmental > Aquatic > Freshwater > Creek > Sediment | place: USA... | reverse complement strand
GTCGCGTGTCGGCCTGCCAACCGGCTAAGCACGCGATAAGACAAAAATAGGTTGGATACGCACGTAGAGCCGTCTGCGGACCATTCGCGGACGCGGGTTCGATTCCCGCCGCCTCCACCAATTATTTGTTGTATATCAACGATTTGCTGTCGCGCACCGTGCTCGACACCTGCCGGGACCCGGCGCCGCAAACGACGAGCGCACCTTCGAGGCCACGACAACGCCCAGCAGCGACGTGCCCTCGATCTCGTCGGCCAGGTCCAACTGTAGACAGGTCGCGAACCCCGCGATTCCGCTCAACACGTCGGGATCACTGGGAATAGGCGCTCAGCCTCACGGGGAACTTCGGCCAGGAAACCGGTTCGAACTAAAGCTTGTCGAGGAAGCTCGAACGCAGCAGTACGTTCTCACGGTGATACGCGAGGAAAGGTCGTTGGCCGATCGTGAAGTTGCCGGTCTTCGGTGGCCTACCGGGTTGGATGCCCATGCGATGCAAGGACTCGTGGTGTGCGACCGGAGAGACGATGACTTGCCCATCGTCTTCGAAAGCGATGAATCCGCGGTCGAAGAGGTGATCGACGCTGGGCGTTAATAGGAGCCCGTTCTCGCCATCAAGCCGCTCCTCGTTGGTCGCGTCCCGCCACGGCTTGCAATGGCTCGCGCGCAGATGCTCCTCACGATTGACGCCGGTGATCCGGCATGCGTGCTCGATGGTCATGACGCGCTTCTTGAACAGACCTTGGCCACGACGGGCCAGCACGATCGCTTGTCGTTGCGTGTCCGGCAGCGTGGCGTCGCCTTGAACCACGCTCAGTTCGTGTTCTTCCCATTCGACCAGTCCGACCGCGGAGGCGATCGGCAACTCCTCCGCGACCCGGTAGCCGAGTACCAGTTCATGCGCTTCGGCCCCCAGCAGATCGATCAGGGCCGCCGCGAGTTCCTCGGGAACCCGGGTGAGATAGACACTCTGCAAACCAGCGCCATTCGCCTGAAGCGGCGCATACCTATTTGGCAGCAACGGGCGGAGCACGCGCATGTGTTGGGACGGCTTGATGGGCAGCCTGAGCTCATGGAATCGAACGTCCACGCGCCAGCCGATCTTGTCCCAGTAGGCCCCCGTCTGTTTAAACTCGAGTGGCTTGGGGGCCTCATAGGCGTGCGATGCGGCGATGCCGATAGCGCTGATCAGGGTCTCGGAGAACGAGAAGATGACGTCGCCCGGCGATACCTCTCGCATGAAGTCGTAGAACGGGTTCGCCGCCTGATTCGCCTTGCGCTTGGGCGACCAGAGATAGCCCCCCGCCACCTCGTGGTGGTAGGTTTGGTTCTGGTTGACCCACCAATAGGGCATTGGCGTCAGTCCACCTCAGCGGAGCATTCCATTCGGCTCATGCCGTGCCAATGGACCCAAGATCCTCGATTTTTGCTGCGACGGCGGCACAAGCGGTCAACAGGTCTGCGACGATCCGCTCATCGACGTTCAGGTCGCCCTCGTATTCGCCCAGGTTGCGGATCTCGTGGCATTTCGAGAGGACGCGCCACACCGCGGGCCCCAGGTCCAGCGTGTGCGGCAGTAGTTGGAAGACGATGTAACGATTGGTCGACCGATACCCGTGCCAGCGCAGCGCAGCCAAGCACAAACCGTGGGCGGCGTTGTAGCCAAGATCGAATCGGCTTTCGAGGGCCAGGCCGGCGTTGGAAGCGTCCCGCAGGCGCGCCAAGCCAGCGCGTTTAAGGCCGGCAATTTCCTTGGCGTCCGCCGGCTCGATTTCAGCGGCTTGCCCGGCCCGCTCAGGCTTTCAAATGGCGAGGGCATCGTCACCTCCGATCAACCAGATCTTGGGCTGCGCCAGGACGCGGTTCAAAAATGACTCCTTGTTCTCGATGCGCTTGCGGAAGTCGGCGGAAGTCAGGATGGTCGGATTGACTGGCCGCCCAAGCGTCGAACTCGCCGCCTCCAGCGCGGCGAAGACGTCGGCGTAGACCACCTTGTCGGACAACAACAGCACGTCAATGTCGCTACCCGCGGTGTCCGTGCGCTTGGCGATTGATCCGTACACAAAGGCAGCTCTGATCTTCCCGGCCAGCGGCGCGAGTGCTTCTCGCAACGGATCTGCCAATCCGATTGTCTTTCGCGCGATGCTGCTCAGCTCTTCGAAGATGGGCGAGTCGGGATTCGCCTGATAGTGCTTTTGGTTGCCAACGGCACGCACCGTGACGAGGCCGCTCTGCGCCAGACTGGACAGCTCACGCTGCACAGCTCCGGAGCCGCTCTTGGTCAGTCCGATCAGTTCGGTCGCATAAAAGCTGCGGCCCACCTGGCCAAACAGCAAGCCAATCAGGCGCTGCCTCGTTCCTGAAAACAGTGCATCGGCGAGGCCCGACGCCGGAGTCTTTGGTTTAGCCTGAATGCCCATATTGGGCACGAATATACCCAAAATGGGCATTTGATGCGAGCCCCCAAAGAAACCCGCCGGCCGGCCTTCCGCCGCGGAGTTCGTCGCCGACTGCATCCAGCATCTGGCAAACGATCGATCCGAATGGGCGCCGGCGCATCGGTCGTCGTCACGGCCTTGATGCGATGCCGATCACGTGGGAGGCGCACTTCAGCAATACGCTGGTCGCTTGCACCAAGAGCACGACGGAAAGACCAACGTTCGGACCATCGATTTCGTGGACGCTGACCACCCGGCGCTGCTTCGAACCTGGGACAAGCAACCGCGCGGTGCCGAATGACGGGCAATCGAATATCGGAGATCTTCCCGAAATTTGTTCCACCATCGGCAAGGCGCTCGGCGACTTGCGACGGACGATCGATCTGCGCAATCCTCGCATTTCCGCATGTGTGTATAGCCGCATGTAGAAAAGGGCCACCAACCCCGCCCACATCAGCAAGGGCGCGGCTCCGGACGACGCTTTCGATGGTCGCCGCCTCCACCATTTCATCCAATGCCCCTTGGGGGGGCTTTTGGGCGTTTTGCGTGCCGCCCGGTTTGGTCGAATCCGTCGCCCAGCGCAATGTGCACTAGGCCAAGGGTAATCCGTCTTTGGTTCCGGCGTTGACCACCAATGCCATTGCCTCGGCAAGCGCATCATCGCGCTGCGTCGGATCGGTATTTACGTGAAACTCAACCTCGCCCGGACCGCACTCCACGATTCGCAGGTACTGCGCCGCTGCTTCCCGAACGTTGCCGCAGGCCTTGCAAACGAGAGGAACTTTGTTATCCGCCCTGGATGCGAGTATGACGCCCGGGGTCGGCGGCAAGGACTCGGCCGTTGCCCCGCGCAGCAGGTACACAGATCGTACGGATTTCATACGGCTACTCCCTCTTCTTCCATTACGGCGCCATTTCGCCGGCCGAATGTGCGGCCCAATTAGGACGCCGGGAGCAGACTACGGGCCCTTCCTTGCCCGCGTATGACATGCCACCCATCGCATATTCCGTTTCCGATCGCGTGAATTCCACAATTCGAAGGCTCCGCAATAGCGCGGCCGGATAGAATGGTGAACGAACACCGGGGACCACGAGGCCATCGTTCGCTCGCTGTATCAAAACCTGCCGCACGCGAGATTGCGGCCGCGCCTGTGCTCCCTGAGCCTGGTCATTGCCTGGGCATCGGCGTCGGCCGCTGATGCGCCACCGGCCACTCCCGCACCGGCGGTGGAGTCCATCGTCGTGAATTCCTCGCGCCTGTCCGTGGAAACCTTAATCGACCGCAAGGTATACAGCGTCAGTGGGGATGTTCAATCGACCTTCGGCAGCGTCAGCGACATATTGACGGCCATTCCGTCGGTTGACGTGGACCCGGATGGGGTCGTCTCCCTGCGCGGCGACAGCAATGTCCTCATCCTGATCGACGGCAAGCCCTCGACTCAGCTCTCCGGTAGCGCGGCCGGAGACAACTTGCAGTCGATATCGGCAAAAAACATCGAGCGAATCGAGGTAATCACGACACCGCCCGCCCAGTTCAAAGCCGATGGGGCCGCCGGCATCATCAATATCGTCACCCGCAAGGAGCACCCGCAGGGGCTGGCCGGTTCGGTCCAGGCGAGCATGGGAACTGGCGGGCGCGCGGTTGCCGGTGCCAACGCAAGCTACGGCGCCGGTCCACTGACACTGTCGGCGGCAATGGGGTATCGGTATGACTACCGTGTTCGACGGATCGCGTCGGAAGTTCGCGGAATCGATCCAACATCCCTGCAACTGCTCGACAGCAACAGCATCTTGAATGAACGGATACACCGACAGGTGCCGTCGGGCGAATTGAAATCCGAATATGCGTGGGACGAGAAGCGCACCCTAAGCGGCTCCTTCAACTGGTCGGAGCGTGGTGGGCTGCGCACGTACGCGCAGGACAACAGCAGCAGCACGGCGACGGGGGCGCCCGCCGCCTCGAACCAGCGCTTGAGTTACGGGCACGACCCCGAGTACGACTACGACGAACGACTGGGGTTTTCGCAAAAGCTCGGGCGCACGGGCGCAAAGTTGGACCTATCGCTGCACCGATCAACTTCGCATCAACGCGAAGATTATGCGTACACCAATGTATCGATCCTGCCCCCTGCCGCACCCTCCTTCAGCGGTTTGGCCTTGCTGGAAGATCGCGCCACCACCGACGTAGCGGCCGACTGTGCGCTACCCATCTCGGAGACGCGAAGGGTACAACTGGGTTATGCACTGCAGGACGATGATTTTCGCTACGGCAATATCGGCACCAATCGAGATCCTGTCACCGGCATGGTGACCATCGACCCAAATATCACCCATGACTTTCAATTTCGCCAATGGATCAACGCGGCGTACGCGAGCTTCCAGGAAGGCGTCGGTCCGTGGAACCTGCTGGGGGGCGTGCGTGCCGAACAGACTCGAACCGACGCCCAACAGTTGACAAGTGCGCTATCGAACGCAGGAAGCTATTTGCGGCTCTATCCGAGCTTGCACCTGGAACGCACCCTGTCCAATGAGGCGACAATATCCTTGGGCGCCAGCCGGCGGGTGAGTCGCCCGGATCCGAGCAACCTCGACCCTTACGTAGATCACGAATACGCGCCGAACCTGCGCGCCGGAAACGCGAACTTGCGCCCCCAGTACACGCAGGCCTACGAAATGGGCTACGGCCTGGAGCAGCGCGGGCGCAGCTATCAGTTCACGGGCTATTTGCGCCGCAACCGCGACAGCGTTACCGACGTGACCCAATACCTTGGCAACGGTCTCTCCCTTACCACCAAGACCAATTTGCCAAGGAACGACGCCGCGGGTGTGGAATTGTCGGCCAACGGACACCTTGGGTCCGCGCTAACCTATGGCGTGAGCGCCAACTTTTTCCATAGTCAGATTGATGCGAGCGCGCTTGGCGTCGCGGGCTTGCAATCGACCAATGGGGTCAATGCCAAAGCAAAACTTGATTTTCATCCGACAGAGGACGATTCGGTGCAGTTGATTTTCAGCCGCACCGATAAACGGCTCACCCCGCAAGGATATGTACGTGCCATCAATATTGTTAACGCCGGATACAAGTTCAAAATGCGGGCCGGCCTGACGGCGACCCTTACGATTTCGGACCTTTTCAATGGCCAGCGCTACGAACGGCGTGAATCAACGCCCACATTTACTGGCGACTACCAGCGCACGGTACGTGGCCGCGTGCTGTACCTTGGTTTCACGTACGCATTTGGTTCCACAAAGAAGGGCAAGGATGAAAAGCTCGAATACGACACGTCGGAATGAGCGCGCCTCTGCCTTTTGTCGTCGCGGGCGCAAGACGACCGTCGCGCCAAGCCCCGATTGACGCGCGCAAAGGACAAGGACGATCGGCATGAAGACCCTGGGCCTGAATCATTACAACATCCGCGCGCCGCGTCCGCTTCTGGACGCACTGTGTGCGTTTTATTGCGATGTGGTCGGCCTGCGCATCGGAGATCGCCCAGCGCTCTCGCATTTTGGCTACTGGCTGTATGCGGGCAACTGCGCCGTCTTGCATTTGTCGGAGGCGGGCGCAGGGGAGACGCGGCGGGCGAATGAAAGCAGCACGTTTGATCACGCCGCCTTCACCTGCACGGATCGAGCTGGTTTTGAGGCGCTCCTCGAGCAGCGCGCAATCTCCTACCGGGTGGGCGGCGTTCCCCAAACCGGCCAGGTCCAGCTATTCCTGAAGGATCCGGCGGGCAACGGCGTAGAACTCAATTTCGCCCGCGAGTCGGATTGACACTGTACCGCGCTAGCGGATCGGAAAACTCGCCTTCAGCGAACGGGCGCTACTACCAACACCGCAAAGTCGCCTCCATTGGGCGTCGGCAAATAGATGCGACCGGAGGCCGCATCCAGGGCCATGGTTCTGGCGCCCAGCGCCGTCGCCAGCGTCTGGACCACGGAATAGTGATCCGCGTCCCGCTGAACGACGATCGTGAGTGTTGCCGACTTTCCATTGGAACTGTAGATCCGCTGGCGGCCGGCGTCGTAGATCACCGCGTCGGCACCCTCCCCGATCGGCAGGCTCGCCACGTTGCGGCCAGAGCCGGCGTCGGTCACCACCAAGCGCGCATTTGCGCAAACCGAGAATAGCCGGCCGCGTTGCGCGTCCAGGGCGAGGCCGGTGGGCTCCTCGCAATCGGGAAGCTTCCACGCCTGGAGAACCTTGCCGGCATCCAGGTCTACTTTCACGAGGAAGCCGGTGTCTTCCAGATTGACAAACAGGTGCGCGCCTTGCAGTACGGCGTATTCGGGCCGCCCCGGCAGGGCGATTCTGCGCACAATCGCGCCCGTTTCGGGATCAAGCACGCTCAGGTCGGAACTGGCTCCATTCATGGTGATAAGCCGCTTGCCGGCGGTGTCGAGGAGGATTGCATCGGGCTTTTTTCCACCAACCGGGATCTGGCGTCTGACCGCCAGCGTGTCGAGCGCAAATTCCGTCACCGTGTCGGACTTGCCATTGCTGGTAAAGCCCACGCCTCGGGCCGGATCCAACGCCACGCCGTGCACGCCATCGGTGCCGGTGATCACCCCAAGCGACTTGCCCGATTGCGCATCCAGGACTTCCACGTGGTCCCCGCGTGTCACGAAGAGCCGCTGACCGCGGTCATCGATAGCGGTGTAGTCCCATTTGCCGGCGCCGCCCAGCGCGAAGCGCTGGACAACGGAATATTCCACCGCATCGCCCGCGGCCCCTGCCGGGCTGGCCCCAACGAGGCCGGCCAACACCGCTATCGCAACGGCGGGAAACGCCCCTTCGAGCAATTTTTTGCGTCTCATCGTGGCTCCCGGCTCAGTACTCGAACCGCAGTCCCAGCTGGTAGGTCGGGCCGTAGAACTCGCGCTGGATCGGCCGGCCCGGCGTGCCCTCCGTGAACTTGAGTGGCGCGTTCGTAAGATTCTTCGCGTTTGCGTATAAAGAGAGGTTCTTCGTGAACGCGTAGGAACCCCCGAAATCGACGGTTGTGCGCGCTTCGGAGTACACATCGGTTGCCGTGGACCCGCCGAATCCGAAGAGGTCGCGCGCCACGTAGTACATGCCGGCGCGCAGGTTGACCCCGTCGCGCTCATAGAAGACTTCCGCGTTGGCAGTGTTGCGAGAGCTCGACGGCAGTGTTTGCGATATCCCGCTGCGGAACTGCCCGGAGCTGTCGACGAACGTCCAGTTCACGTTGGTACCCAGGCCACCCCAGAAGCCCGGCAGCGCCCGATAGCGCTGCTCGTAGCATGCCTCCAGGCCCCAGGCGCGCGCATTCGGAATGTTCGCGTACGTCGTAACGTGCGCGGGACCGACAAAGCCGGCAAAGATTCCGTTATTCGGGAAGGTCTGGGTCGTGACCACTTGTGCGATGAAATCCGTGATTTCCTTGTCAAACAGCCCGATCGACAGGATCCCGGCGTTGGGCAAATAGCGCTCCAGCGTCAGGTCGATGTTGTTGGACGTCGTTGGCTTGACGTCGGGATTGCCAAAGCTCACCGTGTCGGTGCTCGGCGATATGTTCAGGGCCGGATTGACCTGACCGAACCCGGGCCGCGCGATCGTGCTGGAGATGACGGCCCGCGCAATGAGGTCCTCGCGCAGGGCAAGACGACCCTGGATCGACGGAAACAGATTGATATAGGAGGCGGACTTGGTGATGCCGCCCTCCAAGGTATTGTTGTCCGTATTGACCACATTCGCGCTGTAGCTCGCGCGCGTCTGCTCGATGCGCAAGCCGCTCACCACGGAGAGCTTGCCGATGCCAAATTCGTACTGGGCATAGGCCGCATAAACATTTTCCGCGCCTGACGTCGCACTTTGCGCGGTGCCGATGGCATTAAAGCTTGCGAAGGCCGCTCCATTGGCAAATAGCGCGCGGATCACGCCGCTGTCGATCTGTGGACCGTTGTCGTAGCGCCCGCCGTAAAAGCTGACGTTGCCTGCGCTCGCACTGGTCAGCGAGATCGCGGGGAAGCCCGAATAGGTGTACTGGGGCTGAATGTCGCTGCGCTTGCGCAAGCGCAAACTCACGCCCGCCTTGACCTTTTCATCCTCATAGGTAGTGAGGTGAGTCGGTATCGCGATGTTGGCAACCGCCGAGGTTTCGTGGTCGGAAAGAGTCTCGGTGCTGTTGCCAAATCCGGTCAGCGAATAGTTCGACCACCCGTAGGGGCTGGCGCCACTTTGCACATGAAAGGAAGGAAAATTCGGGTCCGAGGTGTTGTCGTAGGCAACCGTGGTGGGAATCGTGGGGGTGTAATTGAAGGTGGAGTTATAGTCATAGAGCTTGTCGTAGGAGCCGCGCGTGTAGCCCAGGCGGTAGTCCACGGTGTAATTGCCGAACTTGTTCTCGCCCCCGATCGCCGCGACCTTGTTGTCGATGCGCTCCTTTTCATCGCGCAAGGTCTTGTCCCAGCCGCTCGAATTTACCGTGTCGATGAGGCCATTGGGATTGGCCGGATTGACCGTTGCATTGCCATCAAGCAGCCACAGCAGGCGCTGGCGGTTCACGGTCTCGGTGTAACCGGCGTCGAAGGCGCGAACGTAATATTTACTTAGTGCGTCCGGTTCGTACCCCAGATCAAAGCCGTAGCCGTGGCGCTTACGGTTGTACAGGTAATAGCGCTGTTCAAAAGCGCTCATCGCCTTGTCCGGCACCGTGGGCTGGTTATCGATGTACCCCGCTTCGATGTCGTCGATACCGCGCTTGTCCTCGTAATACGAGGCGGTTACGACGATACTGAAGGGCTGATCCTTGTACGCAACCATTTCCTTGCCGTCGTTGGCGCCCAGGCGGCCGCCAAAGCGCGTGCCCGCCGTCACCGACACATCCTTGATGGTTGTGTCACGCAGCGTTTCGCGGCCTGTGCCGATGTTGCCCTCCACGAACGGACGCCCGCTGCGCGGGGCCGTTTTCGGCGTGATCTCGATCGTGCCGCCCAGGGCCTCGGCATCCTGTTCGGGCAAATTGGTCTTGGTCACCGTCAAGGCGCCAACAAGCCCGGTGGGTATTGCGTCGTAGGCAACGGCGCGGCCACCGCTAAAGGGCGATGCCGGGTTGGAGGGCGGCAGGCGTAGCCCGCCGAAGGTCGTGCTATTCAGATCGGAGGTAAGACCACGAATGTTGATAAACCGCCCTTCCCCGGTGTCGGTCTCCAGCGAAATGCCCGGTACCCGTGCCAATGCCTCCCCGGCGTTGACGTCCGGAAGCTTGCGGATTTCCTCGGCCGTGGTGATGTTCACCAGGTTGAGGGCCTCCTGTTGCGCAGCGCGGGCGATCTCGTCGGGAACGTGCTGCGCCTGCACGACGATGGTTTCCAATGCGGACAGGGCCGATTCCACGACGACATCGACAACAACTTCGGCATCGTCGGCTACGGCCACGGACCGTTCGATGGGCTCCACGCCCTCGGCGACGATCGATAGCGTGTAACTTCCGGAGGCAAGCCGATCAAAGAGGAAGCTGCCGTCCGGGCCGGTGCGCTGCTGCGCTCCGGTCTCCTTGATGGCAACGGAGGCGCCAACCAAGGGATGGCCCTCCTTGCTGCGCGTAAGGCGCCCTTCAATCTGGTTGCCGCCGGCTGCGACCGCAATCGTCGGGAAGGCAAGCGCGATCGCCATTGCCAGGATCGAGCGCGACCGGGGAATGGGCTTCATTGGTGTGTGTTCCTATTATTTTTGGGACGGTGGTTCAAGAGAAGTGGCGCACGCAGCTTCGTTGCCGGCTCGACCTTGCGGCGCAAAGTCGAGACTATTCGTGCGCAATATTGCGGAGCGTTTACCGCCCCATGACGCCGACATGACCGCTGCATTCGCGCAACGCCGGCAGCGCCGCTGCGCGCACGGCATTGCCGTACGCCTTGCGGGCCGGTGCACCGCACTGCTACGCTGGCCGCACGAACATGGCTTGGATCAGCGACACCTTGTATGGCGCACTGCCTGGCCCGGGAACCTGCACAAAATGAAAATGGTTGATCGGTTCGATGGTCCTGGTGCGGCGGCAGTGCTGCTTCTGGCCTTCGCCTGCCTGCCGGCGCAGCTGCGCGCCGCGCCCATTCCTGCACCGGCGCACACGGTGATCGTCATTTTGGAGAACCACTCCGCGTCCCAGGTGTACGGCAACCCGGAGATGCCGTTTTTCAACGAAATCGCGCGGCAGGGTGCAATGCTGACGCAGGCGAGCTTTGCGCAGATTCCCTATGGACGCATCGCGCGCGGCTATGTCGCGCCCCTGCCCGCGCGGCCGAGCCAACCCAATTATTTGTTTTTGATGTCGGGGAGCAATCAGCGAGTCCTCCCCGAGTATTTCGCGATCAACGACGCGCCGGCCACCTATCCGTATCGGGGCACGGTGACCAACGCGCAGGACGGAGACCTGCTTGCGGCGCCCCGCGCAAATGTACCGGCCGGCATTGGCAATCGACTCGTACCGGCCGCGCAGCGGCCTTTCACCACCCCCAACCTGGGCGCCGCGGTGATCGCACACGGAGGCACGTTTGCCTGTTTTTCGGAGACACTGCCCTACCCGCGCTTTGACGGGGAGACCTACGACGCGGGCGCGGGCTTGTACAAGCGCAAGCACAATCCCGTGATCAACTGGATCAATCTGCCCGGCCGCGCGCTGGCGCCGCCAGAAGCGCCGTATGTCTTGCCCGATTCGGTGAACCTGGCATTTTCCGCCACGGTAGATCCTGCGAGTGGCCAGCGGTACCGTGGCTTTATGGTCGATGAACAGGGGCGGCCCTTGGGATTTGATGCGCTTCCCGCTGTTTCCATTGTCGTACCCAACCAGGCGCATGATGCGCATGACGCAAGCCTAGGCGACGCCGATACCTGGCTCGCGCAAAACATGCGGGGCTATGCCCAGTGGGCAATGGCGCACAACAGCCTGCTCATCCTGACCTTTGATGAAGACGGGGCTACCAAGACAGGCGGTGGCGACGCAAAACGCACTGGAATCGATACGATCGCGACCGTCTTCTACGGCCCGATGGTCAAGCCTGGGCGCTATTCCGAGCCGGCGGACCATCTCAACGTGCTCAGCACCGTGCTGCGGCTGCACGCGGACCTTGCGCAGTTTCAGGAGCAATTCGCGCGTGCCCATCCGGGCGAAGAAGCGGCGCAGGAGCGGGCAAACCTGCGGCCCATTCTCGACATATTTGGGGCGGGCGCCCCGCTGACCTCCTTGCCGCCGGAACCCGCGCGCTAGGGCACGGCCGGAGGGCTAGAACTCTTCCCAGTCGTCCTTTTTTTGCGCGCTGCTCTTGGCCTTGGCGCCTTGCGCGGACGATGCCGTCGCTTCCAGCGTGTGCTCGGCGAGCGGCCGGGCTGCGGGCGCCGGCTTGCGCAGGGCGGCTGCGTGCCCAGCCGAGGCGGTGGGGCGGGGCGCCGATTTCATGTTGGCAATGACGCTGCGCGCCTCGCGGTCCGCAAGCTTGAACGTAGCCACGGCTTGTGCCAGATTCAGGGCCTGCTCCTTGAGACTTTCGGCGGCGGCCGTTCCCTGCTCCACCAGGGCCGCGTTTTGCTGGGTCACCTGATCGAGCTGGGTGACGGCATCGTTGACCTGGGCGATCCCGGAACTTTGCTCCACCGATGCCGAGGTGATCTCGGCAATGCGATGCGTCACGCTCTGCACCTGGGCGACGATTTCTTCCATGGTCGTGCCGGCCTCGTTGACGAGACGGCTGCCCGCGTCGACTTTCTCGACCGAATCGTTGATCAGCGCCTTGATTTCACGGGCGGCCTGCGCACTGCGCTGGGCGAGGTTGCGCACTTCGCCGGCAACCACCGCGAAGCCGCGGCCCTGCTCACCGGCACGCGCCGCTTCCACCGCAGCGTTGAGCGCCAGAATATTGGTCTGGAAGGCAATGCCATCGATTACGTTGATGATCTCGGCGATCTTCTTGCTGGAATTTTGAATTTCCCCCATGGTCACAACGACCTGCTCGACCACCTGCCCGCCCTTGGCGGCCACATCGCTGGCGGCCGATACGAGCACATTGGCCTGCTTGGCGCTATCCGCGCTTTGCTGAACGGTGGAGGTGAGTTCTTCCATGGAGGCCGCCGTCTGCTCGAGGTTGCTGGCCTGGGCCTCCGTACGGCTGGATAGATCCTGGTTGCCCGCGGCAATTTGCGCGGCGCCCGTGGAAACCGAGTCGGCACTGCTGCGAATCGTGCCCACCACCCGCACCAGGCTAGTTTGCATTTGCTGCAGGGCCGTCAGCAGCTGCGCCGTTTCGCTATTGCCCTGTACGCGGATCGGCGTGGTCAAATCCCCGGAGGCCACGGCCTGCGCCACCTGTACGGCTTCATTGATGGGACGCGTGATGGAACGGATGATCCAGAGTGCCGCACCCAGGCACAGC
>Ga0075030_100004346_pt1 | contig 12818 bp, 6 predicted proteins | sample LitLauG_LLR_2012_FD_71393 | JGI IMG/M metagenome (GOLD analysis project Ga0075030, IMG submission 71393) | Freshwater sediment microbial communities from Pennsylvania, USA - Little Laurel Run_MetaG_LLR_2012 | ecosystem: Environmental > Aquatic > Freshwater > Creek > Sediment | place: USA... | reverse complement strand
CGCCAGCAACTGAAGCATCCCCACGAGTTCCAGACTTCGTCGGACTGCGAGGTGCTTCTCTACCTCTACGATGAATGCAGTCCCCAGGAGTTCCTGAATCGCGTCAACGGCATTTTTGCCTTTGTGCTCCACGACCCCAAGCGGAAGACCTTCCTGATTGCCCGAGACCCCATCGGTGTAAACCCGCTCTATGTGGGTTGGGATCGCCAGGAGAATTTCTACGTTGCTTCAGAGATGAAAGCACTGGTGGGCGTATGCGAGCGCATTCGCGAAGTTCCTCCCGGACACTATTTCCTGGGGCATGAAGCCGAAAAAGGATTTCAGAAGTATTACCAGCCCGCCTGGGCGGAGCCGGACTTCTATCCATCGGATGAATACGATCCAGCGCGGTTGCGGTCGGCCCTCGAGGCTGCCGTTCACCGCCAGCTTATGTGCGATGTTCCCTACGGCGTACTGGTTTCCGGCGGTGTCGATTCTTCCGTTGTGGCCGCGGTGGCCGCGAAATTCAGCGCCAGGCGTGTGGATGAGGATGATCGCGTAGCGGCCTGGTGGCCGCGTTTGCATTCATTTGCCATCGGTCTCGCGGGCGCGCCCGATCTTATTGCCGCCCGCGGCGTTGCTTCGCACATCGGTTCGGTCCATCACGAGATCCACTTCACGGTGCAGGAGGGACTCGATGCCTTATCGGACGTCATCTATCATCTGGAGTCGTTCGATGTGACCAGCATCCGCGCCTCCACACCCATGTATCTGCTGATGCGGAAAATCAGCGCCATGGGCATCAAGATGATCCTCTCTGGTGAGGGAGCAGACGAGATCTTTGGAGGATATCTCTACTTCCACAAGGCGCCGAACGGCCGCGAATTGCACGAGGAGACCGTCCGCAAGATCCGGAAGCTCCACCTGTATGACTGCGCTCGTGCCAACAAGACTTCCGCGGCCTGGGGCGTCGAAGCGCGCGTGCCCTTTCTGGATCGCGAGTTTCTTGATGTGGCCATGATGCTCAATCCTGAGGTCAAGCTTCCGCGTAACGCCGTCCACTCTCGCCCTATCGAGAAATGGCCGCTGCGCAAGGCTTTCGAGGGTTATATCCCCGACGAGGTTTTGTGGCGGCAGAAGGAGCAGTTTTCCGACGGCGTTGGTTACAACTGGATCAACATGCTCAAGGCCACGGCGGAGACCGAAATTACGGATGCAATGATGTCCGGCGCCGGCGAACGTTTTCCTGTAAAGACTCCTGAGACAAAAGAAGCTTATTATTACCGCGAGATTTTCGAGCAACATTTCCCAAGCGCAACGGCGATCAACTGTGTGCCGTGGGAGCGCAGCGTGGCCTGCAGCACTGAAATTGCGCTCAAGTGGGATGCCGCTTTCCAAAAGATGGTCGATCCCTCGGGACGAGCCGTAATGGACGTGCATGACGAGGCTTACAAAGTAGCTTGACCCCGGAAGATTGTAATTGCCCTTGGTCCAGTTGCCATCGGATCGTTCACGATTGATGGTTTCACAGCGGGATATCAGACCATGGGCGGTCCCAACCCAAACAACCAGTCGGAGCTTCACTGGCCCCTTCGCGGTCCATCAGGGGATCAAAGCTCACGATCATCATCCGGGTTGGGAGACATTGCGTAATTGCCGCCCCGATGCCTACTTCCCCCAGACTGGTCCGCTGTCGGTGTAGCTGATCGTCTGCACTCCGGCTCGCAGCGCAATCGGCGACGCTCCGCCCAGACTAACAGTGCCGCCGATACTGGTCTGGCCCTTGTTGAAGACGACAGTCGTGGCAACGCCTGCGCTCGGTTCCAGCGTAACCGTGAAGGTGCCTGTACTAGGGTCCGCCGGTGTGCTGTCCATCACTGAGGCGACAATGTTTTGGCCCGTCGCGTCCCTCCCTTGGAGCACATTCAGGAAGTAGCGCTGGGCAGCGCCGGAGGTGTCAAGTTCCACCCGATACTGGCCGATTCCCTGGCTGCATCCGCCGCAGGACTGCTCGTTGATTACTCGCCGAGTTGGAGCCGCAGGCACGAGGGTCGTCATTCGAAGAGCCTGGGTGCCGTTGGTAGCCGTTATGTGCGAGGTGTCTTCCAACATCGGGTTGGTCTCGAAGTGAATGACGAAGGTGTTCACCTGGTTGGCCGCGGAAAGGCCCTTGTCGGAGCCGATCGTTACGTTGCCGGTCGTGATCCGGTCGAAGACCAGTGTTGTCTCAAGGTCGCGCAGGAACAAAAGCTCGCGCTCGACGTGCACCACCGCACCCGTGTTGTACTCCGAATAACCCGTGGAAAAAAGATACTGCGGCGTCAGATCCACGTCGGCGTAAGAATAGCCCGGCTGGGAGTCGAGACGCTGAACCGTGGTTTGGCCCAGACCGTCGGGCATGAGGCCCAAATCGACAAATCCAGTGCCTGGGGAGAGGGAGGTGCCGAAGACAATGGTGTTGTGGGCGATGATGTCTTCGGTGGCAGCGTTGGCTTGCTTCTGGTATCCATATCCTGCGATCGTATCGTCGTAGCCGGTCGTCTCACGCGACAACCAGCGCCCACCCCGCCACAAATTGAAGTTGCCGAGGTCGGAGTGTCCAACGTTGCCGGAGGCCAGCCCCAGGCCGAGCTGCCACATGAAGTAGGAGGACGAGGTGTCCCACGCCTTGTGTCCGTACAAATACTGAATTCCGGTCGCGTAGTAGTCGAGCGGCAACGATGTGTACGGCATGGCCGCGGGCTGAGCGTCCTGCCCGAGGATGAAGTTGGGCGCCGCCATGGTTGCCGGATCCGCGCCCACGGTATTTACCCATTGGCGAGCGTACTTGCCCACGTTGAACGCGCTCCAGTAGTTGGAGGCCATGTTCATGAATGCCTGGTAGTAGTTGCGCACATTGAGCATGCCTCCCTCGACGAAATGCTCATCGTGATTGAAAGGGTTCAACTGATACGCAGGGGGCGTACCCGCTACAATGTTCGGCGTGGGTGCGGGCGTGGTGCTGTAAATGATCCAATACGCCTGCTCTTTGAAGTATTCGGACTCGTTGTAGACATCTCGTCCGAGGAGACTCATGCTGACGAACGGGATCACGGGATACTGTGCCAGGGAGGCTGCGTACTCGTTTCCTTCCTGGCCTACGCCGCCCGCCGAGTCGGTGGCAGCCGAGGGAACAAAGTTATCGGTCCAGCGCAAAACGATACCGTCATTCAAGAATGCTGTGGCTTTCGACTGATTCTCCCAATACGTTGCGATTCCAGCATCAATGTCATTGCGCATGTTTCCGAGGTTGTAGTCGTCCTGCACCATTGGAGGACCGCCCCACGCCTGCTGGTCGATTCCCGTCAAGTAGTTGTTCCATCCTGCGCCTGAGCCGCCGATGTTGTTGAGGAGGTCGCTTCGTTGCTGGGACGTCATCTGGTCAAAGCACCAATCGTAAACAACGAAGGCTTCCTCACCGAACCCCATCGCGTCGTCGCTGCCGGCAGCGCTCGGCGAGTACTGATCGGCAATGACCTTGTTGCTCATTACGTTGGTGATGGCGGGTGAGCAGTCGACACCGGCTACGACATGCCTCCAGGCGAGGTCAATGAAGTAGTCGTCGGTTGTATTATCCACGGGTGGCGGGGCATTCGGATGAGCCTTAAACCAGGCCGTCGCTTGCGCAATACGCGCGGGATTCCACCAGAGGCGTGGATGCGTGGTTGGGATCGTCAGGCCGATTCCCGATGCGGCCACCGGTGTCGCGGAAACCTCGTTCGAATTTCCGCTCTCTCCCACCGCATTCACGGCAGTCACAACGTAGTAGTACGGGGTGCCGTTGGTCAGACCGGTGTCAGTGTAACTGGTGCCTGTGGGCGCGGCTACTTGCGTGTAGGGTCCGCCACTGGTGGTGGAGCGTTTCACATGATAAGAGGTCGCTCCGTTGCTGGCGGTCCAGGTCAGCGCCACCTGGGAGTCGCCAGCGGTTGCCTTCAGTCCAGTTGGTGCGGCGGGCGCTCCGAGCTCCGGCGTGGCAGATGCCTCCGCGGACTGGGCACTCGTGCCGGCGGTGTTCACCGCGGCAACCTTGTAGTAGTAAGGCGTTCCGTTGCTCACGGTGGTATCCGTGTAAGTCGTGCCCGAGATTCCGGTAGCGATGGGCGTCGCGCCTTCGCCGCCTGACGTAGTGCCGCGGTATACGTTATAGGAGGTTGCGCCCGCGGAAGCCGTCCAGCTAAGCGAGACTGTGGCGTCGCCCGCGGTTGCTGTCAGGCCAGTGGGCGCGGAAGGGGCGCTCGCGGTTGTAACAGTAACCGTAGCAGTCTGCGTCAAAGCGACTCCGGCAGAGTTAGTAACTGTCAAAGTATAGGTAGTGGTCGCGGATGGAGTTACACTGACCGCGGAGCCGCTGGTCGCTGCGATGTTTCCCGGCGTAATGATGCCCGTGCCGCCACTGAAAACGCCAGTCAGGTTGGCAGACCCGCCCGCTGTAATCGTGGTTGGATTCGCTGTAAAGCTGGTGATTGTTGGAGCTGCGGGCGACGCTGGAGTTACCGTAATCGTGGCGGTCTGGGTGACGGAAATCCCAGCGGAATTCGTAACCGTGAGCGTATAAGTCGTCGAAGCCGATGGCGAGACACTTATCGTCTTTCCACTGGTCGCGGTCATACCTCCCGGCATAATAGTGCCATTGCCGTTCGCGAAAACTCCCGTGAGACCAGCAGTCCCACCTGTCAGAATTGTTGTTGGATTCGCGGTGAAGCTCGTAATGGCGGGGTTTGAAGGTGCGACCGCTTTGAGAGATCCACTTCCGCAGCCGGTGAGGCCGCTCAAACAGACGATAGAGAAGAATGCAGTAAGAGCATAAACGGTCGTGCGTTTCATAATGGCTCCCGTAACCGAAGCAGCAAAAGGAAGTTCAATGCTTCAATAACCGGGAAGAACATTCTTATCCCAGCCGGGGGGCCCGCCTAATGGTTAGGATTTATTTTGCTCTAAACCTGCTCCTTGATGCTTACTCGGTTATTCAGGATCGCTTCCATGCATTAGGGTATGAACAAAGAAAAACCAAATGATCCAAAAAGGGCACCACAAAGGTCTTCTCGAATTTTACGCTGCCCCTAGCACACTTTCGGATGTGGATTTCTTGATTGCCGGGCGATCCCGTTACTTAAGTAACGGAAGTGGAGGTGCAACTCCTGCATTTCTGTTCCGGACAGTGTTGACGCCTGCGCGCAATCGCGTGGAATCCGAACACATTGAAAGACTCGGTCGAAAAATCATCAAAAGACGGGATTGGCCGCGCGGCTCCGCAGCCCGGAAAGCGAAGGCCTGCGGTATCTGGCAAACGCAAGCAACAGACTTGAAAACGAACCGCTACCGAGTCCCCGCGGATAAATGAAGAGTCGCGCGACGGAAGCCGCCGGATCCTGAAACGCCCCAACCGGCTGCGGATCAGATTGAATGATACGAGCCGGTCTTCACTCCGGCTGGGAGGAGGTCGCGCCAACTGGAACGCAGTGAGGCGACTTCGTCGCTGTACTTTGGCTTAGGGATCCCTGGATGGACCATCAGTTCCAGACAGCGGAATCGAGGAATTTGCCCTTCTCTCAGGAGCTTATAGAAATCGCGAAAGTCACCGAGTCCATCAGGGCTCTTGGTTTTATAGAAATGCTTGAGAGAAAGGCGAAAAGCCACTTTCTTGAGCGAGCGCAATCCTGCCATTTTCTGGCTGGGCAACAGCAAGTTAATGGTAGACCGCACCTTCCTGATGGCAAACTTGCGCTGCAACGATTTCAGGACCGGGAATAAAGACGGAATAGTGTGAACGTGGTTATGCGAATCGAAGTGGCTAACTGGAACGCCGGCATCCAGCGTCCTTTGCACCTGTAATGTCAATTCCTGGAGAAGAGCTTCGCGCAAGGCGGAAGTCATCGGCGTATTGAAGAGCTTCTTCGACAGATGTCCATTCTCGTCCAGGATTGGTTCAAGATCAGGCGAAGGACTTAACGGAGGGAATACGGTCAAGTTCAGGTGTACGCCAAATGAACATTCAGGAAAGCGGGGTATCTGCTGAGCCGCGTGTTCAAAGCCGGGCGCGTTCGCCATTAACGTTGCGGAGGTCACGACGCCGGATTGCATCAGGTCAAAAATCTCGTCATTTACCTGCTTGCTGGCTCCGAGATCATCAGCGTTGACGATAAGTATCATAGGTGCTCGCATAAGTACGTGATGTTCAAGTGTTGTGGCGGCGAGTGGGTAGTAGACCACTGGAGATTTTACGGTATCAGGGTAGACTTCTTTCTGCCGCGCCGGCCAACTCAGGGCGGATCAGCAGCGACAACAACTTGTTTGCCGGGCCTGAGATCTTCTTTGGGAGCAACCCAGTCAAAGTATTCAACCGCATGCGGTCCTCAGGCTCGAGCACCCGCATCAGGTAAAGGAGTCCGAAGAGAACGATAAGTGAAGCGGTTCCGCCCGCGAGAATCCCCCACAGCGGAGCCAGCTGAATCGCGATATAGTGCGCGGTCAGCGCTGCCAGCACGCTGATGAAGGTGATCTTTGCAACCTGCATCCAGGGAAGTTTGACCTTGTAGAGGTGGATCGCCACGGCCCACATCATGCCGACCGCGACAAACTGCGCCGCTCCATTGCCAATGCAGGCGCCCACGGCGGCGTGTGCCGGAATCAGGTACCAGGCGACACCAATATCGACGATCCCCGCAACGACAGTGGCTGCGATGACGTAGCCCTGGCGCTCCACGCATTGCAGCAGGCTCTGCGCGGGCGTGATGAAGGCTTTGAACATGCACATCAGCGGGGCGAGTGCGACAACGGCCGCCGCGCCCTCGTACTGATGGCCGTAGAGGAGCAGCAACGCAGGAACCGCGAGCGACGCCGCGATAAAGTGGAGGGGGATCGTTGTCAAGGCAAGATAGCGAAATGAGGAAGCCGTGATGGCGGGAAGCCTGGACTTGTCGCGCCCATATTGAGCGAAGATGGTGGTGCTGGCAGCCGCGCCGAAGATGGTCGCGCCCATCAGCAACTGCTCCGCCATGCTGAATGCAGCAGAGTAGAACGCAACCTGGCGGATATCCGTGCAGAGCATTTTGAGCAGGATGACTTCCGAGCGCCCCCAAACGACCTGCGCCACAACCATGCTGGCGACGCTCTGCCAGGCAAAGGTCATCATGCGCTTGCCCAGTTCCAGCGGGTGCGCATGAGTCGTTTCCCATGCGAGGACGCGCCTCAAGGTGGGGAAGAAGCGCACCAGAAAATCCACGGCGCGCATCAAGAGCATCGACGCGCCGACGCCGACAACGCCCCAATGCAGAAACACCGTTGCCGCGATCATGATGAAGTATGTGATGGTTGAAGCGATGGACGCAGGGACGTTTGCCGACAACTGCTCCGTTGCCGTATTTGCGCCTGCGGATATGAAGTTGACCATCGCCGGCCAGATGCTGAGCACCAGGAGGGCCGCGGCTAGTTTGTAATCGGAGTTGGCGTTCCCAAGCACCCAGATGAGAAGGCCGCCAGTGGCCATGGTCGCGAGGCCAGCCTGCAAAAGCAGGGTGCGCAGATAAATGTATCGCGCAGTGCCCCAGTCGCCCTTGCCGACAAACTCCGCCATGTATTTTCGCGTGGTTGCAGGGACGCCGACTCCGCCTAGGCCAGCAACCACCGAGGCAATATATGAAACGTAGACGATATATCCGTTTTTCGACGGCCCCAGATAGCGGGCAATCGCAATCGAGGTCAACAGGCTGAGAACGGCGCTAACTATGTTTTCGAGGCCGAACCAGCCGGTATTCTTCGCGATGGTTTTAGTATTGGACATCAAGATTCCAGATCTGGCCCCATGGAGGCTCGTGGTTTCGCAGCCGTCGCGGGGCTCCCAGGATAAGCCAGTCTCCGACAAGCCAGTATTACTTTCTACCCTAACGTATGCAATGCCGTCTTTGCGTCATTGCCAATTGGCGAATCGGGCGCCAGCGCGGCGGCCTTCTTCAAGTGGACCGAAGCACTGTTCTTATCGGAAAGCCTGCTATACACCATTCCCAAGTGGTATTGCATGGTGGCGTTGTTTGGGTCGGAACTGATGGCGTCTTCGAGAAGGTTGCGAGCGAACTCGTAGGAGCCCTTGAAGTAGAAGGCCCAGGCCAGAGTATCGGCAGCGGTTGGTGAGTCCGGCATACCTTGCCGGGCCGTTTGCGCGAGTGTCAAGGCTGAATCGACCGCTTCGCCTGTGAGCAGCATCCGATAAGCAAGATTGTTGGCTGCGACGGGTTGTGCGGGCTGTATTTGGAGAGCCTTCCTGTAGCATGTCTCGGCCTTGACCAGATCGCCACGGGATTCCTCGAGAGTCCCGAGAATGGCGAAGGCGTCGGCATCGTTGGGATGCGCGTTCGACCATTTCTCCCAGGTGTCAACGGCGTCCACCGTCTTTCCTCTCAGGGAGGCAATCTGTGCGAACAGCAGGACAGCCTGGCCATCGGCGGGATTCAACTGGATGCTCCTGGCGACCGTGGCGGCGGCCTGGTCCAGATGCTTGCTTTGAATCTGCAGTTTTGCGAGAAGATCGTAGAATCGACTGTTCATGGGGCTCTTTGCGATTTGCAGTTTCAAGCGGGCTAAGGCCTTTTCTGGTTGTTTCTGGTAAAGGTCGTAATCGACAAGCAGTTGCATGGCCGCGACGGAATCGGGATTGTAGCGCAACGCCCGTTCAAGCAGCGAGACACCTTCGGGGAAGCGTTTTTGCGCGAAGCGAAGTTCGCCGAGAAGGAGATAGGGCTGCGGGTCTTCCGGAGCCAGGTTCATCGCAGTCGCCAAGTCAGCTTCAGCCGGGGCCGCCAGGCTGCGGATTCTCTCTGCGTTGGCACGAAGTACATAGCCATCGGCCAAACCGGGTGCGGTGGCGATCATCTGGCCAGCGACTTCGGCCATCAGACCCGTGTCGCCCCGCTCGCAGGCAATGCGGGCCTGCTCACGCTGTGTATCCAGGTCTGAGGGATTCAACTCGGCCGCCCGACGGAAGCTATTTTCAGCCAAGATACGGTCGCCCTGTTCGAGCGCCGCCTTTCCCAGCCAATACTGAATAGAGGCGTCCGTCGGGAAAGCCCTTGCACTCTGCTGAAGGGAATTCACGGCCCCGACAGAATTGCCATCCCTGAGAATCATGTTTCCGTTCAAAGCAGCGACTTCCGGGTCTTTCGGATTCGTCTTGGTCAATTCAGCAAGCATCGCTCGCGCAGCGGTGAAGTCCTTGACCTCAAGAAGAAGGCGGACGTATCCCTTCTGGACAGAAGTGTTCTTAGGGTACTTCGCGACCAGGCTTGTATACTCTGCCCTGGCCTTGTCGAGTTGCCCGGATTTGAAGAAATAGTCCGCCAGAACACATACTCCCTGCGGATCGCCGGCAAAGTCGATTGAGGCCTGACGGAGCACGAGCTCGGCTCTTGCCGGGTCCCCCTCGTTGAGAATGACCCGGGTAACGACCTCTCTGGCGGCCAGGCTCCTGGGGTCCGTGGCAACAGCTTCCCAACCTACTCTTTCAGCATCTTGCAGGCGATTATTCCTGGAATAGAAGGCCGCAAGAAACAACCGGTCGTTCAGGGATTTCGGATCGAGCGCTACGGCCCTTTTCATTTCATTTTCAACAGATGCAGCATTTACCTGATCACCATCTTGAAGGAGTGCGAGTTGCTCATGGAACGCGGCCCGGTTTGGATCGAGTTCGACTGCGCGTTGGAGTTCGCTCAATGCCTTGTCGCTTTCTCCCCGCCGGGACGCTATGGCTGAGAGGAGCGCGTGAAGGTCCGGATTGTTGGGTTGCGCCGCCAGCATTGCATTTGCCTGCGCCTGCGCCTCGCTGATCTTTCCGGCTGCGAACAGGAGGTTTCCCAGGTCGATCCTCGCCTGGTAGTTCGCCGGCTGCAAGTCCACCGTGCGGGAGAGCTCAACACGTTCCGAGTCAAAACGACCCAGGTGTCCGTAGGTCTTCGCGAGTTCATAGTGAGCATCCGGGTAGCGGTTGTCGACCTTGAGGGCGTTCAAATACTGGATTGCCGCCTCTCTGTATTTGCTTTCAGCGCTGAACCGCCTTGCGCTTTTGAGGTACATCTGCTGTCGCGCGTTTGGATTGCCGCGACACCCAGTCAACAGAATGAGCGCAATAAAAATGATGACCACCCACGAGTATCTTTGCCTGGACATTGCTTTCACCTGCCATCGAAATCTGGTTCTGATTAATTGATCGAACTTTCCACTTCTTCATTTCGTTGCTGGGCGAGTTCTCCATTCTCGCTGCCTGTTTCAATTTGCCGGATCGGGTTGTCTTGCACGTTCCTTTCAGTGCTGCTAGTCCGGGACATATCGTGGAAGGAGAGGCGCAAGCTGCGCAGTAAACGCCTCCACTCGAGCTCTTGCGGGCGCTGTGCCTTCGATGGGATTGATCGGCGTCATGACCCGGACCAACGCACCATCAGTGCGATTCATGCGCATCGCATCAATAACCATATGAACCTTGGCCACGTACTCGTTGGCGACACTGCGGCCGTGCGCCTGATACCAATAGACGACGAATTGCCTATCCTCACCGTCGGAGACGATGTACTCACCTACACGATGCGCCTTGCCGTTCGCGTCCTTCAGGTCGACATATCGCGAAGACTCAAAAGCCCATCCGGCCCCCGGCAAGCAGTTCTTGGGCGAGTGAATGGTGACGCCTGTCCTCTGGGATGGGAAGTATCCGATAAAAAGGCTGATGAGCGGCGACTGACTCCCCCGTGAATAGACGCGTGACATGAAATCCCCCGACCCAAGCACATCGAGCGTCTCCTGATCGATCTGCAGATCGCTTCCTGACCAGCCATCAATTGTGAGCGGGAACTTCGACAAGGGCACGCTGAGGGGAATGAAATCGGTATTGCCGCGGGAAAACAAGAGCAAGGAAGTGCCGGCCAGCAACAGTACGACGGTCCAGAAACGAAGGCTATTCATGCCTGCCTCCTCCGGATAGGGAACAAATGCATGGCTTGCCGCACAATGAAGAGGCACCCGAGAGACACGGTGAAGATCACCCAGCCGGAGAATTCGTGAAAGAAGCCCAGTGCCTTGTCCGGATCCCAATACTGGACGCACAATCCAGTCCCGAAGATGCGCACCGCATTGGCCGCGATTGCAATGGGAATGCTGGCCAGAGCGAGAAGGGTCCGGCGCAGGAAGGAATTCTCGAGAAAATACCCATAAAAAATCGCGAGAGTGAACAGGCTGAGCAGGGAGCGGATGCCGCTACAAGCCTCCGCGACCTCCAACCTCATGGCTGGTAGGACGATGACGTTACCTTCGCGGAGGACCGGCACACCGAACAAGGGGAGCAGATTGCTGGCGACTTTCGAAGCAAGGATCTGGAGGGGGATGGTTATCTCATTGAAAATAATGGAGGGAATCGGGATGGCGAGGAACAGGATCAGCAGCGGAAAGCTAAGTTCCTTGAGAAGATTCCACCCGCCAAAACAAAGCACCAGCCCGGCGAACACGAATATCAGCGAAACGCGCGACAAGAACAATTCTGCGCCATATTCCCCGAGCAGCAGAACCAGAAGCCCGAGGACAACAACCGCGACACCGCTCCAGGCTGGATCAACTCGCGTATTTAGAAGGGTTTGCCTCTTCGTCCAGACCAGGTAGGCTGCAAAGATCGGGATGAGAAACCCATGAGAGAAATCAGGGATCTGCCACCAGTCGAGGACGAGTTTCGCCAACACCCGATAGTAGACTGCTGCGACCAGCACGCCAATCAGCAACGAACCCCAGACAAAGTGGGCGCTTCGCAGCGACCAAGTTGGGCCTCGTAGGACTGGAACATGAGTGGTCTGGGCCATATTCTCTGCCAAGGGACACATAGGATAATCAGTTACCCTGAGCCTAGCAATCGCAATGCCGAAGGTGGGAGGACTCAATCTAAGGCGATTCCCCACGAATTGTCCTCAATTGGGAACCAGTCGTTCCAGTGTGGTGGAAAACCATTTCCACTTTCCAGGGAAATAGTTTTCACAATTGTTACCATTCTGGAGGAAAAACTTTCCACACTTCTGGCAAGCGTGTAGTGTTTTAGTGCCCCAAAAAGTGGAAATATGGGAGGAAAGCCCATTCAAGAGGATTATGCGCGATTTGGACCCGGCATTGCTAAGGGAAGAGGGTGTTGAGACAGGACTCTTCATGCCAGACAGTGCGACAGTACAATTTGTGAGGCGGCAGACCAAGCCGGTTCTCCCTGCCAAATCGTTTGCTCCAATTGAGGGGCAAGTGCAACGTGCGATCGCTCGTATCGCCGACAGCGACTGCCCGGTTTTGATCGTAGGCGAGCATGGTGTTGGAAAGCGTTCCGTCGCCGCGCAAATCCACGCGCAATCGCACCGGTCGCGCTGTCCATTCACGGAGTTACAGAGCGCCGAGGTTGATTCAGAGGCACTGCTTTCGGCCTTTTCCATCAAAGGGACGGTTTATCTGACGGAAGTGGGAGATTTGAGCCTGGGGCTGCAGGAGTTGCTGATCAACACATATTTTCTAGCCGAAGAGGCCCAAACCAGCCGCCTCCTTTGTGGTACGAGCCGCGAACTAATAGGGGAAGTCAAAACTGGTCGAATGCGAGAAGATTTTTATTATCTAGTGTCTGCAGTTACCCTCCGAATTTCGCCACTGCGGTGCAGGAGGTCGGAAATCCTGTCAATCGCTGACGAACTTCTGACGCACTATGCGAGGCAGTTTGACCGTCCAAAGCCGATTTTACGAGAGGAGATCATCGTGTTCCTGATGGAGCATACGTGGCCGGAGAACCTGTCTGAACTCCAGAC
>Ga0075030_100004345_pt1 | contig 12818 bp, 10 predicted proteins | sample LitLauG_LLR_2012_FD_71393 | JGI IMG/M metagenome (GOLD analysis project Ga0075030, IMG submission 71393) | Freshwater sediment microbial communities from Pennsylvania, USA - Little Laurel Run_MetaG_LLR_2012 | ecosystem: Environmental > Aquatic > Freshwater > Creek > Sediment | place: USA... | reverse complement strand
TGGCCTTGAGGGCGGCGCCGTCGTTCGGCATCTTGTGGCCTTTCTCAATGCCGATGAAACCCGCCTCGCGGGCCTCCGCCAGACAAGTCTCCAGCGGCGTGTCGCCGCCGATCTCTTGCAGGTCGTCGTTGCTCCAGCCGACGGGGTTGGCGCCGATGCGGATCATGTCAGTCTCCCAGGCGCTGTGTTTTCAGCGCGTCTTCGTAAGCCTCGCGGGCCGCGCCGACTTCGCCGCGCGCGGAGGTTTCGGGAACCGCCACATCCCACCAGGCGCCGCCGGCGTCGGTGGATTGGATTGGGTCGGTGTCGATGACGATGGCCTGCACCCCCTTTGCCGCCTTGGCGGCCCGGAACGCGGTCTCCAGTTCGGCGATGGAGGCGACCTTGACCGCTTTGGCGCCGAGCGAGGCCGCGTGGGCGACGAAATCGACCTCGGGCAGACGCTCGTGGCGCGCGTCGCGCAGCAGATTGTTAAACGGCGCGCCGCCGGTCGCCTTCTGCAATCGGTTGATGCAGCCAAAGCCGCGATTGTCGTTGATGACGAGGATCAGCTTGAGACCGAGCATGACGGCGGTCGCGATCTCGGAGTTCATCATCAAATAAGAACCGTCTCCGATCGCCACGATCACTTCGCGTTCGGGCTGGGCCATCTTGACGCCGAGGCCGCCGGCGATCTCGTAGCCCATGCACGAGAAGCCATATTCGACGTGATAGCCGCCCGCCGCGCCGGGGCGCCAAAGCTTGTGCAATTCGCCGGGCAGGCCGCCCGCCGCGCAGACGATGATGTCTGATTTGTCGCCCGCGCGCATCAGGGCGCCGAGCACCTCGGCGTCGCTGGGAAGCACGGCATTGGTGGGCGCGGTGTAGCGCGCGGAGATCCCGGTCCATTCCTGTGCGGCGCGCACGGCCGCTTCGGTGTGCGCGGCCGGGGCTTTCCATGCGCCCAGCGTGTCGTCGAGCGCGGCGAGGGACGTGCGGGCGTCGCCAACCACGCCGAGGGCGTGATGTTTGGCGGCGTCGAAGGGCTGCACGTTGATGGAAATGAACCGGCGATCCGGATTCTGGAACAGCGCCCACGATCCCGTGGTGAAATCTTGAAATCGCGTGCCGACGCCAAGGATCACGTCGGCATTTTCCGCCACCGCATTGGCGGCGGCGGTCCCGGTGACACCAACGGCGCCCAGAACAAGCGGGTGATCGTCGGGCATGGCGGATTTGCCCGCTTGTGTCTCCGCGACCGGAATCCCGCGCTTCTCGCAGAACGCCAGTAGCTCTTTCTCGGCTTCTGAATAAAGCACCCCACCGCCGCTCACGACCAGCGGGCGCTGCGCCTTGGTCAGAAGCGCCGCCGCCTCTTCAACCTCGCGCGGGTCGGGCGCGGGACGGCGAATGCGATGCACACGCAGGGCGAAGAAGCTCTCGGGGTAATCGTACGCTTCCGCCTGCACGTCCTGACAAAACGCCAGCGTCACCGGGCCGCATTGGGCGGGGTCGGTCAGCACGGCCATCGCCCGGGTCAACACGGGCATGATCTGCTCGGGCCGCGTGATCCGGTCGAAATAGCGCGACACCGGGCGGAAGCTGTCGTTGGCGCTCACGGTCCCATCGCCGAAATCCTCGACCTGCTGCAACACCGGATCCGGCCGCCGATTGGCGAATACGTCGCCGGGTATTAGCAGCACCGGCAGGCGATTTACATGCGCCAGCGCGGCGGCAGTGACCTTGTTGGTTGCGCCCGGCCCGATGGAGGTCGTGCAGGCCATCATCCGTTTGCGCCGTGAAGCTTTGGCGAAGGCGATGGCCGAGTGCGCCATCGCCTGCTCGTTATGCGCGCGGTACGTTGGTAGATCATCACCGGCGGCGTGCAGCGCTTCGCCGAGCCCCGCGACATTGCCGTGGCCGAAAATGGCGAATACGCCCTCGAACAGCCGCTTGCGCTCTCGACCCTTTGCGCTGCGAGGAAGCGCACCATCGCCTGCGCGGCTGTGAGACGCACCGTGAGCGTATCCTCCAATTTGCGCGCAGCCGATAAACCCGTTGCAGCGCCATGCCAATTGAAACAAAAATTCTATTCTCAAGTCAATATGGAACGTATATTCTGTTTCGGCAAAAGGGAGGCGAACATGCGATTCGGCGTGATCGGAGCAGGGCGTATCGGTAAAATTCACGGCGGCAACGTCGCCAAAAGGCCGGATTGCCAGGTCGCCTACGTGGCAGACGCAGACTCCGCCGCCGCGCAGGCGCTGGCCACGGCGACCGGCGGTAAGGTCGGCACGGTTGAGGAGATTCTGGCCGACAAGTCGGTGGACGCAGTGACGATCTGCTCGCCGACTGACACCCACGCCGACCTCATCGAACGGGCCGCCAAAGCCGGCAAAGCGATATTCTGCGAGAAGCCGGTCGATCTCTCCGCCGAGCGCGTGCGCGCGTGCCTGGAAGTCGTCAAGTCGGCGGGCGCCAAACTTATGGTTGGCTTCAATCGCCGCTTCGATCCCAATTTCGCCAGCGTGCAGAAGCGCATCGCGGACGGGGTCATCGGCAATGTCGAGATTGTGCAGATAACCTCGCGCGATCCCTCGCCCCCGCCCGTGTCCTACATCGAGCGCTCGGGCGGCCTGTTCCGCGACATGATGATCCACGATTTCGACATGGCGCGCTTTCTCCTCGGCGAGGAGCCGCTGTCGGTTTCGGCGTTCGGTTCGTCACTTGTCGATCCCGCTATCGGCAAGGCGGGCGACGTCGATACGGCGGTGGTCATCTTGCAGACGAAGTCTGGCAAGGTCGCCGAAATCTCCAATTCGCGCCGCGCCACCTATGGCTATGACCAACGCATTGAAGCGCATGGGGCGGCCGGGATGCTCGCCGCCTCCAACATCCGCGAGACGACGGTGGAGCATGGCGGGGCGCATGGGTTCACGTCCGACAAGGTGCTCAACTTTTTTCTCGAGCGCTACGACGTGGCCTATCGCTATGAACTCGACGCGTTCGTGACGACGGTGAAGGCGGGCAAAGAACCGAACCCTTCGGGTTATGACGGTTTGCAGGCGCTGGTGCTGGCCGACGCGGCTTATCAGTCGTGGAAGACCGGGCAGACGGTGAAGCTGGGGTAAGGGTTTCAGCAATTTGAGCGGCGCGCTCCCCGCCTGTCCTCCTTGACGGGAGAGGCGGTGAGTCCTGGCGGCTCCGTCCAATCGGCGACAGCGCTAAAACGGCGCGTGGCCGATGTGGGCTTCCCACCACGCGCGGCCTCCCGCCTCCCAGCCCGCTTGCAGAAGCAGGAACAACCCGACGCACAGCGTCACCGAGCCCAGCGTCATCAGAAGGAACCCGAACGCGTCGCCGAACACGCCCAGGATCGAGCGGCGACGCGGGCTCGGCGGCGCCGCCGGTTCGGCGCGGGTCGCCTCGCCGTTCGCCTCGCGCTTGAGCGTCCCCGTGCGCGTCAGAGCGCGAATATGCCCGGACGCCGGGCTGCGGCTGCGCCAGTCGGCCGCCAGCGCCTGCTCGCGCTCGACCAGCCGTCGCGCGACGTAGTTGGTCACCGCAGCCACGATTTTGTCGGCGCTCTCGCTCTCGGCGATCATCACGCGACCATGCCGCGTGTCCTGAAAGAAGCGAAAAGTACGGCGGTCGTGGGCGAGATCGACGAAGCTGATCATGTCGATGAAGAGGCGCGGCTTGTCGCCATGCGTGACACCGAGATCGAAAAGCTCCACGTCGTCTGGCGTCTGGTCGATGATCGGGCGGATCGCGTCTTCGAGCAATTCGAGGCGCGCGACTTCGGCTTGACGCAGATCAGCGTGCGCCTCGCTCTGCTCGGCGCTATCCACCCGCGCACGCCGCAGTGCGTTGCGCAGGGACGGCTTGGTCAATTCGTCCATGGTTAAGCCCGCCCGAACATCTTCCCTCAAATGTCATATACGATAGGCGTCGCGCGAGTCCTCAGCCCTTCTTTGCCAATGTTTATGCGCGGCCTTATGACGCCGGAATCCGGAGACCCTTCATGTCCGCCCTGTCCCTGCTTGCGCCCTCCACCGCCGTCGTCGAGGCGAAAGCCGCCGGACGGCCCGTAGTCGCGCTGGAGTCGACGATCATCACCCATGGGATGCCCTATCCCAAAAACCTCGACACCGCGCTCATGCTGGAGGACGCGGTACTCAGCGCCGGCGCAGTCCCTGCCACGATCGCTGTTATCGAAGGCCATTTCCGCGTCGGCCTTTCGCGGGAGGAGTTGGAGAGACTGGCGCAGCTTTCGGGCGGCGTCGTGAAGGCGTCGCGGCGGGATCTGAGCGCAGTCGTGGCGCGCGGCGGCTCGGCGGGAACGACGGTGGCGGCCACCATGTATATCGCCGAACTCGCGGGCCTGGAGATTTTTGCAACCGGCGGAATCGGCGGCGTGCATCGCGGCGCGGAGGAGACCTACGACATCTCCGCCGATCTGGTGGAGCTTGGCCGCACGCGGCTGGCGGTGGTCTGCGCGGGCGCGAAATCGATTCTCGACATCGGCAAGACGTTGGAATTTCTGGAGACGCAGGGGGTCGCGATCTGCGGCTACCGCACCGACGACTTCCCCGCCTTCTACGCGCGCAGCAGCGGCTATAAGCTCGATCATCGCTTCGAGGGCGTGCATGACCTCGCCCGCATGATTCGCCTGCAACGCGAGATCGGGCCGGGCGGCGTGCTGATCGCCAATCCGATCCCCGAAGAGCACGCGCTGGACCCTGAGGCCATCGAGAAGCGAATCGTCGAGGCTGTGCGCGAGGCGGAGCAGAAAGGCGTGAAGAAGAAGGAGGTCACGCCCTTCCTGCTCGGCCGCATTGTCGAGTTGACGCAGGGACGCTCTCTGGAGGCGAACATGGCGCTGGTGCGTAACAACGCTTCGCTGGCGGGGGAGATCGCCGTGGAATTAGCAAAACTCTGATGACGCGCGTTCTGGTCGTCGGCGACGTGATGACCGACATTCTGGTGCGGCTGGAGACGCCGTTCGAACGGGGTTCCGACGCGCCGGCGCGAATCGTCGAGCGGCCGGGCGGATCGGCGGCGACGTTTGCGGTGAGGTTGGCGCAGGCAGGTGTCGATGTCGATTTCGTCGGACGGGTCGCGGCGGCCGACGTCGAGCCGCTCTCCGCCGAATTCCGCGCGGAAGGCGTGACGCCTTGGCTGGCGGGCGACACCTATAAGAAGACGGGGCGGCTTGTCGCGGTGGTGGAGCCTAACGGCGAACGCTCGTTCCTCACAGACCGCGGGGCCAACGACGAATTGCGCGAGGGCGACATTCCCGACGACCTCATCGCGCAAGCCGACTGGGTGCATCTGACGGGCTATTCCTTCCAGCATCCCGTTGCGCGCGCGGCGGCGCGCGGGATGATCGTGCGCGCGGAGGGGCGCCCGGTCAGCGTCGATCCCGGCTCCGCCGCGCCGCTGCGTCAGATGGGCGTACTAAATTTCTTGGAATGGACAAAGGGTGCGGGGCTGTTGTTTCCCAACGCCGACGAGGCGGCCGTCCTGACCGGGACCGACGACCCCGCGGGCCAGCGCGAGAAGCTGCGCGGCCGCTATCCGCTGATCGTGGTGAAGCGCGGCGCGACCGGTGCGGAGGCGATTAGCGTTATGGGAAGCTGGCAGGCGGCGGCCCCGAAGGCGCTGGCGATCGACACCACAGGCGCTGGGGACGCCTTTGCCGCGGCTTTCGTCGCCGCACGGCTTTCGGGAGCCGACGTGCCGACGTGCCTGTCAATGGCCGTCGCCGCCGGGGCGGCGGCGACGACGTATATCGGCGGGCGGCCGTAAGGGCGCGCTAGTTTGGCGCCCTACTTGTCGGCTTGTGGATCAACGAAGAAAAGAACCTTCCTGCTCGGGCAGGCGCCTCGAACCTAGAATAGGCTGGGTTCGCTCTCTTGCGTCTTGCGTGGCGGTTTACGGGGCGACTTATGGGACGGCTTGGCGGCAAAGGGCGGCGGCGTCCCTTGCGCCGACACGCCAACGTCTCCATCGATGAACCGCAAAGTGAACTCCCCCGCCGCCTTCGCCGCCCCGGCCCCGCTTAGCAGACCGCCTCCAGAATCCAGCGCCAGCGCATAACCCCGCGTTAGCACCGCCCGGTAGTTTACCGCCGCGAATACTTGAGCGACATTCGCGGCTTTGATGCCTCGCGCCAGCAATAGCCGCTGGGCCGCCGTGCCGAGTGCGCCCGCCACCCGTTCGATGTCCTGTCTTCGCCGCACCCTCAATCCTTCGGCCTCCGCCAGCCTCAGAGCCCAGCGACGCGCCATCGCCGCGAACCCGTCCGCCCGCCGCGCTTGCGCATGATGGAAAGCCGGCCACAACCCCGACTTCGCCGTCTCAAGCCGCCCGCGCTCGTGTCCAATCCAGACCCTTCGCGCCGCATCCAGTCGCCCGCCCGTCGCCCGCGCCCGCTCGCCCAACCGCGCAACCCGTAGCAGCAGCGAATGGCGTTCCAACCTTCCAGCAAGCCGCGCCATCGTCAGCCGCTCCACCGACAACCGCGTCTTACGCGCCGCGCGCATTCGGTCGCCGAGAACATCGACCTGCTGTCCTATCTGCGAAATGAAAATCTTGGGCGCCGGCAGCGCGCGGGCGGTTGCACGAAACTGTGTCCGCTGCTCGCGGGCCAGCCGCGCCAGCGCCGCCAAGCCCCGCGCGCCCGCCTGAGCCACCCGTGCGACCAATTCCGCCCGTACCGGCACGCCGAGTTCGGCGGCGGCGGTCGGGGTCGGCGCGCGCAAGTCGGCGGCATGGTCGATCAAGGTCCAGTCCGTTTCGTGGCCCACTGCAGAGATCAGCGGCACGAGGCTTTCCGCCGCCGCCCTGACGACGATCTCCTCGTTGAAGCACCACAGATCTTCCAGCGACCCGCCGCCTCTCGCCACAATGATCAGATCTGGTCGCGGAATCGGCCCATTCACCTCCAGCGCATTGAGCCCGACGATTGCGGCCGCGATCTCCTCCGCCGCGTCCTCTCCCTGCACCCGCGCGGGCCAGAGTATCACCCGCGTCGGGAAACGGTCGGCTAACCTATGCAAGATGTCGCGGATTACTGCGCCCGTAGGCGAGGTCACGATCCCGATCACTTTCGGCAGAAACGGCAGCGGTCTCTTGCGAGCTTCGTCGAACAGCCCTTCCGCCGCCAGCTTCACACGCCGCGCTTCGAGCAGCGCCATCAGTGCGCCGACCCCCGCAGGCTCCAATTGTTCGACCACGATCTGATAGGCGGATTTGCCCGCAAAGGTCGTGATCTTGCCGGTGGCGACGACCTCAAGCCCTTCCTGGGGCTTGAATTTCAGCTTGGCGAAGGTTCCGCGCCACACCACGGCGTCCAGGCGCGCGCCCTCATCCTTGAGCGAGAAATAGGCGTGGCCGGAGCTATGAGGCCCACGGTAACCTGTAATTTCACCTCGCACTCGCACGAGCCCGAACCGGTCCTCCAGCGTGCGCTTAAGCGCGGAGGACAGTTCCGAAACGGTAATTTCCGTTACGTTGTTGATAGGGAGGGTTTGCGCCATCGGTTTTTTAAGCTTTATCCTTAAGCGGGAATCGGGCGCCATCTTAACGCCGCGTTCCGCCCGCACCAGCGGGGCGCAATCGGGTCGGCGCTTCCGGCCAGGAGGATGTATTGACGGCGATTGGGCGCGCGTTTAGCCGCTTCCGAGTTCCACTGCTTTCATTGGCGGCGGCCGGCGCGGCGATACTATGGGCGATGCCCGACGCGGGTGCGAGCGCAGATTGCGACCGGCTGCGCCGCGCCATTTCCGATGCTTCGCGTGGGCCCAATGCCCAATTTGAGGCCGCCGCGGCTCGTCAGAGGTCCGAAATCGAGCGCACTGTGGCCTATGCGCGCCAAATCGGCTGCGAGAACCAGAAATTCCTGTTCTTCGGCTCGGACCCGCCGGCGCAATGCGGGGAGATTAAATCGCAGATCGGTCGGATGCGCGCTAATCTCGACGATCTCCAGTCGCGTGCCGGGGGCGGCGCGGGGGGGCGCGGCGAATTGCTTGCCCGCTTTAATTCCGAATGCGCCAACAAGCCCGACAAGCCCCAAAACTTGATTGAATCCCTGTTCGGCGGCCCCAAGCCAGCCGAATCGCATCAAGAGCCGCTTGGTCCCGACGACAATGCGCCAACGCCGCAACAGTCTGACAAGATTGTGCAATCCACAGGCGAGGCTCGGGCGGGCGGGGAAGCTGTTTGCGTGCGGTCTTGCGACGGCGCGTTCTTCCCGGTCACCTATTCGGCGGGCGGCTCCCAGCTGGATTCACTGGCCGACCGTTGCCGCGCTTTGTGCCCCGCGACGGAGACCACGCTCTATACGATGCCGGTTAATGGTCAGATCGAACAGGCGGTTTCGATCAACGGCGCCAAATATATGGATAGCCCGACGGCGCTGCGTTACCGCAAGACCTTCGACGCCTCTTGCTCATGTCGAAGGCGCGGCCAGACTTGGGCGAGCGTTCTGGGCCCCGCCGAGCAATTGCTTGGCGATCAGAACAAATCCGACATCATCGTCGATGGAAAGAAAGCCGAGGAGTTGTCGAAACCCACGCAATCGGACGCCAACAAAGGCAAATCGCCTAAGACGCCAAAGCCCGCGCCATCTTCGTCTGCCGCCGCCAATGATGGCGGCAAAACCGACGCCAATGGCGTCGATATGGCCTTGCGCGACGCCACCGCAGCGATCAGCCGCGAAGGTTCGGGCATAGGGGGTTCGGCGGATTCTAAAGCCGGCCCTGTCGGCGCCGGTCAGGGCAAGACTTTCGACGAGACCGGCTCCGACGGCGTCAAGAAGAAGGTCCGAGTAATCTCGAACTAACCCGCTCCCGACCGATCAAGGGAAGCAGCGCTGCGAGTTCCGGCCCTGATTCGCGCCCCGTCAAAGCGAGACGCAATGGATGAAATAATGCACGGCCCTTTCGTCCCGTCGCGCCTTTGAGCGCGGAGGTCCATTCGCTCCAGGTCGTCGACCCCCAAGGTTCGGGGGGGAGCATTAGGGCGGCGCAGGCGATCAGATCTTCGTCCTCGTGGATGGGCGCAATCTGGCCGGAAACAACGGCCCACCACTCCGCTGCATCGTCGAGTTTTGCCAGATTGCCGCGAACGGCGAGCCAGAATGGCTCCGCCAGCGGGCCGTCGATCCCTCGCGCGGCCAGTCGCGCGGCTATCGTGGAAAAAGGCGCCGCATGAAGTGTGCGCGCCGAGAGGGCGAAAAGTTCGGCCTCGTCGAAGCGGGAAGCGCCTTGGCTAAGCTTTGAGAGGTCGAGGTCCGCAGCCAGCTCCTGCAGCGAGGCGACGGTATGCACGGACCCTGCCGCACCGACCTGCACCGCCAGGGCCGCCACCGCCAGCGCCTCCACCCCTTTGTTACGTAGCGACTTAAGCGATAGCGCGCCCGTCCGTTTGGATAGCCCCTCGCCTCCGGCGTCAGTTAGCAGATTGTGATGCCCAAACAGCGGCGGAGCAGCGTCCAGCGCCCGAAATATTTGTATCTGCACGGCAGTGTTCGTCACATGGTCGTCGCCACGCACGATATGTGTGATCGCGAGATCAACGTCATCGACCACCGAGGGCAGTGTGTAGAGGAACGTTCCGTCCTCGCGGCGAAGCACAGGATCGGACAAAGAGGCGCAGTCGATGTGGCTTTCGCCGCGCACGAGATCGCTCCAGCGTATGACCTCAGGGGCGAGCAGGAAGCGCCAATGCGGTCGACGCCCTTGCGCCTCAAGCGCGGCACGTTCGTCCGGGGTCAGCTTGAGAGCGGCGCGGTCGTAGACCGGTGGGCGGCCGAGCGCCTGCTGGCGCTTTCGGCGGCGGTCGAGTTCGTCCGGGGTATCATAGCAGGGATAAATCAGTCCCTTGGCGGCGAGCTTTTGCACCGCCACGTCGTAGAGCTTCAGTCGCTGCGACTGACGTGCGACCTGATCTACCTTTACGCCAAGCCAATCAAGGTCCTCCGCGATATTGTCGGCATATTCTGCGCGCGAGCGTTCGGCGTCAGTGTCGTCGTAGCGCAGCACGAAACGACCGCTATGTTTTTGCGCGAATAGGTAGTTGAGCAGCGCCGTCCGGGCGTTGCCTATGTGGATGTTGCCGGTGGGCGAGGGCGCAAATCGAACAGTGGGGGACATGGGCGAGGGATATATGCGCTGAACCTTTGGGGCAACCGCAAGTATCGCCGCTTCCGACGCCGCGTAGGTTGGGGCTGCACGCTAGCCCGCAATCGCCGCGTCACAACCTCGGCAACCGATCCGGTTTTGTCCTGCGACCAGCGCGCCGCGTCCTCACTCCTCTGGATTCGACGAGTTATGCCGCCAGTATCCTCCAGACATCCTAGCCACAAAAAAACTCGCCGCGGCGCTCGGCAATTCCACGGCCACGACACACATGGTGTTCGGTTCGAGCCGTCGGCGTGAATCTCAAAGTATATCCTCAAAAATAAAGCACGGTTCAGTGTTATTTAAAATATTCCCAGAATTGCAGTGACAGAGGGGGGTTGAAAAAGTGATCAACAGTTTTAGTGTTAAAACGATCAAAACTAGAGGACCGACACATGGCCGCGCCCGCACCGCTCTCTCCGCTTGCCCCCAAAACGTACCCAAGATTACCGGTGATCGAGGGTGTGCGTTTCGCCAGCGTCGCAGCGGGAGTGCGCTATCCGGGCCGCACCGATGTGACTTTGGCGCTGTTCGATTCGCCCGCCCAAGTCGCGGGCGTATTTACGCGCAGCAAATGCCCCTCGGCGCCGGTGGACTGGTGCCGCGCAAAGTTGAAAGGCGGGCTGGCGCGCGCGGTAGTCGTCAACTCCGGCAACGCCAATGCCTTTACAGGGCATCGTGGGCTAAGCGCCGTCGAGGAGATCGCCGCCGCCGTCGCCAAGGCTACGGGCGCTCCGGCCGAGCAATTGTTCATGGCCTCGACGGGAGTCATCGGGGAGCCGCTGGAGGCGTCCCGCATCACCCGAGTGCTCGATACCCTCGTCAAGGAGGCCAAACCTGACGCGATGATGGACGCCGCCCGCGCCATTATGACCACCGACACCTATCCGAAGGTCGCCACTCGCACCGTAAAACTTGGTGATGCGGATGTGACGATAAACGGCATGGCCAAGGGCGCTGGCATGATTGCGCCCGATATGGCGACGATGCTCTCTTTCGTGTTTACAGACGCCCCAATCGATGCGCCCGTGCTACAGTCGTTGCTGTCAAAGTCGGTCGAAGGCACGTTCAACGCGATCACGGTCGATAGCGACACATCGACTTCTGACACACTTATGATGTTCGCCACGGGAGCGGCGGCGGGGCACGGCGCCCCGCACATCGTTGATGCGGCCGATTTGCGCCTTTCAGCCTTCAGACTCGCGCTTGACGAGGTGCTCCTCAACCTCGCTCATCAGGTGGTGCGCGATGGCGAGGGCGCACGGCACTTCGTCGAAGTACGCGTCGAAGGCGCCGAATCGCGCGAGGCGGCGAAGCGAATCGGGATGTCGATCGCCAATTCGCCGTTGGTGAAGACGGCGGTCGCGGGCGAAGACGCCAATTGGGGACGCGTCGTGATGGCGGTCGGCAAGGCCGGTGAAAAGGCCGAGCGGGACAAGCTGCAAATCTTCTTTGGCGACATTCGCGTCGCCAATGCCGGTCTGCGGGATCCCGAGTACAGCGAGGCCGCGACCTCCACCTATATGAAGAATCAGGACATCATCATCACCGTCAAGCTCGGTATCGGCGAAGCTAACGCGACGGTCTGGACCTGCGATCTCACCAAGGAATATATCGCCATCAATGGCGACTACCGCTCGTGAGACTCACCGTTGTCGTCGCGGTCGCCCTCGTTGACGTCGATGGGCGCGTGTTGATTGCACAGCGCCCGCAGGGCAAGGCGCTTGCGGGTTTGTGGGAATTTCCTGGCGGCAAGATCGAGCAAGGTGAGCGGCCGGAAGAGGCGTTGATCCGCGAGTTGCACGAAGAACTGGGCATCCAAGTTATGGCGCCGTGCCTTGCGCCCCTCACATTCGCCAGCCATGCCTACGCTGATTTCCACCTGCTGATGCCGCTTTACATCTGCCGCAAGTGGGAGGGTTTTGTGCAATCGCGCGAAGGGCAGGCGCTCAAGTGGGTCGGCGCGAAAGCGCTACGCGACTATCCTATGCCGCCCGCCGATGCGCCGCTGATCCCGTATCTGGTGGACTTGCTTGGGTGATACCACGGCGCTCGTGCTTGGCTTCAAACGTCGTTCGTCGCAGGGGTTACGCTAATTTCACATTCTCGAATATTGAAGATTTGCAGGAAATTCGTTACGTGACCACGCTAATTGCATGTATCAGCTTTTTGATATACCATGCACTGGAAATCATTCCAGTTCTGCTCCGCGCGGCCTGCCCACAGTCTGCAAGTTAGTTCTCTTAAGAAATCGTTTACATTAGAACTGAGGCCTTTAAAGGGAGGTCGCACATGTCATACCGAGCGATAACTGAATTTTCGCGTTTCTTGGCGACCTTCTCATTTGCAGTTGTGGCGTTGGGTTCCATATCAGCGGCTGCATCTGATTGGATCGGGGCCTGGTCGGCCAGTATCGAACCGGTGTGGGGGCCTGACTTTCCAATCCCTATCGGCTTGCCACGTACGTTCTGGCTACAGACGATCCGGCAGACGGCGCGCACTTCGGTTGGGGGAAGACGTGTGCGCGTAGTGTTGTCGAACGAATATGGCGACGCTCCGCTCGTAGTGTCGGCTGCACATGTCGCCATGAGCGACGGCGCCACGAAGATTAAGGACGGCACCGATCGCCCACTGGCGTTCGCAGGAAAAGGC
>Ga0075030_100004344_pt1 | contig 12818 bp, 7 predicted proteins | sample LitLauG_LLR_2012_FD_71393 | JGI IMG/M metagenome (GOLD analysis project Ga0075030, IMG submission 71393) | Freshwater sediment microbial communities from Pennsylvania, USA - Little Laurel Run_MetaG_LLR_2012 | ecosystem: Environmental > Aquatic > Freshwater > Creek > Sediment | place: USA... | reverse complement strand
GACCTGTGCCTGGCTTTTGAGGGTGACGGCGAGTTGATGCATTTGGATTGGTTTACCTTTCAAACTCCGAAATGAATTCTGGTTCCACCATTTCGCTGGATGGTCTCATGTTGCTTGCCGGGAAAAGCGCGCCGAAACTATTTCACGCGATGGCCAAGCCGGTTGGCTCGACCTGCAATCTGGATTGCACTTATTGCTATTACCTGAGCAAGGAAAATCTCACGAAAGGTCCGGGCTCTGGCCGGATGTCGGACGAGACATTGGAATCGTTCATCCATCAATACATTGACGGCACTACCGGTGATCAGGTGGTTTTTTCGTGGCAAGGCGGCGAACCGACGTTGCTGGGGCTGGAGTTTTTTCACAAGGTGATTGCCTTTGAAAAAAAACACGCCAAGCCCGGTCAGCGCATCGAGAATGATTTGCAGACCAACGGCACGCTGCTTGACGACGAATGGTGCGCGTTTTTGAAGGAACATCGTTTTCTCGTCGGCTTGAGCATTGATGGGCCGAAAGAAATCCACGATCACTATCGCGTGACGAAAGGCGGCAAGCCGACGTTCGATCTCGTGTTCGCCGCCGCCAAACGATTACAGCGTCACGGCGTGCCTTTCAACACGTTGACGTGTGTGCATCGTTTCAACGGCCGGAAGCCGCTGGATGTTTATCGTTTTTTGCGTCAGGAACTCGGTTCGACTTACATCCAATTTATTCCCATCGTGGAGCACAAACAGTTTGAGCGCGTCGCGCCGCAGCGGTGGAATAACGCAGAGCTTCCGCGTGATGGCGAGCCGGAAGCGCGGCCCGGCCATCCCAATTCCATCGTGACCGATTGGTCGGTGGATCCGGACGACTGGGGTTATTTCCTGAGCAAGATTTTTGACCGCTGGCTCCGTGATGATATTGGCAAGGTGATGGTAAATCATTTTGAAACGCTCGTGGCGCAGCATCTAGGCCTGGCATCGCAGATGTGTGTCTATGCGGAAAATTGCGGCACGGGCGTGGCGGTGGAAAACGACGGCAGCGTTTATTCATGCGATCATTACGTCTATCCTGAATACCTGCTGGGCAGCGTCAAGACTGGGCGATTGGGCGAAATGGTTTTCTCCGGCGAACAAATCAAATTTGGTACATCCAAGAGCGCAAGCCTGCCACAGTATTGTCGGCAGTGTTCGTTCCTGAACGATTGCTGGGGCGAATGTCCGAAGAACCGTTTCATCCGCACGCCGGACGGCGAGCCGGGTTTGAATTATCTGTGTCGCGGATTCAAAACTTTTTTTGCACACGCGTTGCCGGAAGTGGAACGTATCGCTGCAACATTAAGCAAACAACCATTGCTAGCAAAACCCCGTTTATGATGAAACCCAATTTATCTACCAAGCATCTGACCCGAAACTGACGATTTATTTACCAAAGTCATTTATGACTCAAATTCACCGACGCGAGTTTATCAAAATGTCCGGCGCACTGGGCGCTGGTCTGGCAACTTGGCCGTTGCTGAGTCACGCCGCGAACGACGAGAGCAAACCGCCCCTGCCTAACTTCATCGTCTATATGTCGGATGACCACGGGCTGCTGTTTTCCGAACCATACGGCAACAACGAAATTCATACGCCGAATTTGGCAAAGCTGGCGGCGGAAGGGATGACGTTCACCCACGCCTTCAACGCCTCGCCGTCTTGCGGACCGAGCCGGGCCGCGATGCTGACCGGATTGTGGCCCGCGCGCAACGGTTCCATGCCGAACCATCTTGCGCCCAAGCCGGAAACGACGCACTTGCTCGACGTCCTGAAGGAACTCGGTTATGAAACGGTGTCCATCGGCAAGGTGTCGGACCCGGGTTTTCCAAACTCGTTCCCCTGGGACACGCGTCTTGGAAATATCAATGGCGAGCAAGATATGGTGCTGGTGGCCCAATACCTCGCCGAACGCAAATCCACCAAGCCGCTCTGCTTTTTTTTCGGCTCTCACTTCCCGCATGTGCCGTGGCTGGCCAATGAAAGATATGATCCCGCCACGCTCAAACTGCCGCCCACCCTGGTGGACACGCCGGTGATGCGTGAGTATTTCGCGCGATACTACACCAGCGTCTCGAAGACCGACGCTTTGCTCGGTGAATATCGGGCGCTGGTGCAAAAATATGTGCCCGGCGACTCTCTCTTTCTCTACACCACCGATCACGGTGCGCAGTTGCCCTTTGGAAAGTGGGATGTATATGACGCGGGCACCCGGGTGCCGTTTATCGCCGCCTGGCCGGGCAAATTAAAACCGGGTTCGGTCAATGATGCCATGATTTGCTTGCCGGATTTACTGCCGACGTTCATCGAGTTGGCAGGCGGCAAAGTTCCGGACGGACTTGATGGAAAATCATTCGCCGGTCTGTTGCGCGGCACCGACAACACGCATCGCGACCACGTTTTTAATGCGTGCTGGGGGGATAGCGATTGCAATGTTTATCCCAGTCGCAGCCTGCGCACGCGCGACTGGAAATACATCCGCAACTTGCATCCGGAATTTCAGCATCACAACCACATTTCGCGTTTCGCTGGAGAGGAGCAGGGCATGGTCTATTGGAAAACCTGGTTGGCCGCCGCGGAAACCGATCCCGCCGCTGCCACAATTGTGAAACGCTACACCATCAGGCCGGCCGAGGAACTTTATGAGCTTAATGCCGATCCCTGCGAACAGAATAATCTCGCCGCCGACCCGAAACAGGCCGACCGCCTTGCCGCGATGCGCGCCGGACTCACGGCGTGGATGAAACAGCAGGGTGATCAAGAGACAGTTTTTGGTCATCCCCTCTTGATTGGCCAACCGGTGACGTTGATTAGAAGTCCCAAGAAAGCTCTCAAGAAAACCGAAAGTGATTTGACGAAGTAAAACGCCAAGGGCCGCAAGAATTTTAATTTCCAAGAGTGCAAAACGAAAAAAATGATAATTAGTATGCGACTTTCTTCGCTTGCTTGGCTGAGCTTATTCGCTGGGGTAAATGGCTTTGCTGATAATCCGCTCAAGCCGGGTATTGGGCTGACCGATCCGCACGTCGCCATTTATGGCAACACCGCCTACATTTACGCGACGCACGATGTTTCGCCAGACAGCAAAAAGTTTGTTACCAAAGATTGGTGGGTGTGGTCGTCCACCGACTTGTTGAACTGGAAGCAGGTCGGCGTTCTCAAGCCAGAGGAAACCTTTCTCAAGCGACCGTCGGATGAATGCTGGGCGGGTTTTGGTGCGAGCAAGAACGGAAAATATTATTGGTATTTTTCCGCCGGCCCGACTCAAGTGGGCGTGGTCATGGCGGATTCACCGGTCGGACCGTGGCGCGATCCATTGGCAAAACCGATTATCCCCAAAGGTCTGACGGACACCGAGGCGCGCGATCCCGACATTCTCTTGGACGATGACGGCAAGGCATACATGGTCTATGGCACCTTCAAATATTTTGTCGTGCGTCTTAATGACGACATGATTTCGCTGGCGGAAACTCCACGTCGGGTCCAACTGAACCGTGAATTCGGCCCCTACGGCGAGGGCAAGACCGATGATAAACCGTCGCTGCACAAGCGCCACGGCATTTACTATCTGTCGTGGTCGAGTTTCTACGCGATGTCCACGAACGTTTATGGTCCTTACACCTACAAAGGTTCGGTAATCGTGAAGGAAAATGTCGCGCCGGAATTTCAGGTGGACAAGGCCCTGCGCAAATACGACCTCTGGCACGATCGCCACGGCAATTTTTTTACCTGGCACAACCAGTGGTATTACGCCTGCAACGACAAAAGTCTGCCTGGCCGCCACTCGCACTTCCGCGATTGTTGCTTGAGCTATGTGCATTACCGTGACAACGGTGAGATGGCTCCTATCCGGCTTGACAAAATCGGTGTCGGCCAATTCGACACGACGCAGTCGCGAATCGAAGCGGAGGATTATTTCGAGATGGAGAATGCCGAGGTCAAAGAATGTCCGGCGGGCGGTTTTGAAGTGCGGGGGCTTCGGACGGGCAGCCATCTGGTTTATCCCAACGTAAAAAATCTCTCGATCAACGCCACCATTTCCTTTCGCGTCGCCTCGGGAAATCCCGGCGGCGGAACCATCGAAGTTCGTGTGGACAACGCGCAGGGAAAATTGCTCGGCACTTGCCAAGTTCCTGACACGGGGGCCTGGGACAAATATCAGACCGTCTCGTGCCCTTTGAAAAATCAATCGGGCAGTGAAGATCTCTGTTTGAACTTCCAAGGCGGGGCGGGCGAATTGATGCGCCTGGACTGGCTGAAGTTTTCTCAAAAATCCGGCGATTAAATGCTCGCGGCTTGCTGTCACTTAATGATAATTCCAAACGTCAAAAATCAAACAAATGAGACCTTTACTTTCTCTTTTGATGTTTGCGGCAGTTTGCTGGGGAACAGTCGCCGGCACTTTGGAAGTAAATCCCGCCAAACCTAACATCGTGCTCATCCTGGCCGATGACATGGGTTATTCGGACCTAGGTTGTTTCGGTTCGGAAATTCCCACGCCGAATCTGGATTTGCTGGCGACGGGCGGACTGCGCCTGACGCAATTTTACAACACCGCGCGCTGCTCGCCGACGCGCGCGGCTTTGCAGACCGGTTTGAATCCGCACCAAGCCGGCATGGGACGTTTGGCCGAAGAAAAAATTGGCGCGAGCGCCAAGCTTCCCGAAGGTTACCTCGGTTGTTTGAACAATCACTGCGTTACGCTTGCCGAAGTCTTGCACTCCGCTGGTTATCACACTTACATGGCCGGCAAGTGGCATCTCGGCATGCGCGATGAATCCAAGTGGCCGCGCCAGCGGGGCTACGACCGATTTTACGGAATCTTGACTGGCGCCGCCAAATACTTTCAGCCGGGTGGCGAGCGCGGTCTCACGCTCGACAACCAGCAACTGCCGACGCCGACCAATGCCGACTATTACACGAGCGATGCCTTCACTGACTTTGCCATCAAAAATGTTCAGCACACTCAAACCAACGAGCCGTTTTTTCTCTATCTTGCCTTTAACGCGCCGCACTGGCCGTTGCAAGCCCGGCCGGAGGACGTCGCGAAGTTCGTCGGAATATATGGCAAGGGTTGGGATAAGCTTCGAGAAGTGCGGCACGCGAAACAAATCAAAATGGGCATCGTCAGCCAAGATTGGCCGCTTTCACCCCGCGATCCTGGTGCGCGGGCCTGGGACGCACTGGCTGATGAACAGAAGACCAATTTAGACTATCGCATGGCCGTCTATGCCGCGCAGGTCTGGCGTTTGGATTGGAATGTTGGCCGGCTCGTTGCCACGCTGCGCGAACGCGGACAACTTGATAACACATTGATTGTTTTCCTTTCCGACAACGGCGCGTGTGCCGAGCCTTACACCGATCTCGGCGGCGGCAAACAGGAACAGGTCAACAATCCCGCCGCTTTCGGTCCGATTTCTTACGGTCAGGGCTGGGCGAATAATTCCGACACGCCGTTTCGCCGGTTCAAATCCATGCTCCACGAAGGCGGCATTGCCGCGCCGTTCATCGTGCATTGGCCCGCCGGTTTGAAAACCAAACCCGGCTCGCTCAACGCCACGCCCGGTTACATCGCCGACATCATGCCGACGTTTCTTGAAGTCAGCGGCGCAACTTATCCCAAGGAATACAAGGGTCAAATCATTACTCGCTACATTGGCAGGAGTCTGGTCCCGATTTTTTCGGGCGCATCGCGAACGCTGCCGTCGCGGGTTATTTGCTGGGAGCAATATGGTTTCAAAGCCGTGCGCGACGGAGACCTGAAAGCCGTTTTCTCGCCAAAGGAAATGTATGATCATCGCGGGAGCGGCAGATGGGAGCTATATGATGTAGCCAAAGACCGCACCGAGCAGAATGACCTTGCCGCGGAGCGTCCAGAAGAATTGAAAAAACTTCAAGACGAATGGATAGCATGGGCGGACAGCTCGCAAGTATTTCCCGCGCCCGGCGGTCCCAAAAAGGATGAAGCCAAAACCAAGGCGGCACCGGATGACAAGGAATAGCAACTTGTTTTCGCCATTTGACAATATGAAACCATTTGACCTCATCGTGACGTCGCTGTGTCTACTGGCCGGCCCGATTGCTGTTGCCGGGAATGCCACGACCAATCTCAACATCGTTGTCAGTCGGCCCAATATTCTGTTCATCATGGCGGATGATCACGCCTGGCAGGCGGTCAGCGCCTATGGCGAGTCGCGGCATCTGATTCAGACACCGAACCTTGACCGACTGGCCAATGAAGGCATGCGCTTCGATCGTTGTCTGGTGGGCAATTCGCTCTGCGGCCCGTGTCGCGCCTCGATCATCACCGGCACTTACAATCACATCAACGGCTTTTACAATAATTACAACTGCCGCTTTGACGGTTCCCAAACGACTTTCCCCAAGCTGCTTCAACAAGCCGGTTACCAGACGGCGGTCATTGGCAAATGGCATCTGGAAACTGATCCGACCGGCTTTGACCATTGGGAAATCCTGCCGGGCCAAGGTCAATATTACAACCTGCCGATGATTCGTGACGGCCAGCGCGTGAAGCACAACGGTTACGCCACCGAAATCATCACCGATCTCTCGCTCGACTGGTTGTGGCATCGCGACACCAACAAACCGTTCATGCTGCTCTGCTGGCACAAGGCGCCGCACCGCATCTGGGAAGCGGCGTTGAAGGATTTGGACTTTGATCATGACCGTACATATCCCTTGCCGGAAAGTCTGTTCGACGACTACGCCGGCCGTGGTCTTGCCGAGCGTGACCAAAATATGACCATCGCGAAAACCATGCGCGTGGAAGAGGATAATAAGCTCACCGCTCCGAAAGATCTCACGCCAGAACAGAAAAAAGTCTGGGATGCCTATTACACACCGCGCAACGAGGCGTTCTTGAAGAAGAATCTTACGGATCGCGCGCTTACGGAATGGAAATACAACCGCTTCATGCACGATTACCTGGGTTGCATCAAAAGCGTGGACGACAACGTTGGTCGCCTCTTGAAATATCTCGATGATACCGGCCTCGCCACCAACACCATCGTCATCTATTCCTCTGATCAAGGGTTTTTTCTCGGCGAACACGGCTGGTTTGACAAGCGTTGGATTTTTCAGGAATCCGCGCGCACGCCGCTGCTCCTGCGCTGGCCAGGAATCGTGAAAGCCGGAAGCGTGAACACGAACTTGGTTTCCAACCTTGATCTTGCCGAGACTTTTCTCCAAGCTGCCGGACTGCCCATTCCGGACCGAATGCAAGGCCGCAGCCTCCTGCCGCTGTTGCAGGGCGCGACGCCCGGCGACTGGCGCACGGCGTATTACTACCATTACTACGAATATCCCGCCGATCACAATGTGCGCCCGCATTACGGCGTCATCACCGACCGTTACACGCTCGCGCATTTCTACAAGCCGACCGTGTTTAATCCAGACCAACACGCGATTGCCGACATCCCCAATGACTACTGGGAATTGTTTGACCGTGTCAAAGATGCCGGCGAGATGCGCAGTGTTTTCGGTGACCCCGCCTACGCCGACGTGCAAACCAATCTGATGCAGGAAGTTTTCCGCCTGCGGACTGAACTTAAGGAGCCAGCCCAAGATGATCCAAAGGCGTTTGGACGCGCCACGGAATTTTAAATTTGATAGCCGATGATGATTTGGCTCAAACATATCCTCCGAAAACCATTGCTTAAAAAAATATGAAAAACATGATTCGTCATTCAGCCGTGTTCGTCTCAGTGATGCTGTCCGCAGTCAACCTTCATGCCGCAGTGGCGACGACTCTCACCGTGCAGGCCGACCAACCCGGCGCCGCGCTCAATCCGCGGATGTGGGGCATCTTTTTTGAGGACATCAATTTTGGCGGCGATGGCGGGCTTTACGCGGAGCTGGTCAAGAACCGGTCGTTTGAATTTCCGGACGCGCTGATGGGCTGGCGGATTTTGGGGCCGACCAACGGCGTTGAAATTCGAACCGACGAGCCATGCAGCCGGATGCAACCACATTATGCGAGATTGAAAAGCGGAATCGGTCTCGCGAACGAGGGCTTTCGCGGTCTTGGGGTTCACGCCGGCGAGAAATATGATTTTTCCGTCCAAGCCCGGAAGCTGGCCGGCTCGCCGGTGCTTGAAATCGAATTGGTGGCCGCTGATGGAAAAATTCTCGCTCACGAACGCCTGAAAAATTTATCGGCCGACTGGTCATTGGAAAAAACCACACTCCGTCCGAATGCCACCGAAGACAAGGCTAACTTGCAAGTTTCCGTCGTGAACGGTGGCGCGGCGGACCTCGACATGATTTCACTTTTCCCGTCAAAGACTTGGAAGCATCGCCCCGGCGGGATGCGCGCGGATTTGGTGCAATTGTTGGCGGACTTGAAGCCGGGTTTTCTGCGCTTCCCTGGCGGCTGCGTGGTGGAAGGCAATGTGCTAACCAACCGCTACCAGTGGAAAACCACCCTCGGGCCGGTGGCCGAGCGCAAGATGATCATCAACCGCTGGAACGACAACGGCATCAAAAGTCATCCCGCGCCGGATTACTATCAAACTTTCGGGATCGGTTTTTTCGAGTTGTTCCAGCTTTGCGAGGACATCGGCGCGCAGCCGTTGCCGGTGGTGAACTGCGGCATGGCCTGTCAGTTCAATTCCGGCGAAGTCGCGCCGCTCGACCAGCTGGACCCGTATATTCAGGACGCGCTCGACCTCATTGAATTTGCCAACGGCCCGGTGACGAGCGAGTGGGGCGCGAAGCGAGCGGCCTTGGGCCATCCAAAACCGTTTGGCATGCAAATGATCGGGCTGGGCAATGAGCAGTGGGGGCAAAATTATTTCGACCGCTACCCGATTTTTGTCCGCGCGTTGAAAGCGAAATACCCGGAGATTCAAATCGTTGCCAGTGCCGGCCCGTCGCCAGACGACAAGCGCTTTAAGTTCGCCTGGGCCAAGTTGCGCGAGTTGCCCACGGACATTGTGGATGAACACAGCTACGACAAGCCCGACTGGTTTTACCGGAACGTGCAGCGCTTTGACAATTACGATCGCCAAGGACCCAAAGTTTTCTTCGGTGAATACGCCGCGCAGAGCGACCACACCGTCAGCGACAACAATCACAACAACCTGGAATGCGGCCTCGCCGAGGCCGCATTCATGACCGGCCTAGAACGCAACGGTGACGTGGTCCGCATGGCCAGCTACGCGCCGCTGTTCGCGCATGTGGACGGCTGGCAGTGGATTCCCGACATGATCTGGATCAACAACCTGTCCAGCTACGGCACGGTGGATTATTACGTCCAAAAAATGTTCGCCAACAACGCCGGCGATGTGCTGTTGCCGGTGAAGCTGGAAAGGAACGGTGGAAGAAAACTATTCGCTTCCGCGACGCGCGCCAAAGCTTCCGGTGAAGTCATCCTCAAGTTGGTGAATGGTGATACGATGCCGGTGTCCTTCCGGTTGAATTTTGCCGGCGCAAAATCAGTGTCGTCCAAAGCAAGGATTTGCACGCTCACCAGTGCCAGCCAGGAGAACGAAAACACTTTTGCGGAACCCAACAAAGTTGTGCCGCAGGATTCCGAGCTCAAAGTCGCGGCTCCGCAATTTGAATATACTTTCCCGGCCAATTCCCTGACAGTCTTGCGGCTGCAATGCAATCAGTGAACCAGCGTGCGTAAAAAATTTAAACCGCTCTTATGAGTGCTAAATTAGTCAAAACCCAGAAAACGTTTCAGGTCACGATTTGCAATTTATCCTTTAACCATTTCAAAGTTCATAATTTGAAAAACCTCAGTTTAATCCTAACCCTGCTTTGTCTGCTTGGCCGTCCGGTTCATGCAGTGGAAGCAAATACCACCAAACCCAACATCCTCATTATCCTCGCCGATGACATGGGCTTTTCGGACGCCGGTTGTTACGGCAGCGAGATTCACACACCGAATCTCGATCACCTCGCGGCGGACGGACTGCGTTTCACGCAGTTTTACAACACGGCCCGGTGCTGGTCGTCCCGGTCGTGCATTCTCACTGGCTATTATGCCCAGTCTATCCGCCGTGACAATTTCACGGGCAACTTTGGTGTGAACACCGGCGGCGGTGCCGGCGGCATTCGTCCGCGCTGGGCGGAACTGTTGCCGGAATATCTCAAGCCGCTGGGCTATCGTTCCTATCATTCCGGCAAGTGGCACGTGGATGGCAAACCGTTGGCCAACGGCTTCGACCATTCTTATTTCGAGATGAATGATAACGGCTTTTTCACCCAAACCGGAGCTAACGAGGATGACGTGAAGCTGCCAACCATACCCGTTGGCGATGGTTATTACAATACCGTCGCCGTTGCCGATTATGCGATCAAGTATCTGAAAGAGCACGCGGCCAAATATGCCAGCCAGCCATTCTTTGAATATGTCGCCTTCCACAGTCCGCATTTTCCGATTCAGGCGCTGCCGGAGGACATCGCGGTTTATCAGGACACTTACAAATCCGGCTGGGACGTGATCCGCGAGCAACGCCTCGCGCGCATGAAGAAAATGGGAATTGTGAATTGCGACCTGTCGCCGCTGGATCCCGTTACCATTCCGCACTGGAATCTGCCGGAATCTGAATTGCAGCAAAGAATCGGCACCAATGAAATCGGCCATGCCGTGCCATGGAACAGTCTTACTCCAGGACAGAAAGAATTTCAGGCGGCGAAGATGTCCGTTCACGCCGCGATGATTCATCGCATGGACATTGAAATCGGCCGCGTCCTTGACCAGGTCAAGGCGATAGGTGCCTACGACAATACCATTGTGTTATTTATGTCCGACAATGGCGCGTCCGCCGAGCAAATCATCCGCGGCCTGGGCGAAGATCCGAAGGCGCCGATTGGTTCGGCCTACAGCTATCTCGGTATCGGACCGGGCTGGGCGAGCGCGGCCAACACGCCTTTCCGACTCTACAAGTCATGGGAGCATGAAGGCGGCAATTGCACGCCGCTGATCGTCCACTGGCCCGCCGGCATTTCGGCGCGCGGCGAATTGCGCGACAATCCCGGCCACATGATTGACATCATGCCGACTCTTTTGGAAATCACCGGCGGCAAACGCCCGGCCACCGTGGCTGGAATGCCCGTGCCGCCGCTGGCGGGCAAGAGCCTGGTGCCCGTCTTTGCCAAGGACAACACGGTGCAACATGATTTCTTCTGGTGGAACCACGACGGCAACCGCGCCATCCGCATCGGCGACTGGAAACTGGTGGCCGACCACACCAAACCGTGGGAGCTTTTCAATCTGGCCAGCGATCGTTCTGAAATGAAGAACTTGGCGGCGAAGTATCCTGATAAAGTGAACGAAATGGAGCAAGCCTGGCTCCAACATGCCCGGGAACTTCACGCGCTGGCGGAGCAAGATATGCCGGCAAATGGGCCGGGCAGAAGAAAACCGGCGGCAAAACCGGAGGTTGATTAGTCGGGCGCCCGTTTCGCTGACTGCCGCAAAAATTATGTTCGACTGCTTTGGACCAAAAACTTGAAACGATGCCTGGTTATGCGTATTTAGTATGTTTCGTTATTTCTGGCGGCGAATAAAAACACGCGCGGCGGTGAACCGACCGTCAACTTTGGGTGGAGTTTTCCCCGAAACGAAATTCCGCACTTTAAAACCTTGAACCCCCTTTCCCCCTCCAAGGGGGAGAGCTTTGCCCCGCGTTTGCGGGATTTCTCAATGGCTGGCCAGAATGATATGCTTTTTTAAACTACAATGAACCGCCGAGTCAGCTAATGAAAAAATCACTGTTCCTGTTACCGCTCCTGATGGTTGCGCCCGATTTGCTCCGCGCCGTCGAACCGAGCAGGCCAAACGTCATTGTGATGATCGCCGATGATCTCGGTTACGAAGACGTGGGTTGTTATTCCAACGTGGTGAAGACACCGAACATTGACCGGCTCGCGCAGACCGGCGTCAGGTTCACTTCCGGCTATGTCACCGCGCCGTTGTGCGGACCGTCGCGGGCGGGTTTTTTTAGTGGCCGATATCAGGAACGGTTCGGGTTTGTGGACAATGGCGGCGGCATACCAGCGAATCAAAAATTGCTGCCCGGGGTGTTGCGTGATGCGGGTTATCACACCGGCCTGATTGGCAAATGGCACAGCACCGGGCCTATGCCGCACGAGCGCGGTTGTTTTGACGAGACGCTTTGTTCGCCGCAGTCCAGCCCGTTCATCAATTATCATCATCCGACGCTCGCGCGGAATGGGAAGGTGGAACAGTTCGAAGAATACAGCACCGACTTGTTCGCGGACGAGGCGGTGAAGTTTATTGAAAACAACAAAGCCAAGCCGTTTGATCTGACGGTGACGTTCAATGCACCGCATATTCTTCGGGTCGCAAAGAATGCCCAGCTGATTCGGAAAGATTACGACGCCGCACTGGCTGCCGGCAAAATTCTGGATGTGCCCAAAGTTCCCACCGCGCGTCCGGGCGAGGCCGCAAAATTTGCCGACCAATTTCCAGGCGATTCCGCCCGCGCCGACACCGTGGCGACGATTGTTGCGTTGGATCAAGCCATCGGTCGCATTCGCGACAAACTTAAGCAGACGGGCTTGGACAAAAACACGGTGATTTTTCTTTTCGCCGACAACGGCGGTCATCCAGAAAACCGCAGTGAAAACCTGCCGCTGCGCGATTACAAGTGGAGTGTATATGAAGGCGGCATCCGCGTGCCGTTTCTCGCGGCGTATCCCGGCGTGTTTCCAGCGGGTCTAACTTATACCAATGCCATCAGCTCGCTGGATATTTTTCCGACGGTGACCGCGTTGGCCGCAGTCAAACCGCCGGTTGACCTCGAT
>Ga0075030_100004343_pt1 | contig 12819 bp, 7 predicted proteins | sample LitLauG_LLR_2012_FD_71393 | JGI IMG/M metagenome (GOLD analysis project Ga0075030, IMG submission 71393) | Freshwater sediment microbial communities from Pennsylvania, USA - Little Laurel Run_MetaG_LLR_2012 | ecosystem: Environmental > Aquatic > Freshwater > Creek > Sediment | place: USA... | reverse complement strand
CAATCTGAATACGACTTCAACCCGCAGGGCCAATGCCATAGCCTTTGACGTTCGCGAGGCCGGCAGAGTGAAACGCGAGGGAGATCCCATTACTGGAAAGATCGTCAAAGATGAAAACGGCCATCCCGTTGTTATACCGGGAAGCCTGAAGAGCGTGAAAGCGATCGGATGGTATATCGAAGAATACGGGATGGCCCAAATTTCGATGAACCTGACCAATATGGAGGTCACGCCGGTCCATATTGCTTTTGATGAGGTCTGCCGCAAAGCAGAATTGCGCGGCATTCGTGTCACGGGCAGTGAATTGGTGGGCTTGATACCGTTAAAGGCTATGCTCGATGCCGGCAAGTATTTTTTAAAAAAACAACGCCGGTCGGCAGGCGTCAGTGAAAAAGAACTTATCCGCATGGCCGTCTTGTCTTTGGGCCTGAATGAACTGGCGCCGTTTCAGCCTGATGAGCGGATTATCGAATACAAGCTTCGTGGCGCCGCCGGCGCTAAGTATGTCAGTATGGGCCTGAATAAATTTGCTGATGAGACAGCCAGTGAAAGTCCGGCGCCTGGCGGCGGGTCGGTAGCCGCCTATGTCGGGACCTTGGCCATGTCGCTGGCGACCATGGTGGCTAACTTATCGGCCCACAAAAAGGGATGGGACGACCGATGGGAAACCTTCAGCAACTGGGCCGAAAAAGGGCAACAGTTTAAAGACCAATTACTCAAGCTTGTCGATGAAGACACCCGTGCGTTCAACAGGATCATGAATGCATTTGCCCTTCCCCAGGCCACACCGGAAGAAAAAAATAGCCGCACGCAGTCCATTCAGGCCGCCACCCGCCACGCCATTGAAATTCCATTGCAGGTGATGGAGCTGTCTTTTTCCGGTATGGAAATCATTCGAGAGATGGCCCTTATTGGAAATCCGAATTCTGTTTCTGACGCGGGTGTCGCAGCCTTATGTGCACGCAGCGCGGTCATGGGCGCATTTATGAATGTGCGCATCAATGCGGCGGGTTATACCGATAAGGTGTTTGTGGAAGCTATCCTGGCAAAGGGGTATTCCATGGAACAGCAGGCTATATCGATGGAAGCAGCCATTGTAGCCATTGTCAACGGCAAAATTGGTGTGTAATACTTTTCCTGGAGGCCAAGAGTCTGCACCATCAGCCACCGGGTTATAAGTTTCTTCACAAGGAACGAAGTCTGCCTCCGTCGACGGGCAAGTTGATGCCTGTGATATAGGAGGCGGCGGGCGAACAAAGAAAGGCGACTGCTGCTCCAAATTCCGCTGGCATCCCAATTTTTCGTACGGGTACCTCTTTCAAATAATCTTTTTCTATTTCGTCGGTGTCCTTTCCTGAAGCGGCTGCCCTGCTGGTAAGGATAGCATCATAACGAGCAGTTCTCATATGCCCGGGCAAGACATTGTTTACCGTAATGCCAAATTGACCCAGTTCGCCGGCGAGTGTTTTAGACCAGGCCGCCACTGCTGCACGAATGGTGTTGGAGACGCCCAAACCTTCCAGGGGTTCTTTTACAGAGGTGGAAATAATATTGACAATGCGGCCGTATCCTGCCGCCTTCATGGCCGGCAGGACCGCCTGCAGCAACAGGTGGCTGCAGATCAAATGACTGTTGAAAGCCTGGGTGAAGTCTTCGGGGTTGGCCTCCCAGGCGCTGCCACCTTTCGGGCCGCCGGTATTATTGACGAGTATATGAATCGCATTATTTTTCGCCACAAAATCTCCGATGGCTTTCTTGACCTGGTCCGGGTATTGAAAATCAGCCACCAGGTAGCTGTGTTTTTGCCCGGCTCCGGTGTCTAATTTCGGGAGGGTGTCCTTTAGCTTTTGTTCCTCCCTGGCCATTAGAATGATTTCTGCCCCCAGCAGCGAAATTTCCTGTGCGGAAGCAAAGCCCAGGCCCTGTGTGCTCCCGCATACGAGTGCCGTTCTTCCATTCAAATTAAGGTTCATACCAACTATTTAAGACTTTAAGACTATCAAATAATCGACGCAAACTATTTTTTAGCCAAGGGAAGAAGTAAAAAAAACCGTCCGAAGATCCTTCAGTTTCAAAAATTGGGGCTGAAAACGGGGTTTTAAGCATCCAATCAGTTGCCTGTGTTATTTCATCAAACGGCGATGGTGCCGGTGGTGCCTGTGGTGGAACCCATGGCCATTGCGGGCAAAAGTGCTGACAGCCACGCATAAAGCCAGGGTAAGAAGCAGGAGCGTTTTTTTCATATTTAACTTTTCTTAAAAATAGGCATTGCCGGAAAGTTCTCATAGTCCCAATGCCAGATTCCGGTCAAAAGAAACATAATATGACATTCTGGTTAAAAAGGAGGTGTTACACGGGTGGTTATCAACAGGTGTTCACAAAATTCGCTCCGGGTTCCTGCAGTGTTGCACTATATTTGACGCCGCCACCGCCGGCAAGTGAAAGGAAGCGGAATGTTGGCCACGGACATTCCGCGGGCCGGTAACTTTGATTTTCTTTTGCTAAAAATTCCTTTCTTTTGCCACCAAATTATGATAAACAATGGCCGATAAAAATCTTTTTGATTACAATGAGGATTCGATCAAGAGCCTTGACTGGAAGGAACATATCCGGCTGCGCCCGGGAATGTACATCGGGAAACTGGGCGACGGCAGCAGTGCGGATGACGGTATTTATGTGTTACTGAAGGAGGTTATGGATAACTGTATTGACGAACACACTATGGGATATGGCAAGTATGTAGATATTGAAATAAAGGACAAAACAGTGACGGTTCGGGACTATGGCAGGGGGATTCCGCTGGGGAAGGTAGTGGATGTGGTCAGCAAGATCAATACGGGCGCCAAATATGACAGCAAGGCATTTCAAAAAAGCGTCGGCTTAAATGGAGTGGGAACCAAAGCAGTAAACGCGTTAAGCAGCTATTTCAAGGTGACAGCTATCAGGGACGGCAGGCAAAAGACAGCGGAATTTGAAAAGGGATTCCTGATCAGGGAGCACAAGGAAGAAAAGACGACCGAGCAAAATGGCACAGTGGTTCAATTTATTCCCGACGAAAAGATCTTCAAAACCTACCATTATCTGCCCGAATTTCTGGATAACCAGTTCTGGAATTATTGTTTCCTCAACGCCGGACTGGTAATTAACTACAATGGAAAGCGATATATCAGCAAGAACGGCCTGCTGGATTTGCTGCAGCGCAAAACCAATGAAGATGAGAATCGCTACCCGATCATTCATTTGAAGGGGGAGGATATTGAGGTAGCCATCACCCATAATAATCAATATGGAGAAGAGTATTACAGTTTTGTAAATGGTCAGTTTACGACGCAGGGCGGGACGCACCTGGCCGGATTCCGGGAAGGTTACATCAAAACGATCCGGGATTTTTATAAAAAGGATTACGATGCCGCAGATATTCGCGGGAGCATTTGTGCAGCGGTCAGTGTCCGCGTCCAGGAGCCGGTTTTTGAGAGCCAAACCAAGACGAAGCTCGGATCGCAGTTCATGTTCGACAACGGACCCGGGGTTAAGAATTATATCAGTGATTTTTTGGGGAAGGAATTAAATAATTATCTCCATAAGAATCCAGAAACCTCCGAGGCCCTGAAAAGAAGAATCGAACAAAATGAGCGCGAGAGGAAAGAACTGGCGGGAATCAAAAAACTGGCCAACGAGCGGGCCAAAAAGGCCAACCTCCATAATAAAAAATTGCGGGATTGCCGCTTTCATTTCAATGATGCGGCCGAAGGAAAGAACAAGGATGAAATCAACGCCCGCCGGATGGAGACCACCGTTTTCATCACCGAAGGCGACAGCGCCAGCGGGTCGATCACCAAGTCACGCAATGTCGAGACGCAGGCAGTATTCAGCCTTCGTGGTAAACCCCTCAATTGTTTTGGGCTGACCAAGAAAGTGGTGTATGAAAACGAAGAATTCAATCTTTTGCAGCACGCGCTCAACATAGAGGAAGGCTACGATGACCTGCGCTATAATAACATTGTTTTTGCAACGGATGCCGATGTGGACGGTATGCATATTCGCCTGCTGCTCATGACTTTTTTCCTGCAGTTTTTCCCGGACCTGGTCAAGAACGGGCATGTCTATATTTTGGAAACGCCGCTGTTCCGGGTTCGGGATAAAAAGGAGACCATTTATTGTTACGATGAGAATGAAAAACAAAAGGCTATCGTTAAATTGGGGGGCAAACCTGAAATTACGCGGTTTAAGGGATTGGGCGAAATCTCGCCGGAAGAGTTTGGAAAATTTATCGGTGAAAATATCAAACTGCAGCCGGTCATGTTACTTCCGGAAGTACATATTCAGCAATTGCTGGAATATTACATGGGTAAAAATTCTCCTTCCCGCCAGGACTTTATTATCGATAATTTAAAAATAGAACTGGATTTGGCCGAAGCGGTTTAACCAATAATGGGCAGACGCAGCGGAAAAGTGCAGCATTTACAAAAAGCAGGTACCATTTAATGATTCACATCGTATTTCAGGAAGCAGATAAGCAGGTCCTTTCAAAAAGTTTTGATTTAGATCCCTCATTAACAGGTGACGTCGTACTTGTCCGGGATGATTTTGCCGTAGGACCTTTGCTCAATATCTATGAACCCGAGGGAATAGAAAGCCGGAAAGAGTGGTGGAAAGAAGTGTTAAGCGGTGGCGATTATCACGGAAAAGTGGAGTCGGGTGAAGTGGATGACCAAAAGACGGTTTCGGAACTTGTGGAACGTTTGCGCCAGGATGAACAGGAAGTCATTTGGATCTGGGCCGCGCAAAACAAGCACGATGTTTCGGGGTATTATTGGCTGATGACGCAGCTCAAGGAATTCCAGGGCCGGATATTCATTCTTTACCTGAATAACCTGCCTTTTATCAATGAAAAAGGCCACATTTTCTATCCCGGAAATTTATTTGAAATTCAGCCGAAGGAATTTTTGAAAGCAAAGAAATTAGCCCGTCCCATTACGCTGAGTGAATTTGAAATTGATCCGGATGAATGGACGAGGCTTTGTAATGAAGGCAAAGGGGTTCGCGTGCTGGAAGGAGGCAAAAAGCTCGTTCAGCATGATTATGATTTTTTTGACGAGGAAATCAAGAAATGTATGACCCCTGACTGGCTGAAAGTGAATAAACTCCTGCACTCCTTTTATTCAAAAACCAAGAAAACGACGGGGGATGCCTATTTGCTTTGGCGGATCAAGCGAATGATCCGCGAGCAGGAAATTGACGCCCAGGGAGAAATAAAGAATATGAAAGATTTTGAAGTGAAACTGAAAGTGAACGTATAGCGGCTGCAGGGCGCCAGTGAAAGGAAATACCCGGCAGCACCGGGTCATGACCGCCAATCAGGCGCTGGTAGCGGCTCACCAAATGAAAATTGAACATGGCAAAAAGTATTAAGCAAGACTTTACACATAGTGATGCCGGCATTTCCGGGCAGTATAAGAACTGGTTCCTCGACTATGCCAGTTATGTTATCCTCGAGCGGGCGGTTCCTGCTATCGGCGACGGACTCAAACCGGTGCAGCGACGTATTCTTCATGCGATGAAGGAAATGGATGACGGCCGCTTTAACAAGGTGGCCAATATTATTGGGCAAAGCATGCAATACCATCCCCATGGAGATGCCAGCATCGGCGATGCCTTGGTGAACCTTGGTCAGAAGGACCTGCTCATTGAGACCCAAGGCAACTGGGGTGATGTGCGGACAGGTGACGATGCTGCGGCGCCGAGATATATCGAAGCGCGGCTTAGCAAATTTGCCCTCGAAGTGGCCTTCAACAACAAAACTACCCACTGGCAGTTAAGTTATGATGGCCGCAAAAACGAGCCGGTGACACTGCCGATGAAATTTCCGCTGTTACTCGCCCAGGGGGCCGACGGCATTGCGGTCGGCCTGGCCACAAAAATCCTTCCCCATAATTTTTGCGAATTAATTGAAGCCACGATCAAGTATTACAAGGGGAAAAAATTTGAGCTTTTTCCGGATTTTGCCACCGGGGGCATGATCGATGTTACCAACTACAACAATGGGATACGGGGCGGAAAAGTTCGGGTGAGGGCCAGGATTGAAGAACAGGACAAGAAAACGCTCCTCATCAAAGATGTTCCTTACGGCACGACGACGACGCAATTGATCGACAGCATCATCAAAGCCAACGAAAACGGGAAAATAAAAATAAAAAAAGTAACTGACAATACCGCGGCAGAGGTCGAAGTGAGTATCGACCTGGCCCCCGGCATTTCTCCGGATATTACGATTGATGCGCTGTACGCATTTACAGAATGCGAAATCGCCATATCGCCCAATGCGTGCGTCATCAATGGTCAGAAGCCGGAGTTTCCTGGTGTAGACGAGTTGCTAAAGGTGTCGGCTGAATGCACGAGGGATTTGCTGAAAAAGGAACTGGAAATAAAACTGCAGGAACTGCAGGAGAAATGGCATTATACGTCACTGGAAAAAATATTTTTTGAAGAGAAGATTTACAAGGAACTGGAGAAAAAGCACGAGACATGGGAAAAAGTGATTGATGCAATTGACAAGGCATTCCTGCCGTTTAAAAAACTGCTGAAACGGGCGATTTCGCACGAGGACATTTTAAAACTAACTGAAAAGCCTGTACGTAGAATCTACCGGCTGGATATCGATGAACTGAATGACCAGATTCGGACGCTGGAAGGGAATATTAAACAGGTAAATTATGACCTGGAAAACTTAACGCAGTTTGCCATCGGCTATTACGAGGAACTCCTTAAGAAATATGGAAAGGGGCGTGAGCGCAGGACAGAGATTAAATTATTTGATACTATCCAGGCCAAAGCCGTAGCCATTGCCAATACAAAAATTTATGTCAATCGCGCAGAAGGGTTCATCGGCACCGGGCTGAAGAAGGATGAGTTTGTGGCGGATTGCAGCGATTTGGACGATATTATTGCTTTTACGAAGGCAGGCATTATGAAAGTCGTAAGGGTGGCAGATAAGGTCTTTATTGGAAAAGATATTATCCATGTGGCTATCTTTAATAAGAGCGATGAGCGGACGACCTACAACATGATTTATGCAGAAGGTAAAAATGGGATCAGCTACGCCAAGCGGTTTAATGTGACCGGCGTCACACGGGATAAGGAATATGATCTCACCAAGGGGGAAGACAAAAGTAAGGTGCACTATTTTACCGTCAATCCCAACGGGGAGGCTGAGAGCGTAAGAATTATCCTCACGCCCGGTTGCTCTGCCCGCCATAAGGAGCTTGACTTCTCCTTTGAAACTCTGGATATCCGCAGCCGCAACAGCATTGGAAACCAGGTCACCAAATATCCGATCAAGACCGTCAGGCTCCTGGAGAAAGGGCGGTCTACACTGGATAAACGGAAGCTGTGGTTTGATGGCACTTTCGGCCGTTTAAATACAGAAAGCAAGGGAAGTTTCCTGGGTACGTTCGATGGAGACGATAAAATAATCGTTATTTCCAAAGACGGGAATTACGAAATAACGGGACAGGAACTCACGCAGCGTTTTGAAAATGATAATATCCTCCTGATAGAGAAATTTGACCCCGAAAAAATCATCACAGCCGTTTACCTGGATAATGAAAAACTGCAATACAACGTCAAGCGCTTTAAGGTTGAGACCAATACGCTCAACAGCAAATTTCTTTTTATAAAAGAAGGAGAGGGGAACTATCTTTTAAAGGTCACCACCGACCAGGAGCCTGTGCTGGCAATGCAAAGCGGGCGCGGCGCGCAGGTACGCAGGGCAAAAATAAAGCTGAACAAAATGGTGGAAATTATGGGATGGCGCGCCATTGGCTCCAAGCTTACCGACTATTCCAAAAGCGACCAGATGGACTGGGTGGAGCCCTCTCATTTACCGGAACAAAAGAACTTGTTTGAACAGTAGTTGCTCTTCTATACTGGCCCGAGTGCGGAAAAAAAAGGCGCTGCGAAGAGGCCTTTTTAAAATCCCTGACCGGAAGTTGTTACAGACGGGCCGGAATAATGGACATGGACTAAATGCCACTCATTATCTAACTTTCTCCAGATCTGCGTTTCCCGCCCTTTTGTTTGTATAGTTTGGTTATTTGCCTTAAAGTTCGCATCAAATGTCCAATAGAATGTGACCCAGGCAACCTCGTTGTATACATGTATCTCTTCATTATAGATGGTTAGTGCCCGTTTTGAAAATACATTTGCAAAAAAATGATAGATGCCGCTATTGATTTCCTGCCATCCATGTTGGTGTCCCCTGGGCTGAATAAACGAAATATCAGGCGTATGCGCCCAAATTTGGTAGCCTAAGAGGGTATCAGCCTTATCAATTGATTCTTTATACTCCTCAATTTTTGAATGGATGATGGCGCTGTCTTGCTGGCTAAAGGCGACGCCAGTGATGAAAATCAGGCTCCATGTTATCAAATATTTTTTCATAGCGGATGTTTTACTATCACCAATCCATGGCTTACCTGTAAAGGTAAATCAAACCACTTTGATCGTCTCAGTGGCCGCTGGTCGCATGAGAAAAAATGTAGCGATCCCACGGAAAAATAAGAAATACTTCCCCGAACGACAGGAGGCGTTTTTTCAAAATCCCATCGTCGGATGGGATAAATGGGCATCGACCTTCCCGAAAAATCCCATTGACCTCGGTGAGCCATTCCAATGATGGGTAAAAAATATAGCAACAGCATTTATTACATATTATCGGTTGAAAATCAATGGCAGACTAGGTTTTTTAGAAAAAGAGGATTCGAACAAAGCATTGATTGTTTGTAGTTTTTTTTCTAAAGATACAATAAAATCTTTCTATTTCGTTATAGAAGGGAGCGCGCAATTCGTGTCATCAAAATTTGAGAGCGCAACCATATTCGTTTTAGCATTGATGTCCAAATCCTTGATCCATGTGTTCATTAAAGTCTGTAGCCTTTATTTTTCTCCTCGCGGTCCTATTTTTTATTTCCTCACCGCTGGTAGCCCAAAATGTATCTATTAATGCCGATGGCAGTATGCCTGACACGAGCGCGATGCTGGATGTGGGAAGCACGACCAAGGGATTTCTTGCGCCGCGACTGACGACGGTTCAGCAAAATGCGATCATTTTACCCGCCACGGGCTTATTGATTTTTAATACGACCCTGAATGCCTTTATGGTGAATACCGGTATTCCAACGGCACCGGTATGGTCACAATTGGTGACGAGTCTGGGGTCGACAACCAATACCCTTACGAGTGCCGGAAATGTGCTGACCAGCCAGGTGAACGGAGTAATTGCTACCGCGTCCCCGATTAATTCAGTCTCCAATACGAGCGCCGTTAATACACTGTCGACTACTGTCAATGGTGTGGCAGGAGCGGGCGTGGCCATGATAAATACTAACACTTTGACACTTGCAGGATCAACGGTAACTTCCACAATAAATGGTATTGCCTCAGCCGGATTGAACTTAACGCCGGCCATTACCGCTGGAACCACCAATATATTAACCAGTGCCGTCAATACGCTGACGAGCAAAGTTGATGGGGTTACCGCAACCGCGCCAGCCGTGAATACAGTCACTAACACCAGCGCTGTTAATACCCTGTCGACGACTGTCAATGGCGTTGCAGGCGCCGGGGTGGCGCTGATTCACACCAATGCGCTGTCGCTTGCAGGGACCACTTTAACTGCTACCATCAACGGCATAGCCTCTGCCGGATTGAATCTGACTCCTGCTATTACTGCTGCAACTACAAATACCTTATCGAGTGCCGCCAATACCCTGACCAACACCACTAATGGGGTCACGGCAACGGCGGCCATCGTTAACTCGATCAGTAATACGAGTGCCGTCAATACCTTATCGACGACCGTCAATGGCGTCACCGGCGCTGGTGTTGCCTTGATACATACTAATGCCCTGACACTTGCGGGCACTACCTTAACCTCTACCATCAATGGAATTGCGTCGGCCGGATTAAATCTGAGCCCTGCAATTGCCGCTGGAACCACTAATAACTTATCGAGCGCCGTAAACACGATGACCAATACCACTAATGGGGTCACGGCTACGGCGCCGATAGTTAATTCCGTCACCAACTCCAGCGTTGCCAATACGCTGTCGACTACTGTCAACGGCGTGGCAGGAACCGGGGTTCCGATGATCAATACGAATGTTTTGACCCTGGCGGGAACTACCTTAACTGCGACGATCAATGGGGTTGCTTCCGCGGGCCTGAACCTGTCTCCCGCGATGCTTAGCACGAGCTGGCATCTGGGTGGCAACGCAGTTGCGTCGATTCAGAATCTTGGTACCACCAATAATTTTGATGTTCCATTTATCGCGAACAATACGGAAAGAATGCGGATTTCAGCGTCAGGCAAAGTTGGTATCGGTACCGCCGCTCCGACGGCAACGCTGGATGTATCGGGAACCTATAAGCTGGGAACCCTGGGGACCGTACTCACCAATATGATAAAGTCCAGCGTCACTATGGGAGATGCAACGACTTTCAGTAATACCCAAACGAAAACCTACACGGCAACGGTGACAGGGGCGAATCCCAATGCCACTGTCATGATAAATCCACGTAGTGCTCTTCCGGCTGGAGTTTCCATCGCCTGGAGCCATGTGAGTGCAGCCAACACTATTACCGTTGCATTCACCAATACGGATCCTACTGCTAAATCAATCGGTTCCATTACTTTTGACGTGACGGTAATTCAGTAACGCCTGCTGGCAACCCAAACAGCTTACGTGGCGGCGGTGCCGCTTAAAAAGACACTGCCCGACACCCTTTCCCGCCATTTTGAAAGAACGACGCATGTTTCTAAAAAAGCGCTGCAGCGCTGAGTTTTCTCCAAAGCCGGGCTGGCAGTTGCAGCCATCGGATCGTTACCCAAGCAGTACTGGTTATTCAAGGGCTTTTGCCGAATCCCCAAAAGAAATATTCGAGCGGCTGTTGCGGTGAAAAAAAAACTGGTTCGTTTCCCGAAAATCCAAGAGCCGAAGATCGCCAATGGAGACCACCGAATTGCTGTGGACAATAATTGTGAGGTGGAATGATGTGCCGGGTTAAAAAAGCGTTCGCTGAATCGGTCGCAGAAATATTTGGTTGCACCAGTGAACACAAGGGGCAAAGAGAATTCGTTTCCCGATTATCCAACAGAAAAATATCGGCACCGAAGACACCGGATTGTTGGGGAAGACAAAGGTGAAATGAAATCAAAAAGCTACCAATTTAAATGGAAATCTTATTTCCGGACGAAATATTCTTAAGATATTCTTTTAACGGGTTTTCAATTTTCTTATACGCTTCCCCGGCCTGGTCAGCCAGTATGGTCAGACCCTCACTGATTTCCGCCTTTGAAAACTCATCTATTTTTACCAGGATCTTGATCAGTCCGGTGGCCTGTATGATGCCTGCGCTTCCTTTGAGTTTATGGGCAATTTTGCCGATGACCGCATAATCCTGCGACACGCAGGCCTTTTTCAGCATCGACAAGTCCCGGGGGATGTTGGCGAAAATCGCAGTAAGAATCTCAGCAACATAGTCGTTGTCATCCATTTCCTCCAGCTGGCTTAAGTCAAAGGGTTTGTCTCCTGAGTCTGTTTCGTTGGGCATATGCGTAATTTTAAGAGGTTTTGCCTTACTAAGCAATTGATGGATGCGCTGGTATAAATAGTTAAAATCAAACGGTTTGGAGAGATAATCATTCATCCCGATCTCCAGGCATTTCACCCGTTCGCCCTTTAAGGCCGATGCGGTCATCGCAATAATAGGAGTAGAAAGTTGCATTTCTCTTCTGATAAATTGGGTGGCCGTATAGCCATCCATCTCCGGCATTTGCAAGTCCATAATAATCAGGTCGTAATTGGCATTCTTTTGAAGCATGGCGACCGCTTCGGCGCCATTATTGGCGATCTCTACTGTTCCTCCGGCTTTTTTCAACACATGCCGGATCACTTTCTGATTCACTTCATTGTCTTCAGCGACCAGGAATTTTTTCCCGAGTAACATGCCACGATAGTCTTTGGAATCTTTTCCGGCGAAGTAGGACTGGCTTTCTGTGAGGCTATACCCATAGGGGATAGTAAATGAAAAAGTGGTTCCCGCGTCTATTTTGCTTTCGACGGCAATAGTACCGCGCTGCAATTCGAGCAGCTGGCGGGTGATGGCTAGCCCCAGCCCGGTGCCACCATATTTTCGCGAGGTTTCAATGCTCGCCTGGGTAAAGCTTTCGAATATGGAATCGATAGAAGCATTTTCAATACCGATGCCGGTGTCGCTGATATTGAATTCCAGTAACATTTCGGTCGGCGACTTGTCGCGTAAGGCAATATTGATAATGATTCCACCATTGTGGGTGAACTTCACCGCGTTTCCAATCAGGTTGACTAAAATCTGGTTGAGGCGGTAGGGATCTCCGTTCACACTGGATGGAATGGCTTCATCTAATTTTAGTTCAAAGAACAATCCTTTCGCATCCAGCTTATGTTTGAAAATCGCTTTGATATTTTCCGCGATTTCCCGGAGGTTAAAGTCAATTTTTTCCAGGGTGAGTTTTCCCGCCTGGATTTTCGAAAAGTCAAGAATATCATTGATAATGACCAACAGATTATCGGAAGACCGTTTGATCGTCAGGGCAAAATCTTTTTGATCTTTATCCAGGCCTGTCTCCAGTAAGAGGTCGGTCATTCCCTGAATACCGTTCATGGGTGTCCGAATTTCATGGCTCATGTTGGCTAGGAATTGTTCCTGCATCTTCTTGGCGTCTTCGGCTATCTTTTTGGCCTGAATGAGTTGTTCCTCATATTTCACTCGTTCGGTGAT
>Ga0075030_100004342_pt1 | contig 12819 bp, 12 predicted proteins | sample LitLauG_LLR_2012_FD_71393 | JGI IMG/M metagenome (GOLD analysis project Ga0075030, IMG submission 71393) | Freshwater sediment microbial communities from Pennsylvania, USA - Little Laurel Run_MetaG_LLR_2012 | ecosystem: Environmental > Aquatic > Freshwater > Creek > Sediment | place: USA... | reverse complement strand
TTACACGCCCCGTGCCCTCCATCCGGTTTTTCGCGTGCTACTCTCCGGCCGGCAAATGAGCGTACATCTGGTCAACCCGATCCGAAAAGCTACCATCACCCTTTCCCGTCCCGGCGGAATTGGCTTCGTTTTTGCTTTTCGCCATATTGGGTTCCCCAATCCCCCGCCTTACTCTGCCCACTACTTTTGATATACTTTGAACCGCTCTTCAACCCCCGGCCATTTGGCTGATCTGAAGCGCCTGGAGGTTCCTCTGAAACGACACATCCTTCTCGCCTCGGCGGCGTCGGCCCTCGCGCTCGGCATCGCCACCATGGCCATTGCGCAGCAGCCCGCTGCCGAAAAAGGTCAGCCCCGCGCGCCGCGCGTTGCCCCCGAAGACAATCGCCCGGCTCTCTTCTTCCGCGCCGAATGGAAGCGCCCCGCCGAAGAAGGCAACCACGTTCTCGCTCAGGCCGATATCAGCGATCAGAACCTCGAACTCAAGCTCTACGGTGATGCCAAAAACGTGAACGAAACCCTTCACGCCATCCCGAAAACCGAAGGCACCTACGTCTGGACCGGTCTCTGCGAAACCAGTTGCGCCGTCGCCCTTCGCAACAAAGCCAACTACGTGGATCTTTCCGGCCCCATGGCGAAACTCCGCTGGAAATCCAAACAGGCTGGCTACCACATGCTGCGCCCTCTGATCCGCCTCGCTGACGGCACTTACTTTGTGGGTGAATACGCCGACGGCTACACGGCAGACTGGCGCGAAAGCGACATCGCCGTCAATGAATTGCGCTGGATGCAGTTCGACCCCAAAACCGCTCTCGGCGCCGCCCCTGGCAAATGGGTTCGCCCCGATCTGACGAAGGTCGATGAAGTCGGTTTTACCGATCTGATGGCCGGTGCCGGTCACGGCGCGGGCGGATCCTCCCGCATCTCCTGGATTGAAGTCTATGGGAACCCCGTGAAGCGCGACAGCGGCGCCGCACAAAGCACCGGTAAGTAAATAAGAGGTTATAGAGACAATGGCAAATCGTAAATTCATCATCGTAGCGGCAGCCGCCTTCGCGGTCACGCTTACCTTCGCCCAGGCCCCTGCCGGTGAGGCAGCAAAGGGTGAAGGCGGCAAGAAAGAAGGGGCGTTCAAGGTCAACCCCCGCGCCCTCCCGCAGAACAACAAGCCCGCACTCGTTCTTTCTGAACAGTGGCAGCAGATACCGGCGGACGTGGAACACCCCGTCACCCAGGCCTCCGTCACCAACCCCAATCTCGACCTCAAGCTTTACGGCGACGGCGTCGGCGGCACCAATCCCGACCACGGCGTCTGGATCGTCTGGCACGAACAGCCCCAGACCGAACCGCTGCACCTCTGGACCGGTATGTGCAAATCCAACTGCGCCGCCTCACTCCGCGATAAGTACAATTTCCTCGACCTCCGCGGCCTCGCCTACATGCGCTGGGATGTCCGAATCGCCGGCCTCCACCTGCTTCGCCCCATTGTGAAGCTCGCCGACGGCACCTGGCTGGTGGGCGACCACACCGATGGCCTGAACACCGACTGGCATCCCTCCGAGTTCTCCTTCGCCGACGTTCGCTGGCGCAAGCTCGACATCACGAAGGTGGTCGAAGCCGCCGATGGTAAGTGGGTCGATAACCCCGACCTGAGTAAAGTCGACGAAATCGGTTTCACCGATCTGATGGCCGGCAGTGGCCACGGCCCCGGCGGCTGGTCGGATGTCGGTAAGATCGAAGTCTTCGGCAAGGCTGTGCCCCGCACCGCCAACGCGCCCCAAACCAGCAGTAAGTAAGTTAGTGGAAGTCTGTCATTCTCTGGGCCGCTCGCACTAAGTCGGGCGGCCCTTCTTTTTTATCCGGAGTAACTATGAACCAACGCCGCTCTGTCAATAACGCCGTCAGGTATCTGCCCCTCAGCCTGGCTTGTGCAGGCCTCGCCTGCGCGCTCTTCGCCCAGGAGCCCGCCCAGGAAAGGGTCGCCAAGAAAGAGGGGACCGCTAAGAAGGCTCCCGGGAAACAGCAGCGCGCGAAGCTCCTTTTCCGCGAAGAGTGGAAGCAGTTTCCTCCCGGCGGCGAGCACCCTATGACCCAGGAAGGCGTTGCCAGTCCGAACCTCGAAATCAAACTCTACGGCCCGGCCGCGAAAGACATCCGCATCTTCGGCGAAGCGACCGATGAGACCAACCCAACGCATCTCTGGACCGGCCTCTGTGAAGCCACCTGCGCCGCCGCCATCCGCGATAAGAATGGGTACATCGATCTCAGCGGCCTCGGCCGCGTCCGCTGGTACGTCAAGATGGCCGGCTTCCACCTGCTGCGCCCCATCGTCAAACTCGCCGACGGTACCTGGCTGGTGGGTGACCACACCGACGGCCTCACTGCGGACTGGATCGAATCTGAATTCACCCCGTCCGCTCTCCGCTGGCGCAAGCTCGACATCAAGGCCGTCACCGAGGCTCCCGACGGCAAATGGCTAGACAACCCCGATCTCAGCAAGGTTGAAGAATTCGGCTTTACCGACCTGATGCGCGGCAGCGGTCACGGCCCCGGCGGCTGGTCTGACGTCGGCTGGATCGAAGTCTACGGTAAGTCCGTTCCGCGCGAGTAACTTCGCTGGCTATGTTCCTGCTGGTCCGCGAAGCGGAAGATACCGCCTCGCGGCTGGTTGTGTAGCTGGCTGTTTACTCAGAACACGAACTTCAGCGCAAACTGCACCACCCGGTAGTCGCCGCTCGATAGCCCCGACGATCCGCTGATGTCAGTCGTGATGTTGAAGCTGGTGGGCGAATTCAGCGCCGCCGCGCCCGCTGCGCCGATGGCGGCAGTGGTACCCGGTGTCGCGGGGTTCAGATGGTTCGGCAGATTGAAAGCCTCTGCGCGAATCTGAACGGTCTTCTTCTCGTGGAGCGTAAACGTCCGGGAGAGTGCCAGATCCAGCTGGAACACGCCGGGCCCTCTCTGGCTAAATACGCTGGAATTGCCGAGCGTGCCGGACGCGGGCGCCGTAAAGGCCGCCGGATTGGCCCACGCAAGGCAGGGCGCGGGATTGCAACCGGTACCCGACGCGACGTACGGGCTCACCCCGGGGACGATCTGCGCGCGCTGGCCTCCGTTGCCCGCCGATCCGCCGCCCTCGCCGTTGAGTGCCACGTCGGTCCCGGTGAAGACCGTGTAGAACTGCGACGACTTGATCTTCATGATCGGCGCGAACTGCCAGTCGCTTGCGAGCAGGCGGAGCATCCTGCCGGAGAACTTCGGCGTTTGCGCCACCATGGAAAGGTTGTAGACGTGACGCTGATCCGTGATGTTGCAGTTGCCCCGGTCGTTCTTGCGGTTAAACGGAGTCACCGAAGACGTCCCGGTGTTTCCCGGGTTCCCGTTCCACAGATCGGAGATGCAGTGCGACCACGTGTAATTGGTCAGCACGCTCACGCCCTTGCTCAGGCGCTTCTGCGCCTGGACATACATGCCGTTGTAGGATTCCGTGCCGCCGTTGTCGCTGATCGCCATGATCCCGTAATACTGGCCCTGGCTGGGGTTCAGATTGTAGAAGACGCGCCGGAAATTCTGGTTAGCCGTAGTGGTGCAATTGGTATAGGCTACCCCGTTCTTCAGTGTGCAGGGTCCGGAACCGAGGTACTGCGCCGGATTGATCTCGCCCGCGGTCGTAAGATGCGATACCGTGTTGCCCACATAGTTGACCGTAAGCAGCCAGTCGTTCCCGAACTGACGCTGCACGCTCAGGTTGAACTGGTTGACCCAGGTCGGCTTCCAGTCGGGATTGTAATTGACATAGGAAGCAAACTGCGGGAACTGCAGACTCGGGCTGAGATTGATCGGCACCGGGTTGCCTCCCGGATAGCTCGCCCATGGGTTGGCCATCGGGACGTTAGTTTGCGTGATCGTCGTGCCATAGGGCGTATCCTGAGCCTCCGCGCTCATCGAATAAAGTGCCCCGCGGTCCATGAACACACCGGCCGAGGCACGCACCGTCATCCTGCCTTTGCCTTCGGGATCCCATACTACGCCGAGCCGCGGCGCGAATTCGCCGTAACGGTTTTTGGCGATGCGATAGCCTCCCGGCGTCCATTGCGGATCGCCGGGAAAGAACAGTCCGGCCGGGGCGTTGGGGAACCGCGTGCTGTGAACGTTCCCGATAAACGATGCGAGGTCGAAATGATCGTAGTATCCGTTCTTGTTACGGAAGGCATAAAAGGGCTCCCACCGGACACCGTAGTTAATGGTCACGTGCGGAGTTATCTTCCATGCGTCCTGTGCATAGAGCGCGAGATACTGTTGCCGGTTGTAGAGATAAGACTGAATGTTGCCCTGCGCCCAGTTATCCGCCTGACCGAGCATAAACTCCGCCATGCCCAGACCCAGAACCTGGCCGCTGAAAGTCATAGTCCCGGCCGAGTTTATGCCGGAAGCGTAGTTCAGCATCGTGCGCACCCAGCTCACGCCGAACCCCATCTGGTGGTTCCCGCGGATGTAACTCACGTCGTCGTTCACACTCGGATTCGGGCCGCCCATATCGTGGTTGATGATCGAGTTGCCAGAGCCGAACGCGAAGCCGTTGCCGCCTGAAATCGTGATATGCGGATCGGGCGCCGGCTGGAACGGCACGTTAACGCCGAGCTGGTTCCACGTGACGAAATTGTCCAGCACCTTGACGATCTCGGACCGGTTCATTCCCGTGTGGAACGAATTTACAATTGACGAGCCGAATAGATACGTGTCGCCGAACGCCACCGAATAGACCCGGTCGGCCTGCGCGTTGTTCTGATGGGTCAGCCCGTCCTTGCCGTCGTAAGTGGTGGGAATCTGGAGGTCCGTGATGAACGTCCGGATGTACATGGAGTGCTTGTCGCTCTTCTGCCAGTCCACCTTCATCACGCCCTGCTTCTCGTCCTGGTCGTTCACCAGGCCGTAATTCACGCGGCCGCATTGGTCGGCGGTAGTGGGCAGGATCGCATCTACTTTCAACGCTGCGGGGCTGAACAGAGAGGGCGAGATCTTATTGCTCACGAAGCCCGCCGATGCCGGCAAATTGTATTGCTTTCCGCTGTTGCAGGCAGGGCTGGCAAACGTGCTGAAGTCACCCTGCAGAATAGCGGCTGTCGGAACGAAAGCCAGCGCGCCGGTCGGCTCGGAGCGGAGCGTCGTCGCCTGATAGCCGCCGAAGAAGAAGATCTTGTCTTTGATGATCCGGCCACCCACCGTGCCGCCGTACTGGTTGCGCTTCAGTGTGTCGCGCAGGGGCGAGAAAAAGTCCCGCGCGTTAAGATCGCCGTTGCGCAAAAACTCAAATGCGTTGCCGTGAAATTCGTTGGTGCCGGACTTAGTGACAAGATTCACGTTGGCCGAGGCGTGCATGCCGTACTGCGCCGGCAGTGCGCTCGATTCCACCTTGAATTCCTGAAGAGCGTCCGGAAAGATAATGGGCAGGTTGAGGCTATTGTAGGCGTCGTTGTGATTAGCGCCATCCCAGTTATAGGTCAGCCAGTTCCCCACGCCGCCGGTGACAGACACCATGATCGTGGGGTAGTTCCGCACGGAGTTCAGGAAGCCGCCGTTGGCGCCGCCCAGATTGGCCATGCCTGCCAGAAAGATAAGTTCTGTGGCGTTGCGTCCGTTGAGCGGCATTTCCACCACGCGCTGACTATCGACTACTGTGCCGACGCTGGTGCTGTGCGTCTCTACCAGGTTCGCATCTGCCTGCACAGTAACCTGTTCGTTCACCGAACCGATTTTCAGCGCCGCGTCGACCGTGGGACTCGCGTCCACCTGCAGCACGATGCCGGTCTGGACGTACTTCGTGAAGCCGTCTTTGGCGACTTCAAGCATGTACGGGCCAATCGGGAGATTGGGCAGCGTATAAGCCCCGTCGGTGCCGCTCGTCACGGTGCGCGTGGCCCCTGTGCTGGTCTGGGTGGCCTTGACCTCAGCGCCCGGAACCGCGGAGCCCGACGCGTCTTTTACGGTTCCGTTGATTTGCGCCGTGCCCTGCGCCCAAATCGAAGTGGCTGTCAAACATGCAAGCGCAAAAAGCCGTCCCGGTGTTTTCATCGTTACCCCCTGAATACCCCGAAAATCGGCTATAACAACTATCACGACGGCCAGCCGGAGTCAATGCGGGAAGAACTGAGGGCCGGGAACTTAGAGATAGCGCTCGCGAAGAATGTCGATATGGTGCTCCACATGGCCATGGAGAATGTATGCGAGCGCCCGCACACTAAGCGGCGCTCCGTTCACCACGGCACTGCGCATCCATGCGGCTTCGGGAAAGTGGCGCAGCAGCAGAATAGTGGCGCGCCGCACCATGGCGAACTCTTCGATCAGTTCCCCCCAGTCGCAGCGTTCCGCCTCGGCGGCCATCGCCCACGGATTTTCATCGAACCCCGGCAGCGGCGTTTGATCGGCCCGCCCAATGCGCAGAGCCCGGTAGGCGAACACCCGTTCGGCGTCGGTGATGTGCCCGAGCAGTTGTTGCACGCTCCACTTCCCGCGTGCGTACCGGTAGAGCCGCTTCTCCGCCGGAAGTGTGCGTAGCAGAGCGAGGAAGTCATCGCCCTGCGTGGCCAGCGCCGCGACCGGGTCCGCGAAGCGCCTTGCCTTTTCCACGTAGCCAACAAACGCCGGATGGTATTCACCGGGCTCCGGAACGCCGGGAAGAAAAGCGGTCATGACGGATTATCGCTTAACGGGTTTGCCGTACACTTCGATCCAGTCCACGCGCGTCGCCCCGCCCGCTCCGTTGCCACTGCCCTGCGTCAGATCGGTGAAGCCGATTTCATCCACCCGGCTCAGGTCCGGATACGCCAGCCACTGGCCGTTGCCGGTGGTCAGTACCGTCTTGATATCGAGCGCGCGCCACCGGATCTCCGACAGTGTGATCTCGCTTTCGTGCCAGTCCGCACTGTAGCCATCCGTATGCTCGCCCACCAGCCACGAGCCGTCGGCCAGCTTCACCATCGGCCGCAGCAGATGGAAGCCGGCCTGCATGGTGCGCCACCTGATTTTGCCGAGCCCGCTCATGTCCACGTAGTTCGCCGTATCGCGCAGCGCCAGCCCGCAGCTCGCGTTGCAGCGGCCCGTCCATATATAGGTAGGGTCGTCCTTCGGCTGCGCGCGTTGAAAGAGCCAGATGCCGTGGTCCGGATTCGTCCCGCCCGGGCCATCGCCATAGAGCTTCAGTTCGAGGTTTTGATTAAAGAGATCGGCCTGCGCCACCGGATGGCCACCCACGGGCGGCACCATGTTCCAATCCTCTTTGAAGAAGAGCGGCGGGCGTTCCGGCGCGGGCGATGTGGGTGCAGCGGGCGGCTGTTGCGCCATCGCGGCACAGCAAAGTAAGACCAGAAACGCGGGAAAGAGGACGTATCGCATGACGGACGTCAGTATACAAAAAGCCCGGCCGCCGCGTGACCCTCTACGCAACCCGCCGGGCCCATTGACCAAACAGAGGTGTTACTTACTTCGCGGCGCTGAACTCTGCGTACAGCGGATCGAGGCGATTCGCCGCCTGCCACTGCGGCGTGTTCACGTTCCAGCCGATATCGTCCGTCTTGACCTTCGCCAGAATATCCGCCTTGGATGTACCGGCCTTGATCTGTTCCTTGAACCGCGTCACCAGAGTGTCGATCTTCGTCTTGTACGCATCGAACTCCGCGCGCGTCATGGTGGTCGCGTTCGGCGCCGAGTGGCCAGGGACCACCGTATCGAACTTCAGTTTCGCCACTTCGGTCAGCACCCTCTGCGCTTCCAGCAGGCTGCCGCCGTTCGGATAATCGAAGTTGGGCTGCACGCCCACGATCTCGTCGCCACCCGAAACGACTTTGAGATCGGGCCAGTAGACGATGGAATCGCCGCCGGTGTGCATTTTGCCGAAGTGATAGACGTTGGCTTTCGCGCCGCCCAGTTTGATCACGGTTTTGGTCGCATAAGTGGCGCTCGGCTCACCGGGCTTGCCGGCCGGAGCGGTGTAAGTGGCGAGTTCCGCCTTTTCGCCTTCATTGGCGGTCACGTGCGCGCCCGCCGCGATGAAGCTCTTCGTGTTGCCGCTGTGATCCTGATGGACGTGCGTGATGATGACTTCCTTCACCGGCTGCGGCGAAACGGTCTTGATCTGCGCCACCAGCTCGTCGTAGAAATTCTGGCCGAGGTTCTTGGTGTCCACCAGAATGATGCCGGCCTTCGTCACGCGCACGGTGCTGTTGCCGCCCGCGCCGGTCACGATGTAGAGGTCCGGCTTGATCATGGAAATCTTTTGTGGAGGCGGCGGAGGTGCCGCGCCCCGGCCACCGCCCGCGGGCGCCTGGGCCAAAGCGATAGCGGCCGATGCGAGGGCCGCGCCAATCATTACTGTCATCGAAGCTGCTGTCTGAAACTTGTTACGAAACATAAACTCTCCAGGTGCGCAATAGTACGCAAACAAAATGTTCGCGATGACCAGTTTACTCCCGGCGGGTAGCGCGGCCTGTAACCTTTTGTCAAAGGCACAGTTCGCCGTGAGGGCACGGGTGCGGCCGGGCAGGGAAGAAGGAGCAGGGTGGATTTAGGAGTTCGACGAAGCCGGATTGATCCGGTAACGGGCGGCCACGGCAATCGGTGGAGCATAAGCTACCGATGCTGCTCGACTGGTAGCGCCTGCGCGCTGCTCCCCTTAAAACGGAACGTCGTCGTCCGTAATCCCCTGGGGAAAGTCATCGTGCTGAGCGGCCGGTTGCGGAGGCTGTGAACTCCTTGCCGCCCGTGGCATCGAAACCGGCTGCTGCGAATACTCGTCGCCGCCGGTGCGCCCGCCGCCGCCCTGCCCGCCGAGCAGAATCACGTCGTCCGCCACCACTTCGGTCGAGTAGACCTTCTTCCCGTCTTTATCTTCGTAGCTGCGCGTCTGGATACGGCCTTCCACGTAAACCTGCTTGCCCTTGGTCAGGTACTGCGACAGGTTCTCGCTGCGCCAGAGCACAATGTTCGTCCAGTCGGTCTCTTCCTTCCACTCGCCCGACTGCTGGTCTTTCCAGCGCCGGTTCGTGGCCACTGAAAAACGCGTGACGGCGGCGCCGCCCGGCGTGAATTTGGTCTCGGCGTCACGGCCGAGGTGCCCGATCAGGATGCATTTGTTGACGCTGCGCGATGCCATATAAGACTGAAGTTTAACACTGCCCGGAAACGCGGCCGCCGCGCGCCCCACACAATTCCGCCGCTACTGCTTCGCGATGATCTGCTCGCGGATCTTCGCGTACGTCGCGTCCGGAATCACTTTCTTCGTCGTCAGCTGCGTCTTGTTCTTATACGGCCGGTTCTTAATGATTGCCGCCGAATACGCGTCGCCGATGCCCGGCAGTTTCTTCAGTTCGTCGGCGCTCGCGCTGTTGATATCGACGAGCGCCCCCGCCGGTGCCGCCTTGGACGTCATCTTGTCGGCGGCAGGCGCCTTCGAATCCATTTTGTTCTGGCCCTGCAGCCCAAAAGCCGCCAGGAACATTCCGAGGAAAATGACGACCAGTGCATTTCGCTTCATATATCAAGATCATACGCGCGCCCACGGTCGGTTGGAAGCGGGTGGTTGCCGGGGACCTCCCCGCCAGCGACAAAGCGTTTCAGCAGCGTGAATCATTTGCCATAATGAACTACATATGTCCTCCCGGCTGTATCTGGAACGGCGCCTCGCCGGCACCTTGATTTTTGTCTCCACGTTCGTTGCCCCCGCGCTCATCGCGGCCGACCGGCCCGGCCCCGACATTCACGTCGTGGAAGAGATCGTCGCCAAAGTGAACGGCGACATCATCACGCGCGGCGAGCTCACCAAAGAACGCGAGACGATTCAGGCGGAGCTGTCCCAACAGGGCCTCATCGGGCCCGCGCTCCAGGCGGCCGTCGAGAAGCGCGCCGCCGATGCCCTCCGCGATCAGATCGATCAGCTTCTGCTTGTCCAGAAGGGCAAGGAGCTGAACATCAACGTCGATGCCGACATCAACCGCCGCGTGGCCGAAGTGCAGTCGCAAAGCAAGATCGCGGACCCCGACCAGTTTCACGAATGGCTGCACCAGCAGAGCGGCGTTACCTTTGAAGATTTCAAGCTGCAGCTGAAGAATCAGCTCCTCACCCAGCGCGTGATCGGCGAAGAAGTCTACCGCAACGTCATCATCCCGAAGGCCGATATTGAAAAGTATTACAACGAACACAAAGCCGACTTCATCCGCCAGGAGATGATTTCGCTGCGTGAAATTCTGGTCTCGTCCGGCGACAATACGCCCGACAAGATCGCGGCTGCCGAAAAGAAAGCCAAGGGCCTCGCGGACCGCGCGCGCAAGGGCGAAAAGTTCGCCGACCTCGCGCGCCAGTATTCCGACGCCCCCACTGCCACCCAGGATGGCGACCTCGGATCGTTCAAGCCGGGCGACTTGCGCAAGGAAATCGAAAGCGTCGTTTTCAAACAGAATAAAGGCTATATCTCCGACCCCATCCGCACGCCCAACGGATTCGAAATTCTGCGTGTGGAAGAGCACTACGCCGCCGGGCAGGCTGCCCTCGACGAAGTCTCCGGCCAGATCAACAACATCCTTTCCGAACCCAGGGTAGGGCCGAAGGTCCGCGAGTATCTGGTGACGCTCCGTGAGCGGGCCTTCCTCGAAATCAAGCCCGGCTTCGTGGATAGCGGCGCAGCGCCCGGTAAGGACACTACGTGGCAGGACGCCATCCAGCTCCGCCCCGCCACCACCACCAAGGAAGCCGTAGCCGCCAACAGCCGCAAAAAGTTCCTGCGCGTGATCCCCTACGGCCGCAAGGGTTCGGCGGCGGACCTGCCTGAGGCCCCTCCGCCCACTCAGACGCCTGTGCCCGCCACGCCGGTGACGCCGAAGTCCTAAATGAAGTCACCCTGCGTTAAAGATCTCAAGGCGAACGAAAACATCACCGCCGTTTTTCTGGTTCAATCGAAGGAAGTCCGGCAGAAGCGTACCGGTGAGCCGTACCTTTCGCTGGTTCTTTCGGATCGCTCCGGCGAGCTGGATTCCAAGATGTGGGACAACGTGGCGGAGGTGATGGATACCTTCGACCGCGACGACTTCGTCAAGGTCCGCGGCCTGCTCCAGATCTACAACAACCGCCCGCAGTTCACCATTCACAAGCTGAAGCGGCTGGACGATGTGGAAGTCGATTTTTCCGATTTCTTCCCCGCCTCTGCGCAGGACCCCGAAGCCATGTGGCAGAAGGTGCGCGGCGCGGTTTCCGAACTGGATAATCCGCACGTCCGCGGCCTGCTGAACGCGTTTCTCGACGATCCTGATATCGCCGCGCGCTACCGTATCGCGCCCGCCGCCAAGACCATTCACCACGCCTTCCGCAGCGGCCTGCTGGAGCACGTCTGCTCGCTTCTCGCGCTGGCGAAGATGGTGGGCCCGCACTACCCTTCCGTCGATATGAACCTGCTTGTTGCGGGCGTGGTGCTGCACGATATCGGCAAGATCTACGAACTGACCTATGAGCGCGGCTTCGGCTATTCGGCCGAGGGCCAGTTGGTGGGACACATCCCCATCGCCATCCGCATGCTGTGCGATAAGCTGCGGGCGTTCCCCGATTTCCCGGTGCCCCTGCGCAACCTTATCGAGCACCTCGTGCTGAGTCACCATGGGCGTCTCGAATTTGGCTCGCCCAAGCTGCCCATTTTCCCCGAAGCGCTGCTGCTCCATTACCTCGACGACATGGATTCCAAGATGGAGTGCATGCGCGTCCTGATCGAAAAGGAGCCGCAGGCCGAAGGTTTGTTCACCGGCTGGAGTGCCCCCATGGAACGTATCGCGCTGCGCAAGTCGCGCTATCTTGCCGCGGAATCGGACCCGGCACCCACGCCGCCCGCGCCAGTCGCCGGAGGCAACCCGGGACATTCCCCGCAAATAAACCCGCCTCACTTAAACTCCCCTCAGTTAAACTCAATGTTCGGCGCCAAGCTTCACGAAGCGCTTCAGGATGAAAGGAAATAATCTTGGGTAGAGATCGTGAACTTCCTCCGCCCCTTGAGATGATGTGTCTCAACGCGCTCTGGCAGCTCGGTGAAGGTAACGTCGAAGAGGTGCGCCGCGTGGTTGCAGCCGGCAAGCCGCTCGCCTACACCACCGTTCTCACGCTGCTTGATCGTCTTGCCCGCCGGGGCGCCGTGTCGCGCCGCAAAGAGGGCCGCGGCTATCGCTATCAGCCGACCGTGGAGCGCAGCCGCTTGCGCCACATGGCGTTGAAGCAGTTTTTGGAATACCATTTCGATGGCTCGGTCGGCGAACTGAAAATCTTCCTCGAAACCGCGCCGATCGAATCCGAGCCGCCGGAAAGCTCCGGCCTGCTTGCCATGTCGGCTGCGAATATGGAGTCGGTAAGCATGGGATCAGTAAGTTCGGCAAGCATGGGATCAGTAAGTATGGAACCGCTGAACATGGGGTCAGTGAACATGGAGTCGTTCGACGGCGACGGCGGGCCGCCCCCGGATTACGCCGCGGTCGCGGCCGAATCCGCATCCGAGCCCTCGCCCGACTCCGAAATGTGAAGATACTCGTCCGCGCTGTGAACTGGATTGGCGACGCCGTCATGTCGCTGCCAGCGCTGCGCGCCGTCCGCCGGAAGTTTGCCGAAGCCGAAATCGTTGTCCTGGCCAGGCCCTGGGTCGCCGACCTCTATAAAGGCGAGCGTTCCATCAACCGCGTAATTCCTCTTCAGGGCGCAGGAGGCCTTCGCGACTTTGGCGCCAAATGGAAACTGGTTCAGCGCCTGAAAGCCGAAGCCTTCGACCTCGCCATTCTGCTCCCGAATTCCTTTGAAAGC
>Ga0075030_100004338_pt1 | contig 12824 bp, 10 predicted proteins | sample LitLauG_LLR_2012_FD_71393 | JGI IMG/M metagenome (GOLD analysis project Ga0075030, IMG submission 71393) | Freshwater sediment microbial communities from Pennsylvania, USA - Little Laurel Run_MetaG_LLR_2012 | ecosystem: Environmental > Aquatic > Freshwater > Creek > Sediment | place: USA... | reverse complement strand
GTTTTGGTTTTTCCGATTGGCCTGATGTAGAACGAACGAGTTTTGTTCAAGTATTCTCGGCCCCGAAACAGGCCAAAACCCCTGCGGCGATTGAGGATTTGACGTTTCACCTACGCCAAAACAGGAGATAGTCAACCGCTGGTGACGCGCAACTGAGGGGCCAGATGCGACTAGGTTTATTTCGCGAAAAGGGCGCAAAATATCTTGATCGCGCGGCGCGCCTGCGCGCAATTAACTTGCTGAAATCACCGCCTTACGGGCAATAAATTGCTCTGGCAGGATTTCGGCGCAACAGTGCCATCCGTCTTTGCGGCAACTGAACGGTCTTCATGATGCTTAACAGCCAGCGAATATTCGTGGATGCGGTGAAGAAAAATTGCGCCGCTCACGGCATCGGGATCGAAATCAGGTCCCAGGGCTGGCTCATCATCATGCAGCGTGACGCGAGGCGGCATCTCGCCTTCGGCTACGATGTCGGATTGAACAGCGCGGTGGCGCACCGGATCGCCAACGACAAGGCCGCGGCCGCTGAAGTGCTGCAGGCATGTGGCGTCGCTTGCGTTCCGCATACGCTGTTCCTGAGCCCGGAGATGAACGAATACATTCCGCCGCAGCACGCATGGGAAGGGATGCTGGCGCTGCTGCGGGAAAATCCCGACGGCATCGTCGTCAAGCCCAACGAGGGCACCAGCGGCGATTCCGTCTTCAAGGTGACGAGCGAGCCCGACCTCGAGCTTGCCGTGCACCGGATCTTTTCTTCAAGCCTCGCGCTTGCGGTTTCGCCCTATCTGAAGATCGAAAACGAGGTTCGCGTGGTGCTGCTCGATCATGATCCGCTGGTCGTTTACGGCAAGAACCGCCCTGCGGTCACGGGCGACGGCAAGCATTCGCTGCTGGAACTGGCGCTTTTGGCAACACCAGCGGAGCGGCGGTCCGCGGTGTTGCCTGGCATGCTCGGCGATCACGATCGCGCCGCGCTCGACGCCATCGTGCCGGCAGGTCAGCGTCGCGTGCTGAACTGGCGGCATAACCTCGATTCGGGCGCGCAGCCGGAACTGCTGGCGCAGGGCAAACTCAGGGATGCCTGCGTCGGGATCGCGGTGCAGGCGGCAAGAGCGGTCGGGTTAAGGTTCGGATCGATCGACGTCGTTCAGGTCGACGGCGCCCTGAAAATCCTCGAGATCAATTCCGGCGTGATGATGGAAGCGCTGAGCAGGCAGCACCCGGATCTGGTGTACGCCGCCTACAGCGCCGCGCTGGACAAGATTTTCAGTTAAGCCGTCGTCCCGGCCAAGCGAAGCGCGAGCCGCGACCCATACGCCGCGGCGGCTCGTTTGGCACGAATGGTCAACAGATTTCCAAAACAACGGACGCTTGTGGTTATGGGTCCCGGCTCAAGGCCGGGACGACGAATGCAATGCAGCTTGGCTAATTACTCGTGCCTTCGGTGTCGTTGAGCACCTTGAAGGCCTCCTCGAGTTGCGGCGAGATTTGGACATTGAGCTTTTCGCCGGTGGGCAGCCGCGCCATGAACCATTTGTTGTAGAGCGGAATCAGATCGCGGTTCGTACCGAGTTTGCGGAAGGTGCGCTCCACCACGGCCGTCAGCTGCGGCTCGCCCTTGCGGAACATGATGCCATAGGGGTCGTAGGACAGATAATCGCCGGTGACGCGGAACTTGTCCTGCGCCTTGTGCCGCGCGATCAAGCCGTAGAGCAGGATGTCGTCGGTCGCGAACGCATCCGCCTTGCCGTCGACCAGCATCTGGTAGGACTGCTCGTGATCGGGCGAGGCGATGATGTTGAGGCCGAGCGCGAGCTTCGTGTCGACGGCGTGCATCGCCTGCTCGTTGGTGGTGCCCTTCGTCACCACCACGGTCTTGCCCTTCAGGTCCGTCGCCGCCGAGATATTGGACGCCTTCGGCACCATCAGCTTGGTGCCGGCCACGAACATCAGCGGCGAGAACGCCACCTGCTTGCCGCGCTCGGCGTTGGCCGTGGTAGATCCGCATTCGAGGTCGATCTTGTTCTGCACCACGGCCGGAATGCGGTCATCGGAAGTGACCTTGACGTAGTCGATTCGCAAGTTGGCGTCGTCGACCTCGACGCCGATCTCGTCGACGATGGCCTCGCAGAGTTCGAGGCTGTAGCCGATCGGCCGGTTGGCCTGGTCGAGGAACGAGAACGGCGGCGAACTCTCGCGGTAGCCGAGCCGCACCACATGCGTCTTCTTGATATTGGCCAGCGTCGGACTGAGCCCCTCGCCGCCGCTCTGCGCGCCGGCGTGGGTGGCCAGCGCGCAGGCCGCCAGCAACAGCCCGCAGGCCCCGATCGTCCGCCCGATGGTCTGGCGCATGAACCGCTCCCGTCAATGGCCGGCCATCGCGGGAATTTCGCCGGGGATCATGTCCGGCGGCACCACGTCGTCGGGACCGAGCGCGTGCTCGGGCGCCAGCTCGCCCTCCCACTTCGCCACCACGGCAGTGGCGAGCGAATTGCCGATCACGTTGGTGGCGCTGCGTCCCATGTCGAGGAAGGTGTCGATGCCCATGATCATCAAAAGGCCTGCCTCGGGAATGCCGAACTGGCCCAGGGTCGAGGCAATCACCACCAGGGAAGCGCGGGGAACGCCGGCGACGCCCTTTGAGGTGATCATCAGGGTCGCGAGCATCGCAAACTGGGTGCCGAGCGACATTTCGATATGATAGGTCTGGGCGATAAAGATCGAGGCGAAGGTGCAGTACATCATGGTGCCGTCGAGATTGAAGGAATAGCCGAGCGGCAGCACGAAGCTCGAAATCCGCGACGACGCGCCGAAGCGGTTGAGACCTTCGAGCGTCTTGGGATAGGCGGCCTCCGAACTCGCGGTCGAGAACGCGATCATCAGCGGCTCGCGGATCAGCCGCAGCAGATGGCCGTAGCGGGGCCCGATGACCACGAAGCCGACCATCACGAGGATGCCCCACAGGATCAGCAGCGACAGATAGAAGCCGCCCATGAAGACGACGAGCTTCCACAGCACCAGAAGACCGTTCTTCGAGACCGTCGCCATGATCGCCGCCCACACCGCGATCGGCGCAAACAGCATGACATAGCCCGTCACCTTCAGCATGATGTGGCCGAGGTCGTCGATCACCGAAAGGATCTGCTTGGAGCGTTCCGGCATCGCGCCGAGCGCGACCGAGAAGAACACCGCGAACACCACGATCTGCAGGATTTCATTCTGCGCCATCGCGTCCGCGATCGAGGTCGGAATCAAATGGGTCAGGAATTTCTCGATCGAGAACGCCGACACCGGCAACCCCGTCGATTGCGCCTTGTCGGGCAGCGTGCCCGGGAAATTGGCGCCGGGCTGCAGCAGGTTGACCATCACGAGGCCCAGCAGCAGCGAGACGAACGAGGCGCTGACGAACCAGCCCATGGTCTTCGCAAAGATCCGCCCGAGCTTGGCGCCGCTTCCCATATGGGCGATGCCGCCGACCAGGGTGGCGAACACCAGGGGCGCGATGATCATCTTGATCAGGCGCAGGAACAGCATCGCGATCAGGTTGACGTCCGCTGCGATATCTCCCCGGATGTCGGGAAGATAGTTGAAGACCAGCGCCCCCATCACGATGCCGAGCGCCATCGCGATCAGGATGTACTGCGTAAACCTGTTGGACATTATGCTTACCCCCGTAAGTTCCGGCAGAACCGAGTTTGGCAGATTTCGAAGCCGACGCAACACGGTTCGAACTTCAGGCGGGTTTGCCAGAATGTTCCCGTTGTGGAATGTGCGCCAGCCGACTAGCGTCCTGCGCAATGCACAATACGTGCCGTTGCGCATTTCCTGCGCGGCGACTGCATCAAGAACAGCCAGGTTGGGAGAAAACGCCATGAGCAACACCGTCAATCGTCAGGTCCTGCTGGTGGAGAAGCCGGCCGGCAAACTCGGGCCGGAGCATTTTGGGATGTCGGAGGCGCCGATCCCCGAGCCGAAGGACGGCGAGGCCTTGCTGCGGGTGCGCTATATTTCGCTCGACGCCGCCAACCGCGCCTGGATGCACGGCGCGACCTATCGCGCGGCGGTCGAGGCCAACACGGTGATGGCCGGCGGCGGCATCGCCGAGGTCGTATCGTCGAAAGCGCCGGGGCTTGCGCCGGGCGATATCGTGTTCGGCGACACCGGCTGGCAGGATTACGCTGCCGTCCCGGCAAAGCACCTGACGAAAATGCCGAAGCTCGAACCGCTGACACACCTGTTGAGCGTCTACGGCATCGCCGGACTGACCGCCTATTTCGGCCTGCTCGATATCGGCAAGCCGAAGGACGGCGAGACCGTCGTGGTCTCGGCTGCCGCCGGTTCGGTCGGCTCGATCGTCGGCCAGATCGCCAAGATCAAGGGCTGCCGCGTCGTCGGCATCGCCGGCGGCAAGGACAAGTGCCACTGGCTGACGAGCGAACTCGGCTTCGACGCCGCGGTCGATTACAAGGACGGCGCGGTGTTCAAGGCGCTGAGGGCGGCCGCGCCAGGCGGCATCGATGTCTACTTCGACAATGTCGGCGGCGACATTCTCGAAGCCTGCCTCGCGCAGATGAACAACCGCGGCCGCATCGCCTGCTGCGGCGCGATCTCGCAATATGACGGCGTGCCGTCGGCGCACGGGCCGCGCGGCGTGCCCGGCCTGATCGTGGTGAAACGCCTGATCATGCAGGGCTTCATCGTGATGGACTATATGGACCAGCGCGATCAGGCCCTGAAGGATCTGCAGTCCTGGGTCGCCTCGGGCAAATTGAAAGTCCAGGAGGACATCATCAACGGGCTGGAGAACACGCCGAAGGCGCTGATCGGACTCCTGGCCGGCGAGAACCGCGGCAAGCGCATGATCAAGGTGTAGCGCAACGGCGTCAGGCGCGAGCATGCAGCAGACAGCGGCGCTTCTTTGCGTCGCGCCTGCCTTCTCCGCCTGCTGACTTGCCTAATGCCGACGCCTCGTGGGACCGCTGCGGATGGCCTGTTGAGCAGGTTGGTAGTAAGGGTTCAGGGTGCAGGATCCGCCGATGCCGGACGCCGTGGCGCGGCACTGATCGAGATCCGTGTAGTCGCAATGCAGCGCCCTGCTGTCGTAACCGCCGGCCATGCAGACCGGATAGGTGATTTCCGCCTTTGCCGTCGGCACGGCAGCAAAAACGAACAGCGGCGTGGAAAGTGCTGCAAGACCGAGAAGATGCCAGCGCATTTGGTTTCTCCGTTCTGACGGCCCCGGCCCGCGACGGCAGCCGGCCCGCGGAAGTGTCGGCATCAACAACCCCGGCGCGTCCGGACTATTCCCGCGCCGACGGAAATCGGGGCTGACATGATCCGCGCACCGGCGTCCACGCGGGTCTGGGAATGATCAGCCGTCTCAGAATTCGGCCGGCGAGATCGTTGGCGCGTCGGATGTCCGGCGCTTTCGCTCCGCGAGCCAGTTCTCGAACCGCTGCACCACGACGAAGAATGTCGGGACGAACAGCACGGCGAGGCAGGTTGAGGCGATCATGCCCGAGAACACGGTGATGCCGATCGACTTTCGGGCGCTGGCGCCGGCGCCGGTCGCGATCACCAGCGGAACCACGCCGAGGATGAAGGCGAACGAGGTCATCAGAATCGGCCGGAACCGCGCCCGTGCCGCCTCGACCGCCGATTCCAGCAACGGCTTGCCGTCGCGGACGTGCAGCTCGAGCGCGACCTCGACGATGAGAATCGCGTTCTTCGCCGACAGCGCGATCAACAGGATGACGCCGATCTGGGTGTAGAGGTTGTTCTCGATCCGCAACGACGTCAGCACGATCATCGGGCCGAGCAGCGACAGCGGCACGGCGAGAATCACCGAGATCGGCGCGTACCAGCTTTCATATTGTCCCGCCAGCACGAGATAGACCAGGAGCAGCGCGAGCCCGAACACATAGTAGATCTGGTTGCTGACGACCTTTTCCTGGTACGACATCGCCGTCCACTCGTAGCCGGTGCCCCGCGGCAGGGTCTTGGCCGCGATTTCCTCCATCAGCGCCATCGACTGGCCGGAACTGTAGCCCGTGGCCGGCAGGCCGATCACGGTCGCGGACGGATAGAGATTATAGAGACTGATCAGCGACGGCCCGACCGACGGCGTGATCCTGGCCACCGTGCCGATCGGGATCATGTCGCCCTGCTGGTTGCGCACCATCAGGTTCTCGATGTCGCGCGCGGTCAGGCGAAACTGCGCATCCGCCTGGGCATACACCTGGAAGGTGCGGCCGAACTTGGTGAACTGGTTGACGAAGCTGGCGCCGAGATAGGAGGACAGCGTCGAGAATATCTGGTCGGTGGTGACATGCAGCGTCTGGGTCTTGATGCGGTCGACCTCCACGTCGTATTGCGGCACCATCGAGCGGAACGAGGAGCTGACGCGCTGCAGGGCGCTTTGCGTCTGCGCGTTGGCGACCACCGCACCGGTGACGGCTTGCAGCTTGCCGAAATCGGCATTGCCGTCGCGCAGCTCGACTTGCATGGCGAAGCCGGCGGCATTGCCGATGCCCTGGATCGGCGGCGGCGGGATCACCAGGATCCGCGCCTCCGGGATTGCCGCAAGCGTCTGGTTCAGCCCGACCACGAGCGAGCGCAGATCCTCGCCAGGACCGCGCGCGCTCCAGTCCTTCAGGATCAGGTAGGCGACGCCGGCATTGGCGAGACTCGAACTGTTGTCGAGCGCCGAAATGCCGGCGATGCTGACGACCTGGTTTACTCCGCCCACCTTGCCGGCCAACTCGCTGACCTGATCGAGCACCGCCTGGGTGCGATCGAGCGCCGCGCCGTCGGGGAGTTGCACCGCCGCCAGCAGATAACCCTGGTCCTCGATCGGGATGAAGCCGGTCGGCACCCGCGACAGGCCGTAGCCGGCGATGCCGATCAGAATCAAGGCCGAGATGACCGAAAGGTTGCTGTGCGCGGCGAGGCGCCCTATCAGCCGCCCATATCCGCGCTCGAGCCGGTCGTAGACCGCGTTGAAGCCGCGGTAGAAGAAATTGCGCTGCTCCGGCGGCACCGGCCGGCGCAGCCACAGCGCGCATTGCGTCGGCTTCAGCGTCGCGGCGTTGACGGCGCTGAGCAGCGCGGTCGCAGCGATCACCAGCGCGAACTGCGCGTACATGCGCCCCGTCAGCCCCGGGAGGAAGGCCGCCGGCAGGAACACCGAGATCAGCACCAGCGTGATGCCGATGATCGGCGCGAACAGCGCATCCATCGCGCTGATCGCGGCGTCGTGGCCGGACATGCCCTTTTCGATATTATGCGCGGCGCCCTCGACCACGACGATGGCGTCGTCCACCACGATGCCGATCGCCAGCACGATCGCAAACAGCGTCGACAGGTTGATGGTGAAGCCGAGCGCCGCCATTGCCGCGAACGCCCCGATGATCGTCACCGGTACCGTGGTGGCCGGCACCAGCATCGCGCGCCAGTCCTGCAGGAAGATCAGGATCACCACCAGCACGAGCAGGCCCGCCTCGATCAGGGTCTTGTAGACCTCGGCGATCGAGGCCGCGACGAATTTGGTGGTGTCGAACGGCGTGTCGTATTTGATGTCCTGCGGGAACTGGGTCGCAAGCTCCGCCATCTTCTTCTGCACCACCTTTTCGACCTCGAGCGCGTTGGCGCCGGGCGACTGGAACACGCCGATGCCGGTGGCCGGCTTCCTGTTGAGCGAGAACACCTGGCTGTAGGTCTGCGCGCCCAGTTCGACCCAGCCGACGTCGCGCACGCGGGTGACTTCCCCATTGTTGCCGGTCTTGACGATGATGTTCTCGAACTGCTCCTGACTGTCGAGCCGGCCGTTGACGTTGAGCGTGTACTGGAATGCCTGCCCCGGCGGCGTCGGCGGCGCGCCGACCTGCCCCGCGGTCACCTGCTGGCTCTGCTGCTGGATCGCCTGGATGACGTCCTGCGGCATCAGAGCGCGCGCCTGCAGCTTGTTCGGATCGAGCCAGACCCGCATCGAATACTGGCCGGCGCCGAACACCGTGACATTGCCGACGCCGGGCAGGCGAGACAGCTCGTCGCGCAGATTGATGGTGGCGTAGTTGCTGAGGAACAGGCTGTCATAGGTCGAATTCGGCGACGTCAGCGTCACGAACAACAGGATCGACGTCGACCTCTTCTGCACCGTCACGCCCTGGTTCTGCACCGCCTGCGGCAGCTGCGACAGCGCGCTCGAGACGCGGTTCTGCACCAGCACCTGCGCGAAGTTGAGATCGGTGCCGATCTTGAACGTAATCGTAAGGGTGTAGGTGCCGTCGGCGCCGCCATAGGACTGCATGTAGAGCATGTCCTCGACACCATTGACCTGCTGCTCGATCGGCAGCGCCACGGTATCGATCACGGTCTTGGCGGAGGCGCCGGGGTAGCGCGTCGTCACCTGCACCGTCGGCGGAACCACGTCGGGATATTGCGCAACCGCAAGGCTGAACAGCGAGACGCCGCCGATCAGAATCATCAGGATGGCGATGACGTTGGAGAGGACCGGCCGCTCGATGAAGAATTTTGAAATCATGGCCGGTCCTATTTGGCCGACGCCGGCTGCGGCGCGAGCTTCTGCAGTTGCGGATCGACCTTCTGGCCGGGAATCGCCCGCAGCAGCCCGGCGACGACAATGCGGTCGTCGGGCTTCAGGCCGCTGTCGATGACGCGCAATTCACCCTCGACCTGCCCGGTCTCGACCTTGCGCTGCTCGACGACATTGTCCTTGTTCACCACCAGCACATACCGGCCGGCCTGATCGCTGCCCAGCGCCACACTGGGAACGAGCAGCGCGTCCTTCTGCTCGTCGAGCGGCACCCGGACGCGAACGAAATAGCCGGACAGCAATATCCGGTCGGCGTTCGGCAGGATGCCGCGCACCGCGAGCGTGCCCGTCGACTGGTTGATGGTCGGCGAGGCGTAGTCGAGCTTGCCCTTGTGCGGAAAACCGCTTTCGGTCTGCAGCCCGACCTCGACCGGGGTTTGCCTTAGATCGCTTACCGTCAATCCCTTGCGCGCCGCCTCCGCGCGGATGCGCAGCACCTGCTGTTCGTTGACGTTGAAATTCACGTAGATCGGATCGTCCTGAACGATGGTGGCAAGCTGGGTCGGCGAGGCCACGCCGACGAGGTTACCGACCGAGACCAGATGCGCGCTGACAAAGCCGTCGAACGGCGCAACCACATTGGTGTAGCCGTAATTGACCGCGGCGATCCTGGTGTTGGCTTGCGCCTGCTGCAGGTTGGCTTGCGCGTTGTCGCGCGAGGCGGTGGATGTATCCAGCGTTGCCTGCGAAACTGCTTGCCTCGCGACCAGATCGGCCTGGCGCCTGAAGTCCGCTTCGGCCTGCTTGAGCGACGCCTGGGCGCCGGCCTCCGCTGCCTGCGCCTGCTCGAGCTTGTACTTGTAGGTGTCGGGCTCGATGATGAACAGCGTCGTGCCCGCCTTCACGAACTCCCCGTCCTTGTAATTGATCGATTGCAGGACGCCCTGCACCCGCGCGACGAGATCGACGGATTTGAACGGCGCGGTGTTGCCGGTGGCCTCGAGAAAGCGCGTCACCGCGCGCTGCACCGGTACCGCGACTTCGACCTTCGGCGGCGGCGGCGGCACAAAACTATTTTGTTCGCAGGCACTTAATGCAGCGAAGGAGAATATGGCGAAGACAATGCGGCATGCGGTGGCGGCGCTTCGTTTTGCGGCGCAATTCATTTCGCGTTCATCCGGTTCGATGCACGCTGGCGAATGACTTGGCGTCATTTTCCGTGCCCCATTTCGTTTCGCGACCGCGAAGGGTTTTGCGGAGAAAGGCTCGCCATCCCTGCATAGCAACAATCCGCTTGCAGTGGAACTCGAAAGCGAAAATGATGCGGCTTGCGAGAATTTGTCTCCAACCTTTTCGTCACTCATTTCGATTTGAAGCGGCGGCTTTCAGCCGCGACAACGATAAGGATTTCTTCAAATGATCAACACGTTGACACGTAACGCGACGATTGTTGCGTCGATGGCGGCAATCATGGTCGCGATTTCCACGGCCGCATTTTCACAGGCCCCGACCGATGCGCAGCGCAGCGCTATCAGGTCGCAGTGCCGCTCGGATTATATCGCCCATTGCTCGAGCGTGCCGCCGGGCGGCGAAGCGTCGCTGCAATGTCTGCAGAAAAACATGGCGAGCCTTTCCGCTGCATGCCAGGGCGCGGTACGCGCGGTAGAACCGCCGGCGGCACCCAAGGCCGAGGCCGCACCACCGAAGACGGAGCCTGCCGCCGAGCCCAAGACGGAATCGGCTACAGCCCCCAGGACGGAGCCTGCGCCGGCTGCCGCCAAGCCGGCCGAAACCGCGACGGCGCCTGCGCCCAAGGCGGCCGAAACTCCTGCTGCGGCTGCGGCTCCCAAAGCTGCGGCAAGCACAGGCGCCAGGAAGCCTAGCAGCGCGCAGATTGCCGCGATCCGCAGCTCGTGCCGCGCCGACTATCCAAAAGTCTGCGCCGGCGTGCCGACCGGCGGCGAAGCGGCGCTGAGCTGCCTTGAAAAAAGCAAGGCAAAAGTCTCGGCATCGTGTCAGCAGGCCCTGAACGCGGCGAGCGGCGGCGGCGCGGCACCGGCAACGGGCGGTGCAGCCGCAACAGCCACCGCTCCCGCGGCAGCGCCGGCCGCTGCGCCGGCGCTGGTGCTGCGGCCGATGCGTCCGCGCGAGGAGCTGTTCGTGCTGCGGTCGGCCTGTGGCGGCGACGTGCGCGCGCTATGCGGCGGCATTCCTGTCGGGGGCGGCCGCATCATCCAATGTCTGGCGAGCCAGGCCGCGTCGATTTCGCCGGCGTGCAAGGAAGTTCTCGGCCAGTTCGCCGCGCAATAAATCGATCGCGCGAGGTCCAGGCAGCCCGCGTCACTTCGCGGGCCGCAATCATTCGGCGCGGAACGCGAGGATCAGCTGAACCAGCCGCACCGACAGAGCGATATAGCAGAACGACATCAAGATCTGGTATGCGGCATGCCAATTCAGCTTCGCAAGCTTGTAGAAGCCGTCGAGGAAATTCAGCAGCAGCAGAACGATACCGAACAGCTCGACGCCGCGGCCCACGAGGCCATGCCGCAAATAGCCGAACAGAACGATGGCCGGCTCATCGCTCGACACGTGCTCGCCTGCCGATATGATCAGGGTCGCGATCACCATCTTCTCGACATAGCCGAACATTTCCTTGGTCGCCGGCTCGACGTGATCGGCATAAAACGTCAGCCATCTGCTCCTGATATCCTGCATGGTTTCTCCCTGCCACGGCGATTGGCATCAAACGGGTTGGTTGAAAGAGTTTTGCCAGACAACAATTGCGAAAACTTCAGCACAACGGCTCCGCGATCAAGAGGCAAGCCGCATCCTCGCCCGTTTTTTTGAGCCATGCTGCTCGCGATGGGAATCGAGACTTCGTTCCGAGGAGCCAATCGGCCGCGCCGATGCGCGCTGGTGTCGCGCGACCGCGCCGGGGGCCAGCCAACGAAGCGGAAAAATGCGCCAGCCTGAAGGTTTTTCCGGTGGCATCCGGATCGCGCCCGGATTAGTCTGGCGCTAATTAACAGTATACTGCCAATTAGGGGAGGGAAGATCGTGCGTATCGCCGTGATCGGGGGAGGCCCCGGCGGCCTCTACTTCGCCTATCTCTGGAAACGGCGTCACCCCGACGCCGAGATCGATCTGTTCGAGCAGAACCCCGCCGGCGCCACCTGGGGCTTCGGCGTGGTGTTCTCCGAGCAGGCGCTTGAATTCCTGCGCGCCGACGATCCCGACACGGTCGACGCCATCGCGCCCCGGATGGAAAGCTGGAAGAACATCACGCTGAATTTGCGCGGTGAAAGCGTCGCGATCGACGGCGTCGGCTTCTCCTCGATCGGCCGGCTCGAACTGCTGAGGCTTCTGCAGGCGCGCGTTCACGCTGTCGGCATCGTTCCGCGCTACGAGACCACGATCCAGTCGCTGGATACTTTAAGCGGTTACGACCTGATCGTCGCGGCCGACGGCCTGAACTCGCTGGTGCGCCGCAGTTTCGAGGGCGACTTCGGCACCTCGCTGTCCTATTCGGCCAACAAGTTCGCCTGGTACGGCACCACCAAACGCTTCGAGACCCTGTCGCAGACCTTCGTCAGAACCGAACTCGGCGCCTTCAATGCGCACCACTATCGCTACTCGCCCGGCATGAGCACCTTCCTGGTCGAATGCGACCCCACGACCTGGCAGGCCTACCGCTTCGCCGACAAGACGGTCGACGAATCCAGGGCGATCTGCGAGCAAGTGTTCGCGGCCACGCTCGACGGCCATCCGCTGGTCTCGAACAAATCGGTGTGGCGCAATTTTCCTTGGATCTGGAACGAGCGCTGGTCGTTCAAGAACATGGTGCTGATCGGTGACGCCCTGCATTCGGCGCATTTCTCGATCGGATCGGGAACGCGGCTCGCGATCGAGGACGCCATCGCGCTGACCAAGGCGCTGGAGGCGGAAGACGATATCGCCGCAGGTCTCAAGCGTTACCAGAACGAGCGCCAGCCGGTCGTGAAAAAGCTGCTGACTGCGGCGCGCACCAGCGCCGACTGGTACGAGAAATTCCCCGAACACATGAAGCTCGACCTGATGGATTTTGCCCATAGCTATATCACGCGCTCCGGGCGGATCGACGATGCGCGGCTGCGCGCAATGTCGCCGGCCTTCATGGCGCGCTACGAGGCGTCGCGGCCCCTGAAAAAGCGCGGGAGCCAGCGATGACGCCGCAGCACGATGGCGCGCCTGCGATCGCCGACGCGGTGCCGTCGGACAGCCCTGGCGC
>Ga0075030_100004334_pt1 | contig 12832 bp, 13 predicted proteins | sample LitLauG_LLR_2012_FD_71393 | JGI IMG/M metagenome (GOLD analysis project Ga0075030, IMG submission 71393) | Freshwater sediment microbial communities from Pennsylvania, USA - Little Laurel Run_MetaG_LLR_2012 | ecosystem: Environmental > Aquatic > Freshwater > Creek > Sediment | place: USA... | reverse complement strand
TGGTCGGAAACGACCTCCTACCCTCGACTTCCGATGGTTGCCAAATTCCACCATGACACGAACAAGAACACCCATCGTGAAAAAGGGTTGCAAACTCAAAGACCGATACGCTCGAACAACTTGCTCCCGATCAAATTTTGTTCGTGCTATTTTTAGTTCGGTGGTGAAATTTCCCGAGTCAAGTGAAATTTCCCGTGACATTGCGTGTCAAAGCTCCCCGGCAAATGCATCGTCCTCGTCGTTGTCACTGTCTCCGCAGACCAGCACAGGCATCGGGCCAAGCTCGTCCCTTGACATATCTGTGACATGTCGCGTTTGTTTGGGGCGAGGGATGGGCACCGGACGCGAAGGCGGAGGACACTTGACACGCAGCGCGTTCTGGGCCGCTCGCGCCGACAACGAAGCATGATCTTTTGATGCAAATGCGCGTGGAAGCGCGGAGTTCGTTGCTGCGATGACGGGAAGAGGCCATTCATCGCTTGTGACGGGAACAAAGGGCTCGTCGCTCTCGTTGACGTCCAGTCTATGAGCAGTGCCCGTGACTGGATTCACAATGTACACGGGCCTCTTCATCGACCTTGTCGCCATGAACTCCGAGGGGAGGGAGACATGATACATTTCATTTCTCTGCTGTTGACGGCGCTGCCGCTGCTGCTTTCTCGAGGAGATCGGCCTCTGCCCTGAGCGCTGCAGCAAGTTTGACAGTGGCAGCACCCGAGGTGCGGCGCATCTTGTGCTCCTCGTTGGCATTGAACTTGGTGATGATCTGCACTGCAGTCGTCACGTCGTCCTTGCACGAGGGGCAGCTGTTATGATGCTCCAGCCAGGCCGTGATGCATGTGTAGCAAAACATGGCATGTCGACAAGGCAGCGTCATGGCTGTGATGTGACTCGTCATGCATATGATGCACGTGTTGTCCTCTGCCAGCACGGTCATGGCGGGGATGCCGGCGTCCTCGTGACGGGTTCGCTGGTTTTTTTTAAGTGCTACGTGCCATCATCATCATGTGCACGTACCTTGAGCCGCTCTTGTGCAACAGGCTCTGCGACAATCTGCGCCAGGTTCTGCTGTGCCTGCTGTTGTGCCACTCGCTGTGCCGCCTGACGCCGACGAACGCCCACGCTCTGCATGACTGGGACGCCGGTCATAACATCAACTGGACTGGGCAGCGCACGCGATGACGGTGACACGGGCGAAGGCGGAGGAGGCTGAGACCCTCTGCCGCGTGCACGCGTGGCAATGTGATTGGCTGCGATTGCGGCTGCTGGACTGGTCTCAAAATACACATTGGCTGTCCCAGGGCCGCTCATTTGGATGTTGAGCCCCGCCACCGACTGAGTCTGCATGAGGCAACGCATGACATTGTTGGGGGTCTCGGCATGGGGTCCGTCGCCGTCGTCGCCATCAGGAGGACCAAACACGCGGAGTGTTTCCCAGACGTTGGCGTTGTCGCTGTCATTGTTGCCTGCTGCTGCGTCGTCGTCGTCGTCGCCAAAGTCCTCGTTCAGCGCCTGTGCCAGTGCCGCGTCTGCCGCCAACGCCGCTTGCGCAGGACTGACGGTGTGCGGGAAGATCTCGCTCAGAACTGCACGCTGCATGTTGTCCAGCGCTAGACTGCCCTTGTTCATGGCATCCAGCAGCAGCTCCATGTCATTGACAAAGAGCAAGGCGCATTCAGGCGGAAACTTGGCATGGCGCTGCTTAAGAAATGCGTCGTCGAATGCGCAGCATACAAACAGCATACAGTGGCAGCGCGTCTTGCTCTGCAAAAGCGGCAGCCGGTTCACCAGACGTGTGTTGTTCGGTATCCCGCCGTCAGAAGCTATCCCGCCATCCGTCACTGCGCAGCGTACGCCTTGGAGATCAGTGAAAAAGACGACATCGGCCCCTGCAATTGACTGGGACACTAGCTGGACAGTGTCCTTGGCGAGAGCATGCAAAATAGCGCGCCCAGAGGCATTGTCCTTGACAAGGATCAGAACCTCTGCCTTGCAAAGTGCTGCCGCCTGATGATCCATTACAAGGCCCTTTATCAGTGGAGATTATTGCAAGTAAAAAATCAAGGGGAATGGCACGGAGACAAAATAGGCCGAGGGAAAAAACTCGAGCCGCAAACAGAGGGGTCGCTGCTTGAAAAGGGACAACACCTTTTATGTGAGTGATTGGTTCCAGAGATGATGCTAGTGATCTTGTCTGTTATTTTATCTGCTTGGAGCTGAGAGTGAGAGCGTTGAAGTGCTGTAAAGACGTCAAAACTGAGCAGCGACACAAAAAGCAAAAAAGAAACGCCCACACACACACTCTCACTGCGCAACGTGGCTGCGTCCTTTTTTGCTTGGGGGGATCCGACATTCAAAGCGCGGGCTTCTCCTGTCTTTTTTGATATCCGCGGAAAAAAAAAGATGTTGCACGGGCGAGGGAAGCGGACTCGTTCAACTGCTTCCCGGAAAAAGGATTCACCTGCTACGCGGACAAAGAAGATTCGCTGCGCCTTGGTCGATTTGAGCACGATGATGGTACGCGACGAAGCACTGGATAGCCAAGGAGACAGCACACAGGATGACGATCACTCTGGACGAGGCGCGTGTCAGATCAATGCTTTCCCGCTGGAGATTCTAGCGCACGTTCTCGGGTTTGTGAACCGCTCGGATTGGCTGAACACCCGCTTGGTTTGTCATCGCTGGAACCGGGCGGGCGAACTGGCGTTTGATCCCTTCATGGATAAGCAGTCTTTTTTCTACGGCGTGCTACTGGATGCCGGTCACTTGCGTCGGCTGATGCAATGTCCCCGGTTTCCCGAGCGGCTCCTTCGAGACACGAGTACCATTGCCATTGCCATGGGCGCAGTGAGGGATTCGGACATGTTACTCGCGCTGTCGCGTCTGGGGATCAAGGACCATGACTGCTGGCTGACATGTCTCTATCGCTCCATTGACATGAGCAGCACGCTGGGGCTGGAGTGTTTGCTTGGTCACGAGCTGGTGGCGACGCTGCCCAAGGATCATGCACCCGCCATTGCACAGGCCGTGTGTTTCAAACAGCATGCCGACACGATCCGCGTTGTGTTTGAACGACTTGAGAGCTATCTGAGGGGCATGCTGCAGACCGACTGGCTCGCCACGTGGTGCGTCAGGAACGGCTTCACGGTGGCGCTTTCAGAGTTGATGCGGCTATCGGCCTTTCGCAACGAACCCAACATGCGCTGCGTGCTCAACTACGCGCTGGCCGAGCACGTTGAACCACTGGCACTGGCAGTGTGGCAGACGCGTGTGCTTGTTGCAGGGGTCACGCCGGATTACGCGTTAGCCACTCGCACGTTCTTCAAGGCCGCTGCACACAACTGGCTTGCATTGGCCAAGCTGCTTGTTTGCGATCTGGGACTTGATCCAGCAACGAACAGGCAAGAGGCGCTGCGCCTTGCCGCGGAGTACGGACACGTCGAGATGGTCGACTTTCTTTGCAGTGATTCGCGCGTTGATCCCAGCCAGAGCCTCAATCAAGCAATCACCAATGCATTGACCAGGGAGCACCTTGTCATTGTGCAAAAACTGCTGGATGATCCGCGGGTCAATGCCGACGAGTCATGGATCTATGAGGGTGGTCTCTTGCTGCTGGCTCTTACGCTTGAACACCCGACGCGCATTGGCGGGAACTCAGCCGTTGTGGAGAAGCTTTTACAGCGCGGCGCCGATCCAAACGTGGAGAACCATGCACCCCTCAAATGTGCGCTGCGGAGGCACAACCACCAGGCGCTTTGCCTTTTGGCAGCATCGCCCCGCATCGAGATGACGCGAGAGGAGTTTCTGCAAGTCATTGCTGCGCTCCCCATTGGCGGTGTTTACTCTGAGACGATGCAGAAACTCTTGCGCGCTCCTCGGTTCCGATCGTACTTGGCATAAACGCGCTGTGTATCTTTTTAATCAGCAGCATGCGCAAAGGACGACAGCGTCATGGATCATGATCCCTTTGCCGAGCTTGAGCGGTATGCAAAAGCGCAAGCGAAAAAGGCCGAGGCCACGTGGTTCCATGCGGCGTTTGGGGATGAAAGCTACGCCATTGACACTCAAAATCACTGGCACGAGCTGCATCGTCAACTGGAAGCACTGTGCATTGCAGCAGCCATTTCCAGGAGCGTGCAGGGCACTTGCGTCAAGGCTCCGTCGGCTGAGCACTGCACGCCCGTTAGCATCCATGCACTGCTCATAGCACAGCTGCGTGATCTGCAGGCAGCAGTGGCACCGCCGCGAGGAGATCACGCGTTACCCACGCGCATTGCACCAATGGAACACACGGAACAGGCAACCGAGATTGCCGCTGCCGCCGCAAAGGAGGTGGTGCACGAGACGGAAGAAGACGAACAAGAAGGCGGGTGCATTGTAATGTAAACAGGTCCGCGCATCTTTGCAAAATGAGCAAAAAGCCACAAGGAGGACAAAATGGAGACATGCATTGACAAAGCATGCAAGTACGCGGCAGACGCCGAGCAGTTTGAAAGCATTGGGGACATTGTGCTAGCATGCAGGTCCTACGTGATGGCGGCAGAGCAGCTGGACTATGCACGCAAGCACTTGGCCAAGGACATGCCCAAGCTGCGCGTTCAGATTGAATCCAAAATGGAACCCATGCTGGCCAGGGCAGAGGAGCTGAAACGCGAGATTGACAGTGCGCGAGAGGCCTTTAGAGAGAGCCACGGGGAGGCGCACTCTCGGCAGCAGCAATTGACGACCACCAACATGGACGACGAGACCAAGGCCCTGCATGCTGCATTGGCAGGTGTCATGTTGACTGAGAGACCCACCACGCGCTTTACAGACGTCTCGGGACTGGACGATGTCAAGCAGGCGCTGAGCGAGGCCGTCATATTCCCAGTGGAGGCGCCGCAGCTGTATGCCAACAGCAAAGGTCATGCCAGTTGGGCAGGCATCTTACTCTATGGTCCACCTGGGACTGGCAAAACCCACGTGGCAAGGGCCATTGCGGGCGAGTCAGGGTTCGCCTTTCTTAGTGTATCTACTGCCGACTTGGTCAACAAGTACGTGGGTCAGGTTGGTTGGCTAGTTTCCTTTCCATGCTCTCTCTCTGTGCGTTCTGACCCAAGCACGCGCGCAAAAAAGAGCGAGCGCCTTGTCCGAGCGCTCTTCGACATTGCCCGCAGCAAGAAACCGTGCATTGTGTTCATTGACGAGGTGGAAAGCATTCTGCCTGTGCGCGGTGATCACAATGGTCATCTGGATCGCGCGGTGGCCGAATTCTTGCGCCAGTTTGATGGTCTCAGCGTCAATGACAATGCCGGTGTTCTGCTCATGGGAGCGACAAACCTGCCTTGGGGCATTGACCCGGCTGCACTGCGGCGATTTGAGCGGCGCATTTACGTCCCCTTGCCCGACGCAGAGGCACGCGCTCATATGATGACAGAGCGGCTGCTGGCAGCGGACGCAAGTGCTCAAGACATTATCACCATGATCGATCGCACGCAAGGTTACAGCGGGGCAGACATCAAGACACTGCTGAAAGAGGTCGACATGCGTCTCATCAGGGCAGCCACGAGCGAGGCCAAGGCCTATCGACCACTGCCTGGCAATCCACGGGCCTTTGTTCCCTGTAGTGTCGATGACGAGGGAGCCATCATATGCAGCTACGCGGATTGGCCAGACAAGTCGCAGCTGAGGGCTCCAGCAGTGAAACCGCAGCACTTTTTGGATGCGCTTGACGTGGTGAAGCCAGCGGTCAAGCAGGAGCAGATTGTACGATACGAAGAATGGCTGAGGCAATGAAATTCCTCTGGCTGGCAGCATGTCATGTCACCAAGAAATAGGTGCTTCTCTATTCAAAACCATGCAACTCATCCATGGCACAGCACAAGGTCGAACTCAAGGCCATTGTGCTTGATTCCAGCAGAGGGACATTGAGCCAAGACCTCTGGCGTCTGGAAAATGTCACTGGCAAGTGTGCCGCAGTCGGCGACGACACGCTGAGCTATCGTCTGGTGTTTGCCGATCCATATGGATGGCCGCTGAACAACACGCTGATCATCAAAGTGTGGCCAGCACTGTACGCATTGGGACGTCGCAATGGGGCACCCGAGGCGGGTCTCATGGTGGCTCCGATTCCCCCGGAGCGAGCGCACAACCAAGCGTTCTACGGTACCCCGGCGTACAGCGTGGTGTTCAAGCACGGCGGAGGCGGCATAGAGGCCATCTACTTTGCGCTGGAAAATCACAACTTTGAGCCCAGTGGACCTCCACTTTGGCGTCTGGCGGTGGATGCAAGTGCCGTCCTTGCGAATCTCCCGTGCATCCATGGACGTTGGATCCCGCTGCCTCCCATCCACCCGGATCCCAGCGTCGATCCAGGGGTGCCCATTGAACAGTGTCATCAGGGCACGCCGCGCTGGTCACACTTTCGTCAGCAATGCAGCAATTACGATGTCTTCAAAGGCAAGCTCTCTGGCAGCGTCATGTTTAAGTTCCTGGGAGGCGGCTTCAAACCCACAGCGTTCTTTGACGATCGCGAGTTTAAGGTATCGCCACTGGGCATGGGTGGGGGGGGGGGGTGTTCGCAGTATCACTGAACGTCCCGCAGGGCAACAATCTGACACGCCATGGCAATGCCACTGAGAGCAAGATTGTGCTGGCACATTTGCTGCGTTTTGCGGAGTACAGCGGGCGCGAGTGCGGCAGCTATCAGCATCCCACCATTGCCGACGCATGCGGGGCGCCCGATGCCATCCTCTACCATGCCAGCCGCACGTTTGACACGCTACCTGGCTGGCTGCAAAAGCTGTGGGAGAAGCAGGAGGACGAGAGCTGGAAGCAGCATGACTGGCGCTTTGGCGTGTTTGAAGCCAAGGCCATGAAGCAGCTGGACAAGCATCGGCGAGGGCCCGAGATCAAACCCGAGCACATTTGCCAGGTCTACTGGAACATGATTTGCACTGGGACGTGCTGGGGGGAACTTGCCAGATGCTGTGATGAAACTGGCAAGGGACGCGTGTACAGGATCTACAGGTTTGTTGTCTCAGATATCACGAGTGCCTTTTGACATGAACCCCTCGCGCGCAAAAAAGGCGACCTGACACGTCTCAGCGTCTGGAAGCTTGCGTACGCCGCATGCATCGCGAGATGATCGCTGGCACACCGTATGCTACCGCCATGCAATCCGAGCAAAACGTCGAACTTGTCACCGAGTTCAAGACGCAAGCGGCCTACTACAACGATGACCACGAGGTGAAGCATTACTACGAACTGCCATGGCCAGTGCCAGAAGCTGCAGAGCTGGAGAAAAAGCTGGCCTCCTATGATATCTGCTTCAACGAGCAGGCGCCAATCCCATCGCTGGAACCAGCCCTGAAAAAGCGGCAGACCAAGAATGGGAAGAAGAAGGACAGCGGAGACGAGACAACAACAATGACAGCTGCGGCCGTGTTCCCTGTGATGAATGTGGACGCAGCCTACATGACGGATGGCGCATGCCTCAAGGCCTACGAAACCACGAACGAAGCGCTGGGATTGGCAATCCGTAACGGCGATTACCACGTGCCGCTGGCGGAGAACATCTTTGAGCTGCAAGTGTTGCGCCTGATGCAGATGAAAGCACGGGCTCACGCGGCACTGGCTGTGCAAGGGGCGATGCAGGATGACGGCGGCTGACAGCTGAGGGGGCGAGGGATGAACAGATCAGAAGGGAGGATAAATCATACATTGCACCGGCCTCTCAAGGAAGAGTTTGTGCGCTTGAAATCCCCCCTCGCATGTCGGCATGAACCACGTGCGTGAGATTAGCAGGGGCTGCTTTGGCACTGTGTACGCGCTGCGACTGGCTGGGTTGAATGACAGTGTAGCGATCAAAACGCTGTCGACTGCCAACGAGCTAGAGTATCAAGTGCTGTGGGCCATTGGCAAAGCACGCATTCCCCACACAGTGGCTGCCATTTCGGCTCTCCGCGAGTGTGGACCGCCCCTGCTTCCAGAGTCATGTCCACTGGCGATCGCCATGACGCTGGTGCATGGCGTGACGCTCCGGACATATCTGCAGAGTGCCAGCGTGCTGGGCGTGCGCCTGGAACTTCCCGTCGTGGTGCGCTGGACATCACAGCTTATTCACTTTTTGCTTCATCTCAAAGTGCGCCTGGGCTTGTCGCATGATGATCTCAAGCTGGGCAATGTCATGGTCGAGAATGGAAACTTGCGCGTGGTGGACTTTACATTCGCCGGACGCAACGATCCAGCCAAGTGGAAGTGCGGCACTCTCTGCTACATGCCACCGGAACGCCTGTTTGGCACGCATCGACCAGAGTGGGCCACCCTGGAGGGCTCTGACATGTGGGCAGTGGGCACGCTGCTGGCCACGTTTGTGCTGACCGGAGAGAACCTAGCGCAATCAGTGCTGAACAAGAACGAGGCGTTCCACGTGGTTGACGAGCAGGGGCGTTTCAACCCCTCGCGCACTGACACCGTCTATCACGCGCTTTCGCGCCAGGAACCGTGGTTTGATGCCGCCGTCAAACGCCTAGCGGGAGAGTCACGTCTTGACGAGGAGTATGTGGAACAGGCCATACGCCTCTTGCTGTGGACACGCGCTCGGACCGGCAGAACAGATGACGACACGTTTGGCATGCCCGAGTCGACACCGCATCGCATGCCGGGGCTGGACCAGACGCCCCTCTACAGGCTCATCAAGCAGTTCACACCCTATCTGCTAGAGTGCTACGACAAATCGGGGTCGCGTGTGTACGAAAAGATCGCTGACCTGGTGCGTGTGCGCATGGGACCCGTGCTTTACGATACGTGGCATATTACGCAGCGCTGGGACCCTCGTGGCAGGGGCACACTGGAAGAGTGTCACGCGGAGCTCAAGCAGTTTCCTCCCGTAGAAGGAGGACGCATGTTCCTGGCGGAACCCACTGGACCCGTGCACAACGACAGTCGCGCCTTTATTGCGGACATCCAGAGGGCGATCCACGGAAAGTAAAAAAAAACGCGGGGGTTCCCCTTGGATTTTGCCAGTCAGCCCCGTGCCTCCATCTGCGCAATCCGCAGTTCCAGCTCCGCCGCAGCCTTGGGCCACACCTCGCGCTCTCGCAAGCCGGGCAGCAAGTTGCAGCGACCTCCGCACGTAAGAACGAGCTCAACGTTGGGCGGTCCCTCGTAGAAGCGCGTCAAACAGTCGCCGACAAAGGCGCGCTGCTTGGGATCGCGCAGTTTCAGGTAGCGAGCAAGCAGCTGGATGCCAATGCCACGGGAGGACATTGCTTGCCAAGGAAGCTGACCCTTTGCCTCTTTCCGGTGAAGTGCGGACTCGGAAAAAAGGCAGGGATTTTTAGTTTTTTGTACAGAACAAAGCCGCATGGCGATCACCAGACAAACATCAATGGTGTGCCCCAGTATGCATTGATCATGAGAAACTGAGACTCCGCGGAGGACGAGATGATGACGCCAGTGTCTGCCCATATGTTGTCTCCGGTGTCAAACACATTGCCATATCCATCAGTCGCGCCCGGCTGCATGACGTAGTTGGTGCTTGTGGCGGCACCAAAAGACGGCACGCCCACATTCACAGGGATCGTGAGCGTGGCAACCGCCTTTGACAGGGATACGGCCATGCGGAAGGCTGTCAGACTGGTGTTTGCCTGCTTGGTACCATCGCGGAGCACCAGCGCATAGGTCATGGTTGTCGATGCGGTCAGGTTGTACATTGTGTAGCCAATGCCAAACTCAGCATTGCCCAGCGAAAAGACCTGGTTCAGAGCCCCCAGATTGAAGGAGCTGATCTCCCCGCACGTGGTTGGCACTGTGTCAGGCAAGAAGGTGGACGAGTTGAGGCCAAACGTGTTGACAATGTATGTCGATGCAAGCTGGCCATTGCCGCATGCCAAGACGGAAAGCACCAAGAGAAGCAGCATGATTGACAAGGTTCCTGTTTTGGACTGATAACAGGGGCGGGATCTTCATTCATATGCGTCCCTTCCCTTATTGTAACTGGCGCAAAAGCCCGACATGCATGCGAGGGTGTAGGACGCGCAAAGATCTGCTCACTGTAGCACGCAAATGAACACGCATACACACACATCCATTGCGAGATTAGTTCGCCGCGTTGGACGAGTAGTAAATCCACGATGCGGCGGTCGTGCCAGTGATGAGTTGTGCTTGGAAAATGGCAAACGTGTTCTTTGAGAGCGACAAGATGTTGTTCCCGCCGCTGGAGTTGACTTGCATGCTTGAGCCGCCTAAATTGACCACGCGGACCTCCCAGCCCAGCTGCAGGGTGCTCGTCACGGGCAGAACCAGTGTAGTGGCTGCCGTGTAGACCATTGTTTTGCATGCGCTCACCGTCATGGTGACAGTCCCCGAAGAACCCGAGGTGCCAAAGTAGCAGTTGTAAGTCTGTATCACGTAGGTGGCCGCGTTCAATGTGACACCCAGCGTCTGGGGCAGGACCGACGCCGAGTTCACCGCAATGGCCAGCGCATAGAGTGTGCTGGAAGGTGACGCAGAGGTTCCAAACGCGACGGATCCGGCAATCCCATTGGTGGTAGCTCCATTGCCAACGGCCACACCGCTAGTAACGCCTGCAACAGAGTTGACGCCCACAGCAACGCCATTGGCACCAGCGGCATTGGCACCGTAGCCCAGGGCAACGGCCGCCGAACCAGTGCTGGACGTGGTGGCGCCTCGGCCAATGGCTATGCCGTTCACGGCGCCGGAGCTGATCAAAGAGTTGTACCCGATGCAAATGTCGTAGCCGGCGTTGCAGCTGGCATTCTGGCCAATGGCCATGGAGGGAGCGTTATTTGTGTTGGCGTTGAAGCCAATGGCAATGGAAGACCCGCTGTATCCGCCGGTGACAAGGGCATTTGCCCCGACTGAGATGCTACTTGCCTGTTCACATTGTGCAGCAAACCCAAGCGCTGTGCACTCGGTGGCGCTAGAATAAGCATTGTGACCGACCGCCGTGGTTGCAACGGCAGTGGCATAGGCCGTCTGCCCCACTGCCACGCAGTACTGCGAGTTGCACAAACAAGCATATCCAATGCCCACGCCATACTGGCCAGCGACTGTGGCTCCCCAGGCAATGGCCACGGCCTCGACGCCGCTGCTTGTGCCATAGCCAACTGAAACGCCACCCGCGCTGCTGGTAGCTCCGTTGTAGCCAATGCACACGGAATTGCCGCTGGCCGAGGCACCTTTTCCCATGGCAATTGCCCCCGTGCCGCTGGCGGTGGCCTGGAAACCATGGGCACAGGCGTAGTTGCCAGTGGCGCTGCTGTTAGGACCAATCGCGCTTGCCTCCGTGCCAGTGCTGATGGATCCAGTGCCAACCGCCACGGAGCCCACCGTACCAGTGGTGCTGGCGCTGTATCCCAGAGTGACAGTGTACGTGCCGCCATTGGCCTGTGTCTGGTAACCGTGGTACACGGGGTTGCCACTGCCCTTCCACGTCGACGAGCCAGTGTCCCACACCCAAACTTGGCCATCGGTTCCCGTGCCAAAGGACCAGGCGGGGCCCGTTCCTCCCGTAGCGCCAGTAGCACCTGTGCTGCCAGTGGCCCCCGTGCTTCCAGTCGCACCCGTCGTCCCCGTACCTCCAGTGCCGCCAGTGGGCCCGTTGAGGTTAGCAAAGTTCATCCAGAAGTACGAACCCGAGAAATCGCACATGTAGACAATTCCCAAGTTGGCCGCACTCGACCCCGTGCCACACAGCACCATGTTCCCGTAGAACGCAGCATTGCAGGTGTAGGTTGGACCCGTGATCGACGTGGGAGGAGGACCGCCGCTGCAAGTTGCTCCATAAATGCTGATGCCAGTAGGACCCGTACCGCCCGTGGCACCAGTGGCTCCGGTAGCACCTGTCGCTCCAGTGGCACCTGTCGCTCCAGTGGCACCAGTTCCTCCTGTGGCTCCCGTTCGCCCAGTCGCACCAGTTGCACCTGTGGCACCCGTGGCACCTGTGCCTCCTGTTCCCCCGCTTGCTCCTGTGCCTCCTGTGGCGCCTGTGCCTCCCGTTGTTCCAGTTCCTCCAGTGTTACCAGTCCCGCCAGTAGCACCTGTGGCACCAGTCCCTCCAGTATTGCCAGTGCCACCAGTAGCACCTGTGGCTCCCGTCCCACCAGTATTGCCAGTGCCACCAGTAGCACCTGTGGCTCCCGTCCCACCAGTACCACCAGTCGCACCAGTTGCGCCTGTGGTTCCGGTGCCTCCAGTTCCTCCGGTAGCCCCTGTGCCTCCAGTGTTTCCCGTGCCCCCGGTAGCACCTGTGCCCCCAGTTGCTCCAGTCCCGCCAGTAGCTCCAGTTGCACCCGTTGTTCCTGTGCCTCCTGTGGCACCTGTGGTACCAGTCCCGCCAGTCGCACCAGTTGCACCTGTGGTTCCGGTGCCTCCCGTCCCGCCAGTCGCACCAGTTGCCCCTGTAGTTCCAGTACCTCCAGTTCCTCCTGTTGCACCGGTAGCTCCTGTCCCTCCGGTGTTTCCTGTGCCACCTGTTGCACCAGTAGCGCCTGTCCCTCCAGTGGCTCCAGTGCCACCTGTTGCACCGGTAGCACCAGTGGTTCCAGTACCTCCAGTGGCCCCGGTACCACCAGTAGTGCCCGTGCCTCCAGTAGCACCAGTAGCACCTGTTCCTCCAGTATTGCCAGTCCCGCCAGTGGCACCAGTAGCACCTGTTCCTCCAGTATTGCCAGTCCCGCCAGTGGCACCAGTAGCACCTGTTCCTCCGGTATTGCCCGTGCCCCCAGTAGCACCAGTAGCACCTGTTCCTCCAGTATTGCCCGTGCCCCCAGTAGCACCAGTAGCACCTGTTCCTCCAGTATTGCCCGTGCCCCCAGTAGCACCAGTA
>Ga0075030_100004333_pt1 | contig 12836 bp, 10 predicted proteins | sample LitLauG_LLR_2012_FD_71393 | JGI IMG/M metagenome (GOLD analysis project Ga0075030, IMG submission 71393) | Freshwater sediment microbial communities from Pennsylvania, USA - Little Laurel Run_MetaG_LLR_2012 | ecosystem: Environmental > Aquatic > Freshwater > Creek > Sediment | place: USA... | reverse complement strand
CGGGCGGCGGACATTGGCGGCGCGACCTGACCGACGCCGAGGTGCGGTTTTTCTCCGTATACTCCTACCTGATTGTTTACCGGCCTGAAATAAAGCCGTTGCAAATTGTCGCTATCTGCACGCCCACCGCGACGTGGCGAAGCTTCTGAAGAAGAGGGTTTAGCAAGGGCCTTCCGGGTCTGCCAGAGCGAAGGCGACCGGGCCAGCGGGAAAAACGATAGGGCGGAATCGAGAGCCGACCGCGAGCCTCCAGACCTGCGTTTTTCACCCGAAGCAACACTTCCAGCGCCATAGTTTTGGAATGAAATGGAATGAAAACGCCGATTGGAGAGCCTGTAAGCTGTTGAAAACATGGTGGCCAGGGACGGAATCGAACCGCCGACGCCAGCCTTTTCAGGGATGTCAGATCAACAACTTACGGGTAGTCCTCTATGAAAACACGAGACTTACGCGAAATGGATTTGGACTCCATTTGGACTCCGGTGGCAGTTTCCGGTGGGTTTGGACTCCAGGTGGACTCCAAGAAGCCGCGCACGTCTGGTAGCCGAATTGCTCCTACGCGCGCGGTCGTACTGCCCTCCTAAATGTCGTCTCACGAATGTGGAGACAACATTCGATTCCCTATATATGCGGCTACCATCGCCGACCAATCTGCACAGGCCAGGAAATCGGCTGATCGATTGAGGGATCGGTGCCGACGTGCAAAACGATGGCCGCCTGTTCCCAAAGCCGTGAACCTGCACAAATATGGGGACAATCGATACTTGCTATATTCTCAGTGGAAAGTGCGGAGCGGGAGGCCACAGGTGTTTGTGACGTTTGAAGACTGGACCCAAGGGCGAACAGTTCCCTCTCTGGGGACGAACTCCGGGGCTCCTGAATTGCCGTTCCAGAGCTGGCGCCACTTCAAAGAGGCGTTCGCCCCAGAGTTCGTCGCCCGCGCTGTCGCGGAAAGCAAAATACCGGTGAAGCGGTGCCTCGACCCATTCGGAGGATCCGGTACGACAGCTCTTGCATGCCAGTTCCTTGGTATTCATCCGGCCACAATCGAGGTGAACCCGTTTTTGGCCGACTTGATAGAGGCCAAGCTAGGTACATACGATCCAGATGCACTCGCTCGTGAATTCGGTCGGCTAGTCAAACGGGTTACAACCGGGCCTGGTGATGTTGACGAAACCTTCCGACACGCTCCACCAACCTTCGTTGAGCCCGGCGTAACCGAACGCTGGATCTTCGACCGTACCGTCGCTTCCCGTGTCGCAGCGTGGATCAAAGCAATCAACCAAATTACCAGCAGCAATCATCGTCGGCTTTTCAACGTGCTTCTCGGTGGGCTGCTGATAGACTGTGCGAAGAGGGGTTGCGGCGCTTTCGTACCGACGACGACTTGATGACCGAGAACCGGCGGCGCGCGTTGGCGGAGTCGTACTACGAGCTGGGAGAGACGGACAAGGCGGAGACCCTCTATCGTGGCTGGTTGAATCTGGACCCGCGCTGGGGTTGGGGATGGATCGGTTGGGCGGATTGCTATCGATTCACGCGCACGGAGCGGCGCGATTGGAGCCGTTGCGAACAGATCCTGCGGGAAGGGCTTTCCATCGCGGATGTCAGGGACCGCGCGGACATTGCCGACCGGCTCGCCGATGCGTGCGAGGAGCAGGGGCGTGGCGAGGAAGCAGCGGAGCTTCGGCGGCAGGCGAAACGAAACGCCGAAACTGTCGAGGTGTCGCGGAGCGTCAGCTCGGTCGGTAAAGTTCTACGCCAAAAGACTCAAGTCAACATCGGCGGCGCAGGACTGCCGCTCAGCGAAATGTCGAATCTGGCGACCATGATGCGCGAGACGACCGCCCCCATCACGAGGCAAAAGGTCGGCGGGAACGAGCCATGCCCTTGCGGGAGCGGCAGGAAATTCAAAAAATGCTGCGGCGCTTGAGCGCCTGGGAATCGGTTCGCGTCTCTCACGCTGACGCCCGTCACACTGCCGCACATTATTCTGCTCCAAGCGAACTCAATCTGAGAAAAATGGTCTGACAAGAGGGCAACGATCCCGGCCGGTTTCAATACAGATGGCGAACCACTCACCTATACCCGGAGGTCGGGCGCAAGTCCCGAACGCATCAGTTCTCGCTCGGCGCAAACCGCTGGCTGATCAAACGGAAGATTGAACATCGTAAGTATCAGATCAAAGAGACTTGGAAAGTACAATACGTCCTCACGGAAGTCGGCATACACCTTTCCCTGCAAGAGCGGTGGTAGCGACCTCTGCGCCGTCCCCGCGAGCAAGATCGGCAGGATCTTTCGCTTCTGCATCTCCGTACCCAACATCATGTTGTTAACTAAATCCATTTCGGCCGCTACTACCGTCCCTCTGCGAGGCTTCCTATTTAAGTACTTCCGCCTATAAAGAGGCGTACCAACCGTAATAACACTATCGGCCTCTGAAAGCCGGGTGATAAACCTCCCCACATTGCTGCCGACGGCTGCGTTGTCAGTCTGATCCAGTATCACTTCTATTCCAGCACCACGGAGGTCACCTGCAAATCGGCTCACCCATCGTTCGTGTTCTGCATTGCCCCAGGCGTAACTGACGAAACAACTGGGCCTTCGCTTTCCAGCGCTCAATCGGTTAATCGAAACTAGGGCAGTCTCAAATGCAGTCCTGCCACGTGCCAAGGCCTGCTCTTGATGGAGTCTCTCTCTGCGCTCCGCGCCTTGGTACAACTGATCACGGCCCTGGCTCAGTTCGATCCGCTTGCCGCACTCACTACAGAACATGAATGGTCGCCCTTCGCGAATCCTGCGAACAACAAGGTTTCTGTCCTGCCGCTCACTGCACTTCGTGCAGCACACGGGAAGGTAGCGTGTCACCGAAACATTGCGCGTTTTCAAGAACTTCTCAAATAACCCCTGAAACAGTAAACGGCCCTCACTTGGCGTGGTCGTACTGAAGTAAAGGACTAGGGTTAGATCACCCTCGCGCTCTTCGATTTGACGAAACCCGCAGACTTGGCCTGAATCTAGCTCATAACGTGCTTGGTTTTGCCATTGGTCGACGCGAGTGAACGTATTCGTATACCCCAACAATACGACCAAGGCAGCATACACGTTCTCGACTGCGCCGGTAATCGAATACGACACATCTTCAACAGCCCCGTCATCTTCGATTGTAGGACGCTTCTGAGTGATCAAAGCGGGGAATACCAGAAATGTGCGATTTCCTAAGCTCTCACGAAAGCAGATGTGATTTCTTAGAAACAAAGCCACGACGGAATCCAGTAGCGTTTCACACTCTTTTTCTTGCAGGCCCCTAATCTCCGGGAAGTCATAGCCGCGAGATAAGACACGTGCCTCATCGAGTACACCTAATCCCTTTGGATCCCGTCTTGCCTCCAAGATAAACGACGCAGCGAGGTTGTTTAGGCGTGCAGGTTGAAGCAGTATCGCCTGCTCACCCGACGTTCCGCGCAGCGTCATCACGTACCCGTGCTTCGATAGTTGACCAACGGCGGTGGCTGTCTCTTCATCTGTGAACGCAAGATCCGGTCTTCGCTTGGAAGCCATATCCCGTAATTGTTGCAGGGAGAGGAGGCCCGTCCCCGCTGTGGAGTCCTCCGTCAGCTCAAGTAGGATATCTTTTATCGCCTTGAACACTGTAGTAGTGACCGTGGAAGGCATCTTATCCCAAGATATCTCCTGCCTTAGACGGCTCAGAAGTTCCGAGACACCTTCGCCCGTGAGCGCGCTAGTGCTAACATATCCTCCCGAGACTTTATAGACGCGGCAAAAGTCGTCAACGAATTGCCGAGGAAGGCTAGACGTTCCTCTATCAGCGCGGGACTCCACGAGAATCAATCTGCAGCTACTCCGAAGTCGGGTGAGTTGCTTTAGCCAGTATTCAGCGCCCTTCAATGGCTCGTGGCGGTTTGCTGCATCGAAGAGCACGAGCGCAAGATCCACATCGTCCAGGAAAAGGCTATGGATGAGGCGATAGTCTGGCTGTCCGGCCAAGTCCCACAATACGGCTTCGCACTCCGTTCCATCAGGCCGGATCATACCAAGGTCCTTCAGAAGCCAGAACTGCTGGCCGTGGCTTGATGGGTGCTCTTTGTACTCTCCGTGGGTGAGGCGCCAGCCAAGAGCCGTCTTGCCAACACCACTGTCGCCAACTAGGGCAACTTTGGCAGAAGTGTAGTGGACGAAGTCGTGCCGGGGCGTCGTGGCAACAAGCGTGCTAGTGTCAAGTTCCCAAACATCGATAGAGGATTGACGAGGACCCAAAACCGCGAGAAGGGGGCATGTAAGGTTAAAAGCCGCCCGCGTCCAATCCTGCTCGGAGTAACGAATTGACGCCACGATGTCCCAATTTGCCGAGTTCCATATGTGTACAAGTCCTTTCTCCGCAGAGCACAATAGCAGACCGTCGTGTGAAAACTGAACCGACAAGATCATTTCGGTATGGCCTTCGAGGGTTCGCTCTTTGCGTGCGGCATGCAGATCCCGAATGTGGATCGTCTTGTCTCGGTGCCAAGAAACTACACTTTGCCCGTCGGGCGACCATCTTGCTCCCAGGAGCCCATTGGAAGGTGATTCGAAGCTAAAAGGGACTGCATCAGAGAGAGGATCCCATACGAGGAGTCGATCATCGTTGGCCGTTGAGAGTAAACGCGATCCGTCTGGAGACGAGGATACAGAAGTCACTTCGCCACTATGGGCTTCCAGGACCTTGAGGGCCTGACCAGATTGGACATCCCAGATGCGAACTGTGGTATCCTTCGACCCCGAGATGACGTGACCGTTGGGCAACCAGTCAATCGTTCGAATCGGTGCTGAATGGCCCTGGAGCGTTCGAACCCGTTTACCGCCTTCAACGGACCAGAGTTGGACGGAATTATCTTGGGCCGCCGAGGCGAGCGATCGCCCGTCGGGAGACCACGCAATGCTCTCGATCCAACCAGAATGGCCCTTTATTTTCGTAATTGCATCGCCGGTTCTTTGGTCCCAGATCCAAATTGACCCGCGTCCGGCTGCTGATGCTAGGTACCGTCCGTCAGGTGACCAAGCGATTTCGGAAATCATGCCTGCGTGCCCCGCGAAGCATTTATTGAACGCAAGACCCCGGTCCGTGTTCGACTCTCGAATTGGGTGGTCCACGCCGCCTACCGAGCTCTTGGCCATCGCCTTTTCCTAGACTATAGCCGATATAATCGTGTGGAGTGGTAACCGCTAAGCGGAGTGTCTGCTTGTTTGAGCGATTTGCCTTCCTGAGGTGCGACTAGTGGAGGTGCGAAGGAAGTACGTGTACTCCTTCGGGGGTGGTACGGCAGAAGGAAACGGAAGCATGCGCGACACGCTTGGTGGCAAAGGCGCCGGCCTAGCGGAAATGTGCTCTGCCAAGGTGCCCGTTCCTCCTGGGTTCACCATATCCACCGAGGTTTGCAACATCTATTGGCAGCACCAGGGATCGATACCGGCGGGGATCCATGAAGAGATGGTCTCAGCTCTTCGCAAGCTCGAAGAGCGGATGGGCCAGGGATTTGGCGAAGTCGAGAATCCGCTTTTCGTGAGCGTGCGTTCGGGTGCGAGGGTCACCATGCCGGGAATGATGGACGCGATCCTCAATTTGGGGTTGAACGATGACACGGTCAAAAGCCTCGCGGCGAAGAGCGGGAACGCACGATTTGCCTACGACTGCTATCGCCGTTTCGTTCAGATGTATGGCAACGTGGTCCTTGGGATTGCCAAGCATGATTTCGACGAGATCTTTGACGGCCAGAAGAAGAAAGCCAAGGCGAAAGTCGATACAGAGTTGACGGCTGATGATCTGAAACAGGTCATCCTGGGATATAAGAGCCTGGTCGAGAAGAAGACGGGCAAACCGTTCCCGCAGGAAGCCAAGGAGCAACTTCAGGGCGCCCGCGACGCTGTGTTCCGCTCGTGGTTCAATGACCGCGCCCGTCACTATCGCAAGTTGAACCAGATCCCCGACGACTGGGGTACCGCGGTGAATGTACAGGCCATGGTGTTCGGCAACCTAGGCGTCACATCGGCCACTGGTGTGGGCTTCACACGCAACCCAGCGACAGGCGAGAAGGCCTTTTATGGAGAGTTCCTGGAGAATGCTCAGGGCGAAGACGTAGTGGCCGGCCTCGGCACTCCCCGTCCGATCTCAGAACTTGAGAACTGGAATCCCGAGGTGCATAGCCAGCTCCGCGACATCGTCAGCATGCTGGAAAGGCATTATCGGGATATCCAGGATTTCGAATTCACCATCCAGGATGGCCATTTGTACATGCTGCAGACTCGCAGCGGCAAGCGCACAGGTCCTGCCGCAGTGCGCATCGCGGTGGAGATGGTAGAGGAAGGACTCATCTCATCCGAAGAAGCCGTGCTTCGCGTTGATCCTCAGCAACTGGCACAATTGTTACACCCTCGGATCAGTCCTGTGTCCCGGAAGGGGATGCCAACACTCGGAAGGGGCCTCCCTGCTTCGCCCGGCGTCGCCGTTGGCACGCTGACATTCAGTGCCGACGCGGCTGTCCAGAGTGCCAAGGTGGGCCCGGTAATCCTCGCACGAGTGGAGTATGTACCAGACGACATCCACGGCATGGAGATCTCAGCAGGGCTTTTGACGTCTCGGGGCGGTATGACGAGTCATGCGGCAGTAGTCGCAAGAGGCATGGGTACGCCCTGCGTCGCTGGAGCGAACGATCTGAATGTGGACACGACACGTAAAGAGCTACGTGCCAACCTAGACGGCAAAGCAGTTCGCCTCCGTGAAGGGGATTGGATATCGCTCGACGGGTCAACAGGAGAGGTTTTCTTGGGTCGCGCTGAAACTCAACTCCCCGATCTGTCGAGTGGACATCTCGCTCGACTTCTGGCGTGGGCAGATCAGTATAGGACAATTGGAGTGCGAGCAAATGCGGATACGCCAAGGGACGGCCTGCTATCGAGACAATTCGGAGCAGATGGAATAGGTCTTTGTCGGACCGAGCACATGTTCACCGGTGACGGAAGAATTCAGCACACGAGGGACATGATCCTCTCCAAAGATGAGGCGGGCCGCAGGAAGGCACTACAGAAACTTCTCGTGCTGCAGCGCGACGATTTCGCCAACCTATTTCAAGTGTTGGATGGTTACTCAGTCATTATTCGGCTGTTTGATCCACCGCTGCAAGATTATCTGCCCAGTCGGACTGATCTCCGTATTGAAGTGGAGCAAATGAAGTTACGTGGAGACCCGGAGCCGAAGATCAAGAATCGCCTTCAAATGTTGCGGCGGGTGGAGGAACTGCATCAGCACAATCCAATCGCTGGCCATCGTGGGTGCCGTCTCGGTATAAGCTATCCCGAAATTGTTGAGATGCAGATTCAAGCGATTTTGGAAGGGGCGATACGAGTCAGCGGCCAGGATGTGCGGGTCATTCCTGGATTCCTAATCCCTTCGGTTATTGACCGCCGTGAGGTGGAACATCACCGTCGGATCATAGAACGAGTCGCTGAGAGCGTTTTCGAAGGGTCCGGCAGAAGAGTGGACTATATTGTGGGGGTTTTGCTCGAAGTGCCACGGTGCGCACTCGTTGCCAATACGATTATGGACGTCGTGGACTTCCTTAGCGTTGGCACAAACGACCTAACTCAATTGGCCTTCGGGTTGTCCCGTGAGGAGTTTGCGAAGTTTTCGCGGGACTACGAAGACCAGAAACTCTTTGCCAGCGATCCATTCACTGTGATTGACCGAGAAGGGGTAGGGCGATTGATCAGCATGGCGATGCAGAACGGCCGCTCAGTTCACCCTGAGCTCGAGATTGGAGTTTGCGGAGAACATGCCGCAGATCCTGATTCAGTTGATTTCTTCGTCACTTTGGGCGTCGATTACGTCAGTTGCTCACCTTCGCGGGTCCCGATCATTCGCTTGGCCGCAGCTCAAAGCGCGTTGAGGCAGCCCGCGAGAACGTGAATGTACGAGCGCTATTCTGCGAGCGAGCCCCATAATTTTCTCGCCCTGCTCCAATTGGGCACAATCGGCGGGTGATCGCTTTTGGCACGGATGGGGGCCTCCTGTATAGGAGAGTGATTGTTGTCTCCTCAATCGCGAGACAACAACGAATTCGTCCAAGTGGCTACCATGGATACCATCGCATTGAAGGGCAAGGAGATAGGGCAACGGATATGGTCCCCACGATGGCTACCACGGCTACCACGAATGCAGCCGCGACGAGTTTGGACTCCAAATGGACTCCACCGAGGCACTTTTCGGGAGTCCGGTGGCATCGGGAAAGCACCCACAAGTCTATGAAACGGGGAGGTTTAAAAGTGGTGGCCAGGGACGGAATCGAACCGCCGACGCCAGCCTTTTCAGGGCTGCGCTCTACCGACTGAGCTACCTGGCCGGGAATGTTTCAGTCTATCAGCCTGCTCAGGCTTCCTGCAATGCGGCCAGGGCTTCGCCGGTGGCTTTCTCGACAGCGGCATGGAGGCTGTGGCCGTGCGCGTCCATGGTCACGATGGCGGCGAAGCCCTTTACCCGAATGTGCCACATCGCTTCCGGGATGCCGAACTCCAACAGATGGACGCCCAGCACCTGTTCGACGGTGCGCGCGTAATACTGGGCCGCGCCGCCGATGCCGTTGAGATAGACCGCGCCGCACTCCTCGAGTGCCGCCAGCGTCTTGGCGCCCATGCCGCCTTTGCCGATGACGGCGCGCACGCCGTAACGCTGGATCACATCCGCCTGGTAGGGTTCCTCGCGGCTGCTGGTGGTCGGACCCGCGGCTTTTACGCTCCAGCGGCTGCCCTCTTTCAGCATCACAGGGCCGCAATGGTAGAGCACCGAGCCGTGCATATCCACCGGCGGCGGGTTCTTCATGAGGTAGGCGTGGACGTTATCCCGGCCGGTGAACATCTCGCCATGGACCAGCACGACGTCACCTACCTTCAGCGCGCGCATCTGCTCTTCGGTCAAAGGAGGAGTCAATATCACTTCGCGGCCGGTAAGCGGGAATCCTTCGGCGCGCGCCATGCGCTCGATCTTGCGCGCGGGGTCGCGATAGAGCCAGCTCGTGATCGCGCCGTTGGTGGCATCCAGCCGGACTCCCAAGCGACGGAACGCCCAGCACTCGTAGGCGACCGAGACGAAAAAGCTCGCCGGCAGGCGATTGGCGGCGGTCACCTTGCAGCCGATCAGCGAGGACTTACCGCCGAAGCCCATGGCGCCCACACCCAAGCGGTTGGCCTCTTGCATGATTTCCGATTCGAGTTTGGCCAGCGTGGGATGGGGATTGACGTCATCGAGCGTGCGGAGGAGCTGGAGCTTCGCCAGATCGTAGCCATGGGCGCGGTCGCTGCCGATGCAAACTCCCACGGCGCCGGGCGCGCAGCCCTGGCCCTGCGCTTGCCAGACCGAATGCAGGATGCATTTGCGCACGCCTTCCAGGTTGCGATCGGCGCGGCCCAGGTGGTCGAGCGAGCAGGGCAGCGAGTATTGGATATTCTTGTTCTCGCAGCCGCCGCCTTTGAGAATCAAGCGGATCTCGATCTCGTCCTCTTCCCACTGCTCGAAGTGCATGACGGGAGTCTCTTCGCCGAGGTTGTCGCCGCTGTTCTTGCCGGTGAGGGAATCGACCGAATTGGGGCGCAGCTTGCCACGGCGAGTGGCCTCCGCCACGGCCTCCCGGATCGCCTTCCTGATGCGCAACTGGTTGACCCCCACCGGCGTGTGCACGATGAAGGTAGGCATGCCGGTGTCCTGGCAAATGGGGCCTTCGTCCTCCTGCGCCATGTCGATGTTCGACAGGATGATATCGAGCGCCTGGGAAGACTGGGTGCCGGGCGTTTCTCCCGCAGCGGCGAGCGACATGGCGGCGCGTACATCGGGCGGAAGGTTGGTGGCGGTTTGGGTGATGAGTTCCAACAGACTGGTAGCGAGGAATTCCATGCGAATATTCCGGAAACTTCTATTCTACTCCGGCTTGAGGCGCACGTCGGCCACCATACCGGGCCGGATGGCGGGCGTGGGGCTCTGAAAGGCAATCACCACCTGCTTCTCTTCGATGGTTTTGACCTCACCGGGGTAACCAGTGCTTTGCAGGTCGGGGATGACAACCAGCGCGGGTTGGCGCGGGCGCATGCGTTTCAAGACTTCCGGCTGGGGCTCGATCACTACCTCAAGGTCAAACAAGTCGGTGGCAATCTGAAACAGGTTAGCGCCGAGTTCCTGCGCGGGTTGTCCTACCTCGCCTTGGCGGGCCACCACCAGGCCATCCACGGGCGACTCGACGACGGCTGCCAGTACCGCACTCTGGGCACTCTCCAGGTCCTGGTTCTTGCCGGCCAGCACGCGCTTGGCGTTGTCGAGCTCCTTGAGCGTATTCTGCACGTGATCGCGGGCGGAACTCTCCGCTTTCGCCACGGCGTCAGACTCCTGTTGGGCGCTTTCGAAGTCGCGCTCGGTCTTCTCGTAAGTCAGGCGCGGCGTGGCGCCCGCGCGGAAAAGGGTTTTCTGGCGGTCGAAGAGCCGGGTGATGCGGTCGAACTCGGCGCGAGACCGCTCGGCATCGGCATGCGCGCGGGAGGCTTCCAACTGGGCGGCGGCGTACAGCTTTTCGGCGCTTTCCACGTGGTTCTGAGCCTTCTCTACTTCGGCTGCCGCCTCGGAGCGGGCGGCCTCGATGCCGGAGCTTCCGATTTGCGCCAGCACCTGTCCCTGGAACACCTCGTCACCCACATTCACTTCAAATTCATCGATGGAGCCGGGCAATTCGGCGCCGACGGCGGTGACGTGCGCGGCGCGAACTTTGCCCGTGATGGTTATCGAAGGGGGCAACACCAGGGTGGAAGCCGAAGCGGCGACAGTCGCGGGCCGGGGCTTGCGGGAGTGCAGCCAAAAGCCGGCCGCCACCAGGCTTGCCAGCACCGCCGGCACGACCAACCATTTGCCCCGCACGATTGCTAGCGTAACACTCCGACTCCAGCGTCGACGAGGAGGGTGTGGCGGCTCAACAGCTTGCTCTCGATGGCGTATTCGGTCAACTCCTCGCGGAAGCGGGGATGGGCCAGGCGGATCAAGGCTTCGGCCCGCCGGCGCAGGCTTTTTCCATGGAGGAAAGCCACGCCGTGTTCGGTGATCACATAGTGGACATCGCCGCGCGAAGTCACCACGCCGGCGCCCGGCTGCAGCGTGGGGACGATGCGGGAGACCTGTCCGCCTTTTGCCGTGGAGGGGAGCGCGATAATGGGCACCCCGCCTTTGGATCGGGCCGCGCCGCGAATGAAATCCACCTGGCCTCCGATGCCGCTGAACGGTGTGCGGCCCATCGAATCGGAGCACACCTGGCCGGTGAGATCGATCTCGATGGCGGCGTTGATGGCCACCATGGAATCGTTTTGCGCGATGACGAAGGGGTCGTTGGTGTAGGCCGAGGGATGGAACTCGAAGATGGGATTGTGGTCGATGAAGTCGAAGAGCCTGCGCGTTCCCAGGGCGAAGCCGGCCACGACCTTATGCGGGTGGAGCGTTTTGCGCCGGCAATTGATGACGCCCGCCTCGATCAGGTCGATCACGCCGTCGGAGATGAGCTCGCTGTGTACGCCAAGGTCCTTGTGATCGCGCAGGAACTCGAGGACGGCCTGGGGGATGGCGCCGATGCCTGTCTGCAGGGTGGCGCCATCGGGAATCAGGGCGGCCACGCGGCGGGCGATGGCGCGGTGCGCGCTCGAGATTTCCGGCGGCGGATACTCGGCCAGAGGGTGCGAGGTCTCGATAAAGGCATCGACCCGGCTCACGTGAAGCAACGAATCGCCGGAGGTGTGGGGCGCGCGATCGTTGATTTCGACGATGACGTGGTGCGCGCGTTCGGCGGCCGCGAGCGAGTAATCGATACTGGGGCCGAGAGTCATATAGCCGAGGCGGTCGGGGGGCGTGCATTGCAGCAGGCACACGTCGATGGGCAGCGCGCCGGAACGGAACAGGCCCTCGATTTCACTGAGGAAGACGGGGGTGTAGTCAGCGCGGCCGTCGCGGAGAGCCGCGCGGACATTCTCGCCGCTGAACAAGGAGTTGTGGCGGAAATGGCCCTCAAATTCGGGCCGCGTGTAACCGGCGGGACCCATGGTGGCGGTGTGGAGCACCTCGACGTCTTCCAGTTCGGGACCCCGCCGCGTGAGAGCGGCTATCAGCTCCAGGGGTTCGGCGCAACCGTTGTGCACATAAACGCGCTGTCCCGACTTCACCGCCGCGAGCGCCCGATCGGCCGTGGTGATGCGCGCGCGCCAATCTCCGTTCCAATGCATGGTTTCCCCTCCGCGCGCCGTTAAACGACCGTTTCGGCTTCCACCGGCTTGTAGACCTCCAGAAGATCGGTGCGGACGGTGTGCAACCGCTCGACGGTGACGGACAAGGCGGCGCGCATGAAGTGGAAGCCGAACGCATAATCTTCCGCGCAGGCGTGGCGCAGGCGAGTTCCATCGAAGGCCAGGGCGTAGGTTTCCTCGAGTGCGCGCGCCTGGAACTGCTTGTCATCGGCGATGGTGAGGGACGACCAGCCCAGCGCTTCGCCGGAATACAACGTGCCCACGCGCACGGGCCGGCCTGGATCGACGACCTCCAAAGCCACCCTGCCCGAGACCAGGAGATAAAAGAGACTGGAATGGTCGCCTTCGTGGAATATCAACTCCCCAGAGCGGAAGCGGGCCTCACTGGCCATCGTAGCCAGGCGAGCGATATGTTCCGGCCAGAAGGCCTTACAGAAAGGATGTTCGCGCAGAAGATCTTCGAGGTCAGGCATAACTCCACTGTATCATCAGATCTGTTTATCCGCTAACCCACCCGGAGGGGG
>Ga0075030_100004331_pt1 | contig 12841 bp, 10 predicted proteins | sample LitLauG_LLR_2012_FD_71393 | JGI IMG/M metagenome (GOLD analysis project Ga0075030, IMG submission 71393) | Freshwater sediment microbial communities from Pennsylvania, USA - Little Laurel Run_MetaG_LLR_2012 | ecosystem: Environmental > Aquatic > Freshwater > Creek > Sediment | place: USA... | reverse complement strand
CGGCACGGGGGGCCGGCTGGCGGGTGCGCTGGTGGCTGCGGGGCTGTCCCTGCCGGTGGTGGCGCTGGAGGTGCAGCTGGCCAACACCGTCGCCCCGGCCATCCTGGCCGTCGGGTGGCCACCGGGCAGCGAGGACCTGGCGTGGCGCGCGGTGCTCGCCGGGCTGGCCGGCCCGTCGCCGACGTCCGCCGCCGCGGTGGTCGTCGCCGCGGTGGGGGCTGCGCTGCTCGTCCTGGTCGCGGTGCTGTCCCTGGTCCGCTGGGCGACCCTGTGGCTGCTGGTGGGCCTGGCCCCCCTCGCCCTCGGCGCGGCCGTGCTGCCCACCGGGGCCGGGGTCGCGGCGCTGTGGTGGCGGCTGCAGGCCGCGACCGTCGCGCTGCCGGTGGCCAACGCCGTCCTGCTGGGCACCGACGCCGCGCTGTTCTCCTCCGCGCGCACCGGGCTGCTCGGAGCCCTGTCGGGGGTCGCGGTGCTCGGGCTGCTCGCCGAGCTGCCGCGCTGGATGGTGGGGACCGCCGGAGGCCTGGGCGCGCACGTGGTCAGCGACCGGCTCGCCGCCGCGGTGCGGCACGTGCGGACCGGCCTGGCGATCGCGAGCGGTGGCGTGGGCGGCGGCACCGCCCGGCTGGGCGCAGCCGTGGCCACCCGGCGGTCGGCGTGAGCCTGTTGGCCACGGCGCTCGCCGTGGGCAGCCCGGTGGGCACCGTGCAGGCGTTCGCATCCCGGCTTGCCAACGACGTCACCGCGGTCGCCGCGTCGGTGGCGGTGCTGTTCGTCGCCATCAACGGGGTGCGGTACAGCCTGAGCGCGGGCAACCCCGCCCGCCAGGCCGAGGCCAAGGCGGGCTTGGTCGCCGCCGCGGTGGGCCTGGTGGTGGCGCTCAGCGCGAACCTGATCGTCCAGCTGGTCGTCGGGGCGCTGCGGTGAGCGCGGCCCTGTCCGGCGCGGACGAGCCGGTGGCGGTACCCGCCGACCCCGATGTGGAGGACCGCCTGGTGGCCGGGCTGACGCTGCGTCAGCTCGGCTACCTCAGCGCCGCCGCGGCTGGGGGGGTGCTCGCCTGGCGGCACCCGCCGGGGCCGGCGGGGCTGGTGGCCGTCGCGTGCGGCGCGGCGGTCGGGCTGGTCGCTGCTGTGGGTGCGTGGTGGCGTCCGGGCGGTCGCCCGTTGGACGCGTGGGTCGTGCCGCTGCGCGGGTACCACCGCCGTCGCGCGCCGGGCCGGCACCCTCGCCTCGTGGCTGCCGCTGCCTGGCCTGGCCGGGTCGCCGGGTCGTTCCCGGAGCCGGCCGTGCCCGACTCCGTGCCGGCGGGCGGCCGCGCGGCCCACTCTGCGCCGTCCGTGGCCGGCAGGCGCCGGCGCCTCGCGCTCTCCACCGCCCTGGTCGTCCTCGTCACCGCCGGTGCGGCTGCCGGGGTGGCGCTACGGCCCGGTCGCCCGCCCGCGCCAGCTGTCCGCCCCGGTGCGCCGGCGGAGCTGCCCCGGCCCCGCACCCCGGCCAGTCCGTCGGCGAGCGTCACCTCCCAGCAGGTGGCGCAGGAGCTCGCGGCCCTGCTGGCGCTGCTCACCGGCGCTACCAGCTCGCCGACCGCGCCGTGGGGAACGGCGCCGTGAGCGAGGGCAGCGTCCCGCGCGCCCTGCGACTTCCCGCACGGTGGGAGCTGGCAGGGCCCGCGGGCGCCAGCGCGGTACGGGCCGCGCTCGACGCGGTGGTCGCCGCCCTCGACCCCCGCACGCAGGTGCGTCATGTGCCCGTCCCGACCCGCGTCACGTCGGTCGGGGGCGCCGCGGTGGGCCGGCTGGTCGACGACGCGGCCGGCGGCGCCCGGCAGCGCGACACCCATCTCTACCCCGGTCCGTCGGGCCTGGGCCTGCCCGTCGCCGCCCCGCCGGACTGGCCATCGGTGGTGGGGGAGGCAGCGGATTGCGTCCGCCTCGCCGACGGCGGGCTGGGCCGGGTACTCGCCTGGGGCCGCTGGCCGGCGAGCGTGGCGGTGGACCTGCTCGGCGAGGTCGCCGACGCGGCGGCGCCCGCCGCGGTGGTGCTGCACCTGCACCGGTTGGAGCCCGCTCCGGCCGCGCGACGGCTGCGTCGCCGGCTGGCGGCGAGCAGCTCCTCCCGCCTCCTGGCCACCGAGTCCGGGCAGCTGCTCGACCCCGCCGTCGCCCAGGCGGAAGATGCCGCGGAGCAGCTGTGGGCGGCGGTGGTGCGGGGAGTGACCACCGTGGCCGCGGTGCGGGTCCTGCTTGCCCTGCGCGCCGAGGACCGAGCCGGGCTGGACGCCGCCGAGGCCACCGCCCGTGCCGAGGTCGACGCCCGCGGGGGCACCCTCCTCCGCCTGCGCTACGAGCAGGCGCCGGCGTGGGCGGCGTGCTCGCCCGGGGCAGTGGACGGCCCCGGCCCGCTGCGACTGCTGGACGCGGCGAGCGTCGCCGCCGTGCTGCCGCACCCCCGCCGGGCCCACAGCGCCGCCCGCGGCGTCCTGGTCGGCACCGACCCGGCGACGGGCGCGCCGGTGCTCGCCGACCGGTTCGCCCAGCCGAACCCTGCGCGGCTGGTCGTCGGCACGTCGGGGGCCGGGAAGTCCTACGCGGTCGCCCTGGAGGTGCTGCGTTGGCACGTCGCCGGCGTCGCGGCAGTCGTGGTGGACCCGGAGGGCGAGTTCGGGCCACTGGCGGTCGCGCTGCGCGGCCAGCACCTGCGGGTCGGGGAGGACGCCGGGCTGGACCCCGTGGGGGTCGCCTGCCACCCCGGGCTCGGTGCCGGCGACGGGCTCGGCCTGCTCGCCACCTGGGCCACCGCTCTGGGCGGGCGCGTGCTGTCGGCGAGCGACCTGGCGCTGCTGGACCGTGCGCTGGGCGTGCTGCGCGCCGATACGCCGACGGGCTCCGGGCCGACCGCGGCAGACCTCGTCGGCCTGCTCACCGACCTAGCCGCGCACCCGCCGTTCGCGGGTACCGACCTGCCCGTCCGTCTGGCTGCCGCCACCGGCGGCAGCCTGGCGGCGGTGTTCGGACCGAGCCCGGCGCTGGCCGACCCGTCCGACGACCTGGTGGTGGTGGACCTGCGTGCGGTCCCCGGGCGCGCCCGGGCGGCGGCCATGGCCTGCGTGCTGGGCTGGGTGTGGGCGCGTGCCACCGCGACCGCCGCCTCGGGCGGTAGGCAGCTGCTGCTGGCCGTCGACGAGGCCCACCTGCTCCTGGACGACCCCGCGGCCGCCGACCTGCTCGCCCAGTTCGCCCGGCGGGCCCGCAAGTACGGGGTGGGCCTGGAGGTGGCGACCCAGCGGCTGTCCGACCTCGCGGACCACCCGGCCGGCCGTGCCGTCCTGGCGACGACGGCGACCACGCTGCTGCTCGGCTGCGCGGAGCTGGAGCGCGCCGCGTGCATGGCAGCGTTCGGGCTCAGCGACGCTGAAGGCGCCCTGCTGCGACCGGGCACGCCGGGGCGGGGGCTGCTGCTCGACCCGGCCGGACACCAGCCGGTGCAGGTGGTCGCCGCCCCCCCGGAGCACACCTTGGCGTCGGCGGGTCCCCGGCGCGGATCCGCTGCGGCGACGGTGACGGGCGGGGGACGGCAGTGAGCGGCTGGGTGCAGCTGGTGGGGCCGGTGGACCTGGACGCACCGCAGGCCCGGATGGCCACGCTGCTCGCGGCCCTGCACACCCGGCTAAGCGCCCGCGCCCGCCTGCAGCTGCTCGTCCTTGGCACGCACCGCAGCGTCGGCCTGTGGCTGCGTCTCGTAGGCATCCCCGCCGTCGCGGCGCCGGACCTGTTCGCGCTGCTGGCCGGCACCCACCCCGACCTGCAGGCGGTGGGTGGCCCGCCGCAGCTGCCGTCCCTGGATGCCGGCCCGGGCGGCGATGGCCGCGTCGCCGGTGCGGCGTGGACCCTCGCACGCCCCCTGCTGCCGCTCGCCCCGGGCGCGCCGGCGCCGGCCGCCAGTGGTGCCGGGGGCGCCCTGGCGCTGCTGCTCGGCGCCCTGTCCGGGCTGGACGACGGCGCGGCGGCCGCGGTGTCGCTGGTCGGCGTACGGACCGGCGCCGCCCGGGTCGCCGCGGACCGCGGCCGGGCGGGCGCGTGGGCGGGCGGCCGCGCGCCCCGCGCCCTGGTGGACCGGGTCCTGGACGTGCCCGGTGCGCTGGTGGAGCTCCTGGCCTCCCCCGGGGTGGTGCGCTCGGCACCGGCCGCGGCCACCCCCGACGTGACCGCCGCGGGTCGGGCGGCGCTGGCCAAGACGGCGCACCCCAGCCTGCGGGTCACCTTGCGCACCGCGGCCTGGCTGCCCACGGGTGGCGCTGGCGCCCGACACGCGGCGCTCGCGGCCGCGCTCGGCAGCGCCGCGGCGGCCGACGGCGCCACCCTGCTCGCTCGGACGCGACCCGGCCGCACCTGCTGGACGCAGATCGCCGACGCCCACGCCGACCGCCGCGCGGCGACCTGGTCCACCGCGGACATCGCCACCGTGGTGCACCTGCCTCCCGCGGGGGTGGAGGTGGCGGGCCTGGCGCGGGTCGCCGCCCGCCACCGGGCGGCGCGACGCGACGGCGACCCCGACCAGGTGGCACTGGGGACCGCCACGCGCGGCGGGGAGCTGGTCGGAGTGGCCCCGGGCGCCCTGGCCAGGCACGCCTACGTGGTCGGGCCGTCCGGCACAGGCAAGACCACCCTGCTGGCCCGGCTGGTGCTCGGCCTGGTCGACGCCGGGGTGGCCACCGTCGTGCTGGACCCGCACGGCGACCTGGCCCGACAGGTCCTGGCCGGCCTGGACGACGAGGCAGCCACACGTACCGACGTCCTGGACCTCGACGACCCCGCCCGTCTGCCCAGTCTGAACCCGCTGTGGGTGGCCCCTGACGGCGACCCCGCGCGGCGGGCCGTGGCCCGGGCGACCCGCTCGGCCGCGGTCACCGCCCTGTTCGCGGACCTGTGGGGGCTCACCCCGGCCACCGCCCCGAACCTGCTGCACTTCCTGGAGGCGGCGCTGGCGGCGCTCGTCGCCTCGGGGGACGGCTGCCTCGCGCAGCTGCCCGTGTTCCTCACCGACGCGTCGTTCCGCCGGGAGGTGGTGGCCCGCGCCGATGACGCCCGGGTCGCCGCGCGGTGGGCGGAGTTCGCGGCGCTGGGCCGCGAGGACCGCTCCCGTACCGTGCGGGCGATCGTGAACAAGGCAGCCGCCTTTGACCGAAACCCTGTCGTCGCGACGGTGTTCGGCGACCCCGGGCCGGGGCTGGACCTGGGGGCGGGCTGGGACGCCGGGCGGTGCCTGGTGGCCCGGCTGCCGCGCGGTCTGCTGCCGGAGGGCACCGTGGAGCTGCTGGGGAGCCTGCTGGTGACCCTGCTGCACCAGGAGGCGCTGTCGCGGGAGCGACGTCCGCTGGCCGCGCGCCCGCTGTGCGTCGCGGTCATCGACGAGTTCCAGGAGTTCGCGCTGTCCGCTTTCGCCCAGGTGGTGACCGCGACCCGCAAGTACGGACTGGGGCTCGTCGTCGCCAACCAGAACCTGTCCCGGGTGGCGAGCGTCAGCCCGGACGTGCTCGCCACGCTGCTGGCCAATGTCGCCACGGTGGTGTCGTTCCGCACCGCGCCGGGCGACGCGGGCGTACTCGCGCCGCTGCTGCCGCCGTTCACCCCGGTCGACCTCGCGGCGCTGCCCGCGCGCCACGCCTACCTGCGCACCCTGGGGCCGGATGCCCCGTGGGCGGTGTCGATGGCGACCCTGCCCCCGGTGCCAGCGCGACGCGACGACGACGCCCTGGAGGCGCTGGCGGCCCGCCGTCGGCTGCCTGGCCGACCCATGGTGCTGCCCGCCGCCGCGCGGCAGGACAGGTCCCGCGCCGCTCAGCTGCCGGACGGGCCGGGCTGGTGAGCGCGCACGAGGTGGACCGGGCCCTGGTCCGGGCCGCGTGGTCGCTGGGGCTGGCACCGGCGCGGGTGCTGGCCCGTCTCGGGGCGCCGCAGGTGGGGGAGCGCGCGGCGTGCGAGCGGCTGCGGCGGCTGGTCCGGGCCGGCAGCCTGCAGCGGGTACGGGTCAGCGGCGGCCGTGGCTCGCTGTTCCTCTACGGGGTGGCCGCCGCCCGTCCGCCGGGCGCCCGCGCCTGGCGGCCGTCGTCCGCGCAGCTGGACCACACCCTGGACGTGGGGGAGTGCCTGGTGGCGCTGGTCGCCGAGCACGACGGGTGGGTGCCCACCGGGTGGGAGGGCGAGGCGGAGGTGCGGGCCTGGGCCGGCCCAGGCAGCCCCTACCCCGACGGTCTGGTCCGTGTGCGGGACGCCCGGGGGGACGGGGCTGAGGTGGCCTGGTGGGTCGAGGTGGACCGGGCGACGGAGAGCCGGGCGGCGTGGCGCGCGAAGCTGGCGCGCTATCTCGCCCAACCCAGCACGACGACCGATCTGAGCGTGGTCCTCGTGGTCACGACCGGTCGTCGGCGCGCCGGGGGCGTTGCCTCGGTGGCGCGCGAGATGGGCGCGGACCTGCTCGTCACCACGCTGGCCGCGGTCCGCACGTCGACGAACCCGCTGGTGCTGCCGGCCCTCGGGGAGGCCGTGGTCCCACTTGCCGAGGCCACCCGTGGCGCCAGCAAGGGGTGACCGGCGCGTGACTCGGAACCCTGCGGGCCGTCGGGTGACAGAGCCTGCGAAACTGGCTTGTCGCAGAGTGCTTTGTATGCCAGAGTGCGCGGGTGGCCACCGACCAGCCGGACCAGCTGCTCGCCGACCTGGCCGCCCTGCGCGCGGACACCCGCTCCGCGCGGCACGCCTACTGGCTGCCCGTCGGGGTGTTTGGCCTGCTCATCACCGCGGCGGCCCCGCTCTACGTCACGCCCTCGCAGACCTGCCTCGGGGCGGGCTGCGGCGGCGGCGTCGTCGTAGGGGGTCGGACGCGGACCCTGCTGGCCGGCCTGGGCGGGGGCGCCACCGGCCTGTACTGGGCGTTCACCATCGTGGTCGGCGTCGTCGTCACGGCAGCCTGGTACGCCTGGTACGGCAGGGTGAGCGGGGTGCGCACGCAGGTCCGCCTGCCGGTGCTCTCCTGGACGCTGGGGCTGCTCGCAGTGGTGGTCGGGGTGGCCGCGCTGAGCCTGGTCGGGCTGGCGTTGGTCCTGGTGGCCTATGGACGCAGCTTCCTGCCGCTGCTGGTCATCGGCGTCGGCCTGGTGGTCCTGGGGCGCATGGAACGCAGCCGCCTGCTGGTGGTCGTAGCGGTGGGGCTGTGCGCGTGGGCCGTGCTGTGCGCGCTGTACAACGTGGAAAACCTCGCCTACCGCGTCGTGGCGATGATGGGGGCCCCCGACGGCAGCATGCCGCCGTGGGCCACCACGGTCTCCGTCGTGGTGCCGGGAGTCGCCCTGCTCATCACGGCCGCTGTCGCCTTCGTGGTAGATCTGCGACGGCGATGACGACAGACAGCGGACCCACCTCGGCCCTGGACGACACGGTGCACCAGCGCCACCGCCTGGGGATCATGACGATCCTGTCCGAGGCGGACCGGGTCGAGTTCTCCTACCTGCAGACCGCGCTGGAGCTCACGCCCGGCAACCTCAACCGGCACCTGGCCGTCCTTGAGGAGGCAGGGCTGGTCTCGATCGACAAGGAGTTTCACGGTCGCAAGCCCAAGACATGGGTGCGGATCACCCGGGCCGGGTCCAAGGCGCTGAGCGCGGAGATCGCCATCCTGACCGAGCTGGTGACCCGCCACGCCCGGCCGGGGGCTCTCCCCGGCTCCTCCCAGCCACGGACGGCGCCGAGTCCTGCCTGACACCGCCGGGGTGTCCGGTCGGCACGGCCGTCGGCTCCAGCCGCCGTGACCCTGGTGCGTCTGAGGATCGTCGAGCGACGACGGCGAGCGCGTCCTCGACAGGGTGGCAGGCGCACCGCCCTGCTGTCGGGACGGCTGCCGGAGGCGGCGTGTGGCGGCGCCCCGGGGCTACGCCAGTGCTGCGGTGGACGCGATCAGCTCGGCGACGGCCGGGGCCTGGTCCTCCTGCAGGTAGTGCTTGGCGGCGACGGTGGACAGCGACGTGAGGTGTGTCGCCGCGAGTACCGCCAGCCCCTGGCGCCGCAACGGCAGGATCGGGTCCAGCGCCCCCCACAGCGCCCCGACCGGGTAGGGCGCCGTGCGGGAGTCCACGACGCTTCGGTAGTCGGGGGGCCTCGAACCCGCACGCAGGTGGGACATGATGCGTAGGTAACCGGCCCCCTGGTCGTCGCCCAGGGCGAGCACCCGCCAGGCGTCAAGCTCGGCGTCGGACAGCGAGGTCATGTCCGCGACGCCGACCCTGCGCATGAGGAGGCGCCACGCGTCCGGTCGAGTCAGCGGTCCGCGGACGCGGCTGGTGAGGCGGGCGAGCAACTCCCCGGGGTAGGGGACCCGGCTCAGCGCGAACGCGGTGTTCAGGATCGTCAGGGAGCGAACCCGACCGGCGGCCATCCTGCACAGCTCGAAGCCGACGGGCCCACCCGCGTCGTGGACGACCAGGTGGAACGAGGACACGCCCAGGGCGTCCACGGCCTGCGCAGCAAAGGCAGCCAGGCCGGCGATCGTGTAGTCCAGCGACGGCGACCGGTCGGCCAGCCCCAGTCCGGGCAGGTCGAAGCTGAGCGCGTGGTAGCCGCGGCCGGCGAGCTCATGGATGACCTTGCGGTAGAGGAAGCTCGACGCTGGCAGCCCGTGGATGAGCACCACCGCTTCTCCGGCGCCCTCCTCGCGCACGAATGAGTTGATCCCGCCGGCAGCAAATCGTCGCCCCGCGGCCTCATGCTGCGCGAGGACGGCCGTCACCCCTGGCACCGGGCGCACCGCTCCTCCCCTCCTCACCGACAGGGGGCCGAAAAGGGATGAATGCCGCAGGGCGGGGTGTCCATTCGCGACCGATTGGGTCGCATCCTACGATCCATGCAGTCGCCTCGAGACGTGACGGCGCACCACGGTGGGCGCTGCCCGTCGGGACCGACGGGCAGGGAGACTGGGGCGGGAATGCGCGTTCGCAAGGGTGCAAGTGTGCTGGCCGTAGTGCTGACACTGGCCGCCTGCAAGACGTCGACGCAAGCGGCCGGCAGCGCGTCGCCGTCCGTCGCCGCGGTGAGCGGCAACACCTGTCCGCAGGTCTTCGACGCGTCCGCGGCGGACTTCTACCCGGTCCAGCCGAGTTTCTCGGCCGGGTACACCGCAGCTGCACAGCACCTGACGAGCGCCACCGCGAACTGGGCGTACGTGGTGACTGGCGACTTCCCCTACTCCCAGTGGATGGCGTGGTACCTCTACAGCACCAAGGGCGTCCCCTTGGTCAAGCTGTCCGACACCGACATCAAACCCGACGCAGGCTCGGTCAACCCGTTCACCCCGGGCGCGAAGATCCTTGCGGTGCAGCGCAGCTACCACATCTACATCATGCCGAGCACCACCCCGTCCTCGGTGGTCTCGGCCATGCAGTCGCAGGGGAAGAACGTGATGGTGATGCCGACCTCAGCGTCGACTCCCGGCGTGAGCATCGTGAGCCGCAGCTACTGGTCCTTCGCCAACGACGGTCTGGGGAGCTACGACCGGTTCGGCTACCACGGGCTGACCCAAACGCCCGCGCCGACGCTGACCGCGTTCCTGACCGACACCTCGACCGGAGAGTTGACGAACACGCCCGTGTCGGACTGCGCGTCGCAGTCGCAGCTGCCCAAGAAGCTGTGGTACGACGCCGCCACGAACTCCCCGGTCCTGACCTTCACTGACGCCCCCGTGCCCACGACGCAGCTGCTGGGCGACATACCCCATTACCTGCTGCAGACGGGTGCGCTGTTCGGGGCGATGGGCAAGGAGTTCCCCCCGTCCCCGGTCGCGAGCGAGGTTCAGTTCTACCGCAACGTGGCCGCCAACAGCCCTTACGCGGACGTCCAGTCCGCTCCCGCACCTGGGAGCCCGCCCGATGCCTGCGGTGGATATGTCATGGCGAACCTCCCCAACAATGTCGTCTCCTTGGTCCACGTTCCGCGGATCCCGACCTTCCCGAGCTACGCCGGCGCGACCGCATCAACGGTGAACGTGTCGAACAACTATGAGGTCCAATTCTACAGCGTGGTCATCTATGGGGCGACGAAGCAGGTGGACGCCGTCGGGTCGAACGACAACTCCCAGATCGGCAACACGCAGATCAAGGTGGCCAAGGACGGGAGCGTGACGGTGGTGCTGTGGCCGCAGTCCGCGACCTCCCAGCAGGTGTCCCAGATCGCCGCGGTGGCGAAGGCCAACGACTGGAACATCCTGAAGAGCGGCATACAGTCCGCGGTGGCGCCCAACATGCTCGTCGTTCGGGAGAAGGGTCAGAACAAGGGCTGGGCGAACGCATTGAGCGCCAACTCCGCAACGTCGGGGGCACCGTGCCCCCAGTCGGCGAACCCGTCGCTTCCGCTGCCCGAGGACCCGCCGAGCGCTCAGGTCACCCAGTTCAACGGGATGGGCCTGACGGCACCGCAGGGGGAGAACTGCTCGGTAGCCGCCTTCTTGTCCGGCGACTGCCTCAAGGCGTTCGGCACCCAGCTGGCCGCCTCTGGGGCAAAGTGGTCGGCGTCGTCGCCCACGCCGCCAGCGCAGGCTCCTGCCTCCTAGGGGTGTCGGCGGCCCCACCAGGCTGCGGCTGACCTGATGCCGGTGTGACGGGCCGCGTAACCTGCCCTGCCCCCGACCGGCTCGACCAGCGCCCGCGGCTGCCGCGGCTGCCGCGGGGGGGGGCGGCCTGCGGACGTCACCTCCTGGCGGGCGTGACCGCGTCGCCTGCCAGGCTGTCCCGGGGCGGGGCGGGACGGTTCACGAGGGCCGGTCCTACGACAGGGACGAGTGGGAGCGCATGCGGCCGCGAAGGGAGGTGCTGGCGCTCGTCGCCGCGACCGCATGCTGGGGGTCGACGGTCGTGACGGTGAAGGTGGCATCGCGGGGGCTGACCACCTGGTCGCTCACCGCGATCGAGCTGACGACGACGGTGGTCATCCTCGTCGCTGTCGTGGCTATCGGACGAGTCGCCCTGAGCAGACCCAGCTGGGGGCTGGTCGCCGCGGCGATCCTGCAGCCGGCCCTGGCCTACAGCCTGATCAACGCAGGTCTGGCTCGGACATCCGGCACGCACGGGGCGATCCTCATCGGCCTGGAGTCGTTGGCCGTCGTCGCTTTGGCGGCCGTGATCCACCGGCAGGTCCCTTCCCGCCGGGTGGTGGTCGGGATGGCACTGGCACTGGCGGGCCTGCTCGCCGTGACTGCCACCCACGGCAGTGGGTCGCCGACGGCCCTCGGCGACGTGCTGGTGCTCCTGGGCGTGGTGTGCGCGGCCGGCTATGTCGTTGTCGCGCACGGCCTGTCGGAGAGGTACGAGGCGGTGGAGTTCACCTTCTACCAGTTCGTCTTCGGGTCGGTTGCCCTGGTTCCCGTCGTCGCCTTCACGCTGCGGGGAGCCCACGGGGGCATCCTCGGCACCGCCACGCCGCAGGAGGTCGGTGCTGCGGTGGCCACCGGGGTCTTCGGGTCAGCACTGGGCTTCCTGCTGTACAACACCGCACTGCAGGACATCAGCTCCACACTCGCCGGAGCCGGGCTCACGTTGATCCCCGTGTTCGGCGTCGTCTTCTCAGCGATCTTCCTAGGGGAGACGCTCACGCTCGGCATCCTGCTCGGCGGCCTCCTCGTTGTTGCCGGAGTCGCCCTCGCCACCACGTAGGTCCTCGAGGGGCCGGGCGACGGTCCCCGGGTCCCCGGGTTCCCGGTGGGTGGTGCTCGGCCACCGGATCGCCTCCGCACGGGGCTCAGGCGGGACCCCGGGCCGCGGCCGTGTTCGGGGGCCCGTGCCTGCGGGGGGGAGCGTGTGTCCACCCAGGGCGACGGGTGGTCGCCCCAAGCGCTAGCCGGAGTCGGGTTCTGCGGCCCAGTGAGCGGAAGTGCGTCGTCACCGGAGGAAGCCGGGCCCGAGTGAACAATGGGCGAACAGACGCGCCAACCAGTTGTCTGCGCAGGCGGGACGGGTCAACAGTTCGTGTGCCAGGACCTGCCCGGTGCGGCGCACCGGGTCGGACCGGCGCCGCGCCTGAGGAGGCCGCGTGACGACAACCGCACCCACATCCTCCCCCCGCCGCCGCGGTCTCCTGCGGCGGCTCCCCTGGGTCTTCCTGGGGTTGGTCGCACTCCTCCAACCCGTCGCGCCCGCCTGGGCTGCCACGGGGGGCGGGGGTGGCTGTGTGGGGCCACTGTGCCCGGTGTCCGGCAGCTCCACGGGGACGGTCACGGTCGTGCAGCCACCGCCACCGCCGGTCCGGTCGATCACCGTGAGCCGGGCCACATTCGCCTACACAAGCTGCGCGAACTCCGCCGGTGTGTCGACGCCCGACGGCCTGCACGTGCCCAACGGGTCGTGTCTAAGCGATGGCCCCTTCGACCTCGGGCAGGGAAACAACAACCACGACACGCTCACAGTCACCAACGGCCCGGTCGCCTCCAAGATCACCGAGTCGACAACCGCGCTGACACCGTCTGACGCCGGGCAGTCCTGGACCCCGTGCGACCCACAGTCCGCCGACATCTACGGGCTGACCGGCCCGGCCTGTACCGGGTCCGCCGGAGGGTTCGGCGCCCTTCCCGGGCCGGACCAGGCCACCGTGTTGGCGGGCCTGCCCGAGGACTACCCCGAGACGCTGTTCTGGGTGGCCCTCGGCTCGTCCGAGCGATGCTCGGCCCTGCTGTACACCCTCGCGACCTGCCCGACCATCCCCGCCAACGAGGCCTTCCCCGTGAACTTCCTGCTCTATGCGCCGAGCTCGTCCACCGACACCAGCGCCACGTTCAGCCACACCATCACCTGGACCGCCGGCCC
>Ga0075030_100004328_pt1 | contig 12845 bp, 4 predicted proteins | sample LitLauG_LLR_2012_FD_71393 | JGI IMG/M metagenome (GOLD analysis project Ga0075030, IMG submission 71393) | Freshwater sediment microbial communities from Pennsylvania, USA - Little Laurel Run_MetaG_LLR_2012 | ecosystem: Environmental > Aquatic > Freshwater > Creek > Sediment | place: USA... | reverse complement strand
ATCTTCGGGGAAAGAAATTGTCCCGAAGTCGTGACCTTTGGCCCGAATGCCAACGCCACCTTCTGGTTTTTGAGTTTCAATACCACGGTTGGCGCTGGCGCCACTTTCTGGTATAACGGCGGCACGGTGACCTGTGAGCACTTCAATTATCGCGGCAACAACACCGGGACGACAGCAAACCACTACTTCAACGGCTCCACCATCCAGGCGCGTCAGAACGATACGGATTTCATGATAGTCAAAACGGGTCCGTTGGTGAATTACTATATCTCCACCAACGGATTGTTGCTGAATGACTTGGGATACAACCTGACGATCAAAGCGCCCCTGCAACACGATCCGGCGCTGGGGGTGGCTTTGGATGGCGGGTTGACCAAGAGTGGATCTGGGATCCTGACCCTCGCTGCCACAAACACGTTTAATGGTTCCTTGAATATCAACGCCGGCACCTTGATCCTCAATAACGCCGGCTCCTACAACAACGTGGTCGTCGGCGACAACGCCATCAGCCAGATTAACATAGCGCAAGCCGGCCACAGTCTGACGAACAGCACGCTTACTCTCGGCACTTCGGGCGGAGGCACGCAGACAATGAACGTCAATCTCGGCACGCTGGGCCTGCCCACGGTTCCGGTTTTGCAGGTCACGGGCGTGGTGACCAACAGCGGGCCGGTGGTTATAAATTTGATTGCCCCCTACCTGACTCCGGGGACGATTCCGCTGATCAAATACGGCAGCATGAATGCGGCAAACTTTGCCGCGACTTGGACCATTACGGCGTTCCCCTATGTCGCCTTGACGCTCACGAACGACACGGTGAACAAGCTGATCAGCGTCATCTCCGTTCCCGGCGTCACGCCCAAATGGAAAGGTAATATCAATTCGGCTTGGGATACCACGACGTTGAACTGGAGTTCCAACGGCGTTGCCGCTGCCTACTATGAACCGGCGGCGCCGGGCGAGCCAGTTACCTTTGACGGCTCGGCCGTCAATTTCATCGTGGGCATCACCAATGCCACCGTCAATCCGGCGTTCATCAGCATGACCAACTCCACGGCCTACGCCATCACTGGCCCGCTTGGGATCGGCGGCACGGGGGCACTGATCAAGAATGGCTCCGGCTCGCTGACCTTGAGCAATGCGAGCAGCGCCAACAATTACTCGGGCATCACCTTGTATGGCGGCGGATCGCTCGTCGCCGCAGTTCCCAATGTTTTGAGCCCGAATTCAGCGATGACCTTTAACAACAGCACGCTCGATGTGGGCACGAATAATCAAACCATCACCAGCTCGACCTTCAACAACTCATCGTTGCTGGGCACCGGCACATTGAGCGGCGGCACGGGAGCCACGCTGACCTTCAACAATGCGGCGAATTTCACTGTCGGTATGCCGCTGGCGGGAGCCTTTTCCATTGTTCAAAATGGCCCGGGGGAAATGACCCTGACCAATGCGGACACTTTCACCGCCAGCATGACCGTGGCCGGTGGCACGTTGCGCGTCAAGAACGGAGCTGCCCTAGGAACCGGTGGCTTCACCGGCACCACGGGCACGGGGATTCAATCCGGCGCGCGGCTCATTCTGGATGGGTCTTTCACCACCCCCGAAGGCTTCAACCTTAATGGCGCCGGTCCGGATGGGGCAGGTTGCCTGGTGGTCACCAACGGGGATGTGGTGGCGAACGGATCACCCGCCACCTTTGGCACTCCCGCCACCATTTATGTCTCCGCTGGATCTTCGATTAATTTCCAAGGCGGTGGCGGCAATCTGGCCACGCTGGCGGCCGGCACATTGACCAAATCCGGTCCCGGCACGTTGCTGGTCGGCGGTGTGGCCGGCAATTCCTTCCAGGCTACGACCACGGTGAATCAGGGCCAGTTGGTGGTCAACAACTGTGCCGGCGGAGCGGGGATCTACATCAACAGTGGCGGCGCGCTGGAGGCGGCAGGCTCATCCTTGGGCGGTGGCATTAGTGTGGCCGCCGGCGGAACCATCACGCCTGACATCAATAACACAATTGGCACCCTGAACTCTGCTGGCCCCCTGACCAATGCCGGAGCCATCACCCTGCAAATCCTCAAGACAGCCACCGCCACGAATGCGGATCAAATCAACGCTGCCGGCTATTTTGTCAACACCGGCACGCTCACCGTGAGTAACAACATCGGTACCACACTGCCGCTGGCGGCAGGCGATTCTTTCAGACTGTTTACGCTGACCAACTATGCCGCGTTGACGGGTCTCAACCCGACGCTGCCGGCACTGCCCACCGGCTTGGGTTGGACCAACAAATTGTCCTTAAACGGCACGATTGCCGTGGTCGCGACGGTTTCGACCACCCCGTTCTCCATTGGCACTGCGGTCAGCGGGAATCAATTGACGCTGACGTGGCCGGCAGATCATATCGGCTGGCGCCTGCAAGTGCAGACCAACTCGGTGAGCACCGGGTTGAGCACCAATTGGTCGGACGTGTCTGGTGCAACCAGCGTTGATACCGAAACGATTACGATTGATCCCACGCAAGGCACCGTGTTTTACCGGATGGTTTATCCATAACCATTCGGCGGTTGAGGTGCCCCGCGCCGGTTTGGGTTCCGGCGCGGGACGTTTCCGAAAGTATCGGAATACCCGCCAACGCGGCATGGAGCAAATATTTGAAATATACTATAAAAAATTAGGTGCTTATAAAATTGATTATGAAACGGTTTAAAAAAACGAACGGCAGATGCTGCCGGGGCTTCACCTTGATTGAACTGCTGGTGGTCATCGCCATCATCGCCATTCTGGCGGCGATGCTTTTGCCTGCGCTTTCGAAGGCCAAGGACAAGGCCAAGTCCATTGCTTGCTTGAGCAACTGCAAACAGGTTGGCATCGCCTCGACCATGTATACGGATGATAACCAAAATGCGGTTGTGCCGCTTTATCAGCCTAAAGGTAGCCTGGTCGTCACGTCCGATTGGATTGTGCAAAATAACAACGCGGTCTTTTGGGAGGATCTGCTGCGGCTGGGAGGTTACATGAAAACCTTCAGTGCATTTGATTGTCCGTCCCTGCAGAACTTGGCGGCTCATTCCATCGGCGGCGGCTTTGCCACCAACCACATGCTGGGCATTGGTATTAATTGGCCGGAAGTTGGCGTGACATTAACCGCCGCTGGTTCAACTCCGCGGAAAATAAGTCAAATCCGGAGTCCTTCTCTTTGTATTGGTTTTGCTGATGCCGGTTCAGTCACGGCGGCTACGGCTACCGAACCCACCGGTGACGGCTGGGTGCCGGATGCGTCGTATGATGCGACTTTGGCTGTATATTTGGGATACGGTGCCACTTATTTTCGATCGCCATCAGGCGGGGCAAGTTATGCCACCGGCGATGCCCGTTCCTTGCCCCGACATGCCAAACGGGTGAACTGGCTCTTTATGGATGCTCATGCTCAATTGTCAAAAAATAGCGCGGCGGGCTGGAATCTGACACGGATGGATGGCAACAATTTGTGGGCCATTGATCATAATTCTCCAGCCGTTCCTTAATAATGAAACTTTCCAATGTTGTCGTTTTGGGTCTGGTTCTGACGCTGTCCGGCTGCGGCAAGAAATCATCGGATGGCCCGCAGTATCAGGCCACGCTGGCAGATCTCAACCGGATAGTTTCCACGCTGAACACGGTTGGTGGCGGCAGGCAGGTAGACACCAATCAAGTTGCCGCGTTTCTAGCCTCGGAGGGCAAAAGTTTTCCCGTCCCGCCCGCCGGCAAAAAACTGGCCATCAATCCCGCGACGCATCAGTATGAGTTTATGGAGCAGTGACTGGTATGACTATTCGTCACCCGGTTTTATCACGGCTGATGCTGTCATTTGCAGCGGCGCTGGCGCTAAATGTTCAAGCGGGTAATCCGTTGTGGAACGGGGCCGGCAGCGTCACCAACAACAATTTCAGCAACACCAATAACTGGTTTGCCGGCAATGTTCCCACCGGCAACAGCATCAACAACGTGCCGGTCGGCTTTGGTCCGCTCGACGGCGCGGCCACCAACACCGCCAATTGTGATGCCACGGGCAACTCGCAAATCTGGACCTTCAACGCCGGTACCGCGCCGATGGTAGTCACGATTAATGGCTAGCAGTTAGGGGCCGCCACCGGCCCCGATGTCTTCGTCAACAACAGCACCAACCTGCAAACCATCAATGGCCGATTCACCCTGTTCGACATCGGTGGCACCACGACCAGCCGGCGGTTCAACGCCGCCAACGGCCCGTTGACCATCGCCACCACCGGCGGTATCACGCTGCGCGGCGACAGCAGTCCGACGACGTGGGCGCTGGAGTTCGGCGGCAGCTATAACGGCACGTTTACCAATGGTGTTTTTGTCAACGGCGGAAACTTGGGCGGTAAAACGGTTAATTACCTTAAAACCGGCACGGGCACTTGGGAAGCAATGTCGGCACTACCGGATTTGACCACCAATGCATCTTCCCTCGCGGTCGCCGCCGGTGTTTTGATCCTCGACGCGGCCAATACTTACACCGGTTCCACTATCGTCTCCAATGGTGCGACGCTGTACACGGTCACCACCGCGACCGGGGCGGGTACTTATTCGGTCAGTAACACGGCGACGCTGGGCGTGACGCTTGCCAGTGGCGGCAGTTCGTTGACCAATGCGAGTTTGACGCTGGGAACGGCGGGCACGGATACCACAACCATCAATTTTTATCTGGGCAGCTTCAGCAATCCGGCCAATCCGATCATCAATGTGACCGGTGCGTTGAACCTCAATGGCCCTTGCACGCTCAACTTCGCGAATGGCGTACTGACCAACGGCCAGTTTTCGCTCTTAAAGAGCGGCAGCCTGACCGGTTCCGGGAATTTTAATTTGGGCACATTGCCCGGCGGCGTGAGCGCCTATTTGTCGAACAATCTCGCCAATAGCTCGGTGGATCTGGTGGTCACGGCTAACTTGGGCTACAACAACTCTATTTACTGGAACGGTGACACCAGCTCACTCTGGGACATCAACACGTCGCCGAACTGGCAGTTCAATGGCACGACGGGTTTAACCTATTATGACACCAATCAGGTGGTGTTTGACGACACGGCGACCGGCAATTTTGCCGTCACGTTGAACACGCTGGTCAAACCGATCAGCGTGACGGTGAACAGCACGAACAGTTATTCCCTCGGCGGTTCCGGCGGCATCGGCGGCGGCACGGCGCTAAACAAATCCGGTACCGGTTTGTTTACATTGAACAATGCGAATACCTACACCGGTCTGACCACCGTCAGTGCGGGCACACTCCTGTTGACCAACTTGAATGCCATTCCGGCGGGCAATTCCCTGAACATCGCCACCGGCGCCGTCGTGCAGCCGAAGGCGGCAGGCACCTATGCGAGCGTGACCACGACGTTGAACGGTTCCGGTACAGCGGGCGGTTCCTTTGGCGGCTCGCTGGATTTTCATGGCGGCAATACCACCACGTGGCCGGGCCAGATTATTCTCAATGCCGCCAACGCTACCATTGGTTGCTATGGTGTCACCTGCGTCACAACCCTTTCAGGACAGTTGACCGGTAATGGCGGTTTGACGATCCGACCCGAAGGTGGCAGTTCAGCCACGCACACGGCAACTTTTACGTTGTCGAATACGACCAATAATTATGTGGGCAGCACCACCATGCGGGTGGGCACCGCCGAGGCCAGCGCAACGTTGAAATCCGGTGTGAACAATGCATTGCCGGCGACGACGTCCTTGAGTCTGGACCGCGTCGGCAATTCCGGCGTGGTTTATTTTGATCTCGCCGGACACACCCAGGTGCTGGCTGGCTTGACGTCGGATTTTGGATCCAATGCGGTCATCAACAGTACCGGCACGGGAATCTTGACGGTGAGCAACAGCATAGATACGACCTTCAACGGTAGCATCGGCATCAGCGGAAAAGCGGGCATCAGCTTGGTGAAACAAGGTGCGGCCGCGCTGACGTTGACCGGCACGAATTTATACACCGGCAGCACGACGATCGGGGCCGGCTCGCTGGCGGTGAACGGGCTCATCACGGCAACGAGCAGTTTGCAGATGAGCAACAATGCCACGCTGCAAATCGGTTTGGCTGCGCCTGGCGGGCCGACGAATATCGTGGTCAATGGCAACGTCACCCTCGCCGGACAAATCGTCGTGACCGACAACGGCTTCGTGGCCAACACCAATTATCCGGTGATTTACTATACTGGCAACCTGATCAACAGCGGCATCACCGCAGGGGCGCAGTCGGCTGGCGTGTTTACGATTGATACCAGCGTGCCGCACGTTGTTTCGTTGGTTGTCGGGCAAAAATATCCGCTGGTGCAGTTTTCCAGCACCAATTTGGCGGTGAGCACGCTCACCACCAATTTGAGCGGCATTTTGAATGGTACGCCGGCGGGACCGATTTGGTATGAAGTGCGCGACCAGACGAACAAGATGTGGGACTTTGGGGCGCGGCTCGCGACGACACCCTGGAACATCACCGTGCGGCATCTGCGCGCCGGCACGAACACGGTGACTATTTTTGCGCAGGATGGCGGCGGCAATATCCAGAGTAACTGCGAGCAAGTGGTCTTGACTTTGGGCACTAATCCCGGCGTGCGGCCAAGACCCATTCCCTCCGAAATCTGGTGGGGCGGACTGGCCACCAACGGCAATCCGCAAATGACCAATTATTCGCAGTGGCCGTTTGTGCAGCGGTTTCAGGATGGATATTTCTTCCACACGGCGAACGTCGGCACCGCTGCCTGGCAGCAATCGCTGGCCACCAATCTGCTCCCGTTCAACACCAAATACTGGCCGGAACTGGGCGGCAATTGCCCGAATCCCACCACAAACTGGTATCAGGGGCAATTGAGCTCTTGGGGTGGCACCGCAGCGAACATGCAAGCCAACGGCATCATCTGGTCCGAGTTCACGCACGATTACCACATGGAGAACATGAAACCAGTTTGTCAGGCCAATCCCACTTGGCCGACCAATGACGACATTGCCTGGTGGACGGGTGATTTAACGGTGGCCGACGGCAACTATCCATACACCAGCGGCATCTGGCGCGATGTGTTCAACGGCTATTACCAACAGTTCCCGCAAATCAAGGTGGGCCACACGAGCCAGCCGGAGTGGTGGCCTTGGGGCAGTTATCCGGCGGGGGTGTCGGATAGTGCCCTGGCATTCACCATCACCAACAGTTCGGGCCAAAACATCAATTTTTCCCTCAACGCGTCGAATGTTTTCAGCTCATTCATGAACATGGCGGCGGCGATCGGTCATCCCTATTTTTCACAGCAAAGCGACACGCCGTGGAATTATTTTGGCGGTGGCGGCGTGGGCACACCGGCGTCCGAAGCCACCATGCGCCAGATGATCCGTGCCTACGAGCAATACGATCAGTCGCGCGGCGGCCGGCACACCCTTATCTGCAACGTCAGCGACGCCAGCAGTGCGAATCAAGGTTCGCAGACCGCAGCGGATCTCTATTACGAAAGCAGCAGCTTGAGCAGCATGATGCTACATCAGCAGGAAGGCGGTCGCGCGAACCGCTACTTGTATGAAAGCTGGTATTGGAACATTCCCTACGTCACGGTGCCGGAAACGCAGGCCGGGAGCTACACGCACTTGGCGCTTTCCGCCATCAAGTATTTGAAAGGCATCATGGACACCAATGGCACGCCCGAGCCATTGAATCTGGGAATCCTCAGCACCGGGACGACCAACCTGCTTTCCATCACCAATAACGGTGACGTGGCCTGCTTGCCCGCCATCACCGCCAGCGAAAGCGGTAGCGGCTATCTCGTCGCGCGCTATTTCAACGCCGCCGGTCAGGATGTCACCGCCGCAATGTTGAACGGCGAAGGCTATTGCCACACGAACATGTTGCAACCAGGCCAGTCTACCACCTTCACCGTGGTGTTCGGCGCGCTGTCCAATGCCGCGCCCAGTTCCGCCCGCAGCGTCACGTTCGAGGCGTTTTGGAATCCGCAGGACCCGACCGGCGTGGTGCGCGACCGCAAAACCATCAGCGTGACAGCGTCGAATCTCGTTTCCGCACCCGCTCCGCTGGCGTGGTATAAACTGGACGGCAACGCGAACGACAGCAGCGGCAACGGATTTAACGGCACCGCCACCAGCGTAAGCTATGTCACTGGCATCGTCGGCCCGCAGGCTGCTTCGTTTAACGGCACCAGCAGCTTCGTCCAAATTCCTCGTAGCCTCAGCAATGACTTCACGATTTCGTTCTGGGTCAAGACCACCCAGACCGGCGGCTCCGGCCAATGGTATGCGGGCAGGGGATTGGTGGATGCTGAGGTGGCTGGGAGCGTCAATGATTTTGGAATTTCGTTGGAGAGTTCCAACGCTGCGTTTGGCGTGGGCAATCCAGACACCACCATTACCTCCACCGCGGTCATAAACGACGGTCAATGGCACCATGTAGCGGCGAATCGCGTTAACAGCAGCGGGGCAATGAATTTGTATGTGGACGGCGTCTGGCAGGCTGGCATTACCGGACCGACTGGCACGCGCAACGCGCCGCCGGCCTTTCGCCTCGGCAGTTTGCAGCCGGGAGCCAACTTTTTTTCCGGCACCATCGACGATGTGCGGCTCTACGGCAATACGCTGAACGGCGCGCAGGTTGCCGCGCTTGCCACGCTTACGCCGGTCAACACGGCACCGACGCTGGCGGCCATGGCCGATCAAACCCTCGTCGCCGGCCAGACCTTGACCGTGACCAACCGTGCGAGCGATCCCGACGCACCGCCACAGACCCTGACCTTCAGCCTGCTTAATCCGCCGACGGGCGCGGCAATTGATCCCAACAGCGGAGTCTTCAGTTGGCGGCCAATCATTGCCCAGTCCCCGTCCGTGAACACCATTACAGTGATGGTGGTGGACAATGGCTCGCCGAATTTGAGTGCGACGAACAGTTTTTTCGTCACGGTCATTCCCCCGGCCAAGCCAGCCCTCAGCGCCGCCGGGCTTAATAGCGGCCAGTTCAATTTTACCGTCAATGGCGACAGCGGCCCGGATTACATCCTGCTGGCCTCCACCAATCTCACGAATTGGTTGCCCCTCTGGACAAATTATTCACCGCTACTACCTTTTAACTATACCAATGCTGTCACCAATTTCAGCCAGCGTTTTTATCGCGTGCAGCTCGGGCCCTAGCTTTGCAACCACAGGCTTGAAATTAATATCCTCATCCACCAGGTAACCTGTCCGAATGTTTCGCCGATGAAAATAGCCCGCCTGCTTTTGCTTGTCTGCTCGTTCTGCTGCCCGGCGGTCAGGGCTCAAACCACCTATCAATGGACGAATTGGGTTGCGGGGGCGGCGGATGGCAGTTGGGGCAGCGGTGCCAACTGGAATCCGGCCGGTCCTGCCGCCGGCGTGGACAACACGGCGCAGTTCACCCAGCCGGTGACGAACTCGGCCACGCTCACGCTTGATGGCAGTTACACCGTCGGCAATCTGCTGTTCGGTAACACCGCCACCAATGCGATTGGCTGGACGCTCAATTCCGGCACGCCGTCCACGAGTCCGTTGAAGTTAAGCGTTTCCAGCGGCACGCCGTCCATCACGGTCACCAACCAGTCCGCCACGTTTGGCGCGGTGCTGGCGGGCACGCAGGGTTTCGCCTTGAGCGGCGGTGGGGTATTAAATTTGAACGCGGCGGACACTTGCACCGGCCTGACCACCGTCAGTGCCGGTGCGCTGGTGCTGAACAATCTGAACGCCGTGGCCGCTGGCAATGCCCTGAACATCGCCAACGGGGCCATTGTCCAGCCGAAGCTCGCGGGTACTTATGCGAGCGTGGCCACCACCCTGAACGGTTCCTGCAACGCGTTCGGGTCATTCGGCGGCTCGCTGGATTTCCACGGCGGCACCACCACCACCTGGTCGGGGCAGATCATTCTCAATTCCGATACGGCGACCATCGGCTCCTACGGCGTCACCAGTGTCACGACGCTCTCCGGGCAGTTGACGGGCGGTGGCAGTTTGACGTTCCGGCCGGAAGGCGGCAGCGCTTCTAGCCACACGGCGACCTTCACGCTGTCGAACCCGTCCAACAATTACGCCGGCAGCACGACGATGCAGGTGGGCACGGCGGAGTTGAGCGCCACACTGAAAGCCGGCGTGAACAATGCGCTGCCGGTGACGACGGCATTAAGTCTGAATCAGGTTGGCAGCACGGGCACGGTGTATTTTGATTTGGCCGGCTTCAACCAGACACTGGCCGGGTTGTCCGCGAATTACAGTTCCAACTCGGTGATTAACAGTAGCGGCACTGTGGCCACGCTGACAATCAGCAATAGCGTAAACACGACGTTCTCGGGCATGATCGGAGTAAGCGGCAAGGCGGGCATCAATCTGGTCAAGCAAGGCAACGCCAGCCTGTTCCTGGGCGGCCCAAATTTTTACACCGGCAACACGACGGTGAGCGGCGGCGCGATGACCCTGGCCTGCCCGAATGTATCTACCGGCAACGTGACCGTGAGTGGCGGCGCTTTGACGCTCGATGGCACGAATCTCTACAGCGGCAGCACGACCATTGGAGCGGGCACGCTGACGCTCAACGGACTAATAACGGCCACCAGCAGTTTGCTGATGAGTAGCAACACCACGTTGCAAATCGGTTTGGGCGCGCCGGGCGGGCCGACGAATATTGTCGTCAAAGGCAACGTGACTCTCGCCGGACGAATCGGCGTGAACGACGCCGGTTTCATCGCCAACACGAAGTATCCCATTATCTATTACACCGGCACGCTGATTAACAACGGCGTCACCGCCGCGCCGCCCGGGTCGTGCGCGTTCACGATTGACACCAGTGTGTCGCATGTCGTTTCGCTCGTCGTCGGGCAAAAGTATCCACTGGTCCAATTTTCCAGCACCAATTTGGCGGTGAACACGCTCACCACCAATTTGAGCGGTATTTTGAGTGGCGCGCCCGCGGGGCCGATCTGGTATGAGGTGCGCGACCAGACGAACAAGCTGTGGGACTTTGGCGCGGCGCTGGCAGTTTCGCCCTGGAACATCACGGTGCGGCATCTGCGCGCCGGCACGAACATCGTCACCATTTTTGCGCAGGACGGCTCCGGCGCGATCCAAAGCAACAGTCTTCAGCTCACTCTTACTTTGGGAACCTATCCGGCAGTGCGGCCCCGGCCGATTCCCTCGGAAATCTGGTGGGGCGGCATATCGGACAACACGCAAATGACCAACTATTCGCAGTGGCCGTTTGTACAGAAATACGCCGACGGTTATTTCCTCCATGGGGCCTACTGGAGTAAGTCGAGCACGGCTGGATTACAGCAATCGCTGGCAACGAACCTGTTTCAATTCAACACCAAATACTGGCCGGAACTGAGCGGCGACATTACGAGTCCCAATACCAATTCCGGCTCGGCCCTGGCCTCGAAAGACGGCAATATTGTGCAATTCCAAGAAAACAACGGCATCATCTTTTCCGAGTTCACCCATGATTACCACATGGAAAACATGCAGCCGCTTTGCCAGGTCAACCCCACTTGGCCGACCAACGATCAGATTGCTTTCTGGACCGGCGACCTGAGCGTGGCCGACGGCACCTATCCCTACAACACCGGCATCTGGCGCGACGCGTTCAACGCTTACCACGCGCAGTTTCCCCACGTCAAAGTCGGTATTACCAGCCAGCCGGAGTATTGGCCGTGGGACAGTTATCCAGCGGAAATTGTGAACCAGATTTCCTTCACCGTCACGAATCCGACCACGGCGTTTTCATTCAACGCCCACGACATCATCGGCTCGTTTGTCAACATGGCGGCAGTCATTGAGCAACCGTATTTCTCACTGCAAAGTGATTCGCCGTGGGGATATTTCGGGAGTGGTGCTGCGACCACTCTCGCAAATGAAGCCATCATGCGTCAGAAGATTCGCGTTTACGAAGATTATCTCCAGTCGCGCAACTGCCGGCATACGCTGATTTGCAACGTGTCCGACGCCAGCGCGGCCAATCAGGGTTCGACCAACGCCGCTAACCTGCATTACGAGAGTGGCAGCTTGAGCAGCATGATGCTGCACCAGCAGGAAGGCGGGCGGGCGAACCGCTATTTGTATGAAAGCTGGTATTGGGGCATTCCCTATGCCGTGGTGCCGGAAACGCAGCCCGGCAGCTACACGCATCTGGCACTCTCTGCAATCAAGTATTTGAAAGGTATCGCCGACACGAACGGCACTCTGGAGCAACTGAACATCACCCCCACGGCGACGAACGGCACGGTGGTGCAACTCCAACTGCAAAATAACGGCGATGTGCAATGTCTGCCCGCACTGGCTGGCCAGCCCGGCACCGTGCCCGGAGTCAACACCCGTTACTTCACCACGAACGGCGCGGAAATCACCGCAACCGTCCTGACGGCCGAAGGATTTTGTTTTACGAATATGCTGCAACCCGGCGGCCTGACAAATTTGTTGGCCGTGACGCTGGCGAGCGGTCTCACCGTGACCACGAATGACAACGACAGTGTCGAAGCGTTTTGGAATCCACAAGATCCGCTGGGCATCGTCCGCGACCGCGAAATATTTTCACCGTTGGTAAGTCCGCTGGGTTTGTGGAACGACGCGGACATCGGCAGCGTGGGGGTCGCGGGCGGTTCGGCTTTGGGCGGAACGAATTTCACGCTGCTGGGTTCCGGCGCGGACATCTGGGGCACGGCCGACGCGTTTCATTTCGTTTATCAGACCAACGGCGGCGACGGCACCCTCACCGCCCGCGTGACCAGCCAAACCGCCCCCGATCCGTGGTCGAAAGCCGGCGTGATGATTCGCGCGAGCACGGCCACCAACGCGCCGAA
>Ga0075030_100004326_pt1 | contig 12847 bp, 3 predicted proteins | sample LitLauG_LLR_2012_FD_71393 | JGI IMG/M metagenome (GOLD analysis project Ga0075030, IMG submission 71393) | Freshwater sediment microbial communities from Pennsylvania, USA - Little Laurel Run_MetaG_LLR_2012 | ecosystem: Environmental > Aquatic > Freshwater > Creek > Sediment | place: USA... | reverse complement strand
GCCACCGACCCGAGCGTTCCCCGAACCACCATCCGCGTCACAATCAACGGCTCGTCGCGCCGCGTCGAAGTCGAAGACCGCTGGACCCTGGTCGAATTGCTGCGGGACCATCTCGGCCTCACCGGCACTCACATCGGCTGCGACCGTGGCGAGTGCGGCGCCTGCACCGTGCTGGTCGACGGCAAGGCCGCCTACTCCTGCAGCCAGCTCGCTGTCTGGATGGATGGCCGTTCTGTCCAGACCGTCGAATCGCTCGCGCAATCCGGCACGCTCGATCCACTCCAGAAATCGTTCATGGAGCACGACGCCCCGCAATGCGGTTTTTGCACTTCGGGCCAGTTGATGGCCGCCAAGGCGCTGCTTGCGCGCAATCCCCATCCCACTGCGGATGAAGCCCGCGGGGCGATGGCGGGCAATATCTGCCGCTGCTCCGGCTATAACCGCTATGTCGAGGCCACGCTCGCCTCCGTCGGGATCGCTTCTCCCCCGACAGTGCAGCGCTTCGAAGCCGCAGGCGCGCCGCTGGCTGTTCTCAAATCCGTCGGCCATGAGACCCCCCGAATCGATGCCCGCGAGCGCGTCACCGGCAAGGCCACTTACAGCGGCGATATATATCTTTCGGGCATGCTGTACGCCCGCGTTCTGCGCAGCCCTCATCCGCACGCGCGCATCCGCAGCATCGACACTTCGAAAGCCGCCGCGCTCCCGGGCGTTAAGGCCGTCCTGACGCATCAGAACTGCACAGTAGTTTGGGGCGCGGGAGGAATTGCCGGCGGCCAGCAGTACAACGACGCGGTCAAGAAGATCACTCAGCAGCGCCGCTTCGCGTTCAACAATCCTGTCCGCTTCGTCGGCGAACCCGTCGCCGCCATCGCCGCCGTCAACCGCCACATCGCCGAAGAGGCAATGCAACTCATCGCAGTGGACTACGAGGTTCTCCCCCATGTCCTCGAACCCGAAGATGCACTCAAGCCCGGCGCTCCTCAGCTCTGGCCCGAAGGAAACGTATCGCTCGACGTGCGGAACGAAGCCAAACCGATGGGTCAGCGCCGCGGCGATGTCGAAGCCGGCTTCCGTAGTGCCGACCATATCTTCCAGGATCGTTTAACCACAACCCTTGTCCACAATGCGCAAATGGAGCCGCGCACCTCGGTAGCTGCCTGGGACGGCGACAAACTTACTGTCTACACGCCAACCGGCGGCATCGCCAACTGCCGCAACGACACCGCTCGCGATCTCGGAATTCCCATCGAAAACGTTCGCATCGTGTGCCAGTACATGGGCGGCAATTTCGGCAATAAGAATCAGAATCAGGACTCCGACCTGATCGCCGCGATGCTCGCCAAACAGGCCGGCGCGCCGGTCCGGCTGGAGTTCTCGCGCAAGGAAGATTTCATCGGCATGCACGGCCGCTGGCCAACGGTCCAGTATTTTAAGGTTGGCGTGAAAAACGACGGTACTCTGAGCGCCATCCAGCTTCGCGGCTACAGCGGCATGGGCGGATACCGCAAGAACTCCGGCAATATCGGCGGCATCGAAGTCTACCAGTGCCCCAATATCGAAACCGTCATCTCGCCGGTTTACACAAACAAGACCGTTTCTGGGAATTTCCGCGGCCCCGAATTCCCCCAGGGTTACTTCGGCTTTCAGTGCATGATGGACGAAGTCGCTTACAAGCTCAATATGGATCCCGTCGACTTCGCCCTGAAGAATATGACGCGGCAGGCCAACGACGAAACCCCTTACACCAATTACACCCTCGACCAATGCGTCCACCGGGGTGCCGAGGCTTTCAACTGGAAACAACGCTGGAGACCTCAGCCCGGCTCGGATCACGGCCCGGTCAAGCGCGGTGCCGGGTTCTCTTTCATGGCGTTTCGCTCGGGGGTGGGCCGTAGCAATGCCGTCATCGAGGTTGATTCCAAAGGCAAATACCTCGTGCGCGTGGGCGTTACAGATGTGGGCGCGGGCGCGAAAACCACCATGGGCATCATTGCAGCCGAAGCCCTCGGCGTTCCTTTGTCGCAAATTGAGGTGATGTGGGGAGACACCAGCCGCTGTCCTTACTCCGTCGGAGAGTCCGGCAGCCGCACCACGATTCAGACCGGCTACGCCGTGGTCGAGGCCGCGCGCGATATCAAACGGCAGCTCGCCCAAAAGGGCCTGCCGAAGGGCAGCGAGCGACTCACAGCCGCAACCAGTCCGAATCCGACGGTCGAAGGCAACAAGGTCCGTGCCACCTACGGAGCGCATTTTGTGGAGGTCGAAGCCGATGTGGAAACCGGCCACGTGCGCGTTCTGAAGTATCTTGCGGTGCATGATTGCGGACGCATCATGAATCCGCTGACCGCCGCCAGCCAGATCAAAGGGGGCACCATCATGGGCATCGGTATGGCGCTTCACGAGGAACTGCTCTACGATCCCCGCAGTGGTCAGCCGCTAACCGCCGGATATTACGGGCACCGCGTTCTGACCCACCGGGACGCGCCCGATATCGAAGTCATCTTCATCGAGAGCGACGATGGCTACGGCCCCTACGGCGCGAAAAGTATGGGTGAATCCAGCAAGGTCCCGGCCGTTGCAGCCGTGGGCAACGCCGTCTTTAACGCCATCGGGCGCAGGATGAAAGACTTGCCTATCAGCCGCGACAGGATCCTGCAGGAGGTGCTCGCATGAAGACCTTCACGAACGCCAATGCCCGTGATCCAAAGCAGGCAGCTGGCCTCGCGCAGCAGGCGCGCAGCAACGGGCACGCGCCTTACTTCAACGGTGGAGGCACCGATCTGCTCGGGCTGGTAAAGGAACGCATCGTTCAGCCGGACGTGCTGATCAATCTGCGAACTCTGAAGGGCCTCGACCAGGTGACGTCAGCATCGGGCGGCGTGAGCATCGGCGGCCAGATTAGTCTCGACGCGCTCAGCCACGATCCGCGAATTCGCCGCGACTACCCGGTGCTTGCCGAGGCTGCCGAGAGCGTGGCCACCCAACAAATCCGCAATTTTGGCACGCTCGCAGGCAACGTCTGCCAGCGCCCCTGGTGCTGGTACTTCCGCAACGGCTTCCCTTGCTATAAAGCGGGCGGCAGCCAGTGTTTTTCCATCACAGGCGAGAACCGGTTCCACGCCATCTTCGGCGGCGGCCCGAGCTTTATCGTTCACCCGTCGGACACCGCGCCTGCGCTCGTGGCGCTGGACGCGCAATTTCACATCGTCGGACCAACCGGCGAGCGCACGGTGCCTGCCGCCGATTTCTTCGTCCTGCCGAAGCAGAACGCCGCCCGCGAAAACGTTTTGGCCGAGGATGAAGTGCTCGCATCCATTCAGCTGCCCGCGCCCCGGGCGGGTACCCGCAGCACGTATCACAAAGAACTGGACCGCGAAGCCTGGACTCACGCCGTAGTCAGTGCCGCTGTCGTGCTCGAAATGGACAAGGATATCTGCCGCTCCGCGCGCATGGTCCTCGGCGGCGTGGCTCCCATCCCCTGGCGTGTCCCGGACGCTGAGCGCCTCCTGGCCAACCAGCGCATCACACCGGAACTCGCTGCAAAGGTGGCGGACGCCGCCCTCGCCGGCGCCAATCCGCTCGCGAAGAACGCCTATAAAATACCGCTGACCCGGGCGATCGTGCAGCGTACTGCATTAGCTCTGGGTATCCGCGCCTGAAAAGCGCGGAGCATCCCTTACGTTGGCAGCTCCGCGGTTAACGCCCTGCTTCCCGTAAACGCGAGTGCAACTGCATACGCCCGGCCGCATTCCGCAAACCCACTCATCACACTCCGCAAGCCCACTCATCAAAGGTGTAAAGATGCCTGAACGGAAAGAAGCGTAAGTTGTTGGGGAGCTAACAGGAGTCCGGCGCACGCTCGACACTTGCCGCAACCGGTTGATTTGATTGGTTGCGGGGGAAGGATTTGAACCTGTTGGGTTATGCGCGTGCCGGGCTTTGGCTATGAAGTATGAATTAATAAAAGGCAAGCGCTACCTGATCCACGATCGGGATCCGCTGTCAACAGGGACTTCCTGTGCACCCTGGCGGAGGCCAGCGCGAAATCGGTGAAGCTCCCGACGCGTTCAGTGAACTTGGACAGCTGCGCAGAACGACCGAAGTATTAAATAACAGTAAGGAGTGCTGATCATGCCCGATCCCGGTTTCGCCAACCGCGATGGGCCGGTCCGTTGCCGAAGCCGCCTCTCGGCGGATTGCTCAATTATTATGACCGAGCGGCCTGAATTGCGTTCGGCCGGGTTTTGGATACTACGCCGACGCGATAGCTTTGAGTAGATAATACCGGTTCACCGGGCTGTTCCTCCCAACGCCAGAAGTCCGATACTCGCGGCGCCGTCGCTGGCGCGTCGCGCGAATTCGGCCATGCCGAGCGATTCGTACTGCGTACGTGCATTATCCAGAAGCTCGCGCGCCCGAACGCGGTCGTCTCGCGCGCCGCGAGCGAGCAGCATTTCCGCATATCGCTCGCGCACGGCGGGCTGCACGAGCCGGTAGGGCGCGGTATCCGCCTGATGAATGGCGGTGGTGTGGTGATCTTCCGCACGCGTCCATTCACGCGCAGCGGCGGCGGCCATTCCGGCGGAGGAGGCCATACTGCTGATTGCCTGAAAACACCAGATGCCGGTTCTTACCATATCCTCGGCGGCGGGAAGCAAGCGCGCCAAATCCTTGTGACGACCTAGTGCGTCAAGTCCATCAATGACCGTTGCGAGTCCGCCCCAGGAACCGAATGAGTTCGGACGTCCGGCCATGGGGAGCCCGGGCAGGGCGGCGGCCAGAACGTCGTCTGCCCGGGGATCCCCTTCGCGCGCAAGGAAGGCAAAAAGGGACGCCTTCGCAATGCCTGCCCCGAAGAATGCGGGCTCGGTTTCCACTGCCCGGTTGTGGTGAAGCAGGGCTTCCTTACGGTCTCCGCGCCGATACGCGATATTGGCCAATGCGTTTTCGTCGAGGAACGTCCACGCGCACTGGGGAACCAGTTTGCCGAACGCGAGGGCATCGTGTGCGGCGCGCCAGGCCCCGTCGAGATCTCCGGCGGCCATGCGGCCTCCGGTAATCAACAGCCGGCAGATCCATGCGACGTTCTGGTGTCCGATGCGCTCAGCTTCGGGGAGCACACGGCGTGCGCGGGCCTCCGCTTCGACGGGCTGGCCGCAGAACATCGCGGTGGTGGCGGGAAAGGACGTGACGTCGGTTTTATTCCAGAGGTCTCCGGCGGCAGCCAAAAGGGGTTCGACGTCGCGGGCGGCGGCGGCTGACCCGGTCAGATCCGCTATGTGCAGCCTGAGGTGGGTTTCCACCTGCCCGGCGACGACCTGAAGCTCGATTCCAGGCAATTCCCGCTGCATGGCCCGGCCCCGTTCAAAAGCACGGAGGCCGTCGGTCGCGTTGCCGCTCATCGACAGCATAAGGGCTTCCAGAAAAGTCATGCGGCATTGCAGGTAGGGGTCCGCACCACCAACTTTCGCAAGGGTATTTCGCACACGGGCCAGGCCGGCCCGGAGATTGACGGTCCAGAAATACACCCAGGCAAGGGCCTCGCTAATCCGGGACGCCCGCGCGAAATCTCCGGCGGATTCACACAGGCCGACGGCACGCTCGTAATCCGCGATCGCTTCTTCTGCACGGCCGAGGCTGCGCAGAGCGCCTGCGCGAAGGGTTCTGAGTTCGATGGCCGTCGGCGAGCGCACCGTATCGGACGTCGGCTCGGCCGTTTCCCGAAGCGAAAGTGCACGGTCGAGGTGCGCGAGTGCGTCTTCATGGGCAGCGGCGGAACTGGCCTGTGCCGCTGCGGTGACGAGATATCCGATGGTGCGCTCAGCCTCGGCCGAAAAGCCTGCCTCGTATAAATGGTGCGCTATAGCAGGAGCCTGCTCGTGTGGGGCAGCAGGATATAACTGCTCGATGGCATCGGCGATTCTGGCATGCAGGCGCTGCCGACGGGGCAGCGAAATGCGTTCGGCGAGAACCTGACGGATGAGCTCATGAGCGAAGCTGTAGCGGACGCCGCGGCCTTCCGCACGCGGCGCAAGAAGCCGGGCTTCTTCGGCTTCTTCGAGCGCGGGCAGAACGTCGCCGGAATCGCAGCATTCGATCTTTTCCAGCAGGCGGAGATCGAACGACCGTCCGATGACCGCAGCGGTAGCGAGGAGGCGGAGCGTATTCACGCCAAGGCGCTGCAGACGCCTGCCGAGAACGAAACGGATCGTCTGGGGCAACTCGATCTGCTCAAGACCGGAGCCGACGCGCCACCTGCCACTGGAGTCGAACAGGCGCCCTTCCTCAACCAGATACCGGACCAGTTCTTCGACGAAGAACGGATTGCCCTCTGTAAGGCTGAAGATGATCCGCGCTGCGGAAGGCGGCGGCGAATTACCGGTTATGGCTGTGAGAAGGCTCCCCACGGCGGCGGGCGTCAGCGGACGCAGCGTGATGGCGGTGGCCGGGCCCGAACGCAATAACAACTCCAGGGTTCGGGGGAATGGCCGGTTGCCGTTCAGTTCGTTGTCCCGATACGTCACGAGAACCAGCCCTGGAATGGAGCCGATGTTCTGTGCGATGTGCGCGAGGAGCAGAAGACTGGACTCGTCTGCCCAGTGCATATCCTCAAAAACCACCATCATGGGACTGATGGCGCAGGCCCGCTCCACGAATTCGCGATATGCGTTAAACAGGAACCGGCGCTGCTGCTCAGGCGGCAATTCGATGGCTGCGGGAATTTCCGGGAACATACGTCGCAGTTCCGGCACCAGCCTCGCAACTTCCGGAGCGCCGTCGCCCAGAGCCTGGAGAAAGGTGGCCGGCGGCGCAAGGCGGGCGCACTTGCCGAGAATTTCAATAAACGGAATGTAAGGTGGCGCACCTTCCATTTCGTAGCAGTGGCCGGAAAGAGCGACAAACCCCCTTTTCCGCGCTTCGGCGAGAATCTCTTCGCCGAGTCGGGTTTTACCGACGCCGGGCTCTCCGCCGGCCAGAATCAGCGAGCCGTGGCCAGCTAGGGCGTCGTCGAGTTTGCGGAGCAGCGCGGTCTTTTCCGCGTCGCGCCCGATAAGCGGCAGACGTCCGCGCGGCGCCGAAGCAGGCGGAGGGCTGTCGGGCTGCGCCAGCGCGGAATCGGACGACAGGCGTGCAAGATCCAAACGAACCTGGGCCATGGATTCGTAGCGGTCCCGGGGAGATTTAGCGAGAAGACGGCGCAGCAACATCAACGGGCCGGGCGCGAGTGCGCGGCCTTCGGGATGAGCGATGACCGGAACGTCGCGGAGGATGGAAGCGGCGGTCGCGAGGGAGTTCTCCCGGCGGAACGGATGCTTCCCGGTAATCATTTCGCAAAGCACGACACCGAACGAGAAGATATCGGACCGGGCGTCGCACGGCTCGCCCGCGGCTTGTTCCGGCGACACGTAATCCCGAGCGTCAGGCCCGAGTCCGTCAGGCCCGACCAAGAGCGTGACGTCTCCATTCCCGGTAAACGCGATAGCGGAGGGCGCGATGCCTCCATGGACCGCTCCGGAGGAATGGACCTGTTCGATGACTTCGGCGATTTCGGCAGCGAGGTGGAGCGCCTTCTCGAGACCGAAGGGGCCCGATTGCAGCTGCGCGGCCAGGGTCCTGCCTTTTTGGGGAAGCAGCGATCCGCGGCCAGGAACCGGCGCGTCGCCCGCATTCAGCTGGACCTCAGCCGAAAACATATAACCGCGGCGGGAAACGGTTTCAATGGGGTCAGGATAGCCATCCCGAACCAATACTTTGCGGAGAGCCCAGATGTTCTGGGAAACGTTGGCTTCCTGGACAAACGTTCCGGGCCAGACATGTTCGAGAATACGTTCGCGCGTAACTACGGCTCCGCGGTTTTCGATCAGAAGCAGCAGAGTCTCAATGGCTTTGGGTTGCAGGGAGGTTATGACACCCTGGTGCAGGAGGACGCGACCCGCGACGTCCAAGTAGAAGGGCCCGAATTTGTAACCAAGTACAGATTCGCGTGACATGTTATGTAAATCACAAAATTATACTACGCTGAGCCCGGACATCTTTGCGCAAGACAAAGTTATCGAGAGAAATTCAAGATAACTTCGAGAGTACTCGTAAGCGGCTCTCCTGTTAAGGTTGCTGGAGACTATTCAGGTTTCCCTTTGCAGGGAACAGAGTGACGAGGACCAGATGTCGCGACTGTTTATCGCTGCCTTAGCATGCCCCAAACGGGGTTTGGCGAGTTGCGGCCGATCGGTCCGTTCCGAAGATTCCACCGCTGCATCCACAACAAGAAACTCTGTCATGAACCGCATTCAGACCGGGTTCGCAAGTGTCAGGGCACTCTTCTGTAAATTTCCGTATATCCTCCGGCGGAAAGATGTTTCCCGCCCCACCGCGCCGGCTGCCGATAGTAGCCGAACGCCCGGCGAGACCGCTAGTTACCCAGACCGTACCGCGAGAGAACCGGGAAAGGACAAAGCGCCACGAGTTCAGATTTATCCCTGGCCCCGCCATGCTTTCTCTGTTTGGTCGGTCGGATTGACCCCGGCTCAATCTGTCCAACCAGGGGCTTGGGGGCCAGTATGTGCACCGCAACTTACTCGTTCCGTACAAAACCGAGTCCCGCCGAACGTTTCACTCGGTCCGCGAGCATACCAGTGGTGGCAGCTTTGCCCATACAGTACCAGCAGTACTTTCAGCTGTCCGGCCGAAGCTACACGCTCATCGGAAGAGATACCTGAATCGGGCAGTAACCGAAAACTGCGTTTGCACCGACGGCGAATTCGTATTGCCGTTTTCTTTTGGAATTGGTCATGAATCGCCGTACTGAGTTTGACCGTTTATTGCTTCACCTGGGAGCTACCGTAATGTCCAGTCGTCGCAACGCTGCGTTTTCCGCTTTGTTCTTGACTTTTCTGGTGCCCGCCAGCCAGTTCGCCGCGACCCCAACGGTACCGGGGCAAAGCGAAGTGCTTACCGCGCCGCGTTCCACATCCGCACAGCCCCTGCTGTTCCCGTTTGTGACGTCCGCATTTGGATTTGACACAGAAATCACGATCTCCAATACCTCTAAGGACACGCTCGGCAGCACGCAGCAAAGCAGTACATGCACACTCAGTTTCTACGGCTCCGGAGCGCCAACTCAGAGCGTCGGCGTTGCTATGCCGGGCGGAAGCGTGGCAGCGGGTGCGGTGAACGTCTTCCTGCTGAGCAGCTTAGCTCCGGGTTTCTCGGGTTACCTCATCGTGAACTGCACGTCTGCCGACGCGAGAGGCTCAGCGAGAAATTTTTTGGGTGCCGCATCCTTTTCAGAGGACGCGCAGCTATTGACGCTGCCGCGGAGCATTCCGTCGTCACAGAGCTTCCTGCTTCCCTTTGTGACAAACCAAGCCGGGTACGATACGGGCATCGTTGTCGACAACACGAGCGCCGACCCGTTCGGCACCACTCTCCAATCGGGTACATGCACCCTAAATTTTTACGGGAGCGGCGCGCCAACTCCCAGTACGAACGTTCCGGTTCCCAACGGCACGATGTTCGGCGGCGTTGCAAACGCCTTTCTGCTTTCCAGCCTCGCGCCCGGTTTCCAGGGTTACGTTATCGGCACATGTACTTTTGGCGCAGTTGCAGCCTGGTCTTACATAGAGAGCGGCCTCACCACTCCCAACGCAATTGGCTTTTCAGACACGGCGGAGCTGATCACCCAGCCACGCAGTACGGCGGCGCAACCGCTGCTACTTCCGTCGGTGACCAACCAGAACGGCAACGACACGGGCATCCTGATCGCAAACACTTCAGCCGACCCGTTCGGGACTACTCCCGCAGGCGGCGCATGCACTCTGAACTTCTACGGATCGGCGGCGCCGGCCTCGGCCGTCACCACGCCTACGATTGCTGCTGGTTCGGTTTACGCAGTCCTTCTGTCCACCGTCGCGCCGGGCTTTGCAGGCTATGTGAACGTATCGTGTCCGTTCGCGCAGGCCCGCGGGTTTGCTTTCGTGCCGGGCACCGTGAAGGGAACCGCCTATTCGGAACTTCCCGAGGTGGTGTCGCTCCCGAGGAGCAGCGCGTCGCCGACGACGCTGCTGTTCAACAACGTTACAAACCAGAACGCCATTGACACCAGTATCACGATCTCCAACACATCGCTGGATTCGTTCGGCACTACCGGCGGATCGGGCACATGCACGATCAATTACTACGGCAGCGTGACCACCGGCAGCGTTCCGGCGGCACAGACGTCCAGCATTATTCCTGCAGGCGGGCAGTTGTCGTTCACGTTGTCGGCGGGAAACGCCGCGCAGTCGATCGCCGGAGCACCCGGATTCCGCGGCTACGTCATTGCGGCCTGCAATTTCCCGCTGGCGCGCGGTGTGGCGGCAATCCTCGGTACGCCGGGCGGTCTGGTGGTCACCACCACCACGCTCCCAAGCGGTAACCTCGGAGTGGGTTATTCGCAGACTCTCGCAGTCGGCAATGGCGTTTCACCGTACACCTGGTCCCTGACCGGCGGCACCCTGCCGCCCGGTCTCACGCTGAATACAACGACCGGCGTCATCAGCGGAACGCCGACAACGGTAACAGGCAGCCCGTTCAGCTTCAGTGTCACGGTGCATGACAGCGCGAGCAATGTGTCCCCGGCACGGAGTCTATCGATCGCGGTCGCGCCGGCGCCGGCGCCCACTGTGACCGGGCTGTTGCCGGCCACACTGCCGATTAACAGCGCAGCAACACTGGTACAGGTCTACGGAACGAATTTCATAACGGGCGCCACAGTGCTCTTTACGCCACCGGGCGGGACGGCTACCGCAATCACGCCGAGCTTCGTCTCCGCGGGGCAGATTAACGTCACTATACCCTCGACGCTGCTGACCACTGCCGGACTGGCGCAGCTCGCGATCCAGGATGCACCCGGAATCGTATCGAATCAGTCGCCGTTCACCATCACGGGCGGTCCGAATGTGGCCATCCTGACTGGGTCGAGTCTGGGGAGTCGGAAGATCGGCCAGCAATACATTTCTCTCTCCGCTACGGGCGGCAGCGGAAGTTACACGTGGAGCGTGGCGGCGGGCAGCACTTTACCGCCCGGCCTGAACCTCGCTACGATCCCGGGCAGTTCACCAGCACAACCGGGTCTGGTGGGTATCCTCACCACGGCGGGAAATTACCCGTTCAGCCTGAAAGTAACCGACGGCACCACCACGGCCACGCAGGCGTTTACGCTGACAATTACCGCGCTCACGGTCAAAGATCCGAACATTCCTGAGGCCTTTGTCGGGACGGCTTACTCCTATGGATTTACGGCTCTGAATAACGCGGGGACACCGACCTATACACTCACTTCGACCGCGATACCTGGAATGACTCTCGGGTCGGCGGGATCGCTGTTTGGAACGCCCACGGCTCCGGGCACCTATAACGTCAATTTCACGATGACCGACGGCGTCAGCGCCATCAATTACGGAACCCAGCTAATCGTTTACGCGGTGAACCTGACGACGGCGGGCGCGCTCGGCAACGCCACCCAGGGCACGGCGTATTCGGCGCAGCTAGTGGCCAGCGGCGGCACGGGAGGGTATCAATTCGCGCTCACCGGCGGCGGACTTCCCGGCGGGCTGTCTCTGAGCGGAAGCGGCCTGATATCGGGAACCATCAATGCGGGCACGGGGCTGTACGGGTTTTACGTCACAGTCACCGACTCGTCCGCCAACTCATACCGAAAGGCCATGTCGATCGATGTGATCGGCACAACGCCCGCGCAAAACCAGCTCACGCTGGGCACGATGGACGATCCGGTGTTCGGCAACGGCTTCACCTGGCAGGTTCCGATCTGTTGCGGCGGTACCGCACCGTTCACGTGGACAGCAACCGGCTTGCCTCCGGGGCTGTCGATCCGGACCGGCAGCGGAACCACGAGCCCCTTTATCATTCCCGGTTACGGAGAAATCTGGGGCGTTCCCACTTCAGCCACGCCCGCCACCTACAACGTCACTTTGACCGCCACGGATGTGACCGGGGCCAGCTCTTCGGAGACCGTCCCGATCCATATATCCGTTCTCAGCCTGGCCCCGAACTACAGTATTCCGAACGGCACGATCAATACGCCTTCTTCCACGACCTTTCAGATCATCGGCGGCTCGCCCGCTTACGCCTCCGCTGTGCAGACCTTTGGTTTCCTGCCGGCGGGGATGACGCTGAACACGGCTTCGGTGGCCGGCGGATTCTTTACGGTCAGCGGCACGCCCACTGAAAACGGCGGCTTCGATCCCGTCTTCACCGTAACGGACGGTGCGGGCAATACGCTCCACCGGAACAATTTCTTCAACATCAATAATGTGGCTGGCGGAATCACGATCAACAACAATACGGACCTGGGGTCGGTGACGGTCGGGTCCAATTACTCAAACCAGTTGTCCGCCTGCTGTGTGACGAACTACACCTGGTCTGTCGCCGGCGGGACGCTGCCTTCGGGTCTGACGCTTTCCGCCGCGGGTCTGCTCAGCGGCACGGCCAACGCGGCCGGCACATCCGTGTTCGTGATCAAGGCAGCCGACGCCGCTGGTGTTGCCGCTGCCGGTTATCGCCAATTCACGCTGAATGTAACGCCTCTCTCGATCACGACCACGGGACTTCCGTATGGCGAATTGGGAGTGGCTTACAACGCAGTAACCTTCACCGCTACCGGCGGCACCGGCACGCTCACCTGGTCGCTTGCCCCGAACTATCATCTGCCCCCGGGCCTGACCCTGGCGTCCAACGGAACTTTCAGCGGCACTCCGACGGCGACCGGGCAATACCCACTTAACGTCGAGGTCACCGACAGCGCGGGCTATATTACAACCCGCTTTTATGTGCTCAACATTTATAC
>Ga0075030_100004325_pt1 | contig 12849 bp, 5 predicted proteins | sample LitLauG_LLR_2012_FD_71393 | JGI IMG/M metagenome (GOLD analysis project Ga0075030, IMG submission 71393) | Freshwater sediment microbial communities from Pennsylvania, USA - Little Laurel Run_MetaG_LLR_2012 | ecosystem: Environmental > Aquatic > Freshwater > Creek > Sediment | place: USA... | reverse complement strand
GACCTGAAGAACGTCAACCCTCACGCTCGGATTGCGGTGAAGCTGGTCGCGGAAGTCGGAGTAGGAACTGTTGCGGCCGGCGTGGCCAAAGCCCATGCCGACGTTGTCCTCATCAGCGGAGATAGTGGAGGCACCGGAGCTTCTCCCCTCAGTTCTATCAAGCATGCCGGCATTCCGTGGGAACTTGGCCTGGCAGAGACGCAGCAGGTTCTCTTGTTGAACGACCTGCGCAGCCGCATCCGAGTTCAGACCGACGGCAAACTCCAGACCGGCCGCGACGTCGTGATTGCTGCGTTGCTCGGCGCCGAAGAGTTCGGCTTCGCCACCACGCCGCTGATCGCGATGGGCTGCGTGATGATGCGAAAGTGCCATCTCAACACCTGCTCGGTCGGCATCGCCACGCAAGACCCGGTGCTTCGGCAAAAGTTTCAGGGTCAACCCGAACACGTCATCAACTTCTTTTTCTTCATCGCCGAGCAGATTCGCCAGTACATGGCGGAAATGGGCTTCAGCTCGATGGACCAGATGATCGGCCGCGTCGACATGCTCGAAGTGGATGCGGCGGTCGCGCATTGGAAAGATCACTGGAAAGCCCAAGGACTGGACTTCTCGTCGATCCTCTACAACCCGCCGGTTCCTTCGCGTGTCGCACGGCGCTGCGTCCATAAGCAGGACCACGGATTGGAGCAGGCGCTCGACCACAAGATTCTTGGTCAAGTGCATGACACGCTCGAAACGCTCTCTCCAATTGAAGTCAAGCTCCCGATCCGTAACATTCACCGCTCCGTCGGTACCATGTTAAGCGGCGAGATTGCCCGGCGCTACGGATCCACCGGGCTTCCAGACGACACCATCCGCGTCCATCTTTCCGGTTCTGCTGGCCAGAGTTTTGGCGCCTTCCTCGCTAAGGGAGTCACGCTCACGCTGGAAGGTGAAGCCAACGACTACGTCGGCAAGGGCCTTTCCGGCGGACGGCTCATCGTTTATCCACCACGCGGCTCAGGGTTCGCCGCTGAAGAGAACATTATTGTCGGCAACGTCGCGCTTTACGGCGCTACCAGTGGAGAAGTCTTCTTCAACGGCGTTGCAGGCGAACGCTTTGCGGTTCGCAATTCCGGAGCAACCGCTGTGGTGGAAGGCGTCGGCGATCACGGCTGCGAGTACATGACGAATGGATTGGTCGTTGTGCTGGGTTCCTGCGGCCGCAACTTCGCAGCGGGAATGAGCGGTGGCAACGCTTACGTCTTCGATGAGCGCGGAGATTTTACCGAAAAGCGCTGCAATGTGGAATCGGTGGACCTTGAAGCTCTCACCGAAACCAAGGATCTGCAGGTGGTTCGCGATCTGGTTCAGCGGCACGCGGAATTTACCGGCAGTCAGCGCGCCAAGTGGATTCTCGAGAACTGGAACGATGCCGTCTCCCGTTTCATAAAAGTGTTTCCGCACGAATTCAAGCGCGTGCTCGGAATTCCACGAACCGAGCAAGCGTACATTCCAGGCGAACCGATTGCTGTTTTGGCCAACGCGGAGCAGGTGCAACATGGGTAAGATTACCGGTTTCATGGACTACTCCCGTGAGTTGGCTCCGCGCAGGCCCGTGCTCGAACGCGTAAACGACTGGTTCGAGATATACCAGGATTTCCCCGAAGAAGAGCTTCGCAAGCAGGGTGCGCGATGCATGGATTGCGGCGTCCCGTTCTGCCAGACCGGGTGTCCCGTAAACAATCTGATCCCCGATTGGAACGACCTTGTCTATCGGGGACGTTGGAAAGAGGCAGTCCGCCAGTTGCATGCGACCAACAACTTCCCGGAGTTCACCGGCCGCATCTGTCCCGCACCCTGCGAACCCGCTTGCGTTCTTGGCATAACCGAGCCTCCGGTCACAATCAAGCAGAATGAGAAGAACATCGTCGAGCGAGGTTTTCTCGAAGGATGGATTCATCCCGTTCTACCAAAACATCGCAGCGGCAAGACGGTCGCGATCGTCGGTTCCGGTCCAGCGGGACTCGCGGCTGCCCAGCAACTCTGCCGCGCCGGTCACGGCGTAACGGTCTACGAGAAGGCTGACCGCATCGGCGGATTGCTTCGCTACGGCATCCCGGAGTTCAAGCTGGAGAAGCACGTCATCGATCGCCGCCTCAAGCAGATGACCGCCGAAGGTGTGAAGTTCGTTACCAATGCTCACGTTGGAGGGAACGTTGCGGTCGAGGATCTGCGTCGCGACTTCGATGCGATCGTCCTTGCTGGTGGTTCCGAGCAGTCTCGCGATCTCAAGATTCCAGGCCGCGAGTTGAAGGGAATTCACTACGCCATGGAATTCCTGCCGCAGCAGAATAAGCGCTGCCTCGGCGACACGATTGAGCCGGCGGTGGAGATTCTGGCGACAGGGAAGCGCGTGGTCATCATTGGCGGAGGTGACACTGGCGCAGATTGCCTCGGTACTTGCCATCGCCAGAAGCCGATGTCCGTCCACCAGTTCGAGATCATGCCGAAGCCGCCAGATGAGCGGTCTCCGCAAACTCCTTGGCCGCTCTGGCCGATGCAGCTTCGCATCGAAGGTGCCCACGAAGAAGGCGGCATCCGCGACTGGAGCATTGCCACTGTCAGCTTCACCGGAGACGCGAACGGAAACGTGAAGCAACTTAACGCGATACGCGTCGGTCCACCTCCGAAGTTCGAGCCGATCGCGGGTACCGAGTTTACGATGGATGCCGATCTTGTCCTTATCGCCATGGGCTTCCTGGGACCGGTTCGCAACGGGATGATCGAACAGCTGGGAGTTCAGTTGGATAACCGTGGAAATGTCTCCACGGACGAGAACTACATGTCATCGATCCCTGGGGTTTTTGCTGCTGGAGATATGCGGCGAGGGCAGTCGCTGGTTGTGTGGGCGATCTCGGAAGGCCGCAAGGCCGCGGCTAGTGTGGATCAATATCTGAAGCAGCTCAGCGTTCAACCGAGAGTCGAACCGGCGCAGATCTATCCCAACGCTATTCGGATCGCGTAGCCGCCTCAACTTCTTCAAACAACCTGGGCAGCTGGCAGGCATCTTCCGCGGAGTTTCCGAAGCGCGCTGACTCGTACACACGTATAAACTGCGCCACCGGCAAACGAAGCCGGCTGTCTTCTATTTTGCGGGCAAATTCCTGCGGGGTCTCGGCGTCGGTTTTCTGCATTCCGCGTCGCGCCAGAATCCTTGCCATTCGCTGATACCACATCGAAGCAGCTTGTTCGGGGGAGCGTTCGGGATGCACTCCCAGCCAATGTTCATGCAACGCCCGCACAAACCGTCCGAGGTTAGCCAGCAAGATCAGCGTAATAACGATTCCACCTCCAACGAACATCCACCGGCGAGGCGAATTCTCAACTCGCTGCTGGCTGCGCTGAGCCCATTCCACCATGGAGGCATAGTGCGTTCGGGCCCACAAGCGCGCGCCTTCCCACATTCCGCGCGAAGTGTTGATTGCCGCTTTGCCAAGCACATACTGATTCGAGCTGTCGTAACTGATGACCCAATCGCGCCAGAAGGAAGCCGCGGCATCCAGGTAAAGCGAAAATCGTGCCCATCCACGCGGTGTGCCTGTGTTTCCTGCAGGTGTCGGATCGAATGTCTGCCAGCCGTAACCGGGGAAGTATGCTTCGACCCACGAGTGCGCATCCTTGGCGCGCACCACATAGCTTCCGGTGATGTCGTTGAATTCGTCGCTGCGGAATCCATTCACCACGCGCGAGGGAATTCCGAGAGTGCGCAACATGACAGCCATGGACGACGCGAAGTATTCGCAGTGTCCCTGCTTCCGCTCGAAGAGGAAATTGGCAATGGGATCTTTGACCTCGGTCTGCGGCAGTTGCAGGGTGTACCCGAAGCGAGTGCGGAGATAATTCTCCATGACAATTGCCTTGTCGTAGTCGGTCCTGGCTGAACTCGTGATCTGTGACGCCAACCGAGGAACTCGCGGATCGATCTCCGCAAGGCGGAGATAGATCTCGGCAACCTTCGCCGGGTAGTTGCGTCCGGCTGCGCGTAGTTCGGGCGCAGTCGGCGTTGCGATATCCGATGTCGCCTCATAACGAGTGATGGCGTGCTGGAAGTCGTAGTCGTAGACGCTTCCTCCGGAATCGGCGGCAATCAGGCGGTAATCCCCGCGCAAACTGAAAGCCCAGGGAGCGAGAAAAAAGACGTTCGTCCCAATCGGCTCCATCAGCACTTTGTAATGGATGAGCTTCTCGCGTTGCAGGCTGGTGGTCGCGTAGGACCTCGCAGGGCGACCGTCGGTCGGCAAGGCAAAACTCGTGTCCGGCCGCCGCGGCAAACTCAATGCGTCGCTGGGATTCGTCCACGTGTGGCCATCGAATTTCGCCAGCGATACTCCGCGCCAGTGGAGATCGTAAAGGCCGCCTTGGTCTCCGTCGATCTGAACGTGCATCACGACTGTGTTCGACTGTTGAATCTGCCCAATCTGTCCCAACTGCACGTGATCGCTGAAACCCGAAGAAAAATCTGTGCCGTAAGAATAACCGCCCAAGTAGCCCGCGGACATGCGGGGCATAACAAAGAACAGGGTCGCGGCGCAAAAGAGGATCACCAACATCAGAGCAGGCATGAAACGGACGAGGGCAAAAGCAAGATGCCGATGCTCCTGCGGATCGCTCGAATGCCGGGCTTGGATGTTCGCGGCGATTCCCGACTGCCGCATCTCCATCAACACAAATGTAGCAACAGCCATCAGTATGAAGGCCGCGAAGGAAAACAGAAATGTGCTGTCGACCGTCAGGACTGCCGAGGCGAGCACCATCAGGAAGGCAAGAATCGCCAACGTGATGTAATCGCGCTCGCGCCGAATGGAGAAGGTTCGGACCACAACTCCGAACAGCGCAAGGTGAACAGTCGCAGGAAGAAAGCTGCGAGAGAAAACAAGGTAGTCAATGGCGAAGAAGACGAAGTAAGCGATCGACAGGGGTGTCGTCCAGCGCTCGGAGATCACGAAGCTGCGTTTTTTGGCAAGCAAGTAGCCGCGAATCGCCAGGGCAATCGCGACCAGGATGACGGACGGAAGATCGAGTCCGCCTGTTCCAGCCAACGTGCCAAATCCGGTCAAGACCAGCAGATACAGGGCGAGCTCGAAGTAGTGGTCGATGGCTCGCTGCAGGGGGATTACGCCGGAATTTGTGGAGGCCGAGGACATTGGGGATGGTTTTGCGGTGGAGTTCTATTGTTCGACAATTGGATACAGAAAGGGAAGGGCGAGAGATGGAATTCTTGCACCGAAAGTCACGTTGGGAGATTGAGAACTCGGGTCAGTTTGCGTCCGCCACCGCGGAACCTGACTTTGTTTCAATTCGGCGGCCCGCTGAAAAGGGGGATACCCCCCTCCCCCCCGGTCTATTGGAATCTTCAACTTAGCAGGAATTGTCGAATTAAATCTTGGAGCTCAATGACTTAGGGGTAAAATCTTGAGCCGCAAGGACTTACGTGGCGATTCTTTCTTTCCTAAATCGCGACCACAAAACCATCATAGCGGCTTGGTGAGGAGGGTCAAGCGATTCCGGTGGGATATTTGTGTTGCGTTCCCAGAACGGGAATGCGTTTTTGGTCAAACCGATGCCCTGAGCGGGAAACCACTGCAGATGGCCGGGATCGACCGGCGGTCAGGTGAGTGCAATCGCATGTTAGCGGTAGTGAGGTAGTGATTGTAATCACTGACTGTCGCGGGCGTTCGAGAGTACACGGAGGTATCAGATCCGGTGCACCATGCCCGTCGGCGAAAAGCAGATTTTCCGTTTCGGTCCTTTTCAACTCGACAAGCAATGCGGGCAATTGCGCAGGGATGGTGTCGGATTGAAGCTGCAGGGGCAGCCTGTCCACATTCTCGAAATCCTTCTGGAAAATTCCGGCCGCCTGGTCACGCGCGAAGAGATTCGGCAGCGGCTGTGGGCGTCGGATACCTTCGTTGATTTCGACCACAGCCTGAACACGGCAGTGAAGAAACTGCGCCAGGCTTTGGGTGACGAAGCCGAGACGCCCCACTACATTGAGACGCTGCCCAAGCGCGGGTACCGCTTCATCGGCGAGGTGACGGCAGAAGAGGTTCGGCAGCAAAACCACAGTGCGCCGATTGGCGACGATGATGTCGTGAGGCAAATAGCCACCAACTTCGCGGATGCTGCAATCACTGTAGAGACAGAATCTCGCAGCCGGACTCGACGAAGTCCCTTGGTTATGGTCTCTGTGGTTGCTTTCCTGGGCATTGCGGGATGCGGCTATTGGATCACCAAGCCGCTGCCGCAGCCGAGGATTGTAAACGCCCACGCTTTGACGAAAACAGGGTTCCGAAAAGAGGGGCGGTTAGTTACAGACGGAATCAGCGTTTACTTTCAGGAGGAAAGGCCGTCCGGGTTGGCAACCTTACAAGTGCGCATCAGCGGAGGCGAGCCGACGGAGGTCACGGTCTCGAAAAACGCTTCCTACTTGCAGGGCATTTCGCCGGATGGATCTCTACTGCTCATGAAAGGAGTGAATTCGGAGGGCAGGTCCGATGCGTGGATCCAACCGCTGTCCGCGGGGCCGGCCCGGCTCATTATGAAGGATGCCCGATGGCCCCTTTGGACGCCCGATGGCAAGAGCATTCTCTTTGCACGCAACAACGATAAGGACCTCTATCGCTCGAATGCTGACGGCACAGATGCGCGGCGACTGGCCACGCTTCCCGATATCACAGTGCCAGTGATTTCACCTGATGGACGCCGCATCCGGTTCACAGTGCATCCGAAATACGATCTTTGGGAGGCAGGTACGGACGGCTCCGGCGCTCACGCGATTCTGCCGGAGTCCGGTGAAGGGACAACTGGGCTAACTGGAAACTGGAGTCCCGATGGAAAGTATTTTTTCTTCGCCAATGGCAGGGAGCGAGATGATTTATGGGTACTCCCCGAGGGCCGGCATTGGTGGCAAAAGGCCCGTATAAATCCTGTTCCCCTAACCTTCGGCCCCACGGCAATTGAAGCACCCATTGTAAGCAAGGATGGGCGGCAACTCTTTGCGAAAGGTGTAGAAAGGCACGGCGAACTGTCAGCTTACGACAAAACATCTGCTCAGTTTGTGCCATACCTCAATGGAATCTCAGCTTGTTACGCGGACTTCTCGCGGGACGGAAAATGGATGGCTTATGTTTCGTATCCCGAGGGCACATTATGGCGTAGCCGGATTGACGGCAGCGAGCGCATGCAACTGACGACCCCGCCGGTTGCAGTGATCAACCCGCGATGGTCAGCGGATGGCAAGCTGATCGTCTTTACCGATATGTCCAGCGGTGACAAAAGCACGCTGGCGACTGAAGGCGTCGACCGGATCTATGTGGTAAGTGCGGATGGGGGCGGGCCCGTTTTGCTGCTGGCCGGACCATTCGGCGATCCCACATGGTCACTGGACGGCCGGTCTATCGCCTACGATTACCACCCCCCCGGTGTCACGCCGGAAATTCGTATTCTCGATCTGCAGACTGCGACGTCTACGACATTGCCAGGCTCTCAAGGCTTCTGGAGTCCGCGCTGGTCACCGGATGGCAAATACCTTGTCGCGCTCGGAGCGAAACTGGGATTGTTCAGTTTTGCCACTCGCAAATGGGAGACACTGGCCAGTGGGAACTTCGGGTGGCCTGCCTGGTCGCACGACAGCAAGTTCGTGTACGCGCAGAACGGGCAAGGAGATTCCCTCGTGCGTTTCAACATCATAAACAGCGAGATGGAGGAGATCACTTCTTTGAAGGATTTTCATTCGACGGCGTATTTCTTCTGGAGAGCCGGATGGTACGGGTTAACACCGGACGATCGCCCGATGTCTACGCGGGACACCGAAATCGACGAGATTTACGCCTTCGACTTGGAATACAAGTAGTCTCACGCATCGCGCAGGAAAAAACCCGGATTGCTCCGGGCTTTGTCTTAAATCTGAGGGGGCTACCGCTACTTGTTAGGCAAACTCGACGCCAGCACGGTCGTCTGATCCTGCTTCGTGGTCCGCGCATATTCCAGTTCTCGGGGCGTGGCGAACAGTTCGCGGCCGGTGTTGGCGACCCAGGCTTGCGATAAGAAGGCGCGATTCCCATAGCGATGGAAGACCAGCCTTGGAGTCATGTCTTTGTTGTATCCGTATCCATAGGTCGGCACAAAGGCAAAACCGGGGGATTTCCGGGCTCTCCCGCGTGCGAACCGAGCTGTGCAACTGTCTATAGTCCCAGCCGGTTCTCGTCAACCGTCGTGGAATATGGTTGCAGTCGAGGCTATTCGGTTTTCTGTTCGCGGCTCCGCCCTGCTCTGCTGGAGAGCGTCCAGCAAAGCAGCGGCGAAGCGAACCGGAAACGCAGCTCAGAAGGGCTCGTACTTTGCGTTCACGGTGCCGGTCTTCTGTGCTCCGAGTTGGAGAATCCAGAACAGCTCCACCGAACCGTCGACGGACGCTTGATATCCGGCGTAATTTGCAGTTGGGCTGCAGGGATTTGGGGCGCCACTCGTATTCTGGGCGATCCCTTCGAAGCCATAGGGTACATTGGGTTGGCCAATCTCCTCGAGCATTAAGCCGAGGGAATTTTCCCCGAGCGAATTGTTCAGTGCGGCGTAACCCCAGGCGCTGTACTGGCTGGAGTCGAAGGATTCAAGGAAATTCGTGTCAGTAAAGGGACCGTTCGCAGGATCTACATCGGCATAGCGCACCAGATAAGCGTCCTTGGTTATTCCGGAGTTGTTCTTGAGCGCCATGGTGATCTTCGCATACGGTTGCACTCCGGTCTGTTTAGCAATCGTCTGGGTCAGGGTCCACAATCCATCCGTGGTGGTTCGGGCGATTTTTACCGCGGTGGCGCTGTTCGAAAGCAGAACTGGCGCGCCCCAGGTTCCGCTATCGACGTATGCCCAGTCGTAGTACGAGATTCCCGTCGAGATGTCGCAAACGCCATAGCCTTCGCCGACACCGCCCTGGGCAATGTAATCAAACCCGCTCGGGCTTTGGAGCGATGCGATATTTCCGTTCGCAGTCACGCAGAAACTCAGGAAACTGTTGAGCTTTCCGGGAACGGTGAAGGAGTAGGAGCAAGCGGCTGTGGCGGGGGTGAGGGCGTCGCTTTTCACGTTGATTGACGCTGTGCCAGCGGACGGATTGGCCGTCCGGGGCGGCATCAGAGAGGGCGTGTACTGAGCCTGAGCAACCGCTGCGAAGATCGTAGCTACAACTACAAACATCAAGATCGCTTTGTACTTCATATCGAGTCTCCTCCTAAGAGTTGAATTGAGTGATGGGCCCAGCTTCGAGCGCCGGCGTTGGTACGCACGGGCCCTGTGAGGGGATTTGCTTTCGAAACGAGGAAGTTGTTCCGACTTAAGTGAGGGGAAGAATCGTGGGAAGTACGTGGCCGAACTGGAGTGAGATTCCCACAACTCCGATTGCATGTCAAGGGGAAAAGGTGGAGCAGAGGAGGAAATGTGAAGTTGAAGGAAGAATTTACTACAACGTCGAGGTGAAGTAGCGCCTTGATTGCAACAGTCGGCCTTACCGCGCCGGTGCCGCTAATTTAAGCGGTTACGGTAGGAACCGGCAATGGTTTGCCGGTTGATCAGTTCATAGAATCCGCGGATCGATTGCTGGTCTTTCAGTTCCCAAACAATGCCGGTCGGAAGAAAAGCGGCTGCTCCGCCTCTGGGAAAGTCAGCAAACAGATCCTGCGGGCCATGCAGCACGCGCGGTTGATCGAGACGCCGATTCACCGCCGCACGCACGCGATCTACGTCTGGGCTGGTGAAATCGTACGCGCGGACGCCATTGGACCACATCAGAGTAATGCAGCGACCTTTGGCGGCGGGATCGACGACGCCCATCAGGTCGTAGTCCCCGACCAAAGCTTTTTTCTGTGCGGGATCGATGACCTGGCCTTCTTCGTTCATCTCCGGAGTATGGAACACAAATCGCATCGGCAGCGCGTCGTTCGGTCTCCGTTGGGCGATACCGTCCTTATCGATGACATAAAAGCCAGCGGCCCGGCACTCCGCAACTTCTGCAGGATTCGCAGCCGTTACCTTTCCAGTTGTTTCGCTGGTGTGACATTTGATCGTCATCGGCTTAGGCGGATAGCCTTTTGCGATCCAAGGTGTGGACCGTGGATTCGTGTTCCGGACAATGACAATCAATCCCAACTCTTGCGCAGCTGCCTGGAAACTCGCAAAGTGCCCCGGCGTCATTCCTGTCGATGGTAGATACATAACGGCGGTATCCTACGCCAGTGATTTGGACTATGTCCACAGCGCGGAGCGACCACGTCGGTTAACTGTGCAGGCTGCGGAAAAGCCGCAGAAAGGGCAGAGCCACCTCAGGCGCTAAAGCGCGATCTCATTTTCAAGGGCTTGGCGGCGGGGCTGAAAGCCGCGCCCGTTCAACCCTCGATCCAACCAGAATTTTTCCGCAACCTGCTAGTTCTTCGTGCTCGATTCGCGCAGCAGCACGACGTCGCCTTCCACGCGCTCGCGGAGGACTCCAATGCCCTTGCCGTCCGGAGACCAGCGAAACGAGCGGATGCGGTCGGTTTTGAAGTTCGTGAGCAGGCGCCCAGGGGTACCGTCCAGCGGCTGGAGCCATAGGTTATCCACGCCGTTCTGGGTGATCGAATACACCAGAGCTTTTCCGTCTGGCGTAAATCTCGGGCTATCAGATATGGCGGGATTGGGATCAATCAAACGAACATGCGGCTGCGGTCCCGCGTCAACAGGGACGGCTGCGATCATCTGGCCGAGACTCTTATCTCCGAGTTCGATGAGTAAAGAAACGGACTTGCCGTCGGGAGCAACATCGGGGAAGCTCAGACGGCTACTCTTAACAAAAGCGCGGGGAACCGGCGTTCCTGGGAGAGTCTCGGGCGTCCCACCTTCTATGGAGACGCGCTCGACTCGATTCGCGTTCTGGTCAATGTAGTAGGCCCATTGGGAGTCTGGAGAACACTCGGGGCCGGTATCACTTTGCCCCGTTGACAGTTGCTTCAGGTTCGTGCCGTCGGCGTTGGCCCGCCAGATGTTGGTTCCGGTTCCGCCTCCCTGGCCGATCAAAGAGAGAAGCAAGTACCTCCCGTCGGTGCAAGCGGAGATGGAGTAGATTGAAGTAAAGGTGGCAAGCGCGCTTTTGTTACTTCCGTCAGAGGAAATGCGGACCAGGCGATTGTCTTCTGCGAGATAGAATCCATTGTTTCCGGCCCAGCTGAAATTCAAGGATCCCTTCTGAAGTTGCGACACGGCGGGATTGGGAGGGTTGGCTCCGTCTCCGGCGGCCGGAACGGTATAGAGGGTGAACATCCGTTTCGACTGAACTGTGGTCAGGGTCTTAGCATCCGCCGACAGTGACAACGACTCATAGCTGTTCGTGTCTTTCGTGATGGCATGAAACTCGCCGCCGGGATAGGAAACAAACCCGATTTGGTTATGATTCAGACCCGCACTGAGGTCTTGATACTGGGTGAGCAATCCCCGCCCATCCGGCAGCCACTCTGATTTGTAGAATACGACCCGCGGGAGGCTCACGAAGTCTTCTGTCTTGGCGGAGGCAACATCCAAAAGTTGGATTGGCGCCGGGTCCCCACCTGCATCGGTCAATGCGATCCGTTTACCATCGGGCGACCAGGAAAGATAACGGTGCGCGGCAGCGATAGGACCTGTGGCGATCACTTTCTCTTCCGTGCCATCGGAATTGGCCACGAGAAGCTGAAACTTGCCGACTTCGGGATCGTTATTCCGGTAAAACGCAATGCGCCTTGCGTCAGCCGAAAAGGCGCCGTTCGAATCGATTCCGCGCACGAGGATCTGCGGATTGCCGCCGAGCACCGAGGCGCGGTACAGCTCAAACGCATCGTGGGCGGAGGTCCGCGCTTTACGGAAATAGAGGTAATTTCCATCTGCGGAAAACTCGAGATCGGGGTAGTAGGTTTCCGCCGGCGCGATGACTTGCGTGTCGGTGTTGGTCGGAACGTGGCGCAACCAGAGGCTGGCCTTGCCCGCGTCATCGATCACGCTCAGGATATATTTCCCGTCCGAAGAGATGGCAGCAGCCTGCGATTTGGCGTTGTCCGTGATTTGCGTGATGGAATAATTCTGGAATGGAATTGGTTTGCCGCTGAACAGCAGATACACACCGTAGCCCGCTGCGGCGATCAAAATGAGAGCAATCCCTGCCGTGAGGCCCTGCTTGTAGCGCTTCGCAACCTCGACGACCCCACTGCCAGACGGATGCGTCTGCAGGTGTACTTCCGAACCGCTCTCAACCCGGACGGCAGCCTGGCGAGGGTCGGAACCGGCACCGGCGCCTGCGGATGGTGATGCTGGTGTGGAGACACCACCCTGGCTTTCCCCCGAACCGGAATCGTCGGGAGATTGGGTGAATGATGCCGACCTGCCTGTATCCGAGTCACGTTTCAAGCGCCGCAAATCAGTGCGCATCTCGGTGGCGCTCTGGTAGCGCAGCTTGCGGTTCTTTTCGAGCGCTTTGCTGATGATCCGTTCAAGTTCTGCGGGGATATCTGGATTGAGCCGGACCGGCGCAATGGGCAACTTCTCCAGGGTAGCGTTGGTCACGACCCCCGAGGTCTCGCCCCGGAACGGCAAAACGCCTGTCCCCATTTCGTAGAGAACCACGCCGAACGAGAAAAGGTCGGTGCGCGCATCGAGTTCTTCACCCCGCACCTGTTCGGGTGACATGTAGGCGACAGTGCCGACGGCAGTTCCAGGATTGGTCAGCATCCGGTCGGAGATATCCGTCATGGTGGGGCTGGCGGAGTCCGGAGTACGGCCTCGCCCCTGGACAAGTTTCGCGAGGCCGAAGTC
>Ga0075030_100004322_pt1 | contig 12853 bp, 9 predicted proteins | sample LitLauG_LLR_2012_FD_71393 | JGI IMG/M metagenome (GOLD analysis project Ga0075030, IMG submission 71393) | Freshwater sediment microbial communities from Pennsylvania, USA - Little Laurel Run_MetaG_LLR_2012 | ecosystem: Environmental > Aquatic > Freshwater > Creek > Sediment | place: USA... | reverse complement strand
GCGCTCCTTTTTGTACCAATCGAATATGCGGCCCACAAAGGGAGAGATCAGAGTCGCGCCTGCTTCGGCGCATCCAACCGCCTGGGCGAAGCTGAAGAGCAACGTGAGATTGCAGTGGATACCCTCGCGTTCAAGCCGCTCGGATGCACGAATGCCTTCCCAAGTGCTGGCGATTTTAATCAGAATGCGTTCGTGAGTTACGCCTTTCGCCTCATACAGCGAAATGAGCTTACGCGCCTTGACGATGGTGCCCTCAGTGTCGAAGCTCAAGCTGGCGGCTACTTCGGTGGACACGCGCCCGGGAATCACCTTCAGGATCTCGCATCCGAACAAAACGAAGAGCCGGTCGATAAACTCCTCGGCCATTTCCTCGTGACTGCCGCCCCGCTCGGCTGCGAGGCCGGCAGCTTCGTCCACCAGGTGCCGATAGGCCGGCATCTGCGCCGCGTGGTAAAGAAGTGACGGGTTGGTGGTGGCGTCCTGGGGACGGTGCCGGGCAATCGCCTCGATGTCTCCTGTATCCGCCACGACGGTGGTGTATCTCTTCAAAGATTCCAAAAGGGTCATTCTCGTTCTCCTTGGCTGAATTGATTTTCAGACTGCCAGTCAATTCGTGACTGCGCTCTGTTCCAGTTGTTTCACCTTTTCCAGCCGGCGCCGATGGCGTGCCGCCCCGCTGAATGTGGCGCTCAAAAAGTTCCGGACGCATTCCCAGGCCACTTCGATTCCTGTTGTCCGCCCGCCGAGACAGAGGATATTCATATCATCGTCCTCCACCCCCTGACGTGCCGAATAGTCGTCGTGGCAGAGCGCCGCGCGAGCGCCCCTCACCTTATTGGCCGCCACCGAGGCGCCCGCGCCGCTGCCGCAGAGCAAGACGCCCCCGCTCCACATATCCGCTGGCAACCGCCCGCGCGAGCGGGATCGCGAAGTCGGGATAGTCATCATTGGGATCGTGAACCATGTTTCCGAAATCGATCACCTCATGTCCTTGCTCGGCCGGCTTTCTGGCGAGTTGCTCTTCATCACAAAACCACCATGATCGGCGCCGATACCTACTCGCACAAATCTCCTCTTCTACCTCTGCACCTTCTGGCGGACAATTTGGTTCTTCGCCGCGGCAACGATGTTCTCCGATGTAAACCCGAACTTCTTCAACAATTGTTTGAGAGGCGCCGAAGCCCCGAATGTTTCTATCCCGATGTTCTGCCCATCGGTTCCCGTGTATTTGGTCCAGCCGAAGTCCGAAGCTTGCTCCACGGAAACGCGCGCTTTCACATGTGGAGGGAGAACAGAATCCCGATAAGCGGAATCCTGATCGTCAAACAATTCCCACGACGGCATGCTGACCACACGCGCCCGCACGCCTTCATTATTCAGTTTTTCGCAAGCCTCGAGACAAAGAGAAACCTCGCTGCCGGTTCCGATGAGAATCACTTCCGGGTCGGCGTTGGGAGCGTCCGCGAGGATATACGCGCCCCGGGCCAGTCCGGTCGCCGCGGCATATCGGGAGCGGTCGATCGTGGGCACGGCTTGCCGCGTGAGCACCAGCACAGCCGGCTCATGGTGCAACTGGAGGATCACCTTCCACGCTTCCCGGACCTCATTGGCGTCGCAAGGGCGGATCGTAATCAAGCCGGGCGTCGAGCGCATCTGAGCCAATTGCTCCACCGGCTGGTGAGTCGGGCCATCCTCACCCACCCCAATCGAATCGTGAGTGAAGACATAAACAACCGGGATTTCCATCAAAGCGCTCAGGCGGAGCGATCCCCGCATGTAATCGACGAAAATGAGGAATCCAGAGCCGAACGGGCGCACTTTCACCAGGCTCATTCCGTTCAGGATCGCGCCCATGGCGTGCTCCCGGATTCCGAAGTGAAAATTCCGGCCGGAGTAGTTCTCCGCCGAGAAATCGCCGGCGCCATCGAACGTGAGGCGTGTCTTGGTCGATGGCGCCAGATCGGCGGAACCACCGATCAGCCAGGGAATGTTTTTCGCCACGGCGTTCAGCACTTTCGCCGAAGACTCGCGTGTCGCTAAGCCCTTCGGGTCCGCCGGGAATTCGGGCAAATCGCGGTCCCAACCTTCGGGAAGCTCGCGGTGCTGCATGCGAAACAGTTCGTCGGCAAGCTCGGGATATTGCTTGCGATACTCGTCGATTCGCGCAAACCAGGCACCGCGGAGATCCTTGCCACGCTTGCCAATCCCCTGGCGGAAGTGATCGTAGACGCCACCCGGCACGTAGAACTTCTGGTCTTCGGGCCAGCCGTAGTTCCGCTTGGCGAGACGAACCTCCTCGTCTCCCAGCGGCTCGCCATGTGCGCCGCTGGTGTCTTGCTTGTGGGGCGCGCCGTAGCCGATATGGCTGTCCACGATAATCAACGTGGGCCGGTCGCTGGTGTTTTTAAATGTTCGGAATGCCCGAGCAAGCATTTCGAGATCGTTCGCATCGCCCACCCGTGTCACATTCCATCCGTAACCGATGAAGCGGGTGGCCACGTCCTCGGAAAAAGCCAGACCGGTGTTGCCTTCGATGGTGATGTGGTTGTTGTCGTAGATCCAGCAGAGATTGGCGAGCCCTAAGTGTCCCGCGAGCGACGCAGCCTCTCCGGAGATGCCCTCCATCATGCATCCATCCCCGCAAAGAGCGTAGACGTTGAAGTCAAACAAGTCGAAGCCGGGCCGGTTGTACCGCGCAGCCAGCCACTGCCCGGCGATCGCCATGCCAACGCTCGTCGCAACGCCCTGGCCGAGCGGCCCGGTCGTGGTCTCGACCCCCGATGTCCACCGATACTCGGGATGGCCTGGGCAGCGGCTATCCAACTGCCGGAAGGCCTTGAGGGCATCCAGCGGCACGGAAGGCTCGCCCAGCGTTTCGTAATCCTTGCTGACGGCCCGCACTTCCGTCAGATGAAGCAGCGCGTAGAGCAGCATGGAAGCGTGGCCAATCGAGAGCACGAACCGGTCGCGATTGGGCCAAACGGGGTCCTGCGGGTCGAAGCGGAGGAATTGCTGCCACAGGCAATAAGCCACCGGCGCCATCGCCATGGGCGTCCCGGGATGACCGGAGTTGGCCGCTTGCACGCCATCCATGGCGAGCGTGCGGATCGTATTGATGCTGGTCAGATCGATGGGAGACCGTACTGACGCCTCGGAAGTCACGATTGCTGCGCTCATCTTGAATCCTTTTGTTTCTTTGCTATTGCGGCCAGCGCCACCCGGTGATCTCCGGGGCGTCAATCCCTTGCTCGTATGCATGTCGGCGGCAGCCGATCTGCCGGTTGCGAAACTTTTCTTTCGCATGTCCGCCGATCTTTTGAAGTCTGGGAACGCGATCGATGGCGTCGATCGCAAGGCTGAATCGGTCAGTCTCGTTGTTAATGGCGAGTTCCATTGGTGTATTGATGTTCCCTCTCTCCTTGTAACCCCGCACATGGAGGTTCCGGTGATTGGTACGGCGGTAGGAAAGGCGGTGGACCAGCCAGGGGTATCCGTGGAAATTGAAGATAATCGGTTTATCCGTGGTGAATAGCGAGTCGAAGTCCTTGTCGGAAAGTCCGTGCGGATGCTCGGTGTCTGGCTCAAGCTTGAAGAGATCGACCACATTGATGAAACGGATTTTGATATCCGGGAACTCCTCTCGCAACAGCACTGTCGCAGCCAGGGCCTCCTGGGTGGGAATGTCGCCAGCCGCAGCAAACACCACATCGGGTTCGCAACCCTGATCCGTGCTCGCCCAGTCCCAAATTCCGATACCTTTCGTGCAGTGTTCGATAGCCGCCTCTGTATTGAGGTACTGCAGGTGGAGTTGCTTGTCCGAGACGATCACGTTGATGTAGTTCTCACTTCTCAGGCAATGGTCGGCGACTGAGAGAAGGCAATTCACGTCAGGCGGGAGATAGATGCGAGTGACGGCCGCGCTCTTGTTCAGCACCACGTCGAGAAATCCCGGATCCTGATGCGTGAAGCCGTTGTGGTCCTGCCGCCAGACGGTGGATGTGATCAGCAGGTTCAGCGAGGCTATGTCGCGCCGCCAGGACAGTTGGTTGCAGATGGACAGCCACTTCGCATGCTGATTGAACATGGAGTCGATCACATGGACGAATGCTTCATACGAAGAAATGAAGCCGTTTCTACCCGTCAATAAGTAGCCTTCGAGCATACCTTCCATCGTGTGCTCGCTGAGCATTTCCACGACACGCCCATCCGGCGCCAGTTCACCGCCATCCTGATCTTCGGGGAAGTACTCAGCAATCCAGAATTTCTTGGCGGCTTGATAGATCGCCTGCAGCTTGTTGGAAGTGGTTTCGTCGGGCCCGAAGACGCGGAAGTTGGTCATGTTGAGCTTCATCACGTCTCTCAGGAATGTGCCCAGTGGCGCGACATTTTCGGCCTCGGTCGCTCCGGGCCGGTCAACTTTCAGAGCGTAGTCGCAGAAAGACGGCAGGCGCAGAGCCTTTTTGACAATCCCCCCGTTGGCGTGCGGATTGGCGCTCATCCGGCGTTCACCTGTGGGCGCGAGTTCCTTCAGTTCAGCGATAAACTTGCCATCCTTGTCAAACAGTTCTTCAGGCTTCTGCGCACGCATCCACTTCTCGAGAGTCTGGAGTTGCTCAGGGTTCTTCTTCACGTCGGTCAGCGGAACTTGGTGCGCTCGCCAGGAGCCTTCTACCCTGTGACCGTTTACTTCTACGGGTGCGCCCCATCCCTTCGGGGAACGGAGAACGATCATGGGCCAACGCGGCCGGCGCGCGACTCCGGTCTCGCGGCATTCGTGTTGCGTGTTTCGAATCTCCTCGATACAGTGCTCCACGGTGGCCGCCATCGCCTGGTGCATGCTGTCCGGATCGGATCCTTCGACGAAGTACGGCGTCCAGCCGTATCCTCGCAGAAGATCCTCCAACTCTTCATGAGTGATCCGGGCCAGAAGAGTGGGGTTGTTGATTTTGTAACCGTTCAGGTGGAGAACCGGCAGAACCGCGCCATCGCGAATGGGATTGAGGAACTTGCTGATGTGCCACGATGTCGCCAGCGGCCCTGTTTCCGACTCGCCATCGCCCACCACGGCGGCAACGATTAGATCGGGATTGTCGAAAGCGGCCCCGCAGGCGTGCGACAGCACGTAGCCCAATTCACCGCCTTCGTGTATCGAGCCGGGCGTTTCCGGCGTGCAGTGACTGCCGATGCCGCCGGGAAACGAGAACTGCTTGAAGAATTCCCGTAATCCCCGCTCGTCCTCGCTCTTTTCCGGATAGATTTCGGAGTAGGTGCCCTCGAGATAACCGGGCCCCAAAACTCCCGGCGCGCCATGTCCGGGCCCGGCCATGAAAATCATGTCGAGGTCGAACTTCTTGATCAGGCGGTTCAGATGGATATAGGTGAAGGCCAGCCCGGGGCTAGACCCCCAATGGCCCAGAAGACGGTTCTTGATGTGTTCGGGTTTGAGCGACTCCTTCAGAAGCGGATTGTCCTGCAAATAGATCATACCGAGAGCCAGGTAGTTGCAGGCTCGCCAGTAAGCGTCGGTCCTCTTTAGCTCCGACGGACTCAGGGGAGACCCAGAGATCGTAGATCGTGCGATCCCATAAGCACTCAATGGGTCGCGTTGTTCCGTTTCTACAACAGACGTCATTTCCGTAAACTCCTTCTCAAGCTCGACGAAACGTCATGCAGACCTCTGCCATGGCGTTCACACCCACACTCGCATTCGATTAACCATTCCCGGCGGCAACGAAAAAGGTGGGTGACCGCTCTGATCTGTTGGGATGTAAGAGGCTCGCGCCGCCATTGAACCCAGCAAGCCAGATCCGTACATCCGGCGTCAGCAGACGCCGATGTCTTCTGCTGAAGTTTCGGCATGCGCTTGCCCTTATGAAGGGTACGGCTCCCCCAGAACGCAGCGCACCGTATCCCGCGCAATCAGCAGTTCCTCATTTGTCGGTATGACCCAGGCGTGCAGCGTCGACCCGTCGGTGCTGATGCGGCCCTCCCGTCCCACCGTCTGCTGGTTTGGACTTGCATCGATCGTCAGACCAGCCCATGCGAGGCCTGCGCAGATGCGCGCACGGATCTCAGGAGAATTTTCGCCAATGCCGCCCGTAAATACGACCGCATCAGCCCCGCCCATTGACGCCAGAAAAGCGCCGATGTACTTCCGCGCCCGATAGCAGAAGACCTCGATAGCCAGGCGCACGCGGCGGTCATCGTGCTCCCTCAGCTCGTCTTGCAACACCTTCATATCATTGGTCAAGCCGGAGATGCCAAGCAGTCCCGACTGCGTGTTCAGAAGGGCCTCGACCTCGTGTGTGGACAGCCCTTCCTTGGTTGCGATGAGGTTGACAATCGCCGGGTCCAGGTCTCCGGAGCGAGTCCCCATCACCAGACCTTCAAGCGGGGTCATGCCCATCGAGGTGTCGACGGGGTGGCCGCCACGAATCGCCGCGGCCGAGCAGCCGTTGCCCAGGTGGAGTGTGATGACGTGGGTTTGTTCGCGGGTGAGCCCGTGCAATGATCGGTAACGAAACGCCACGTAGCGGTGTGACGTTCCGTGAAAGCCATACCGTCGGATGCGGTGACGCCGGTAAAGATGGTAGGGCAGCGCGTAGAGGTAAGCGTACTCGGGAATCGAGGTGTGGAACGCGGTATCGAATACCGCGACCTGCGGGGTCGCCTGGCCGAAGATCTCCCGCAATGCCCGAATTCCCCTCAGGTTGTTAGGGTTATGAAGTGGCGCCAGGTCGATGCAGTCCTCGATTCCCTTCAACACCTCGTCGTTGATGATGGCTGATTCCTTGAACAGCTCGCCGCCATGCACCACGCGGTGTCCCACAGCGTGAATGTCTCCCAGGCTGCGAATCTCATCGATCCCGGAGCGATCCGATGCCAGCCAGCGCAGCACATAATCGAGCGCCGCGGAGACATCGCGGATCGGCGCCGTCAGCTTCTGCCGGAGACCGGTGTGGCTCTGCACGGTGATGATCGCTTCCCCGCCGATCCGCTCCACCTGCCCACGGCACAGAAGCTCATCGTTGTCGTTCCTGATGCGGTCAAGGTCCGTGGCAATCACCTGGAACTTCAGACTGGAGCTCCCTGCGTTGATGACGAAGACGTTCATAGGCTGTTCTCAACTACCGGTGCAGCGCGTGTCTCCTTAGTGCCCGATCCAAAGCAGCCAGATCATTGCGACCCAGGGAGCCAGCGTTAAGACCGAAAAGAAGAAGTCCAATAGGAATTGGTTTTTCCTCGGAGGCTCTAGTTTAACGAGCGTCCCCATGGCGGCTCCATTGCTCAACGGCATCGATGATCATCCAGCCGGCCTGCTCTCTGCCCAGCGTAGAGCTGAGCATCATGTGATAAAGATGCGGATCCTTCCAATCGCACCCATAGTAAGTCTGGACATAGCTGGCGCGCTCGTGATCAGTCGCACGAATCAGTTCTTCGATGTGTGGGCCAAAAGGCGCACGTCCGCCGACCCGCTCAATGCGCTCTGCCCATGGGCCATAGACGAAGACGTGAAGAACATCTTTGCGATCCTGCAACACACATTGGCCGCCGCGGCCAACAATCACGCAGTCGCCGTCCTCAGCAGCCTCTTGTATGATCTGCCGTGTGATCGCGGCGGTACTCTCCGCATCGAAGAACTGCGCATCGCCAGGAGCGATCCCGGCGTAGATGGCTGCGCTCGTTACGCCACCACGATTGAATCGATGCCACCATGAATCGACCTGCTCGTCATACCGCACTGCAGTTTCCGTCGCCACCTGAGCGGTTTGGGCGATTTCCGCGATGAGTGCGCCATCCAGCAGCTTCCACGCCAAGGTCTCGGCGACATAACGTGCGATCATGGGCCCGCCGCTCCCGAATTCGCTCGATACGGTGACTGATCTGAACATGGTTAATTCGGTCCCGTGATACCCGGTTGTCTTAGCAAACTACTGGGCAGTTCCCGGACCGGGCTCATTTGCAGAGACTGCACCGACCTTCGTGTGCGCTTCGTCAATGAGGTAGTCAAAGTATTCAATGTCGACATCCGTGGCGCCGAAGATCCGCGCGTCGGCTCGAGATTCATTGTTTACGGGCAGCCAGAATTTCCCGAACCGGTCGTAGCGCTGAACGACTTTAACGCTGTGGATCCAGAAGGACGGGTTCTTTGCAGGGCTGCCCTCCACGCGCGTGATCGCAAAATCCTCCGCGTCAACCCAAATACGGCCGCGAACCATGAACTGGTTGTTGCTCTTGGGAACGATCTGCATGACATACGCTGGCCTCCCCTCCGCGACCTCCGTTCCGAGCAGGCTGAACTGGTAGTTCTCAGGTAGGATTCGCGTCTGTTCATGATCCCCTTTGGCGCTCGCTTGGTGCTCCGCATCGATCATTCGTCGAATGATGCGGCTTCGGACGAACCCCGAGCCGCTCTCCGTCAAAACCTCGAAACTCTTGGCCCCGGTCTGATCGCAGATCATCCGGACCGTCACCTCGGCCCGCTTACCGAATTTCTTGTTCTCGAAGTGATACCGGCGCATCCCCGTGTACCCCGAGAATGCGGACGTCCGCGCGTTTTCGGCTTGCACCATATGGTCGACAATTTCCGTGACGCTCAACGGTGGCGCGGCGGCAGACAGCGATACCTGCATAAAAGCGAGCAGCAAGGTGGTCATACGGCTTCAGAGTTCTCCTTATCCCGAGTGAATCATGCACGTCGGCCACCAAAACAAGAGTTATCTTCCGCTTGGCCTTCTGGTTGGCCTTTAGTGCTGACTTTCGGCACCTGCGTCGGCAGACGACGACATTTGGTCACGAGACCATTGATAAGACACGTTTTTACTGAGTGTGGATTGGATACCAGAGTGCTGATTTCGGGTAGTGGGAAGTGCTTTGCAATGATCCGAGTCACAAAAACAGAGGAGCAGTCACTCACGACCGTCACCATTGATGGACAGCTCTCGGGCGATTCCATCGCAATTGTCGAGACCTGCTGCAATCAAACCAAGTCAAACGGAAACCCGGTCCAGCTTTTCCTGCGTGACATTAGTGCAGTGGACCAGGCGGGCGAAATGCTACTGCGTCGGCTGGCCGGAAGGGGCATTCGCCTGGTCGCCAGAGGCCTGTATACCTCCTATCTCGTCGAGTCGCTGGCCTCAGCCTCCAGTGGAAAAGAGAGGCCTGCTCTGCCGCGAAATGGAGAACACCTCTAAGCGGTCGGCGGCACCGCCAACGTTGGCGCGACCGGGATCTCATGCCGATGATTCAATGCCAGGCTTAGGACGCGAACTACTTCGGTATCATCCAACGGTTTGGCTAGGACATCGTAAACACCTAGATTGAGAGCTTCAGCCCACAGGTGCTCATCGGCAAGGTGAGAGACGACAATGAGTAACGGAGGCGCCGGCATGGCGAGTACCGCTTCCAGAACATCCTTCCAATTCCAACAGACAAATCTCGCTCTGTAATCACGACCGATGCAGGGGTTTCACTTAATAGTGCTGGAGCTGAGCAGATCGAACTCGCGTGTCCGAGAGTCCATCCCTGGCGGCGGAACAGGTCGCCAAAGACTTCGTGATCCTCCGCGGCGGGGCTGATCAGGAGCGCACTCTGCGGCTTAAGCAGAGCTTCCGGCGTCGACATACACTTTGACCTTCATTGGAGTACCGCCTCCTCCTGAGTCCTGAGTTGCGAGGCATCATGATTGACGATGGGATTGACCCAGCCGCCGGGAGGTAGCAGCCGTTCTACCTGCTGAGGCCCCCATTCGCCTGGCTCGTACGCATAAACAGGAGTTTCTTCTTTCAGCAGCGCATTGACGATTCTCCACGCCTCCTCTACGTAGTCTTCCCTGGCGAACAGAGTCGCGTCGCCAGCCATGGCGTCTCTTAGTACTCGTTCGTATGCATCCATTTCTTCCGTCCCAGGTTGCCGGCTTGCCACCATCTCGACGGGCTCTCCTTTCAGGCTGTCGCCCGGCGACATCACCGTCATACCCATCGCGATTGCGACGTCCGGGCTGATGCGGAACCGCATGTAGTTCGAGCCAAAGCTATCACCGGGCAGAATCCCGGGCGGTTTCCGCAGGCGACAGACAATCTCGGTGCATGTTACCGGGAGACATTTGCCCGCTCGAATATAGAACGGCACTCCATGCCAGCGCCAGGAATCGACCTCCAGGCGAACCGCCGCGAAGGTCTCCATCCTCGAACCAGGCGCCACTCCCTTCTGTTCCTGATACCCGCGGAACTGGCCGCGAACGACGTTATTTCCATTCAGCTCGGGAATGGCTTTGAGTACCTTAACCTTCTCATCGCGGACCGATTCACTGTCGACTCGGACCGGAGGTTCCATCGTGAGATGGCACAGCACCTGAAACAGGTGGTTTTGAATCACGTCGCGAATCGTCCCTGTCTGATCGTAAAACACGCCACGCCCTTGAACTCCGAAGTCTTCCGCCATCGTGATTTGCACGCTCTCCACGTAGTTGCGGTTCCAGAAGGGCTCCATAAAGGTGTTGGCGAAGCGAAAGACTACCAGGTTGTTCACGGGCCGCTTGCCGAGGTAGTGGTCAATGCGGAAGATCGCGCTTTCAGCGAAATGGCGGACAAGAATCCGGTTCAGCCGCCGCGCGGATTCCAGATCGTGACCGAACGGTTTCTCAAGGATGATTCGCGGCTCCGCCATACAACTACTGCATTTCACCAGTCCTGCGAGTACGGTTTCGAAGGTGGTTGGAGGAATCGCAAGATAATGCGCCTGCCGTTGTGTTCCTTTGAGTTCCCGGGCCAATGCTTCAAACGTCGCGGGATCGTTGTAGTCTCCGTCTACATACCGGAGCAGATCCGAGAGCTTCGCGAAAGCTGCAGTATCTACGCCGCCATGCTGCTCCAGGCTGTCGTAAGCGCGAGCTTTGAATTGATCAAGCGTCCAGCCCGCTTTGGCCACACCGATCAGCGGGACATCGAGGTGGCCGCGCTTGATCATCGCCTGCAGCGCGGGAAAAATCTTCTTGTAGGCCAGGTCGCCGGTAGCGCCAAAAAAGACAAATGCGTCTGAGTGAGGGTGATTCTGCATCATGCTGGTAATACCACTCCCGATTTCTCTGTGGACTTTTCCAGGTGTCCACCGAACTGGTACCGCATCGCCGATAGAAGCTTGTCTGCGAAATCAGCCTCGCCACGCGACGCGAATCGCTCATAGAGAGCGTTAGTCAGCACTGGTGCGGGTACGGCCTCGCCGATCGCCGCTTGAATTGTCCATCGCCCTTCGCCGGAGTCGGACACGCGGCCGGCAAAGTTCGCGAGATGCGGATCATCAAGCAATGCCGCCGCGGTGAGATCAAGCAGCCACGATGCGATCACGCTGCCACGGCGCCAGACCTCGGCGATATTGGGAAGATTCAAGTCGTACTGGTAGTGCTCCGGGTTCCGTAGCGGAGTGGTTTCTGCATCCGCTGCGTTCGATTGCCGCTTGCCTACATTGGCCGAGCGCAGGATTCCGAGGCCTTCGGCATATGCTGCCATAATCCCGTATTCAATTCCGTTGTGAACCATCTTGACGAAGTGACCGGATCCGTTAGGCCCGCAGTGTAGGTAGCCTTGCTCCGCAGTGCCGTTTCCATGCTCCCTGCCAGTAGTCCGTGGAATATCGCCCCGCCCCGGAGCGAGTGCCTCGAATATGGGATCCAATCGCTTTACAGACTCCGCCGGGCCGCCGATCATCATGCAGTAGCCCCGCTGGAGGCCCCAAACACCACCGCTGGTTCCCACGTCCACGTACTGAATCGAGCGCCCGGCAAGTTCTTTGGCGCGACGTATATCGTCGATGTAATAAGAGTTGCCTCCGTCGATGAGGATATCTCCAGGCTCCAGATGTGGCAGGAGGCCTTGAATGCTGCCGTCTACTACCGCGGCCGGCACCATCAGCCAGATGTTGCGCGGCCGCTTGAGGTTCTTTACCAGGTCCGTTAGCGAGTCCGCGCCGGTCGCTCCGTCGCGAGTAAGTTCGTCGACTGCGGTCCGCGATCTGTCGAAGACCACACAATCGTGCCCCTTCCGCAATAGACGGCGGACCATATTCGCGCCCATTCTCCCAAGGCCAATCATTCCCAGTTGCATGTATTTGCCCTCCCAAAGAATTGTTTAATGAATTGCGGTTCCGTTTCCCAACACGGCTGCCCTGAAGCCGGCGGATTAGTTCCCCTGCCTCAAGCGAAAACCGGATGCTTTCGCGTCTCGAAGATCTTCACAAATTCCCGATAGCGCCTCGCAATTTCAGCGACCGCATCGGCCCGGGATATCTTATTGGCGCGCCAGTCAACCAACGGGCCCCAGAAGCTCGTCCGGCCGACCGCGAAGCCGATGAAGCCCGGAACCGTGGCAGCCGTAGTCAGCCATTCGCGAACTTTCGTATCATCCTCGCCGCGCCCGAGGATAATGCACCCCACAGAGTCTCTCTTGTTTCTGCGCGCGGCCGCCACAATCCGCTCGCAATCATCGCGGCGCTCAAGGCCTTCAACCTTCCATACGTCTGGTTCGACGCCTCCATCCTGAAGTTCCTCGATGGCCTGAACCATCAGTCGGGGCCGCAGTTCCAGATCGTATTTCTTGCGATCTCCCTTCAACCGGTCCATTTGCGCCTTCTCTGCCGGGACGAGCAGTTCAAACATAAACTTGCTGCGGCCGCGTTCGGACTGTAAATAATCAGAGAGTCTTTTCAGTCGAGCCGCCTGACGCCGGTTGAGTTCGGCGTCCCCCTCGGGGTTGTATCGCACCAACACTTTACAAAAAGTTGGGCGGATGGCATTGATGTGGTCTGGGAAGTATTGCCCGCATTCAAAATCGAATTCGTCCTGCCCGCTTTTTTCGGC
>Ga0075030_100004320_pt1 | contig 12854 bp, 11 predicted proteins | sample LitLauG_LLR_2012_FD_71393 | JGI IMG/M metagenome (GOLD analysis project Ga0075030, IMG submission 71393) | Freshwater sediment microbial communities from Pennsylvania, USA - Little Laurel Run_MetaG_LLR_2012 | ecosystem: Environmental > Aquatic > Freshwater > Creek > Sediment | place: USA... | reverse complement strand
AGCAAGCTCCTTAGGCTTCGGGCTCGGTCCAAGCCGCGGACGCAACATGGGTCAAGCCGTTGAGCAAGCCGGGTCGGACGGTCAGGGAACTTAGTCTTCGAGGGAGAAACGGTATTCCTCGATTACGGGATTGGTCAGGACTTCGCGGGCGATACGTTCGACCTCGGTCTGGGCTTCGGACTTACTAAGTCCGCCGTCCAGGGTGAGTTCGAAGTACTTCCCCTGGCGAACCTCCCCTAACCCCTGGTAACCCATCTTCTTGAGCGCGCCTTGGATGGTCTTGCCTTGCGGGTCCAGGACACTTTTCTTCAGTGATACGTAGACGTAGGCTTTCATCGGATTGCTTATTATACGTCAGCAGGGTTAGGGAATCGCGTCTCCAGACGGGCGCGGTGCTCGGTTCGGCAAGCGTCTCCCAAAGGGGGAGTCGCGCCTATCAGCTTGATTCCAAGGCCTTAATCTGGCGGTTCAGCTCCGCGAGGGCATGCAGGAGAGTGTCGCGGTGACGCGGATTCTGGGCGGCCTCGAGCTGGTGCAGGACGCGTTGCCGGGACAACTGCAGCCCCTGGAGACGGCGGAGCTGATCCACCTCAAGAGGGGTCAGGCGAGGCTCTGGTTCCGAGCTGCCCTCCGCAGCTTCCGCCTGTTGCGCTTCGACGGACTTGCTCTCCCAGCCACGAGCCATGCGGGTAAATTATACGCAATAGCATCCAGGCAACATTTGTTGCAGGATGCAACGAACTTGCGCTGCTTGTTCAGAAATTGGACTATAAAGTCCAAGAATGTGAGGCTCGTTGCTGTAAAACGCAACTTACATCCGTAAGATCACGATTGCTCGAGGCGATTTTCTTCTTTTCAGGACAACGCTTTAGGAATATGATGCGCTCGCAAAGTCGCCGACGGTAGTGGAGGCGTGGCTTGCGTAGGGGGCGCTGGCCAGGTTTGAATCATGCAGTCTGGCCGAAAGTTGCAGCCCGATTCCCCTCGGGAACTTCGACGCTATGAGGCCCTGCTGGAGATGGCGGACCTCATGGTCCACCATCGAAGTCTCCCCGAACTGTTTCACGAGCTGGCGCAGCGCATACAAAAGGTGGTCGATTTTCAGCTCCTGAATTTCTCGCTTCATAATCCCCGACACAACCGAATGGACATGCATTTGTGGGAGCGCGAACTCGTGTCCGATTTTCCCACCGAAGTCCCGGTAGCAGAGTCGGCGAGTGGCTGGGTGTGGGAGCAACAGAAGCCGCTGCTTTTCCGCGACTTGAACCACGAGCCGCGTTTTCCGCTGGTGCTGGATCCGCTGCGCGCGCGGGGGTTTCTCACGTATTTCATGATGCCGCTGACGACGGCGGAGAAGCGACTGGGCGCGTTGGGAGTGGCCAGTCGCAAGGCGGATGCGTACGGAGAACGGGACCAGAATTTTCTGCTGGGAATCGCGGAACTGGCGGGCCTGGCGGTTGAGAACGCGCTGACGCGGGCGGCGTTACTGGAAGAGAAGCAGAGATTGCAGGCCCTGGTCGATGTCAACCGCACCCTGGCATCGAGCCTGGAGATGCAGAACTTGCTGCCGCTGATCTCCGAGTGCGTGACTCGGGTTGTCCCGCACGACTTCGCCGGCGTGACCCTTTACGACGGCGACCAGAAGGCGCTGAAAGCGTACGTGCTATCGTCGGCCGAAAGTAAGTCTGTGGTCGACACGGGAAGAGAAATCTCGCTGGACCAGACCCTGTCGGCCGAGGCCTTCCTCGAACAGGTGCCCAAGACGCTGACCCGGCAGGATCTGAGCGATAACCCGACGGCCATCGCGGGCCGGGTGCTGGAAGCCCGGATCCAGACGGTACTGTGCATGCCGCTGCTGACCTCCAAGGGCGCGGTGGGCACGCTGAACGTCGGCAGCAAGAAAGACAAGGCTTTTTCCGCGCAGGACCAGGCGTTGCTGAACCAGGTGGCGGCGCAGCTGGCGATCGCGTTGGACAATGCTCGGGCATACCGCGAAATCGCAGCACTGAAAGACCGGCTGGCGGAGGAGAAGTTGTACCTGCAGGACGAAATTCGGACGGAACTGCATTTCGAAGAGATCATCGGTGAGAGCGCGGCGCTGAAGCGGGTTTTGTCGCAGGCGCGGACGGTTGCGCCCCTGGACTCGACGGCGCTGATTCTGGGCGAAACGGGCACCGGGAAAGAACTGATCGCGCGCGCCATTCATCGGATGAGCAAGCGCAAGGACGCCAACTTCATCAAGGTCAACTGCGCGGCGATTCCCACCGGCTTGCTGGAGAGCGAGTTGTTCGGCCACGAGAAGGGGGCCTTTACCGGGGCGGTTAGCCAGAAGGTCGGACGTATGGAGTTGGCCGACAAAGGAACGCTGTTCCTCGATGAGATCGGAGATATTCCGCTCGAACTGCAACCAAAGCTCCTGCGCGTGTTGCAGGACCGCGAATTCGAGCGGCTGGGGGGCACGCGCACGATCCACGTGGACATCCGCCTGATCGCCGCGACCAACCGGGATCTGGCCGAGCGAGTAAGCCAGGGCGAGTTCCGCCGCGACCTGTTCTACCGGCTGAACGTGTTTCCCATCCGCATGCCGCCCCTGCGCGAGCGAGATGGCGACATTCCGCTGCTGGTGCGCCACTTCGTGCAAAAGATCTCCCAGCGCATGGACAAAAAGGTCGAGACCATTCCGAACGCAGTCAACGACGCGTTGATCAATTGGCGCTGGCCCGGGAATGTGCGCGAGTTGGAGAATTTCATCGAGCGCTCCGTGATCCTGACCGAGGGATCGGCCCTGCGCGCGCCCCTTGCGGAACTGAAACCGGAAGATGGAATTCTCGGGAGCACCGACCTCACGCTGGAGGGTGCCGAGCGCGAACACATCCTCCGCGTGCTGCGCCAGTGTGGAGGGATCGTTTCCGGTCCCCGGGGCGCTGCGGCGAAGTTGGGCGTGAAGCGAACAACACTGCAGTCCAAGATGAGGAAGCTAGGCATTGTGCGCAAAGACTATGCGGCCTGAGGAGCAGTCAGCCCGCGTGCCACCGTTGGAATCTGCCCATCTGTCGGCAGAATGACGCCCAGCCGTCGCTTCGGAGACGACGCCGGTGCTTGAAGGCACACCTTCCCAGCTCGTCAACACCTTCGTTCCCAAACACTTCTCCTTACCGTTGGCTTTGGCATGAGGAATGCCGTGGTGAAGCTGCGGTTCCCGGGTCCACGATGTTGCGCATTACCATCGACGAGGGGGAAGAAGCCGTCGTGCTTCGGCTGGAGGGCCAGCTGATTGGGCCTTGGGTGCAGGACGTGGAGCAGTGCTGGCGAAAGGCTTTCGCTACTCTGGGCAGCCGCACTGTAAAAGTCGATCTGAGCGCGGTCAGCTTTATGGACGCGTCCGGCAGTGCGCTGCTGAGCCGGATGCACGAAGCCGGATTTCGGTTCGCTGGAGACACTCCGGCCACCAGTCGTTTGCTGGAGCAGATACGGGAGAGCAGGATCTGGGGAGATAACTGATCGCACGAACTACTTTGTTATTGCCGATGTCGAGAAGCCGGGGAGGTTGCGCGGAACGTAGTTGAGGGGCGATATTCCCGCGAGGAGATAGGGATGAACACGCCGTATGGTTTGGAGATCGTAGAGAACTGTCAAAACTGCAGGTTGAAGCGGGAAGAGTGTTTCTGCAATCTATCGCCTCCGGCCTTGAAGAACTTCAGTGCGATCAGCCACCAGACCACGTATCCGTCGGAAGCCACGTTGTTCGTGGAGGGCCAGACCCCGCGCGGCGTTTTTCTGCTGTGTTCCGGCAAAGTGAAGCTCTCGACCAGTTCGCGCGATGGCAAAGTGCTCATCCTGAAAATGGCGGGCGCCGGGGAAATGCTGGGTTTGAGCGCGGTGATCTCAGGCACCGAGTATGAACTGACAGCGGAAACCGCGGTGCCGTGCCAGGTGAACTTCGTGGCGCGTGAGCCTCTGCTCGACCTGCTACAGCGCCACGGAGAAGCGGGACTGCGCTCGGCGCAGGCGCTGAGCCGGGAGTTTCAGTCGGCCTACCGAGATATTCACGACCTGATCCTGGCGCGCTCATCGGCGGGAAAGTTGGCCAAGCTGTTGCTTTCCTGGACGCCGACGCCGACCACGGCGAACAGCACGAAAGAAATCCGGGTTCGCTATGGACTGACGCACGAGGAAATGGCGCAGATGATCGGGGCGTCACGCGAGACGGTGACGCGCCTGTTGAGCGACTTGCGGAAGAAGCAACTGATCCGCCTGGAAGGCTCCACGCTGGTGATCCGGAATCGCACGGCCCTCGAGGCCTTAGTGTCCTGATTTTGTTGTCCGCAGCGCAAGTGGCCGGCGATTCGCCTCCGCCGGTCGCCCTCCCCCAGAAGCGATAAAAGGCGGCCCGCCAGTCCGGGCCGCCTTCGCTTCTGGGGATTCTTATGGTTCCACCTTCAAAAGTGGAATCCCAACTCCGCTGTGAGCGTTCGCGGGGTGACGAAATGTGTCCCGCTGAACGTCGAGAGGAAGTTGTAGAGCGCGACCTTGTTAGCCAAGTTGATGGCCGTCGCCCGGAGGCTCCACTTGTACTTGTCACCGTGAAAAAGGTTGTCGTCGCCGACGCTGAGGTCGAACAGGTGACGGGGAGCGATGCGGGGCGGATTATGGTCGGCACTTTCAGTTCCGGGCGCGGGCAGCGAGATGCGCGTGGAACCATACTGCAAGGGAGCGCATGTTGTTAACGGTGACGCGAGAGTGGGGAACACGTTGCCGCAGAACAGGCCCGCCTGCATCTGCTGATCGGCGCTTAAGCCGGTCAAGTTTACGGGCGTGGTGGAGTCGACAGCGAACGGCACCGCGCCAGCTACCAAGCCGCTGTCATACCGCCAGTTGAATCCGATCCACGGTCCGCTCTTCCAAGGCTGGTATTGCAGGTGCGTAGTCTGCTGGAATTTCTGATCGTGATCGATGCGGAAGGGTAGGCCGCCAGCCCCGAGGTCCGTACCGAGGCCACCCGCCTGAGGCGGGAAGAAGCGGGCGTTGACGTGGCCCATCAGAACGAACGCGGTCAGGCCGTGATGCTCGGGCATGCTTACCCGAACGGAAGCGCCATCGATCTTGGAGTTGTGCCAGGCGATAGGAAAGAAGATGGGGGTGTTGAGCAGCGTGCTGAAGTCGTAGCCGTTGTGGGTGTACTTCCACATGTAGTCCGCATCGACCACCAGGAACTTGGCGAACGCCTGCTGGAAGCCGGCGTGAAACTCGTTGCGCGCTCCGGGGCGAATTGCAGCACTCGAGTTGGCGCCAAACAACGCGCTGATCACCGGATCGCTCGCGGTCTGGCTGGCGAAGACAAGGTTCTCGTTGAAAGGAGTTTCCATCACTCGTGCGTAGGAGAGCCGCAGCACGGTATTGGTGGGCTTGATGTTGTAGGCCAGGCCCAGACGAGGCTGGATCTGCACATCGCGGGACAAGCCCCGGTAAAGGTCGCCCCGAACGCCAAGATTGAAGGTCCAGTTGCCCTTGGTAATCGCGTCCTGCACATACATGGCGAGTTGGCGGACGTCGCCGTGGCCATGAAAGGGGAAATCTGTACCCCCGCGGGTGAGGTCGATTGCCAGAAGCGCCGGCACAAACCCCGGATTAGGTTGGAGCGTTCCGGTGCACTGGGCCGGGTTGGTGGGTGTGGGGTTGGTGTCAGCAGTTCCGTCGGTGTTGAGACAGACTGCATTCAATCCCGGATCGGTGACGCCGAAGCTGAATTTTTCGGTCAGCAGCGTGTGCTCGAAAGTGACGCCTGCCTTGAGATTGTGGATGCCTTTCACGTACGAGAGATCGGTGCGCAGGCCCAGGTTAGTGAGTTGACGCGACTGGTTGAGAGTTTCGGGCAGGTCCGCAAAGGGGTTGGCGCTGGGGAAGTAGCCAAAGTTGTCGTGGCGTACGAACGCGCCGACTGTGAGCAGCGTGGTGGCACTGAACAAATGGGTCCAGGTGGGCGCGACATTGTAGGTTTGAATCTGGGCGCGCTGGTCCTGGTTGGCGAATTGGGCGTCAAACGAGTTCGGCGTTTGGAACCAGGAGCGAGTGTAGCCGAGGTTCAAGTGCACCGAGTCCGCGACGGAAGGCTGAAAATCCACGCGGTCGAAAAGGTTCTCCTCGTTCCCCTTGGAATGCATGACCTGAAATTCGGGGGGGTCGAGGGAGCGGCCGGTGTTCAATCCGCTGACAGAGATGAAGTTTCCCCAACGGTCGCTGCCGACAGCAAGGTTGGCGTCGCTGGTGACGGTGCCGAAGGATCCGTAGGAGGTCGTCACGCTCCCGGTTGGTTGCTTCTGTCCCAGACCAGAACGGGTCGTGACCTTGATGACCAGGCTGGTCTTGTCGCCGAATTCAGCCGGCGGTGCTCCGGAGACGACCTCGAGCGACTGGATGGAATCCATCGGAATCTGATTCGAAAATACTTTGCTCTGCTGGTCGGTGATGGGCTGACCGTCGACCGAGAACGAGTTCTCCGCGTGGTCTCCTAGTCCATGGAAAAGGCCGTTGGAGTCGGCGACGACTCCAGGGGAGGCCAGTGTCACCAGCGAACTTACCGAGGAGGATTGGCTCTCAAGCGGAAGCTTGTCGAACAGTGCGCGATCCACGTCAGTGTGAGCGGAGGGGTCGGTTTCCAGCAGGTCGGTGCCGCTCTCAACTGTCACCGTTGTGGTTGATCCAGCGACCTGGAGGCTGATCTTGACCGCCAGCGGAACATTCGACCGCACATCAATGTCTTGCGCGTAGGATGCAAACCCTTCCGCAGTTACGCTCAGGTGATATGGGTTGAACGGAACATTGTTGAAGGTGAACTTCCCTGAGCTGTCCGTCGGAGTCGATCGGATGAAACCGCTCACAGGATTGTGAATTTCGACGGTCGCGTTGGGAACCACCGCACCGGAGGGATCGAGGACGGCGCCGGTCACGGACCCCGAACTGCCCCCCAACTGAGCTGCGAGCGGCGTGCCACACGCTGCCAGCCCAAGAGTCAGAAATAACAAATAGGTGAAATTCCGGATAGAAAGCATTACACCTCTCCTCCAAAGGGATGAAAGTCGGTTGAGACAAATATCTGGAAGCTTGTGTTGTCTAGACCGACGGCGGAGGACGGATGTAGAGGAAGGAAACAAGCAGGAAGGGCTTGGGCGATGCCTTCTGGGAAGAAACCAGAATTGACGGGGTGAAGACCGGAGCGGGCTGGATCGCGACAGAAATCAGCGCGGTGGAATGCGCCACCGAGCAAATCGAGCACTCGTGGTCGGGAGAGTTCGAGCTGGCTTTGTGGACGTGGTTGGTCTGGGCGACAGCAGCGAACAGAATCAGCAGGACGCAGAGCAACGAAAGTGCTCCGTACCGGGCGGAACTACGTGCCTTGAGCTGATTCAACAAAGAAATAATGACCCCACGAAACCTGCCCTTATTCTACATCCCGGCGATGGCGCGGCCCCATCCCATCGGTCATGTCCGGGTGGGGCGGTGTTCCTTACTTCGACGCCTCGCGGACCGAGATGTTACCCCGGAAAGAATGAAGATCAAATGCTGCCCGGGCGTTGCGAAGCAGCGAGTTCTGTCCGGAATCAAACCCAAGGTTGGTCGCGGCCGGAACCGGAATCGGGCTATCGACTTTACCCTTCACCGAGCGCGCTTTAAAGTGCGCCAGGGCGAGGGACGGAACCGAAACATCAATGTTGCCGGTTCCGCTGACCAGTTTGAAGACTCCCAGGCCCGGGTTGCCGACATACTGGATTCGGCCCGTACCGGAGTGGACTTCGACTTCGGAGCCGGACACATCCTGCAAGCTGATGTCGCCGCTTGAGGTGATCGCTTCCACCCGGCCTCCGGAGATCTGGCGCAGGCAGATAGGGCCGCTCAAGGTCTTCACGTGAATATGAGCGTTACGGATCAGGTGCGCGTCCACAGATGCGGTTGTGCCTTCAAAAACCAGATCTCCATCGAGGTTCTCGGCTGAAAGCGATCCCGCCGCTGTGCTCAGGATGACGTAGGCATCCGACGGCACCAGGACCTGGTAATCCACATTGTCGGCTTTGGCGCCCGAGGAATTCTGCGACTCGGTCATCAACTCGATGCGGTTCAGGTTTTGCTGCCCGTGAATCTCGACGGCTTCGGAATGCACTACCGTGGCGACGACCTTGTCCCCGGAAGAAGGCGTCACCGTGATCCGGCCGTACTGGTTGCGGATGTAGACCACGGGCTTGGAGGTCACGGGGTAGGCGAACACCTCGCGCTTGATCTGCGCGGACGCTACGACGCAAGCCGCGAGGATCAGAAGAGTGATTGGGGCGAGGCGGGTGGAACTTCTCATGATCAATCTCCGTCCAGGAGGCATCCGGGCATGCCGAACATCCGCGGGAACACACTAACTCCTGGGGTTGGGATGCGTAGCCTTTCGGGCAGGTTGCTCTAACAGGGGATGGATTTACAGTCCGAATAGTGCCCGCAGGCGCTTGGTCTGGGCGCGGCTGACGGGGACTTCGGTCTGCTTCTTGTCGTCCATGCGCAACTGGTAGGAGCTCTTGAACCAGGGAACGACTTCCTTGATGCGGTTGATGTTGACCAGGTAGGAGCGGTGGGCGCGCCAGAAGAGATGGGGGTCGAGACTGGCGAGCAGTTCTTCCAGAGTACGGCAGTTGGATTGACCCTCCGCGCCATTGGCGCCGGCGGTAATCACGCTGATCACGCCATCTTCGATGGAGGCGTAGCAAATGTCCTTCTGGTCGACCAGAAAAAGGCGGCCGGCCGATTTGATCAGAACCTTGGAGGTCGCCTGCGGTTTCTGCGATTCGAGCATGCGGACCAGCGTCTCAATCTTGTCCGCGGGCGAAGCGCCGGCTTCCATCTTGGTGCGCGCCTTCTGAATCGACTGGGCCACGCGTTTCTTGTCGAATGGCTTGAGCAGGTAGTCGACCGCGTTCACCTCGAACGCTTTGACCGCGTACTTGTCAAAAGCAGTGGCGAAAACGAACTCGGGGAGCGGGACTTTCTTGTCGAGCAGCTTCTTGATGACGCCAAAGCCGTCAAGGCCCGGCATCTGGACATCGAGAAAAACGAGATCGGGATTGTGCTCGCGAATCAGGTTGACGGCTTCCAGGCCGTTCTTGCCCTGGGCGACCACGTCGACGTCGCCCACGCCTTTCAACAGGAAGGCCAGTTCGTCGCGGGCCAGTTGCTCGTCGTCGACGATGAGGGCGGATAAAGACATAACCGCTGCCCGGAGACAGCCTGCAGAAAGTATAGTGGGCGCTTTTGCCGGGGGTCAACGTGAGGGCGGCCTACAGCCCGAAGCTCCGCCGGTAAGCGCTGGGAGAGACACCAGCGTGGCGCTGGAAGAGCTGGCGGAAAAAGGCGACATCCTGGTAGCCGACGGCGTCGCTGATCTCCTGCATTGTGCGGTGATCGCTTTCCAGCAGGCGCTTGGCGGCGGCGATTCGCAGCTTCTGCAGATAGATCAGCGGGCTATCTCCAGTGGCGTGCTTGAAGCGGCGAACGAAGTTGCGCATGCTCATGCCCACGCGCCGGGCGGGGACGTCGAGCGGGAAGGTCCGGTGAAAATTCTGATGTAGCCACTCCTGCGCGTTGGAGATGGCGTCATCGGAATGTTCGGTCTTCAAAGGGACGATGGCGAATCCGGACTGCCAGGCGCGCGGGGTCTCGATCAGCATGGCCTTGGCGCTTTGCATGGCAACGTCGTGGCCGCAGAATTTCTCCACCAGATACAGGGTGAGATCGAGTGCCGCGTGCACCCCACCGCCGCAGTAGAAACCACGGTCCTCGGTCACCATCAACTCCGGCATCCACTTCACTTTGGGATATTTCTTGCGGAACCGGTCGGCCAGCGCCCAGTGCGTGGTGGCGCGTCTGCCGTCGAGCAACCCGGTGGCGGCGACCAGGCCTACGCCGGTACACACGCTGGCGATAGCGGCTCCGCGCTTGTGCCAGCGCTGCAGCCAGGGCACAACCGCCGCGTAGCGCTCGACCACGTCGTCGATGTGGAGGCCGGTGGTCGTGATAAAAATGAGATCCGTGTCGCGGATGGCGGTGAGGGCTCCGTCCGGCTGAATATGGATGGGTCCATCGCAGCGAACCGCGCGTCCATCCACAGATGCCGTGGTCACGCGGAAACGGGGAACCGGGCGCTTCCCCGTGAGAACGTTCCACAGGCTGCCGGTATGGCGGAAGACCTCCATCGGGCCGATCGCGGTGGAAGAAAAGGTTCCGTCAAGCAGCAGGACGGTTACATCTCGCATAGAAAAACCCACCCGCGATAAGCCCTTGACCGCAAAACAAGCGAAGGGTTTGCAAAGGATGGCGAACGCTGATCGACCCCGGGGTCGCGGTGTGGCTTAATCGTCTATGTATCATGGCAAATCCGCCGTCCCAGTGGCAAGCGTCTCTAGCATCCTCCGACAAATCAAGAAGAAGTAAGAAGATTGCCAAGGATTCCTGACAACTTGATTCGGGTCTCGCGTGTTTGCGGCTGGCGAGACAAGCCAGCAGGGCGCATTTTCGGCGGTGCCGTCTGGTGACGGGACGAACGGGCTGGGTTGAGGGCACAGCAGAGGGGAGGCGCACGTTCAGCGCGGCGCCTCCCCTTTATCTGTTTTACGGACGAACGCCGGAAGGATTTGCCGGTGTACGCCATTGCGAGTAGGACCTCGGGTTCGCCAAGGTGGAGGCCGCTTGCACTGGGCCCAATACGGGAGCCGCCGCCGGGCAGTTGATGCTGATCGTCCCGGTGTTGGCGAAGGTGTTGGACCCATTGAACCCCAACGGCACATTGCCGAGCCCGACCAACGCGTCGTTGATCGTGTTGTGCGACACGGTGGCAGCGTTGCAGCCGAAGTCAATCGCAGCAACGGCCGAGAAAGTAATCCGGTTAGATTGAACGGTTGCGCCGGGACCGCTGAGTTCGACCCCAATCCCGGTGTTAGTGATGTCATTGCCCTGTACTGTTCCGCCGGCAAGCAACAAGAGTCCAAATAACCCGGCAGTGGAAACATTGTTGGCCGCGACCCGAACCGGCGCCAAGTCAACAACGACCCCGGCGATCGTATTGCTCACATCATTGTCGGTGATGTCGCCGTTGATGCCGATGGCAAAAATGCCAACAGCTGAGGAGTTCGGAGAAACGAAATTGTCATGGGTACTGGCGTTGAGAGTGGGAGGCGAGACGCTCCCCAGGAAAATGCCAGAGCTATCGAAGTCATGCACGCTGTTGCCTTGGATCGTGACCCAAGTATTGGAAGCGGCGCCGTTTTCGGCCCAGATCCCGACACCGCAGCCGGTATCAATCTGATTACTGGTTCTGACCCGGCTTATGCCCCCGGAAGAGCCTGAGGCGTAGAAAATGCCGGCCAACCATGTCGGTGCGCAGCCCTGGTCTCCACCCGTGCCGTCCACGGTGATGCCGGAGATATTCACTGTGCCGGAAGTCTGAACCAGCACTTGGGCGAAAACCGGCTCGGTAAATATGCTGGTCACGTTGGCGGTCAGGACGCCACTCGGTATCGTGATCACGCTCTGGTCGTCGAGATTGCTGTCGGCAATGCCCTGCAGATTCAAGGGCTGCGAAATGGTGACTTGCTCGGGGTAAACGCCTGGGCACACCAGGACGGTCGAATACGGAGGAACACTGCTGACGGCGGCCTGAATGGTCGAGAAACTCTTAAGCCTGGGTTTGCAGGTTCCCACGGCGTAGTTGTTATTGTCCGCCAGCGCGAGTGGGGTGAGAAGGAACGCTAGCGTGGCCAGCAAGAGCGAAGTGCGCATAGTTCACCTCATCAAAGAATTCGAGTTCAAGTGGGGAGGAATGGATGTCGTGGTTGAGGGGGAACTCAGCCCAGCAATGTCGTTTGCTAGCCATTGGACGTGCAAATCAGCCCATCCTTTGGGATCGGCCTGATCTTAGTACGGGTGCTTGTCAAGCAATATAGAAACTCTTGGTAATTTCGTCGTGGGAATCAGCAACATCAATGCCAGCCGTGCAGCACTTGCCTTGTCACAAAGATCCCAACGTGATGAATCCGACGAAGCGATTTGCAGATTTCCCTTCTCGTCTCAACTGCGAGACAAGCTGAATAGGTCCACTTTCACCTGGGCTCGGCCTGGAGGTCAGGGAATCAGAGAGAGGCAACGTGGCGCTACTCTATCGGTTCTCCGCCATCCCTTTGGTTGCTCACGGGGGAAAACTGGCTGGGAATACTAGTCAAAACAGAATCAAGTCCCGACGCACCGTGGTGCAGTCGAGGGGGGGTACTTTGGTACAGTCGGGTGGAGGTAGTTCGGGACACACCGGAAGTCCCGGCGAAAACTTTCACGAATTCGGCCGCCATCATGGCCGTCCTGCTTTCCGACTGGGGGGAGAGTTAGGTGTGAACAGTTGACCGTTGACGAATAACAGGGCTGTCAAAAATTCTTAGTCCTTGTCGCGATGAGTGTCAAGAATAATGTGCGTGAACTGGCAGTTGCTAAAGCTCCTTTTACAATCGTTGACCCACTCTTATAAATTTCGAGACAAGAACAATCATCAGCGACGAGGCGAGCGGGGACTTTTTCCCGTTTTGGTACCTCCCGGAACCCTGAAAATCTATTTGAGTGGCACTACTTCTTCTGCTCGGTGGGTGACGATTGAGCAGGTTCGTTCAGGGCGCCTCCGCAGTATGGGCAAAAGACGTTGCCATGCGCCACTCCGCGCTGACAATGCGGACACACGGGCTGCAAGCGATAACGGCAGTTCGGGCAGAAACCGAATCCCGGTTGAACCGCCGCGCCACACTGTGGACAGGCGACGGGAAGAGGTTTACGCAGGATGAAGT
>Ga0075030_100004319_pt1 | contig 12854 bp, 6 predicted proteins | sample LitLauG_LLR_2012_FD_71393 | JGI IMG/M metagenome (GOLD analysis project Ga0075030, IMG submission 71393) | Freshwater sediment microbial communities from Pennsylvania, USA - Little Laurel Run_MetaG_LLR_2012 | ecosystem: Environmental > Aquatic > Freshwater > Creek > Sediment | place: USA... | reverse complement strand
ATACGGGCGCCGGCGGATTCATCGACGTGACAGCGAAATCGGGCCTCGCGGGACACAACGCCTTCAGTACTTCCGCCCTTTGGTTCGACTATGACCGCGATGGCAAGCTCGATCTCTTCGTGGCCAATTACGTGAAATGGTCCGCCGAGCAGGATGTATTTTGCAGTCTCGACGGCCAGCACAAGACCTATTGCACCCCGGAAGCCTATCGTGGCTCCAGTTGCTGGCTGTTCCACAACCGCGGCGATGGCACTTTTGAAGACGTCACGGCAAAATCCGGTATTTTCGACAGTTCGTCAAAGTCGCTCGGCGTCGCCATGCTCGATTACGACTCCGACGGCTGGCCCGATCTTTTTGTGGCAAATGATACACAACCGAATAAGCTCTATCGGAACAACCACGACGGCACTTTCCGCGACGTGGCGATCGAGGCCGGTGTTGCCTTCAGCGAGGATGGCAAAGCCCGCGCCGGTATGGGGGTCGACGTGGCGGATTTTGAAAATTCCGGCTACCCCGGTATTGCCGTCACCAACTTCGACGACGAGATGATGGGGATTTATCGTGGCGGCCCCAAAGGAATTTACACCGATATCGCTCCTTCGACTTCGGTAGGGCGAATCACCCGGCGTACACTCGGCTTCGGGTGTTTCTTTTTCGATGCCAACCTGGACGGCCTCCTGGATCTGCTCGTCGTCAACGGGCACATTGATGATACGGTCCGGAATATCAGCCGGGATGTACTTTATGCACAACCTCCACATTTATTTGTAAATGCGGGAGCAGATGGATTTTACGACTCCGCGCGCACGCTTAGTGCCAGGTTCGCCGAGCCAAAGGTCGGGCGCGGCGCGGCCTATGGCGACTTCGACAATGACGGCGACATGGATGTCCTGATCACAACGAATCATGGCCCGGCGGAGCTTTACCGGAACGACCAGACGGGCCGCAGGCGCAACTGGATCCGCTTCCAGCTTGCGGGCGTGCAATCCAACCGCGACGCCATTGGTGCGACGGTGCGAATCTACTACGGCGGTCATTACGGCTCTCGAATGGTGAAAAGCGGGTCCAGCTATTTGTCGCAGTCCGAACTGCCTGTGACCTTCGGGTTGGGGGCTGCTGAAAGCGTGGATCGCGCCATTGTTGAGTGGCCCGGCGGGAAGCACGAAACCGTAACCGGACTGAAACCCGGGCGCTACTTATGGACCGAAGGAAAAGGGGTAAAAGCATTCGCGCCAATCGGTCGCTGACCTGAAACGGACTGCCTGGGGAAAGCACTTCGTGACATGTATGGATAGCCTTAATCTTTCAATGATTTGGAGCGCGAGTAAAAATACCCGTGCTGCCTCGCGGGCTGTTCCTGTAAAATCGGAATCTAAGCTTACCCGAGGTGTTAGCCCGCACCCTGAAAAGGGACATCTCAGGATTGCTTTTGTCAGAGATTTAAGTGGCTTGGAGCTGCACCGCCCTGCTGGTGGGCGTGGATAGGCGTTTTTGATTCGTTCACTTCGTTAGTGGCATTTATTTCGGGCGTTTTTGATCTGTTCCAAATTGCCGGATTGCCGGGCTCCTCGTTCGCGCCGGTGCATCGTATGAAATCGGCCTCATCAAAAAAAATGCGGTACGTACGGAAGCGACAGCTGTTTTTTCGCATGCTGGGATAGTAAGGTTTCAGAATTTGGGTCAAAAATCACTTTTGGGGAGTTGGATCGAGTTATGACGAAAAGGTCGGGTGCAGCGCGGGGGTTGTTCTTCTACGGGTTGCTCCCTCTGGTTGCGGTGGCGGGGATGGGCTTGGCCGGGATGTCCTGGCTGGATTCCAACGGCCTTAAGTTTTTCGATACCGGTAAAGAGATTTTCTCTACTCTGGGGACCATAGCTCACGCCTTGAAGGCGAAGGATTACGCCGCGCTCGCATCGTTTTATGCGGACGATTTTAAGGGTTCGCGCCTCGGCATTGCCAATCTGAAAGAATCCGAAGCGCGCGACGGCATCCATAAGCTGCTTTTCACCAGCGACGGCGATGCGCCTAATCGCACTGCCGCCGTGGACGAGTGGAAAGCTTACCTCGAATCCTTCGAAACTATTGAAGAGGCCAGTCTTCACATCGATAACCTGACGAAGTGGCGCTCGCGCGACGATCTTGAAGCCCGCGTCCGGTTCGAACTGATTGGAAAACCGAAGAACGCCGCGTATTCGGGTATCGACCGCGGCTATTTCCTCCTGTCTTTCCGCTGGGGCGATAACGGCGTGAAAATCACCGGCGCCAAACTCGATTCCGGCGACCGGTCGATCGGCGACAAGCCGCACTTCGTCAACGTCGCGACCGAAGCAGGTGTTGGTTTTAAAAATCAGTATTATCCGGCGTTCTTACAGCAGAAGCTGAAGTTTGCGATGATCCGCTACGGCCCCGCCGGAATCTCGACCGCGGATTACGATAACGACGGTCTTTACGACTTGTTCATTCCGGATGGCGTGGAATCGAAACTATTCCACAATCTCGGCAACGGCAAGTTCGAAGACGTTACGGCGAAGGCTGGGCTTGCGGGTCTCGACGGCGTCAGCGTGGCGCTCTTTGCCGATTACGACAATGACGGCAAGAAAGATCTCTTCGTCAGCCGCACGTTCAAGCCGAATCAGCTCTTCCACAACAACGGCGACGGCACATTCACTGACGTCACCGCAAAATCCGGAATTGGTGAAGACTGCTGCACCACGGTCGCCTCCTGGGCAGATTACGATAACGACGGCTATCTCGACCTTTACGTGGGCCGCTACCTCGACCCCCGGCTCGATATTCCGACCACGTTCTACGCCCGGAACGGTCTGCCCAATCAGCTGTATCACAACAACGGCGATGGCACGTTCACCAACGTGACCGAAAAAGCCGGCGTCGGTGAAATCGGCCTGTGCCTCGGTACCGTCTTCGGTGATTACAACGACGACGGCTGGCCGGACCTCTATGTGGTCAACGATTTCGGCCGCAAGACTCTCTACCGCAATAACAAGAACGGCACGTTTACCGACGTCACGGTGGAGAGCGGTACGCTCGCCTACGGCGCAGGAATGAACGCCAGCATGGGCGACTACGATAACGATGGCAAGCTCGACATCTACGTCACCAACATCCGCTCCGAACACGCCTGGTATGCCCAGTGGCCCACCGTGGGCCGCTACATGATCAACTCCTGGCGGCAGGGCGTCTGGGTGACCGACATGCCGCTCTATATGCAGGTGTTTCGCCAGTCCGGCTTCGACTTCGTGAAGGTTTTCCAGGACATGGCGGCCGGCAATAATCTGCTCCACAACAACGGTGACGGCACGTTTACAGACGTGACGAAGAAGAACGGCGCGAACCCCGTCGGCTGGTTCTGGGGCGCGAGTTTTGCCGACTTCGATAACGATGGCTGGCAGGATATCTACGCCGCCGATGGGTGGGTCTACAACGACCGCGATACGGAAATCGAGCTCGACTTCCTCAACAGCGTGGTCAGCGAGCAGAAACTTTACAAGACCGGAATCCTTTTCGATCCCGCCCATTTCGGCCACACCTCCTGGCATGGCTGGGAACACAACCGCTATCTGCGCAACCGCGGCGACGGCACCTTCGATGAAGTGGGCCGCGCGGCGGGCAACGATCTGCTGATGAACTCACGCGGCGTCGCCGTGGCCGATTTCTGGAATCGCGGCGTGATGGATATCGCGGTCTCGGCGTCCACCGACACACACGCCCTGTTGAAGAACACGGTAGGCGAAGGCCGCAACTGGCTGCAGGTGGAACTGGTCGGGTCGAAATCGAAAGAGAATCCGAAAGGCTCGAACCGGGACGCGGTGGGCGCGCGCGTCATCATCAAAGACGCGGGCGGCAAGTTGCAGATGCGGGAAGTCACGCTCGGCGATGGCTATGGCTCGCAGAACTCGCTGCGGCAGCACTTTGGCCTGGGCGCGGCACAATCGGTGGGCGAACTCACTGTGAAATGGCCCGCTTCGGGAACCACGCAGGTCTTCCACAATGTGGCCGGGCAGCGGATCATCGAGATCACCGAAGGCAAAGACGAAATCGTGGAGAAGCACTACTCAACGCCCGGCGAGAAAGCTGCGCAGAAAGTGGCGAAAAAATGAAGCGTGCGGTAGTGATAGCGGCCGGGTCCCTCGTCTTTGCGGGCATGGTGGCGCTGGGCGCGGAAAAGGCTTCCGAACGCTGGTTTCAGGACATCACGAAACAGGCTGGCGTGTTGGCGAAACACAGCAACCGTGTCTTCAGCAACCCTTACGCGAAGATCATGGAAGGCTACACTTCGCTGGGCGCGTCGGTGGCCGCGGCCGATTACGATGGCGATGGCTTTGAAGATGTGTATGTCACCGATTCCAAGCTCGGCGGCAAGAACCACCTCTATCACAACAACGGGAACCTCACGTTCACCGACGTTGCCGAGCAGGCCGGCGTCGCCAACAGCAACGATGAAAACAATGCTGTGGCTGATTGCCTCTGGTTCGATTTCAATAACGACGGGCGCCCCGATCTGCTGGTCATTCGCTTCGGCCATAACCAGCTGTTCCAGAACATGGGCGGCGGCAAATTCAAGGACGTTACTAAGCAGTCCGGTCTTGACCGCTACATGAACTCGATCACCGCCGTAGCGTTCGATTATGATCGCGACGGCCACGTCGATCTTTTCATCGGCTCCTACTTTCAGCCCATTAACATTTTCAATCCCGAGTCGCCGCGCTTTTTCCCGGAAAGCTTCGAGACAGCCAACAATGGCGGCGGCATCACGCTGTTCCACAATAACGGCAATGGCACATTTACCGACGTCACCGAAAAAGCCGGTTTGAAGACCAGCGGCTGGACGCTCGACCTCGGCCACGGCGACGCTGATAACGATGGCTTCGACGACCTCTACGCAGCCTGCGATTTCGGCACCGACCGCTTCTTTCACAACAACGGCAACGGCACGTTCACAGATATCACAGAGAAGGCCATCGGCATCGATTCCAAGAAGGGCATGAACGTCGATTGGGGCGATTACGACAACGACGGGCTGCTGGATATTTACGTCACCAACATCACTGACGACTACATGCGCGAGGGGAACTTCCTCTGGCATAACAACGGCGATCTGACTTTTTCCGATGTCTCGCGTGAAACCGGCACGTCGGAAACGGGCTGGGGCTGGGGCGCTAAGTTCTTCGATTACGATAACGACGGCTGGCTCGATCTCTATGTGGTGAACGGCTGGGTCTCGGCCGGTAAAGAAAGCTATGTGCCCGATATCTTCGAGATGGTTACGAAACCCGGCATCGATTTCGCCGACGCCCGTAACTGGCCGCCCATGGGCAACAAGAGCCTCAGCGGTTACGAAAAGAAGAAGCTTTTCCATAACGAGAAGGGCCAGATATTTAAAGACGAAGCGGCAAAGCATGGCGTCGATTCCATCCGCGACGGCCGCGGTATCGCGATCGCCGACTTCGATAACGACGGCCGGCTCGATATGTTTGTGGCCAACGCCAACGGCGAGCCGTACCTGTACCGCAACACTGAGAACACCGGCAATCACTGGGTGCAGTTCGCGCTGCGCGGCACGAAATCGAACAAGGCTGCAGTGGGGGCTCAGGTGCGGCTCAAAGCCGACGGTAAGACGCGCCTGCAGTTCATCAGCGGCGGCAACAGTTTCGCCGGCCAGTCGTCCAACCGGGTTCATTTTGGACTGGGCGAAGTGGCGAAGATCGATCAGATCGAAGTTCGCTGGCCAATGGGACAGCGCGAAGTGTTCACCGGCCTTGCCGTGGACAAACTGAACAAGATAGTCGAAGGGAGCGGCAAGTTAGTCAAATGAGTTTTCGGAATCATATCTTTTCTGTAACAATGCTGTCTGGAGCAATACTGGTCGCTGCGGCGTTTGTTGCGGTCCCCGCTTTTGCCGCCGACGACACCTACGCAAAGGCTGCTCAGGCGATGGCGGCGAAGGATTACGGGACGGCGGTCACACTGCTGAAGGAAGCGGTGGAGGCCGAGCCGGACAGTCTGCGGAACGCCAGCGAACTGCGCCAGGCGGTCATCAAACAGACTTTGGCCGCGCATCCGAAGACGGAAGGAGCCGTGGCTGACTTCGATAACGAAATCGCGTTCTTTGACAAGCTTGTCGCGGCTCATCCAATGTCGTCCAACGCGTATCTGAACTTCGGTTTCGCCTATGTCGATAAGATTCCCGCCGCCGGCGCCATTACGCAGGTGATCCTCGCCAATACGGCCCTCACGCAGTTTTCCAAATCCATCGATCTGAAGCCCACCTGGATCGCGCTTTATACCCGCGGCAACAGCTATTTGTACTGGCCGAAGGTGTTCCTTCGGGCATCTCTGGGCGTGGCCGATCTCGAAAGAGCCTACGGAATGCAAAAGGCCGAGGGCAAGAAAAGCTATCATGTTCGCGTTTACATTTCGCTAGGCGACGGTTACTGGAAGACAGATCAGATGGATAAGGCAACAGCTATGTGGAAAGAAGGCCTCGCGGCCTTTCCCAACAGCCAGCCTCTGAAAGACCGCCTCTCCAAGCAGGGCGATGACCTCGCGACTTACATCAATAACGTGCTCGACCCGAACAGGCGCGTAGATACGGATCTGCGGGAACTCTGGAGTACAGGCCAGTGAGTAAAGTACGCAAAAGCGCAATTGTCGCGGCGCTCGTCCTTCCGGTCGGTGTGTGGGCGTTTGCTGAAGTGGAAGCGAAGATTCGCTTTGATGATGTGTCTGTGAAGTCCGGCATGCAGGTGCAACACCACACGCGGCGTTTCAACGGGCCCAACGCCGACGTGCTGCGGATGTTCACTTCCGGCGGCGCATCAGCGGCGGTTTATGACTACGACGGCGACGGCCTTGACGATATTTTTGTCACCGATTCCGATAACGGAAAGCCGAATCATCTCTTCCATAACAACGGCAACATGACCTTCACGGATGTCGCCGTCCAGGCCGGCGTTGCCAAGGGGAACGATCCGAATACCATCGTCGCCGACGCGCTTTGGTTCGATTACGACAACGATGGCAAGGAAGACCTCCTCGTCGCCCGCTTTGGCACGCCCATCCTTTATCACAACGAAGGCGGCGGTAAGTTCAAAGACGTCTCGGCAACGTCCGGTCTGAATAAGTTCGGTAACACGATCGCCGTCATTGCATTCGACTACGATAACGACGGCTTTCTGGACATCATGCTGGGCAATTACTTCAAACCTGAAAACCTGCTGGAATTGAAAGACCCGCACGTGCTGCCCAACGATCTGGATAACGCGGTCAATGGCGGCGGCGTCACGTTGTGGCATAACACCGGCAAAGGCTCATTCGTCGACGTGACGGACAAAGCCGGTTTCGGCAAGCACACTGGCTGGACGCTCGACCTCGGCCATGGCGACCTCAATAACGACGGCTTTCAGGATGTTTACCTCGCCTGCGACTACGGCACAGACCGGATATTCTTTAACAATGGCGACGGCACGTTCGCCGAAAAGACTGAAAAATCCATCGGCTTCGATACCCGCAAGGGGATGAACGTCGATATCGCCGATTACGACAACGATGGCTGGCTGGATATCTACGTCACCAACATCACCGACGAGTATATGAAAGAGTGCAACATGCTCTGGCATAACAACCACGACGGCACCTTCACGGATGTCTCGAAAGAGACCAACACGTGCGAGACGCTTTGGGGCTGGGCCGCTAAGTTCGGTGACTTCGATAATGATGGCTGGCAGGATTTGTTTGTCGTTAACGGTCTGCGCTCCGGCAGCAAGGAAAATTATATTCCCGTGCTGGTCAATCTGATCACAACGCCGGGCGTGGATTTTACTGACGTCCGCCTCTGGCCGAATATTGGCAACATGACGTGGAGCGGATATCAGAAGAAGAAGATGTTCCGCAATCTCCACGGGGAGACGTTTAAAGAGATTTCCGCCGAAGCTGGCGTCGATAACGACAAAGACGGCCGCGGTATCGCCATGGGCGATTTCGATAACGATGGCAAGCTAGACATCTTCCAGACAAACGCCGATCAGTTGCCGATTCTTTATCACGGTGCAACGCAGGGCGGCGGGAACTGGGTTCAGTTTGCGCTCACCGGCACGAAGTCCAACCGCGACGCCATTGGCGCTCGAATCACCGTCATCGCCGGCGGCCTCACGCAGATTCAGGAGATCAATGGCGGCAACGGTTATGCCGGCCAGAGCATGCGCCGCGCGCATTTCGGTATCGGCAAAGCGGCGAAGATCGACTCTGTCGAAATTCACTGGCCCAGTGGCGCCAAAGAAAAAGTGACCAACGTGGCAATGAATAAGCTGAACAAGATTACAGAAGGAAAGGGACTGCAGCGCTGATGAGACGGAGGAGCCTTGTATCTGTCGTCGCGGTGGCCGGTGTGGCCGGAGTTCTTGCGGCCGTGGTGTTGCATGGATTTCAACAGACCGGACCCACTCAGCAGCAGGACAGCCTCCAGCAGGCGCGTAACTTAGGTAAGGCATTTTTCGAAAACCCCACGACGCAAACGCAGGCGGTGGCCGAATTCAAGAAAGCGCTCGACATAGTTCCCGACTCACCCCGTGAGCGCGTCAACTACGGCCTCGCGCTGATTCATGCGGCGAAGACCGCCGAGGGCATTGCCGAACTGCAGAAGGCGCAGCAACAGGATCCGAAGATTCCCCACACTTGGTTTAATCTTGGGATCCAGTACAAAAAAGCTTCCGAGTACGACAAAGCGATCACGCAGTTCGAGGGCATGGCGAAGTTGGTCCCGAACGAACCGATCACGCATTACAACCTCGGTGTACTCTACAAACTGACTGGCAAAGCTGACGAGGCGCTAAAGGAATTTGAACTCAGCTCGAAGCTGAATCCACGCCTCGCCGGCCCCCACTTCCAGCTCTACAATGCGTACCGGGCCGCGAGCCGCACCGAAGAAGCAAACCGCGAACAACAGACGTTTCAGGACATCAAGAAGGCTCAGGCCGGTGCAGCGGTTCCGGAAGATCTCGAGTGGAGCTTCTATGCCGAGATCTATGATGTTACCGACGCCGCTCTGGCTGCGGAGGCCGCTCCCGCTAAACCAATCAAGCTTACGCCCCGCAAGTTGGGCGACGGCTTCGATAGTTCCACTGCAGGACTGACCACAGCTGATATCGATGGCGACGGCAATCCCGACCTGATCGCGTGGTCGGAGAAGGGAATCGCCATTTACAAGAACGGTGCGGCAGCCGCGCTCGACGCTGGCCTGGGTGCTATCAAAGACGTGGTTTCGGTCACGCCCGGCGATTTCAACAACGACGGACTTGCCGATCTCGCCATCATTACGAAGACCGGCGCTGAGCTCTGGATCAACGCAAAAGGTAAGTTCACGAAGTCGCCTGTGGCTCTACCCGCTGGCAATTATGCGAAGGCCGTCTGGATCGACTACGATCATGACTACGACCTCGATCTCTTCCTCCTTGGAGAGAAGTCAGTCCTCATGCGCAATAACGGCGCCGCCGGCTTCAGCGACGTTTCCAACACCTTCCCGTTCGTGAAAGGCAAGGCCGTCGACGGCACGCTTTTCGATATGGTCCCCGATACAGACGGCATGGACCTCGTCGTGGCCTATTCCGATCGTGCGGGCATGATCTACGTCGATAAGCTCGGCGGCCGTTACGACGCTCAGGATCTTCCCGCGCTTGCGGCCGGCGCGAAGTCTATCGCCGCGATTGATCTCGATAACGACGCAGCTACGGACCTTGTTGCGTCCACGTCCACTGCTGCATACCCGATCTACAATCGGCGTGGCAACTTCGAAAAAGGCGCGGACATTGGTTCCCGGTCCGGAGCGGTTGCCGTAGTCGATCTGGAGAACCGGGGACTTGAAGACATTGCCGTTTCTGCCTCCGTTCTGCGCAATGAAGGTCTGGGTAAGTTTACAAAATCTGAAATAAACGGACTGGATGAAGCATCGGTCCTCGCTGCGGTTGACTTCGATGGTGACGGTCGTACGGACCTTGCGGTAATCGGTAAGGACGGCGTCCTGAATCTTCTCCACAACGACACGGAAGCTAACCCCTGGCTGCGCGCTGCATTACTTGGCGTGAAAAACGTCAAGCTGGCTTACGGCGCGAAGATCGAGATCAAAGCAGGTGCCCATTATCAAAAGCGCACTTACACAGGCCAGGCTGTTGTCTTCGGCATGCGCGGCTACAGAGACGCAGAGACGGTTCGCATCACCTGGCCGAACGGACTGATCCAGAATGAAGTCCACCAAGCGGCTGGTAAGGCGTTCACATACAAGGAAGCTCAGCGTCTGTCCGGCTCATGCCCCATGATTTTCACCTGGGACGGGCATAACTTCAAATTCCTGACCGATGTTCTCGGAGTGGCTCCGCTAGGTGCCAGTTCAGGCGACGGCAATTATTTCCCCGTTGATCACGATGAGTATGTTCAGATCCCCGGCGAGACGATGGTGCCGAAAAACGGTAAATACGAAATCCGTATCACTGAAGAACTGCGCGAAGTCTCCTATCTCGACCGCATCCAGCTCATTGCTGTGGATCATCCTGCTGTCGCCGCGCTCTATACAAACGATAAGTTCAAATCGCCGCCCTTCCCCGAATTCCGCTTGTTCGGTGTTACCAAGCCGATCCACCCGGAATCGGCCCGTGACGACCATGGCCGTGACGTCCTCCCGCAGTTATTGAAAAAGGACCGCACTTATCCGGATGGTTTCGATCGCGACTATACCGGCACCGCAGCCCTGCATCATCTGGATCTCGATTTCGGCAACGTCGCGCGCGATAACCGGGCTGTGCTTGTCCTCAACGGTTGGGTCGACTGGGCCGACGGCAGCACCTTCCTCGCCCGCTCGCAGGAAACAAAGGAAGGGCTCATCATGCCTTACCTGCAGGTAAAGAACGCGAAGGGCGAGTGGCAAACCGTCATTGAAGATATGGGTATCCCGGCAGGCAAACCGAAAACCATTTCGGTCGACCTCTCCGGTAAGTTTCTCTCAGCCTCCCGCGAGGTCCGGATCGTGACCAATCTTTGCGTCTACTGGGATGAAATCTTTCTGAGTGAACAAACCGGCAACCCCGAAACGCTGCTGACGACGCTGGATGCGCAGACCGCGGACCTCCACTTCCGCGGTTTCTCGAAGCCCGTGATTCATCCCGAACGCCGCCAGCCCGAGAACTTTCTTTACGATCAGGTTGCGCCCACTTCGATGTGGAATCCGACGCCGGGTAACTACACGCGTTATGGCGACGTTCGCGAATTGCTGACAGGTATCGACGACAAGCTGGTGTTGATGGGCTCCGGCGATGAATTAACGCTCCGGTTCGACCCGGCTGGTCTGCCCCCGCTGCATTCTGGCTGGAAGCGGGATTTCCTGCTGCTCGTGGATGGCTGGGCAAAGGACGCCGACGCTAACACGGCTTACTCGAAAACCGTGGAGCCGTTGCCCTTCCACAACATGAGCGCATATCCATATACCAAACGCGAACAGTTTCCTGGTGACGCGGCGCATCGCGATTACCTCGAAAAATACAACGTCAGACCGGCCCTCCGCTTGATCCGGCCCCTGACAAACTAACTTAGGAAGACGGAGACAACATGGCTGAGACTTATACAGAAGATCAGATTCGCTCAGAGGTCAAGCGCCTGATCGCCAACGTAACTGAGCGTGAACCGGAGGAAGTTTCCGATACCGCGACATTCAGCGAAGAACTGGGCGTCGATTCCCTGATGGCGATGGAAGTAATGATTGCCGTCGATAAGAAGTTTAAGATCGACATTCCTGAAGAAGAGTTCAACAAAGCGACTAATGTGAATGAATCTGTCGCGCTGGTGCAGTACTGGCTGGCGAAACAGAATGGCGCTTCCGCCTGACACGGCGCCCTGATTCATGCGACGAGTCGTCATAACCGGTGTTGGGGTCGTTTCTCCGGTCGGGACCGGAAAGGACGTCTTCTGGAGCGCGCTCATGGCGGGGAAATCGGGCATTGGCCCGGTGGCCTCGTTCGACAGCACCAACTACGCCGCCCATATCGGCGCAGAAGTACGCGATTTCGATCCCGGCTGCTACGTCACGAAGCAGAAGCCTGAAAAACTCGGCCGCGCCTCCCAATTGGCGATCGCGGCCGCGCGCCTCGCGTTTTCCGATTCACGCGTGGACCTTGCCTCCATCCCCCGCCGTCGCATCGGCGTTTCAATGGGCACCACATCGGGAGAGCCGCTGTTCGTCGAAGAGTACAACGACAAGCTGAAGTCTGGTGGCGAAGATGCCGTTCTGCCGCACTGCTTCGCTCGCTATCCCTGTCATGTCATGCCCGCGCACGTGGCGATTGAGTTCGATCTCCACGGTCCTTCCATCATGATTCCCACGGCCTGTGCGGCTGGTAACTATGCAATCGGCTACGGTTTCGATCTCATCCGTATGGGCCGCGCCGATCTGATGATCGCGGGCGGTGCGGATGCCTTCTCGCGCATCCCCTATCTCGGTTTTGCGCGCCTTGGCGCCATAGCTCCCGAGCGCTGCCAGCCGTTCGATAAAAACCGCAAAGGCATGGTCCCCGGAGAAGGCGCCGGCATGTTAGTTCTTGAGCCCCTCGATACCGCTCTGGCGCGCGGCGCGAAGATTTATGCCGAAGTCCTCGGCTACGGAGTCAGCTGCGACGCGCATCACATGACGGCGGCACATCCCGAGGCTGACGGAGCGATCCGCGCCATGAGCGCCGCCATTCAGGAGAGCGGCCTGACGACGGATGACATCGACTATCTGAGCGCCCACGGCACCGGTACGCCCACTAATGACCGCATTGAATCGCTCGCTGTCCGTACTCTGTTTGGCGAGCGC
>Ga0075030_100004318_pt1 | contig 12857 bp, 10 predicted proteins | sample LitLauG_LLR_2012_FD_71393 | JGI IMG/M metagenome (GOLD analysis project Ga0075030, IMG submission 71393) | Freshwater sediment microbial communities from Pennsylvania, USA - Little Laurel Run_MetaG_LLR_2012 | ecosystem: Environmental > Aquatic > Freshwater > Creek > Sediment | place: USA... | reverse complement strand
CTTGTGATCCAACGACCTGCCGTCTCGTTTCATCTTCATTCCAACAAAACCAAGACGCTAAGTATACCACACTGTATCCTTATTTACCGACTGGTGAGTAAGCTATGTGGATCGTCGAACTGCATATACAGGAAAGCTGACGGCATCACATGAGCTTACGATCCTGTCGTACCACCTGAAGCGGAACCTTTGGCTGGATGACGAACATGACGCGATCCTGCTGGAAGACGATATCTCTGCGGACCTAGATATAGCGATGCTGGTGCGACGCGAAGGCATCTCTGGCAAGGGCACCCCGGACGGTATCCTGACACGCTTCGGCGCAACGGCTTTGGGACGGATGGTCAGCGCAATTGAAGCTCGGCCGGACCCAGCGACCATTGACCTTGGCTTCTTGCTGTTGACCCTCGGCGAAGATACCGTTCTGGAAGCCAGCACCGGCATCGACATACTTGCCAAGAAAAGTATTGCTGATGGCAAGAACCATGATCTCACTGTGGGGCTGGGAAAAAGTGGCACTGGCCTCACAATTCATTTCAACGACTTTCCGGTAGAGGTTGCCGGCCCCGCGCTTCAACAGCACTGCCACGCGCGGAAATACACCGAGCATGCAAGGACCTGGTTTGGGGTATGCGTGCGCCCGGTAGATCAGAAATTGCGCTTTGGGATCAATCTTGAATTTCCTTGGGAGCAGAACGATTCTATGGATTCGCTCACCAAGAGCTTGGGCAAGCAGGGGAAGCTAACCGTCTTGCGGCAGCAACACACAGACGATGCGCGGGGCAAGGTGGGTCGCAACAACCCTTGCCCATGCGGCAGCGGTAAGAAGTTTAAGAAGTGCTGCTTGGCGTGAGGTGGTTGCAGCACAGCGGTTGCGCCATCGCGCGCCCCATGATTGGGACTGGCTCGATCGCAGGGAATAACTGCCAGGATCGGTTGCGCCGAATCGCGTGCTCGTGAACTGAACGTTCAACAAGCCTTTACAGCAAAGGTCCGCATTGAGCCACATCTCGGATCGCGATATCGACTGCCCTCAGTCTTCTCCCCGGCGCGGATCAGTCATTCAGATCGTCGACCGAGCGACTGGTGCCCCCAGATACAAGCCATCGATTCCAGAAGCCCATGGCCGTCTCCTTCGGGTCGGCTGCGGGCGCTGGCACGAATCCAATGCGGCCGGTCGCGGAGAATTCCAGCTCGGTGTACAGACCATCCCCATTCCAAGCCACGGTAGCTTCTGCCCTGGCTACAGGGACTCGGAGCACACGTCCTGATATGGGCACTTAACACAGAGTCCGCACGACGATGTCGCCCTCGGGATTCGCGCGTCCGTGAGTATCGCCTGGCGGCGCTTCGCAAGAGCGTGAATGGATTCTTCGCTCCAAAGGGATACAGGAATTACTTTCCGGTTGCCCGCCTCGGGCGACTCGACAGCAACATACCCTGTCCGGCGGACGGGGCGCCCCGTTTCCCGCTGGAGGGCGACACGCTGACCGGAGAGCTCGACGATGTCGGAGAGATAGGCGTTGTTGCGATGCCGGGTTTTCAGTTCGACGAGTACAAGCTCGCCGGCGAGCGAAAACGCCCGATCGAGGCGCGCTGTCAGATTGAACGGGACGGTCGTTCGAAAGGTCCTCTCAGAAAACGCGATCGGAGCCCGCCGCAGTTCGGCCGGCCGCCAATCGAACTCTCGATCCGGGCCACGCCGACGGCGGGCAAGCCTGCGGATGCCAACCAACAGGGCGACGAGAGTCAAGCCAAGGATGATGACCGTGTTCATATTCGGCGGGAGACTTTCGAAATGAGCCGACCGGCCTGAACGAGGCAAGACAACGCGGCGGCGATGACAAGCCGCACAGCCGGATGCTTGTGGATATACAGTGCCACCGCCGGAGACCATCGATAATAGGTCGCGATGGCCATGCATCCCGCCCGAGAACGCCGAAGGACACGATCACGGAAGTGCCGCAGCCCTACCGTCTCGGGCGCATCCGCACCGAACACCGCGGTCGCGATGAAGCACCAGGGCTTCGACTCCAAACTGGCCCGTCGATCGTTCGCGCCCATCGACTCCCGGTGAAATGCCGCGTGTGCGCGAATACCGCGCGCTTGTTCGGCTCTCTGTGCCGGCGTGGTTCGACGTCCGTACTTGTGTTCGAAGTACACGCGACGCTCGCACACGACCATTTCGGCAAGCTGCGACGCACTGACAGTTTCGTCCTCGGGGGGAGGTTCTTGGAAAGTGCGCACGATTCCTAGGTACCCTTAGGTCCTCGAACTCTCGAAGATATCGGCAGCGCCGGCAGTACTCGGCTCACCGTCCGTCGTCGCGCTATCAAGACACTGGTGGAGTACGTTCGCGCTGCCCCGCGGGCCGTGTCCATTCGCCACCCCGCGCTCCACCATGGCGCCGAGATACATCAGCTGCTTCGCACGGTTCGTCCGGCGCGCCCCTTTGGGGATCCCCTGCAGGATTTCGAACACGATGGGGTCTTCGTCGCAAGCGATATTGATGCTGACCTTGATGGCCGTCACGCGATGTCCCCCACCTACTCCGCGCCCACGGGCGCCTCGACGGCGCTCGTGCGGGCGGGGCGAACGCCACCCAGGTCCATGCCCGCGATCTGGAAGCCGCGCACGTTGGCGTACACGGCATCGTCGAGGACGCGCACCTGGCGACCTGGGAACTCCCTCGCAATGGCATCAAGAAAGAAGAAGGCCCCTCCTCCGCCCAGGACAATATTATCGATGTCGTGACCGTTGCCGACGTAGTGCTTCATTTCGGCAACGGCATCGTCGGTGATGGCTTTCGCGGTCCGTAGGTGCTTCGACAGGCTCCGCTCGGTGCCCATGAACTTGGGATTCGTTCCGCTACGGAGGGCTCGATCGATCCGATCGAGATCACTGACCTCGACGCCCACGTCTCGCGCCAGTCCGCGCGCCAATTCGCGCAGGACGTCGTGCATGCCCCGCGCAACGGAGTTACTCGCGCCTTCCACCACGCGCATGCCCTGGGTGACGAGCCAATCGAACGTCCGCGCCCCGGCATCGATGATGAGGCTCTTCTCGGATCGCAAATCGGCCATTCGGCGTTCGATGGCGCCGAAACAGACCAGTGCACCACTGGGCTGGGCGACGACCTGAACGTCCTCGACGCGGACGGTTCTGCCGTCACCGACGTCGTGCTCGCCTTTGACGCGCTTCTTCAAAGACTGGGCCGTGCCCTTCTGCTTGAAGATATGGACGGGCAGGCCGAGCACCAAGAGGTGGACGGCCTCCACGTTCATGTAGGCCAGGGCACCGCGGATCAGGGCCAGGTGCTCGGGCGTCTGGTAGTACCCGTCATCCATCTTCCGGGCGGGATACGGACGCCCCACCAAATGGACGTCAGGTCCTACCTCGTACGTGATGCCGTTGATGGCCAGCGCCACTGTCTTCCGGGTGCCCCCGATCGCATCGCGCTTCGCCGTATGCTCGCTTATGGCGGCGACCGACGGGAACTGGTCGCAGCGGATGCTACGCTCGCCGGCGGTCGCCACATACTTCGTCTGACCATACCCCACGTCGATTGCTCGAACGATCTCCGACATTGATGCTCCGTCAGGCAATGTGATCTTCCCAGACTAGCCGCCGCTTCGTGATTTCGGCGGCCGAAATTCGATCAAATTTCGCGCGAATAATCGGATCGGCCGGACGTGTGAACGATTTGCCAATCATCCCAGAATGATTTCGGATTGATTTTCGCGATGGAATCTTCGCGGTGATTCGCTGCATCCGTTGATCGTGAAATGAAGTCGCGATCATTCGACGGCGCCCTGCCCCCGCATCCACGATCGCGACATTTTAGGAACGGCAATAGAGGCCACCCCCTCTTTTGTCAAACCCCGCTCCGGCAACGGTCTTCGCCCGTCGCATCGTCCCTCTCACGCTCTTCGTCCACTAAAATCAAAAAGCCCATCCCGATTCGGAATTTTTCGCCACCTCTCTTGACGCTCGCAAACCGACGCACGAGAATGGCACCAGTTGTCCAGGTGGGCTTCGCCTGTGGTCATCGCGACCTGAACCAAGCCCTTGCAGCAGCGGTAGTTGGCAGACCGTAGTCAAGCCAGCCCTGTATCGAAGCCTTCATCGCCGGCCCTCGTGGCCCGCGATCAGATCACTCGCCGCGTGCCTTGAGCCACGGCGTAGTTCTCCCCGTTTCTATCTGAAGCTCTCGCGCGACGCTCGACGCGTTCGCCTGTGCTATGGGCGTGGCCGCTTTGACGGCCTGCCTATCATCAGCCATCGAGCTGGTTTCGTTGTTGCCTGCGTTGCTGTCTTCGCCTTCGCGCGACTCGGCGGCTGTCGTCACACTATGCGTGACACGCCGCGCGAGCCTTCAGCGACCTGCTGGTCCGCCCTGTCTTCGGTAAGGGGCGCGCCCACCAGCTGCATGTAGGCCATCCGTCTGCTTCGACGATCCGATGCTTGGGGCTCGACTCCAAGACCATCGCAGTCCCTCGAGGACTGCTTCCCGCGCGTCGACGGGGCCAGCGTCCGTCGCTGTAGAAATACGCACGGCTTCGCTGATTGCACGTTTTTACGGACCTACCGAGCCGTTCCATGAGCGGCGAACAACCTGGGCACCCACGGTGCGGCGGAAGTCCCGCATCGTGTTCTGAACGACGACTTCCTAGCGGGTCGGGACGGAATCCCCGATCCGCGAATGGGCAGCAGGATTCCACCGGCGCCATGCACGCTTGCGAGCGACAACACGCGGGCATCCGACGGAGCACGACCGATGAACGACCGAGTGGCAATGGAACGAGCAACACAGCCAACGAACGCCCCGCGTTCGAAGCGCAACGGGCTGGCCGAATTGGCCTACGACGCGCGCTACTGGAAGGCGGTGCTGCAAGATCTGATCCGTCAGCACAACTGGCGGCGCGCCGCGAGCGCGGCGGTCGTCTCGCATCAAACGATGAAGGATCGCGCAGCCTTCCTGTTCAATTTCTTCCGCACCCTGCGCGAGAAGGCGATTTATCTGGACCCACGGCGCCTGAAGGAACGCCATGTTCGTCTTGTGGTGGAACAGTGGCTGAGCCGCGAGCTGTCGCCGGCGACGCTACAGAAGTACCTGAGCCACCTGCGCACCTTCGGGGATTGGATCGATAAACCTGGCTTGGTCCGGGCCTCCGAATACTACGTCACCGATCCGAACCGCCTGACTCGACAGTCGGCCGCGCAGGCCGATAAGAGCTGGCCCGCGCACGACATCGATCCGGAGGCCCTGATCGCCAAGATCGGGGAATTCGACGCGCACGTCGGGCTCGCGCTGACCGCCATGCGCGCCTTCGGGCTGCGGCCGAAGGAGGCGATCATGCTGCGCCCGGGCGAGGCGATCGTGCCCGCCGACCAGGTCCCTGACCGGGAGCGCGTGGAGGCCCCGGCGCCGGTGACCTCGCACTATCTCTTCATCAGCCGGGGAGCAAAGGGAGGCCGGCCGAGGTACATCCCGATCGATTCACCGGACAAGTGGCGCGTGGCAGAAGCGCTGCGCACGGCCGTGGGAGAATCGAGCCGCCATCTCGGCGACCCCGCCTTGAGCCTGAAGCAAAACATACGGCGCTTCCGGTACGTGCTGCGTCGCTTCGGCGTGACGAAGGCCTCGCTCGGCGTGACGTCGTACGGGTTGCGTCACGGCTTCGCCCACCGTACCTACGAGGCGGCCGCCGGGGTCCCGCCGCCGGTAAAAGAACGCGTCGAGGTGGATTCAGCCGCCGACACTGCAGCGCGCGCGGCGGTCGCCCAACACCTCGGCCATTCGCGCACGCGCATTGCCGGTGCGTATGTCGGCACGGTACGGCCAGCGGGCAAGCCGGAGCGCGCATAATGAGCCCGCCCGACTGTGACGAGGGCTCCCGCGTCGAGGTAGATCGAGACCTCTTCGAGCGACCGCGTGTCCCCATTCACACGCCCGCAGTGTTTCTCGAAGACGCCATGCGACCATCGATCAGCCCGGAAGATCGCGCGGCCGTGATGCTGTCGCTGCAACGCCAATACGCACGAACACGCGGCTACGTCGACAGTTGGGGGCACGTCGCCGTGCATTCGGTGTATTCCTACCAGGTATACCGATTCGTCCCCGTGCAGATGTGGGAACGGACCGCCCTCGCCCGGGCGGACTGCCGGTACACCATCCCCTCGCTCGTCGCCGCAACGCATGGAACCATCCGAGGAATCTTTCGGGGTCGAGTACCCTGGGGCGTGGTTCTCTCCGGGATCACGTCCGTGGGCCGGCTGAATCCCCACGCGCTGTTTTGCCTCGTGGTGCCACCGCAAGTCCCCCGCGACGCGCTGGCGCAGTGGGCTGCGTCCGATCTCCTGCCACAGATTCTGCCCGTGTTGCTCAGGGAGACAGAGCGTCGTGTAGTCGCCGCGCTGAAGAGGACCCACGCCGATACAAGCATTGATCAAACGCAAGACTCCGTGGGGCCGCCCCTGATAGCGTCGTAGAAGGGTTCCTCACGGGGATTCTATTTCACAGCACGGCCCGAGCCGACTCCGTCTTAATCGGCTGCCCTCACGCACACATTGGAGCCAAGATCAGGGTTTACGGTGGAAGACCATCAACGATTTCAGCTCGGCATTCTCCTCGTCCACGGGATTGGGCGGCCACGTCCCGGCGATACGCTTGTGCATTGGGGGGACGCACTTATCAAGACGATCGGTCCTGCCACCCAATACGAAGTCGAGGTCGTATCAGAACGTGCCACACTCGGTGCAGATCGGGCCCCCACTCCCGGTGGCGCGGAAACGACGCTTTCCCTGACCTACCGGGAGCAAACAGAGCGATGGATTATCTCGGAGGGGCATTGGGCCGCCGCGTTCCCTGCGCCGACCTATGGAGAGCTTGTGTCTTGGAGCTTTCGCGCATTGCCGTGGTCGATTGCAATCAATTGCGCTCAGCGTTACTGGCAGTTCCAAACGCAAAGCTGGAATTTTTCGAAAATCATCGCATTCGCGAAGACGTTGGGAAATCTTATCGTCTCGCTGGCGCTTTCGCCCGTGTTCATCGGCTTTTTCCTGCTCGTACTGCTGCTCGGCCCACTCCCCTTTCCGGAGTTGCGAAATCTACTATTTGCGATTCAGTCGGTACTCACGCGCACGGTCGGTGACAGCCTCGCGTTTGTGGAAAGCCCCACCCGCGCGGCGCTTATTCGAACGCGCATCGTGGAGCTGCTAGAAACACTGAAATCACGCTGCGCGCGGACCGTAGTGGTTGCACATTCGCAGGGGGCTGCAATTGTACTGGACGCGCTGGGCGGCATGGTCGAACCGCACGACTCTGCCAAGCCCGCGCCCGACTTCGTCCCCGATGCGCTGCTGACCTTCGGATCCGGTACAAACCAACTCGCGAGTCAGAAACTGCTCTCTGCCGGTCTCCCCGCTTCACTCGGTAAGAATCCGGCCATGCAGGCGATGAAGGGCCTCGCGGCGGCGACCGTCCTATGCTTCTTTCTCTACCGCATGTGGATCGATCACAGCCAATTGCGCACCGTCCTCGAGACCTTCGCCGTGCTCGTCGTCCTTGTAGCTTTCACCGTGACAATTCTTGTTGTCGGCGATCGGAGAAAATGGCGGGAAAGCCTTGCGAAGCGGATCATCATCACGGTCGATCTGACGGGCGTGATTGTGTTGGTCTTATCAATGGGTCTGGACTGGTTCGCTCCATGGCTCCTGATTGGGGCACTGCTGCTGATTGCTTCATCTATGGTTAAGATCCTGTCGTCGGATTTGAGAATGGCCGTTACCGCGTCAGTGCGAAAGCCAGAGGGGCTTGCCCGTTGGATTGATATCTATGCCTCCAAGGATCCCATCCCGAATGGACCAACGAGGGGAATCGATGTGGGACCGCGCGAGTCTATCCAAATCTCCAATCTCGGTTCTCGCCTTCTCGATCACACCGCGTATTGGGACAATCGCGACGAGTTCGTAATTCGCGTTTTGCGATTATGTGCTGAAACCGCGGCAAGTCCCTGGCTCGCGATGCTGCCAGAAGCCACACAGGGTCTGAGCGAGCGTGCCGCCTGGCGTGTCTGGTTCCTTCGCGTGGCGCGTCGAGTCACATGGGTCTGCTGGATCTCGCTGTTTTATCTTCTGTGGACGGAACACCACGAAGACTTAGAACAATTTCTATCCACGCCTGGACTTTCGGACTGGTTACCTGTTCAAGTTGTTCCGGGAGCAGTGCTTATTGTCCTCATCGCCTTTGGCGTGTGGGTGAACACCCGCCTCCTGCAGTGGATCTGGCACTGGTGGGTACGCTCAGAACAGCATACATTTATTGCGTGCCATCGGATTACGACGATGGCAGATGGCGGCGGTTACAGTGCGCTCGTCCCGATGGCTGTCTTGGTTTGGGCGATGATCATGGCCACATGTCTGACTGCGACGCCTGATTCGTGGACCAGACTACTAAATAACGTCAGCCATCGCTCCGCTGGCGACAAGTTCATGTTGGTGATTTCTTCCATGGCAATTTCGTTCGCATGGGCCCATTTCAGCGTTAAATTGTTTCTCAAGTGGAAGCCGGAACCGCACGCCCCAGACCCCTCAATTCCGTCAACGTAGTTTGAAACCCCGTCGGAACCTTTCATCCGATGCGCCCAGTCGGCGTCGCCGTACGATGGAACTTCCGACCGCTCGGTAGTCACCCCGCTCGTCCGGTCGAGCCGCCACGATCAGCTCGTGCCAGTCAGACCGGACATGGATGTCCATGGTGCTGTCATTGTCCCGCCTCACAACGACAGCGAAATCGGCACTCCCCGCGTCCAACATGGACCGCGCGAGGCCATCGAGAAGGTGCGCGGACCGCCGTTCCGGCGCGAGACCGACCTCGGTTTCGTCGCACAATGCGCCTTCCTCGATCCGCGCCAGGAGGACCATCGAAAATGGGCCTCTATCCGTTGCCGCACGCCGACCTGCCACCTGCAATGCCCATGCGACCACCGTGTCGAATTCCGCCTGGCGCTCGGGCGCGTCGCCCGTTACATCGGTTTCCATCGGCGACTCTCCATCGAAGCTGATTCGACGAAGGTACCGGGAGGACCGGCTTGTTCAACTGCTCCCCCGCGGCGCGCCGCCATGCTGCGGGGTGTAGCGCGATGCATAAGACCTTCCCCGCAGCACAGTCGACCGCCCCTCGGATTCAAGAATTCTCGGAAGCTAGCGGGCCAATACCTGGGCGGATCGTCACAGACAAGTAACAATGAAACGTCTTGCGCTACAATGACAAACTGGCCATTGAATGATTCTTGGTCGAACCAGCGTGCGAAGGCACGTGAGCACAAGCAAGCGCCGATTCGCATAGGGAGGACCGCTCGCCTCATCGTCGCAGATGGACGCGACGAGTGATTCTCCCATCGGGTTGGCAGATCGCGATACCAATAAGAACGCTCTCAGGGAGACGTCTTGATCGCTGACTTTGCGGTTTGGCCCCAAGGCCGGCCGGATGTCTTGCCACGCCCAAGGCTGACCGATGCTCTGGTTCGATCCCACCCGGGTCAAGTCACCTGGATCGTCGGCCCTGGAGGCAGCGGCAAATCGTCCCTTGCTGCAAGCTTCGTCCAGGCCATAGGTGACCCTGTCCTCTGGTACACGGTGGAGCCGGAAGATGTCGACCCCGCGACCTTCTTCAGTCGCTGGACGTCGGCGATCTCCAGTCAGCTGAATGTCGACACGTCAGAGGTACCCCGCTACGCCGCCTCATTGCGCCGTCACCTGCTGACGTTTGCGCGCGCGTATTTCCGCGGGGTTTCCGATCGCATCCCGGGACGATTCGTCGTGGTGCTGGACAACGTCGACGATCGACAGGAAGACGGGGCATTCTCCCTGATCCTGCGTGCTTTACATGACGTTCACGCCGAGCGCTGCAGCATGATCGTCACGTCGCGCCAGACGATTCCATCGGCCCTGATTCGCGACTACACCTATCGGAAAATCGGCCTCATCGGGTTCGATGACTTGCGGCTGACCGACGACGAAGCGGTGGTGTTAGGGGCCGTGCTCTCAGAGAATATGGTTCCAGCCCAGTGCAGAACGCTGAATGCGCGTATGGGCGGATGGGTCGCTGGCTTCGTCTTCAGTGCCCTGGCGGGAGATCCAGGGGAATCGCCTCGCGTGGCCGGCGCCGACTCGCCTCTTTTTGAGTTCTTGAGTCACGAGGTACTGAACGACTACTCCGAAGCGGACCGGATCTATCTGGCCAAGCTCGCCCTCGCGCGCCCGATGACCCCGCAGGTCATTGAGGCGTTTACCGACGGTACGGTCGACCGAGGGTTACTGGACCGGCTCGTCCACCATCACTGCTTCGTCTCGAAGTCTCGCCAAACCGGTGTCGCATTCGAGATGCACCCGCTATTTCGCGAACTACTGCGACGATACGCCCGAGAGCATCTACCTCCTGAGGCTTACGCACCGGCACTTCAGACCGCCGTCACGGCCCTTTTGGCCTCCGCGCACATCGAAGAGGCGGGCCAGTTGCTTCTCGAGGATGCGCGGTCCGGTGAACTTGCCATCTTTATCAAAGCCCACGGCCGACATCTGCTCGCACAGTCGCGCCATCGAACAATCGCTCGATGGGCCGCTGCCTTGCCGGACGTGGACATGGACCGCGACCCGGACTTGGCGCTTCTCGTCGGGCGGGCGCTCTTGCCGGACGACCCGGGGCGCTCGCGGAATCTCAGCGAATTGGCATTGGGGAAGTTCCTCGACCGGCGCGACGTCGAGTCGGCAGCCACGTGCCTGTGCACCATTATCGACACCATCCACCAGGAAGTTGTTTCGTTTGGCCGAATGGGCCCCTGGATCGAGAGGCTCGTGGACTTGATCGACCGTTCGTTCGATGAGCTATCGAAGGAAACTCAAGTACTCGCGTGCGCCAGGATTCTCACGGCGTTGAATTTCTCGGCACCCGCGCATCCGGAATTTGAAAAGTGGTTCGCCCGGAGCGGCGACCTTCTGGCGGCACGTGTCGACTTGAACGAGGTCGTTTTGTTGCACACCCACTACATGATGGCATGCGGCTGGCGTGGTCGAGAGGTGTTGGGGAAGCTCGCGCTGACATCAGTGCAGAAGCTGCGGGATGACCCGTTGGTGGCACCTCATATCGTTGCGATCAGTCATGCGGCGGAGTCGAACTTTGCGATGCACATCGGTCGTTGGGAGACGGCATATCGGGATGCCGACAACGCGCTGTCCTGGACCCAGGCCAATGGTGTTTCGACGTGGGACGCGCTCATTCTTGGCCAGAGTGCCGCGACCTGTCTCGCGTCTTTGGATCGCGACCTTGGGCAAAAACTCGTCGCACAAATGGGTGAACGTGTCGCTCCGGCTGAATCGAACGCCTACAGCCAATATCTCTCGTTACGCGCCTGGATCGCGTTCGATGCCGGGCAACTGGGTGATGCAGTGGACTATTGGCGCACTGGCAACGATCTGGTCCGCCGGACCGGAGTACCGTTGTTCATGGGCATCTACACCCTGATGGGCTTCGTGATTCTGTGGACTTCGGGTGATCGCCAGAAAGCGCTGGCATGCCTTCGCGAGGCGCATCGTATCGAGCGTCGGTCGCGCTTGACCAAGCTGCGCTGGGCCCGCCTCATGTTCACAGCGGCGCTGAGCCTCCCCGTCGGCGATCGATGCGCACCGTCGCGCCGCCGGCGGCAAGCCTGGATGAGGATGGGGCAATCGTATGGCTTCTATTCTTTCTTCTTTTTTCCACGAAACCTGATCGCTGATCTCTGCGCGGCAGCCCACGCGGAGTCGGGGGTGAGCACGCGGACCTATCTGCACGAGGTGATTCGGCGCCACAGCCTACCCGCCCCCCATGTCGCACTTCCTGCCGATGGATGGCCCGTACCCGTTCGCGTGACGACCTTGGGCGACTTCAGTATTCTGGCGAACGACACCGAACTCAAGGACACGGGGAAGCTCCCGGCGGTGCCGCTGCGATTGCTCAAGGCCCTGATCGTCCTGGGTGGATCCAACGTATCGGAGCGCAAGGTCGCATCTCTGCTCTGGCCCGATGCCGACGATTCTGCCGCGGCGAGGTCGCTTGCGACGACCCTGCACCGCCTGCGTGGTGCCACGTCAACGCATGCCGTAGATCGCCAGGCGGGGCGATTGACGATATCCAAGGAATGGGTTTGGATCGACGCCTTGGCCTTGCGTGACCGATTGGACACTCACGCCTCCGCGGACCCGATCCAGCTGACTGACGAAATCTTGCGCCTGTACCGTGGCAGATTTCTCCCTGGCGATGATACCGAACACTGGGTATTGGCTTACCAGGATAGACTGCATCTGCGCGTTGTCGAAAAGTTGGAGGCGCTGGGGCAGCGATTGCTGGACAGTGGCCACCCAGTCCAAGCCCGCGCGCACTTTCTTCGCGCAATCGACCTGGATGAGAGCCAGGAAGGTTTCTGGATCGGCGCCATACAGAGTTGTATCGCACGTGGCAGGTGGCAGTCCGCGTGGGATATTGCCCAGCGCCACGTCGGGATTGTCGCCGCCCAAAAGGGGACCATCAGCCCGCTGCTCGTAGACCTCTACAGCACAATCCGCCAACGAATGGCGACGACCAATCCCCAGTAGGACTCTGACGTCCGGTGGCGCTCCCATGACGTCGGCTGCCACTCTTCGCCTCCGAGCTCGCCGATGCCGCCCGCTTCATTCCATGCGGCCAGACACGAATTTTCACAATTTGCCGAGCGTTGTACTCGATCTGTAATGCCGCCTCACCTAGGCTGAGATCAGAATCGACGGCGCGGAGGGTACGGCCGATCGAGAAGAACAGCAGGTATCCAAAATAATGACCC